>PDWJ01000197.1_pt1 | contig 115457 bp, 109 predicted proteins | sample 1430881 | NCBI WGS metagenome assembly PDWJ01 (sample SAMN01162460, study PRJNA174530) | Oral metagenome, whole genome shotgun sequencing project. | biome: Marine environment; feature: Marine mammal; material: Swab sample of the gingival sulcus; isolation source: swab sample of gingival sulcus... | reverse complement strand
AACGATGGCTGCTCAGGGAGTCAACCCGCTTGTTGCCATTCAGATTGCGCTGGCCCAACAAAACAGGACTCCTGATTATAATGGGGGTGAGTAGTTACCCTGTTTGAATCTTTTGGTCATGATTCCGTTTGGGATTTATGGCCCCCATCATGCTAACCTTTTCGAAAAAGTTTAACCCGCATATGAAAAGGTATAAATGGCGCTTTCAGTTTCTGACTTTGAACTTATTCACTCGTAAAATCCTCAGTCACTAGCTTCTCCCGAAAAGCTATGGGAAACGCACAAAATCATTGTGGCAACTTCGCTATGGCGTCAAACATCATTTGTCAATGTCTTCTTATTCCCAGTTAAGACCATACAATTTTTGGTATGGGCACCTTTTTGGCGTACAAGAATGTATTGAGGAGATAGAAAAATGATTTCACGTTTGCGTGTTGAAAATTTGATTGAGACTACGTTTCAATGGCTGACCGTCAACCGGAATTCTATTGTTAATGTTTTCACAATCTGCACATTTCTACACGTTTGTGCTACTGACGTTTTTTGTGACGCTCTATATCAGCCTAAACGAGTGATTATCGCAAGTGACAACAGAATACAAAACTTACCACAATCGGAGCCTCAGTGGTCTTTTGATGAATTTGTTTTAAAGGCTGGTGGATCGATTCGATACATTGATTTTGAAGGTGGTGATGACAATAACAGCGGTCTAACCAAAGAGGAGCCGTGGAAACATCACCCGTGGGACTTGTCGGCCAAATCTAAGGCTAAACAGGAATACGGAATCCATACCTACATTTTTAAGGGAGGGGTGATTTATCGCGGAAATTTGATTGCAGACGAAAGTGGTTTGCCAGATCAACCGATACGATTGTCTTGCCTGCAAGATTGGGGGCGTAGCCAACCGATTGTTATGTCCACCAAAAAAATTACCGGAACCTGGGAAAAATGCTCACGTGGGCAATTTGTCGAGCTTGATTCTGACGTTGCCGATCAAATTTGGCATGTAGATTGGCCCCATAACACAGTCCCCCGAACGCTGTACGAGATAACCAACCAAGGGATATTTCGGTTGGCCTTGGCTAGAGAACCGGACTGGTTGTCGTTGTCGGAAACAAAAGGAGACGACGTTAAAAGTGATTGGTGGGAGTGTGATGAGGCATCAATTGAACTGAAAATTTACATTGATAAGCCATCCATTTTCGAAAAAGGAAGCGCGGCACAATTTGTAGACAATAACTCACGTACGGTAATAGAAAACGCAACAATCAAAGCCGTCAATGATGACTATTTAGTCGTGGAGATCCCCAAAAACGGAAAAGTCGATATTTCCCGTGCACAACAAATCGTTATCGGTAGTAAAAACGTGACAATCTATGACGTATCAGGTACCCATGATATAATGACCTATCTGCACGACTCAGATAAAATTTCTCAATATCGTACGATTCCTAATCAGTATCGCCAGGGGGGGGTGGTATGGGCCGAAGATTTTACCGGAAGTCGCGTGCTGCCGTCACAAATTCTTGGCTTGAATACGACTGAGGGTACCATCTACGCTAATTTCCATTACAATGTAAATGGGCCGGTTCGATTCAGCCGATATTTCATCGAAAACCTGCCCTTCCTGCTGGATAGTCCGGGTGAATTTTACTTCAGTAAGGATAGAAAAAAGCTGTTCGTTAGGTTGTCGGGCGATCAGGACCCCAATACAGCCCATCTTGAAGCCGGAGACGAGAATGTCATTCTTTCCATCCACGGTCAATCGCATATCAGCATCGAAAATTTGCATTTTGCGGGTGCCAATGAGATTCCGATTGCGGAAAACAGTGCGGAATACTGGCGGGGCGGTCTTCATAACAGTGCTATTCAGATCAGTGGAAACGCTTCTCATATAAGTGTTAATTTTTGCAACTTTACCAATCTCCCATTTGGTGTCATTTCCTTTTGCTCAGACCAACCGGAAAGTGAAGTCATTGAGCACATCGCTGTCGAGAATAATAGATTCGAGGATATTGGCGGAAGTGCAGTTACCCTGAGTGCTATTTCCAGACTCCGGTCAGGAGTCCGCAACAATGGCAAGGTTGGACGGTTGCGCCATGCTGTATTGAAAAACAACGTCGTCAATATGTCTGGATTACGGCGGCTTTCCTTATGGGGCTTTGATCATGCCCTATGTATAGTGGATGCCGAGTTGAGCGAGGTGGCTTACAATATTACGAAACGCACGGCCGGTGCCGGTGTGATCGTGTTTGGACCACCTTATTTTAATCAATATGGAGATGGGCCTCGGCTCAATGTGCCCGTCCAGCGCAACCTGATTCACCATAATTGGGTCGAGGATTCGTTGCTGTCATTACAGGATTATGGCGGAATTTCCTATTGGCATGGTGGTCCTGCTTATATCTACAATAACGTTTCGGTTAATCCAGTGGGATACAAACATACCCATCATCGAAAAAAAAATGGTAAATCATCCGATTGTTATCGATCCAGCTGTTTTGGCGTCGGATTATATGCAGACCATGGATACAAAGTATATGCGTTTGACAACTTCATGTCTGGAAAAACAAGTGACTGCAGTTTGCAATTTTATAATTCATGCGGATGGAACGAGGCGGCTGGCTTTTTAAATACGGTTTTCAACAACGAGATCGTTAATTTTACCATTGCCATCCGTAAAGGGATGGCTGAATCCAACAGGTCCATATATGTAGGGAACAACCTTTACAAAGCACATGATGCCTATTTCCGATTAGATGCCGAGCATGTAGAATTCGATACGTTAGCATTCGAAAACAATTCTCTGAAAGGTGAGCCCGCATCAATCGCTACGGGATTTTCTTTGGGGACGGAAAATGGTGAGATCACAAGTCTCGCAGCGTGGAAAGATTATCTTAAACAAAAACAGGCAATTTCCAACAATACAGGCACACTTGTGACATCAGAGCCCCCAATAGCCAGTGATGATATAGAAAACATTACCCGCGTCTTTGTGCCTTGGGGGTTGGCCTATCAAGCTGGTGAATATCACTTCATTCCTTATCCGAAAGAAATTACCCGCATAAACGATGAACATCTGTATTGGAACAGTGACTGGAAGTCTCGTGAGACGGTCAGAACCGATACCTCGCGAAACGACTTAATTGGTGTGGGCATTGAGGATGAAGATTTTGTGGACGGTGTCCTTGAAAATTGGAATCGGGGAGCTTTACGCCTAAATGGCAGGAACCAGTATATAAAAGCGGACTCTACAAACCTTTTTGTCCCAAAACGCAATAAATGCATCCTTGAATTTGTCGTCAAGCTCCAAGCTGCTGGGCCAATTTGTTATAAACTGAATAAATCGGATCTGGGATATCGGTTGGATGTGTTAGTGGATGGTAGTCTCCAGGTTAGCCATAAATTTGGAGTCGCACCCGGTAGTACCCTGCGGGCCTCTCAGACCTCATTGCTAGATGGTGAGTATCATCATCTTTTAATAGAAATTGATGAAGACCGGGCTGACTCCAGCCGTCTTTTTGTGGATGGGCAAGAGCAATCTGTGATATCTGAACCTTTTTCTTTCGGGGCTAAGAGTGATCTTTTCGTTTTCATGATTGGTTACGACGGAAAATCTTACCTGCCGTGTGAAATTGACTTCTTTAGGTTTGCCCAAGGCACCCTTGCCGAGGCGGAAACAAAAATCGAAGAACTTTATGACTGGCAGTTTGCAAGAGCTGGGCTACCGATTGGTGAATAGAAAATTTATCAATTCTGTTCGTAGTAATCCATTAATCAGACAGATTGGTACGGTTTTTTCCGGTGGTGCGATCGGCCAGGTGGTGGCCATTTTGACCGCGCCAATCATTACACGCATTTTCACTCCCGAGGATTTCGGGGTGTTTGCCTTATTTCTCTCGATTGCCTCAATGGTCGGGAATAATAGCCAGCTGGCATACCAGCAGGCCCTGGTCATTCCCCGTGAAGAAGAAAACGCCCAGGATCTCTTTCTCTTGTGTATGGTTTTTACTTTGGTGATTTCGGTCCTTTCTGGAGGCATTTTTTGGGGACTGAATCGATTCGGATGGCAATTTGGATGGGTACAAAAGCTGGATACCTGGATATACTGGCTCCCGTTTGCGATCTTTTTTATCGGAACCAATTTAACTCTTAGCAATTATAATAATCGCCACCAGAAATATGTGGTTCTTGCAGCATCCAATGTAGTGGTCAGTTCGGTGTCGCCTTGTTTGCGGATAGGTTTGGGCCTTTTGTACGGATCATCCATTGCAATTTTGGTAATTGCTCAGATCGTTGCTTTTTTTGCCCAGATGGCTACATTGCTGAAGTCAATAATTACACATGCAAAATTAGCATTAAAAAGATTTCCTAAAATTGATTATGTAAGAACAATTTTTGAATTCAGGGATTTCCCACTTTACAGTATGCCAAACAATCTGTTTACCAGTTTCGCTGTTCATATGCCTGTTGTTATTCTATCGACATCATTTTCCTCTGATATTGTCGGTTTTTATGCCATAGCCAACCGGTTGATATTAAGACCCTTGCTACCTATTCAGGATGCGGTGCGCCAGGTCTACCAACGCAAAGTGGCAGAAAATCTGAACTGTGGAGATCCGGTAAAAAGCGAATTTGTTAAAATAACTCTTGCATTGATTCTCATTGGGGTTATTTTATTTGGCATTTTAATTTGTTGGGGAAAAGCATTGTTCGGTTTTTTGCTCGGAGCGCAATGGGCGAAAACTGGAAAGATTGCTGTGTTGTTGGTGCCATGGCTCTACACCAGTTTCATTCTTCCACCGACAAACGCTGTTCTAATTGTTGGTCGTTTCAATAAATTTCGATTAAACTTTCAGGTGGTTGCAACGATAATTCGCCTGGCAAGCCTATACTATGGGTTGAAGAATTTTGCCGATCCGATAATGGGGTTACTTCTTTTTTCTATTGTGAGCGCTCTTGCTAACATTTCTTTGATTGTACTAACATATATGATCTCGGGGACATTGGACAATCGAAAGCTGATAGATGCATAGTAATAGGCAACATGGCATTTTGTTTCTTTTACCTCGCCTCTATCCCTGCGCAACAGGCGGGATAGAAATTTTCCATCACTACTTTGTACAGGCCATCGGCCGATTTTACAATGTCTATGTCTGTAGCCTTTGTGATCGGGTACCAGGGAAGTATATTAACTTAATTCATTATCAAAATAGTTCCGTTCCAAGGTTTTCAACAGTTTTGCATTGGAAAACAAGTATCGCAACTATCCATAGGTTGAAGGAATCGATTGATCTCATCCATTTGCCATACAGCAGCAAGCAATTTGTTCAGGAGTATTACCTTCCACTGATATCCAGACTTTACAAAATCCCGTATATCATTCGAATCCACGGAGGCGGAATGCATCCCAGCAGGCCGTTAGCCTTGCATCAGATGTTGTTCGATAGGGCTACGGGGATAATGGCTGTCTCGGATCCGATTCGAAAAGAATATGAAGAACGCCACGGAAAGCCAATACGCCATATTCCGTCTATGCTGCCTTTTCTTGATTCCAAAACACCTGTTACAGAGCTGAAAGTGAACTATGGTCTTGGTACCGATGACAACATAATTTTGTTTGTGGGGAGTATTAAAAAAATCAAAGGGCTGGACATCCTTTTAAGTGCTTTTCATCTACTAGGAAAAGAATACATTAAAAAACAGAGGCTTAAACTAGTTTGCGCTGGTGATGGTGATATGTGGGAAAAAGTTACCAAACAGGTCAATGAATTGGGTATTCAGGATTGTGTTCTTATGTTGGGATTCATTCCCCATGAGAAAATTTGTGAATTGTATAATATGGCGGATATCTTTGTCATCCCTTCCTTGATGGAGGCGAGACCGTTGGCATTGTCCGAGGCTTTGCACAATGGGGTGCCATCCATTGCCAGCCGAATTCCCACATTGGAAAGCATCATTGATGAAGAACACAATGGCTTGCTTTTTGAGACAGGCAATGCGGAAGATCTATGCAAGAAGATTAGGCTGATGATCGAAGATTCTGAAATGCGACACCAATTGGGAAAAACCGCCCGCGAAAGATATCGAAAGGAATATCAATTCGATCAGATGGTACAGGAGTATCGTGACTTTTATGACGAAATTATTGTTAATGGCGAAGCGCTGGGAAAGGGGTAAGACGATAAATGGCCATTGATGCTTCTATCGTCCCGGTCGTGATGTTTCATAGTGTTGGACTAAACCAAACCAAATGGATCTATAACCATCTTTCGGAGCCTTTAGAACAGTTCGAACAAAAATTATCCATATTGAAAGCAGCTGGCTACCGATTCATTTTCTGGGAAGACCTGTACCGGCACATGGCCGGGACAAAGATTCTGCGACATCCATCCGTTATGCTCACTTTCGATGACGGTTACTTGGACAATTGGGTGTATGCCTTTCCGTTACTAAAAAAATATGGAATCAAGGCAACCATTTTTGTCAATCCCGAATTCGTCGATCCTATTGGTGAACCGAGGCCGCAACACGCAGATGAAAAGCCAGTTTTGCCCGAAGATGCCATGGGATTCCTATCCTGGGGAGAGATGCGCTTGATGGAAGCCTCGGGCTTGGTGGATATTCAATCTCATGCGATGACCCACACCTGGTATTTCAGTGGTAGCGAGATTGTCGATTTTTACAAACCTGGCATGCGATATCCTTGGCTGGGATGGAATTTGAGACCAGAGATGAAGTATCGGTACATGAACTTCACCTCATCGGAATGGGTGCCCAGAGGCTACCCGGTTTTTGTCCACAGCAAGTCGCTGGAAGCCCCTCGTTTTTTTCCAGACGAAATGCTTGTGGATCGTATTGTTGAGTTTAGTTCCGGACAAGATGAGTCGTTTTGGAAGAGAGATGACTGGCGTGATGTACTCAAGAGCGAGAGCCACAAAATACTTGCGCAGTTTTCGTCTACCGGTAAGTACGAAAGCGATGATGACTATCGTAATCGAATAACCTGGGAGTTATCGGAAAGTAGGCGGCTTATCTCCGAACATATAGACAAACAGGTGGACTATATCTGTTGGCCAGGCGGAGGCTATAATGATCTTGTGATTGGCATGGCCGAAAGGGTCGGATACAAATCTTGGACGCTTTCATCCAAGGACCAGTCGGGCTATAGGAATATTCCCGGCAGCAATCCATCTAAAATCAAGCGCATGGGATCCTATACGCACCGATATGCGAAAGGTAAATATCTTGGGCCGGGGAGTGCGGAATATTTTTTTCAAAGGCTGTGTTCTCACCAGAATGATAAACTTAGTGAAATCAAATTGAAGCTGAAACAGGTTTGTCTTTGGATTGGTAAGAATTAAAATGAGCTACTCCAAGTTTTATAGTAAGATCATTTATCCGGTCTACCATTACCTCATGAGAGATGGGGTTCTTGAGGCTCGGAAAGAGATCGAAAAATTTTTAAGCCTTTCCCCTGCCGAAAGAGAGGTGGCTCAGAAGGCCAAACTTGATAAGCTTTTAAAGTATGCTTATGAAAACTGCCCATTTTACAAACAGCGTTTCGATCAGGCCGGCATCGCTTCCGGGAAGTTGCTGGAAGGCTTAGAAAACATTCCACCGTTGACCAAAGGGGACATCCAAAACCACGCCAACTCCATAAAATCAAATCAGGGTGTTGAAAGCGACCAATTAATCTGTAGCAGTACCGGCGGATCAACCGGTGAAAAGGTCGTCTTCTATTTCGATCGCTATTGCCAGGCGATGCGTAAGGCCACTGTTCTGTATGACCTGAAGATGATGGGCTTAAACAATGGTGCCAAGGTCGCCAAACTTTGGGGGGCACCCATGGATATCAACCTCTCAAATTCATTCAGAGGAAAAGTGCATTCTTGGCTTACCCGCACCCTAATGATGTCCACCTATCAGCTTTCAGATGAAGATATGCGTGTGTATGTTGATAAAATTGCTACATTCCAACCCCAAGTGCTTGTATCCTACCCTAGCCCTTTGGCTGCGTTTTGCGACTATTTGATGAAGACCAATCGTAGATTTCCTACTATTCGATATGTGGTAACCAGCGCGGAACAGCTTTTTGGCTGGCAGAGGGAAAAAATTGAACGTACTTTCAATTGCAAGGTCATGAACCGCTACGGATCAAGAGAATTCGGGGACATTGCCCATGAATTTCCACATGAAAGAGGATTCCACGTCCATAGTTTTAGGCTATTTATGGAGGTATTGGACGAGAATAATCATCCCGTAAATGCAGGTGATAGAGGTCGCATCCATATAACAGATTTAGATAATTACGGCATGCCATTTATTCGTTACCGTATCGAAGACGATGGAATATGGCAAAACCAGAAACATGAAGGAACTCCATACGGTCAGCCGGTATTGGAAAGGGTAGAAGGACGGTCATTCGATATAGTGGAAGCACCCAATGGGAATCGATTGGGTGGAACATACTGGACGATCTTATTCCGTTCTCAACCGGGTATTAAAAAATTTCAGGTAAGGCAAAATCAGAAAAATATGATAGTAGTAGATTATATTCCAGATATAGGAATTGGTCATCAATTGCCAGAATCCAGTCGATCCTTTTTTGCAGAACAAATACAATTAAAGTGTGGTCCAAGTATGTTTGTGAGTTTTAACCAAGTTGATCAAATCAGACAGACAAAATCGGGCAAATCCCGCCTTGTGATTTCAGAACTCTCAGCATGACCCGGGAGGAGGCCGTAAACCAGCTTGTCAAAGATTAGATTCATACTTTTTCTCGCTATATCCATCACGATCATATCTGCTATTATTTGGGGAGTAGGTGGAAGTGACATACGTGGCTTGAGCCTTAAAAATACAGTGTTTTATCTGTCGGTTCTAATTCTGATTGTTGTGAACTTATCAGAACGAGATCTTTTAATTAAAAAGATCCCCTCTTTTTTTCCTTTGTCGCTGTTTTTTCTTATTGGGGCAAGCTCACTTTTGTACGCTGGATTGTTTTCAGATGGTGTCAAGCTTGATCGGCTCGAATCGTTGGTGGAATTCAAAGCAAAGCTCTTAGACCCAATTTTTTTATATATTGCAGGAGCCATCATATTTAGGTCTGCGAGGCAGAGTTCATCTGCTCTAAGATTGCTTGTCGCTATATTCTCACTATTAAATATAGTGGCGTTACTCAGTTTTTTCTCAGGTATAAATTTTTTGGGAAGGGATGTGTTATCCCATAGTGGACAACGGTTTTCGAGTTTCGGTCCTATCGCGAACCAAGGGGCATATGCGCTTGCTTTTCTTGCACCAATTATATATTATTTTCTTAATAGAACAAATTCTATTGTGATTAAAGCTTTTTATCTGACAATGGTATTGAGTTGCCTCAGTGGGATTATGCTAACGGGATCTAGGGGTGCTTACCTGTTAGTCCCTCTCCAAGTTATTGGGATAAGTATGTTAACTAAAAATGTTCGCTTGCTTATTTTTTCAATACTTGGTGGCTTTGTAGTCTTCGGCTTTATTTTGGCGAGCAATTCTAGTTTTTTAATTAATGTCTTAAATCGCATGTCTATTTTTCAAGCAGCAAATCTTCGGGAGGTATCATCTGGAAGGACGATGATTTGGGGTGGCATTCTTGAATACATGTATAATGAACCTCTGGCAATCGTAACGGGCGTTGGCTGGGGAACATACAGAGCACATATCCGTGGTGTTTTAGGGTCATCTCCAGCCGCGCACAACTACTATCTTAAAATCTGGTTGGAATTGGGTACGGTTGGGTTGGGAATATTAATAACTGGAATATACGTTTACATATATAAATTCGCTAAATTAGTTCGAAAACCAAATCCGCTTTTTTTTCAATGCGCAGCTTGTGCATATTTTGCTTTGTTTTGGAATACGATGCTAGCTTCTTTGGAAAGTTTTCTGCTTTATTATGCCTGGTTTTCCGGCCTTATTACTAACTATGCAATAAATCTTTCAGACAAAGAAACAATTTGATAAAAATCCTTCATATCATTGATGATTTAGGATCTGGCGGGCGGGAGCGCCAGCTTGTCGAGTTGCTTAAAGCCCTTGATGGGGACGGTCGCTTCCTTTCCAATGTTCTCGTGATGTCTAAGAAAATGCACTACAAGCAGATGGTCCCTTCGGATACGAGTGTTTTTGTATTGGAGCGAAAACGGAAAAAGGATTTGGGGTTCTTCATACGGTTGTATCGGTTTATCCAGAAGCAAGGACCTGATGTTGTCCATACATGGAGTTCCATGGCTGCAGTCTATGCGGCTCCATTAACCAGGTTGCTAAAGGTTATATTTATCAATGGCATGGTTCGTAGTGCCCACGAGAATATGTCGATCACGGATGAAAGAAGAGTCCGTGGGCTATTGACAATACCTCTGTCTGATCTGGTGGTATCCAACACCAGGGCCGGATTGAAGGCCTATAGGGTTCCTCCCAAAAAGGGTATCTGCATACCCAATGGTTTCGATCCGAATCGATTGGGTTCATTGGAAAGAAAAAATTCCATACGATCAAAGTTAGGCATTTGGACCAATCATGTCGTGGGTATGGTGGCTTCTTTTTCAGACAATAAAGATTACGATGCATTTATCAACGCAGCAATTCATGTTCTGGAGAACAGGCGCGATGTTACATTTCTGGCCATAGGTGAAGGGAAGAACCGAAAAAAAATAATGAAGAAGGTAAAAGGAAAGCATGCCGATCGAATACTGTTCACCGGCCGCATCAGGGATGTCGAATCTGTTGTCAACACGTTTGATATCGGTGTACTGCTAACCAACTTTCATAATCATGGTGAGGGCATCTCAAATTCAATCATGGAATACATGGCAAATGGAAAACCGGTTATAGCAACTGATTACGGTGGAAATAGGGAAATTGTCAGCCATGGACAAAACGGCTATTTAGTCAAAAATAATGCTCTGGGAAGCACCGCATTTTACATTCAAAAAATAATAGAAAATCAAGAATTGGCAAAACAAATGGGTAAAAATGGCAGGCGGACAATCGAAACAAAGTTTACTATGAAAAAAATGTTGGGTAACTACAAAGCACTCTATATGGGTATTAGACACAAAGAAAATTATCCAAAATTTTAGATTGAAACGCAAGAATCCAGATCTATTAAGGACAGATGCCATATTATTGGTGCTTTTTACCCATTCGTCATAGAAAAATGTAACGGAAACATGGGCTACAACACAACGATCGCACCTTTGTTGGTACTCAATGCGACCAATTTCAAGGATTACCCGCTCGGCGGCGCCCTTGGAACTGTTCGTCTTTTTTTGAAAAACACCCGATTTAAGCCTATTTTAGTGGGTATTACCAACGACTTGAATCAAAAACTTGGCAAGTGGACAGAAATCGACGTCCATGGGCGCAAACTGCCATTTTTGCCTGTCGCCAACACACAGATCAACGGGATTCCCCACAAGATTCTTTTAATGATGGGCATCCTTATCCATCATAGGAAGATCAAGTCCAGAATTCAGGGATCGACTGTCAACATCATGCTTTTTGTGAATCGAGAGGCATACGTTTCCGCCAAAGCCATTTTTGGCGGGGCCAAACAGCTGAATATTTTTTTTAAAATGACCGAAGCTGGTAATCCCCTTGAGATCTCAGAGCGTAAAATTGGGAACAATCGTATACTCCAATATATTTACCTTCACTTCTTTATAAAGCCAATGCTCAAAGCCGCTAAGGTTATTTTTAGCATCAACGAAGAGTGCCGTCAGTTCTGCGAGCAGTATCTGCATTCTTCTGTAGAAAGAAGAAAGATCAAGGACGTTCATCATTACATAGAGTATGAAAAAATTCGCTCCTGTTACGAAACTGCTATCGTTGAAAAAAAATACCATATAAAACGAATGATTTTTTGGGGTCGTATCGCTGATGTGAAAGGCATAGATCTCATTATCCAAGCAATTGATATCCTAAAGGAAGAAAATCTTGATGTCCACTTTATTGTTATCGGTGACGGTTCAGAAAGGCCGGCCTTAGAAAAGCTGGTAGTTGAACTAGACCTTCAGAAAGAAATTGTTTTTACAGGCAGGTGCTCTATAGAGCAAATTGCAGTTTACGCAAAAAATTCGGATGTTTTTGTTATGGGATCACACACAGAGGGAATTCCGACATCCATGCTGGAAGCAATGACTTTCGGCCTGCCTACGGTTTCTACAGCTGTCGGTGGAATACCAACGTTGATTAAAGACGGCGTCAATGGATTTCTCGTCCATGAAAGAGACCCTGAAAAATTTTCTGAATCTATCAAACGAGCCCTAAAAATGGATCTCGGCGAAGTAAAAGGCTACAACGCGAAATTTATAAAGGATGGCTATTCCGTTGAATCCGTTGTCGAACAGATGGATGGGTTCATGGCATCTCAAATGTAAATCACGATTACCAACAACAGACCTACCCTATTTTTCGGAGACTGTTTCAATGAAGGAAGGCATTCTAATTACCGGCGGAGCCGGCATGATCGGTTCCAACTTGGTAAAGCGATTCGTTAGAAGTGGATATCGTGTAAGCGTTGTAGACAATCTATGGCGTGGAAAGAAAGAATATTTGCTTGCCGATGACGGTATGCCTGTAATCGACATGGAAAAGAATTTCCATCAGATTGATTTGTCCAAACCGGACAGTTTCGACCATATTTTAAAAGATATCGACTACGTTTACCATCTTGCCGATGTCGTTGCCGGAATCAGTTACGTCTTCAACAACCAGGGCAACTTGTTTCGGCACAATCTTCTGATCAATTCCAATGTCGTTGATGCCGTAAAACGAAATCCGGTCAAAGGATATATATATGTCGGCACCGCCTGTAGTTTCCCAGCTAAGCTACAATCCGGAGTTGATGCAGACCCATTAAAAGAAGAAGACCAGTATCCGGCCAATCCTGAATCTGCTTATGGCTGGAGCAAGTTGATGGGAGAGTACGAAGCTTTTCTTATGGCGGAAGAAACTGGAATACCCGTATCGGTGCTGACACTGCACAATGTTTATGGGGCACCATGTGATTTCGACGTCGAAAGAAGCCAGGTGATTCCGGCGCTTGTCAGAAAGGCAATACGCTATCCGGATGAGGACTTCATCGTCTGGGGCAGTGGCGCCCAGGGGCGTGCCTTCGTACACGTGGATGACGTCGTGGATGCCCTGGTCCTTGCCAAGGAAAAAGGCCTGGGAGAGGGATTGATTCAGATCGGGCCGGATCACTGCACTTCCATTCGTGAAATTGCTGAATTGGTCGTGAAAATTTCTGGTAAATCTATCGAAATCATTTATGACACCACGAAACCGGAGGGCGACAAAGGGCGTTGTGCAGATTACAATAAAGCACGGCATGTGCTGGGGTGGGAGCCACATGTTGGTCTCCAGAAGGGGGTAGAGCATCTGTATTCATGGGTTGAACAGCGCATCCACACTATAGAGACAAGGGGCGCTTGACATGCGATATGGAATGAACATTGGAAAGCATTACAATTTTCTTGGAACCGAAGTCGAGGCCCTGACCTATCCCGAATTTTTCACGCATGTAGACCGATGGGTAGCAAATAAAAATGGGCGATCCCGCCATATCGCCATTATCAATGCCTTTTGCGCAACAGAAGCTTTTCACAATTCGCGTGTGGCAGAGATATACAACAAGGCCGACCTGATCGGGCCAGACGGGATGCCGTTTGTTTATTGGCTTCGCTGGGTGTTGAAGCGACCCTGTGAACAATTCGACGCTTCCAGTATTGTGACAAACCTTGCAGAAAATGCCAGGGAGGCCGGATATACCTTTTACCTCTACGGTGGGCATCCGGACGTGGTGGTCCAAATGAAAGAAAAACTGGAGGCATTGTATCCGCATATCAATATCGTTGGCTACTTTTCTCCTCCCTTTCGCCCCATGACGGATGCAGAAGATAAACGCATCTGTGATGAGATCAATAAATTGAAGCCGGATATCATTTGTGTGGGGTTGGGAACGCCCAAGCAGGATTATTGGATAGATGAACACATTTATAAAATAAAAGGAGCGGTTTTCATCCCTTGCGGCGCTATTTTTGATTTTTTTGGTGGCCGGGTCCAGCGAGCACCAAAAGTCATAAGGAAACTTGGGATTGAATGGCTGTATCGACTATTTAGTAAAGATATTAAACGATTGTGGTACCGTTATACGGTGCTGAACTTGATTTTCTTGTGGAATTTCTTTTTACAGGAAATCGGTCGTCGTAAATATGAACCGATGCGATCCATCAGGGATGATCGTTAGTGTCCGTCCAGAAATAGGCAAATTGGGTCGAGATCAAGGCTTTCGCCCTAATTTTATCTCGGGTTTTACCGCAGGCATATGGTTGATATTCCGAGGATAAAAATTGTCGTATTTGGTCATACTTCAAGTGCCCGGTAACAAAGCAGATGTGGTGCCCTGTGAACGCTTACGATTAGTTAATATCTCCCAGTCCTCAAGCCGGAGACCGATGATGCGACTGAATTCCCTGATAAGCGGCGCTTCGCGCCCCATTAGACGGAGGACCCGCCGCTCACCTCGCGGCCCGTTGTCTGTCCCTTCCGAGTGATAATTGACTGAAACATGATGAGAATCCTTTCGTTTTGGTATTATAAATGCATTGTAGCTAGTGCCTTACTTTGTGTCAATTGTGTGTATGTTTACAAAAGTGCTGTCTGCGACACCTAAACGCTTACCGGCTGTGCTTTACAGTTATTGGCTGATTCTACCCCGTAAACAGGTAAAAGAAACAGCCAGATAGACCGACAAAGCCAATCAAACCGCAGTTACCAAAGACGATAACGTTCCAACCGATCCGAACGGAAATTCCATGAAAAATCAGAACCTATCGAAATACACACTTCCCGCATTAATATTGACTGTGTTCCTGTTGGGCTTTTTCCCGATACTGCAGAAACTGTCCATTCGCTGGGGCACTGGTGACAACAGCTATTGCTACCTGATTGTTCCCTTGTTTTTGTACTTGTGCTGGGAAAAGAAAGACCATTTTCACTTTACAGACTTTGGCTGGAATGTGTGGGGTTTCATTCCCATTGTCCTGTCCGCATTGTTGATGGTCATCGGCGAACTCGGCTCGGTCGAGACGTTCCTTTATATAGGTATCTGGGGTTGTCTGGTCGGTATTTTATTGATTTTATACGGTAAGTGTTTGGTCAGTCTGATTTTTCCCATCATCATGCTGGCCTTCATTGTTCCCCTGCCACCATTTATCAACCGCATGCTGACCTTCAAACTCAAGCTGGCCGCCAGCAAGTTTTCAGTAGGCCTTTTACGCCTGTTCGACGTGTCCGTGGTGCGAGACGGCAACATCATCGATCTGGGGATCACCCAGCTGCAGGTGGTGGATGCCTGCAGCGGGTTGCGCTATTTTGTCCCCCTGGTCCTGATGGCCCTTTTGTTCGGATTTTTTTACTGCAGGAAATTGTGGCCCAAGATCCTGCTGGTCGTGACGGTTTTGCCCTTGTCTATTTTCGTGAACGGTTTGCGCATTTTCGCCACCGGCATGCTGCATGTGCACGGGTATTCGGAACTGGCCGAGGATTTTTTTCACGATTTTTCCGGATGGATGGTATTCATGCTGGCCGGCACCATTCTATTGGGTATTTCGTTGCTGCTCAGACGATTCACCGGCGGGCCGGCCGACCCAATTGAACCGGATTCCGCTAACCGGCCGGTCAAATCGTGGGTGCCGGTCGCAGTCACCGTGATCCTGTGCCTATTTTTCGCTGGCAGCGGATATGCCCTGAAGGTGCTGCCAACCACGACCATCCAGCCGGCGCGTCAGTCCTTCGATGTGTTTCCCGGTCATGTAGGAGACTGGCAGGCAAAAAGGGGCTATTTGTCAGATGAAATTCTAAACAGCCTTTGGGCCGACGACTATGTCAGCGCCGTTTTTTCCAATAACAACATACCCAACCGCATCCAACTTCTGATTCCCTACTACCATTACCAGGGTACCCGCCATACGGCCCATGCACCCCAATCGTGCATGCTGGGAGCCGGGTGGGCCATGACAAAAGCCGCCGAACGCACTGTGCCCACCGGCGATGGTAAGACCCTGACCCTCATGACCAATGTTTGGGAAAAGGGCAGTATGCGTATCTTGGGAAGCTACTTTTTTTTGCAGCGTGGCCGGGTCATTACCAGCCCATGGGAAAACAAGTTCTGGCTGGTCGCCGATGCCTTTACCAAACGGCGCACCGACGGCGCTCTCGTACGGGCGGAAATGGCCATAGCTCCCGGACAGTCAGTTGACGCGGCCTGGACCGTGCTTTCCGGCTTTCTTGATGTTCTGTGGCCGGTTTTGCCGGATTTTATACCGGAATAGCGGTTTGATCGTTAAGAGCATTTGGATCGTTATGACTTGGGGGGATTTGACTATTCAATGTTTTGAAGATCTGGAGTATTGGTAACAAGCCAGAAAACTGATCAACATGGTTTATCGATTTGTGAATACAAATCCTCAATTTCAAAAGGATTATCGCCTGAAAGGCCAAATTACAGGCGCTTCAATTTCGATTATGAATTACGCTATGAGGAATGCGCTCCCAACGATTTAAATACTATAGACGATCATAACGATAATAACGCTCCCATCATTGACAACAAGAACATGCTCCAACAAGAAGTGTACATAATAACAACCCTGCTAATGGTCCTGGATGGCATCTGCGTGATCGCCGCCGGGTATGCCGCGTACTATCTCAAACGGGCACAAAGCGGATGGCTGTGGTCCATGGACATATACGTATTCGCCCTGTCGGTGTTGATCGTGATGGTGGTCAACAACTACACCATGGGTAAAACCAAATTATACAGCGACCGGCGTTTGACCAGCTACCTAAACCTGTATGCATCCGTTTTCAAGGCCCTGGTACCGCCATTCGGCGTTTTGATCGCAGCCATTTTCATCTTCCAGCAGAAACTCTATTCACGGTTATTCCTCCTTTATTTCGCCTTGACCAGTTTTTTTCTCATCGCCCTGGTGCGGACCCTGAGCCAGCTCTATTTCCAGAATGTTGCCGGCGTGCAATCCAGCCGTCATCAGATCCTGGTGGTCGGGGATACGGAGATGGCAGAAACGGTCACCAACCTGCTGCGTTCCCAATTGAGCTGGGGGCACGATATTGTCGGACGCCTGTCCATTCGCCGGGACGAACCGGGCGCTTCCGAGGCCATCGGCAGCATTGAGGACCTGGCCGATATCATCAAGAGGCACACCATTGACGAGGTGGTTTTCGCCATGAACGGTTATCACGGTGTCAACCTGTCTCCATACATTGCAATCTGTAAAAAAATGGGGGTATATATCCGCCTCTTGCCCTCGCTGTGGAGTTCGGACAGTAGCCGTTTCGGCATCGACGTTTGCCAGAACGTCCCTTTTTTGACCATCGGGGCCACCAATTTCAATGCCACGGGCATGCTCTACAAACGATTGCTGGACCTTGTCGGCGGTCTTATCGGCACCGTTTTGTTTGTGTTGATGATGCCCATTGTCGGCGCAGCCATCAAGCTGGACTCGCCCGGTCCAGTTCTGTTCCGCCAGCGGCGCGTGGGGCAGCACGGACGGAAGTTTGAACTGCTCAAGTTCCGAACCATGTTTGTCGATGCCGAACAGCGGCTCCAGGAACTCAAAGGGCACAACGAAATGGGCGGGGCCATGTTTAAAATGAAGGAGGACCCCCGCATTACCCGGGTGGGGCGTATTTTGCGCAAGACCTCCATGGACGAATTCCCTCAATTCGTCAACGTGCTGCGCAACGATATGAGCCTGGTGGGCACGCGACCACCCACCTGCGAGGAAGTCGCCTGTTACCGTGACGAACATCTCAAACGGCTTTCCTTCAAACCCGGGATCACCGGCCTGTGGCAGGTTTCCGGCCGCAACAAGATCTCCGATTTCGATAAAGTCGTCGACCTGGATTGCGCCTACATGGAAAACTGGCGCTTCTTGGACGATTTGAAGATCCTGGTTCGAACGGTGCTGGTGGTACTGCAGCGCAAGGGGGCGGTGTGAGGCGGTGAGGCGTGAGGGGATTCGATAAGCTGTGACGGATGGCAAAACATAGAGGCGCGCCCATCTATAAATGGCCAATTTGCCTATTTCTGGACAGACATTAGAGGAACGACGTTGAGAAGTTTAGTGCTTTACACCCCAGTTTCTGTCAAAAAAAACAAGAAAATGGGGGTATATGGTTTACGGGTTTCCTGCCTCAACACTCAGTCCTCAGTCCTCAGCACTCAGCACTCAGCACTAAGTCTTCTATTGGGTTGCGGGTTTCCAGCCTTAGAAGGGTGAAGTCGTATAGACATGAACCGATGGCCTTGAAGCAGCTCAACAAACCAATGTAACCAATCAAACCGCTGTACCCAAGGTTTCTATCGCTCCAAACGATATTAACGATCCCAACCCAAAACCCAGGTGACCCTATGAATCAAACAATATGTCGAACCATCACAGTCCTGTTCGTCGTTTCCGTCATGTTATTGAATGGATGCCGTGGCCCGGAGGAAAAACGCGAGAAGTATTTCTCCAAAGGGCAGGGGCTGTATGAACAGGGCGAGTATATCCGCGCCCGGCTGGAGTTCACCAATTCGATCAAGGCCGATCCCGAATTTGCTCGCGGTTACTATATGCTGGGCATGGCCGAATTCAAACTCAAGCATTATCGTCAGGCTTATGGAGCGTTGCTCAAGGCCGTCGAACTGGAACCGGAATTGATGGAAGCCCAATTGCAGTTGGGGCAAATTCTCCGGGCTGCCCGTGAGTTGGACAAAGCCATGGAGAAGGCCGATTTGGTGCTGGCCAAAACACCTGACAACAGCGATGCCCTGATCCTGAAAGCTTCATTGTTGATGGCCAAAAAGGATCTGTCCGGAGCCGTCACATTACTGGAAGGCATGCTGGGGCACAGTCAGAATCCGCCCGCGGCCTATCTGTTGCTGGCATCCGGCCATGCCCGCCGCAAGGATCGCGAAAAAGCCGAGGCCGTTTTGAAACAGGGTATTGCAGCCCATCCCGATGATATCCCGCTGCACATGGGCGTGGCCCAGTTTCTGGTCGACAGCCGGCGTCTCGACGAAGCTGAGCAGATGCTGATCAAGATTACGACCATGGCCCCGGATAAACCGGCCCACAAATTCAATCTGGCCCGCTTTTACCAGGTAAACGGGCGGTTCAAGGAAGCGGAAAAGATCGTTGACAAGATTATCCGTGCCGATCCGGTCGATGAGGCCACCAGGCTGGCGGCAGCCAGGTTTTACGCTGCTGCCAAGGATGCCGATCGGACTGCGGCGGTACTTCAAGACGGCATCGCGCACCTGCCGGAAAGTGTTGCCCTGCGTCTCAAACTGGCCGAGGTATATGCCGCCGATAAAAAGACTGAGAAAGCCGTTGCCATCCTTAAGGCGTGTCTGGCAAAGGATGACGATCCAGAAAGCCCGGACATCCTCAAGGTCAAAAATGCCCTGGCCGAGCTGTACCTGGCCATGCGACGGACCGACGAAGCAATTGCTTATGTGGATCAGGTGCTGGAAAAGAAGCCGGGAAACATCGACGCTCGCTTTACCAAAGGAAAAATCAGCCTGGCCAACGGGGACGGAGAGACTGCTGTGTCCGAGTTCAGAACCGTGGCCAGCGAACGCAAGGAATTCATTCCCGCCCATCTCGGCCTGGCCAACGCACACCTGATCCGGAAGGAATATGCGTTGGCACTGGATACGCTCAAGTCGGCACTGGCCATCAGCCCGGATAACCCGGTCCTGCAGCGAGCCCTGGCGCGAGTATACGCCAACAAGAAGGATTATAAACAGGTGGAGACCCAATTGCGAAAAATTGTCGCCTCCCACCCCAAAGATGTGCGTGCCCGAGTAGAGCTTGGCGATTTTCTTTTTGTTCGTAACGAACCGGAGAAGGCTGAAACCGTATACGAGGAAACGGTGCGTGAGCATCCCGACAATCCGTTGGGGTACCTTCGATTGAGCCGTCTGCGGCAAAAACAGGCTGATGAATCCGGGGCGCTGGAAGCCTTGGAGCGTGGAACGGCAGCCAATCCGACGTCCAAACCCCTGGTGACAGCCCTGGTCAAGGTCTGCGTCGCCCAGAAGCGCTATGACAGGGGCCTGGCCGCTTGTCAGGGCTATATCGACTCCGCCGGCAAGGATGTGCTGGCCTACAACCTGCTGGGGTATCTGGACATCGCCCGCAAACGATATGCCAGCGCCGAGAAGATGCTCAACCATGCCGTTGAACTGCAACCATTGAATCCGGCTGTGCATAACAACCTGGCGCGATTGTACATGATGCAGGGGAAAAAGGCCGAGGCCGTCGCCAACCTGGAAGCAACCATTGCAAAAATACCCGGCTCGGGAGCAGCCTATCTGACCCTGGGACTGATTTACCAGCAGGACAAAGCGTATGAAAAAGCCATTGCGGTGTATCAACAGGCCCTGGCAAATAATCCTGACTTCTGGTTCGCCGCCAATAACCTGGCCTTTTTGATGGGTGAAACCTCAACTGAAACGGCCGACTTGGAAGATGCCCTGGAACTGGCCAACCAGGCGCTGTTGAAACGGCCTGATGATCCGTCGGCCCTGGATACCGTGGGGTGGCTCTATTACCGTTTGGGAAAATACAACAAAGCCCTGCTGCTCATTGAACAGGCGGCGGCGCGTGCTCCGGATACCGTTATTATCCACAGCCATCTGGGGATGGTTTTGTATAAAATGGGGCGTATCGGCGAGGCTCGTGAGAATCTGAAAAAGGCGTTGGCCGATGATGAGGACTTTATAGGGCGTGGGGATGCTGAGCAGGTGTTGCGGAATTTGCGTTAGGACCGTTGAGGGAAAGTGTGAACGCGGGAAAGTGGGAGATGAATAAATTAGGCATCTTAGTGCCTTCCACAGTTTCTGTCAAAAAAAACAAGAGAATGGGGTGGCATGGGTTGCTGGTTTCCCGCCTTAGAGGTCTGACAGTCTATCAAAGATCAATGGCGTTCAATGCCTATAAGTTCTGTTTCTACTCTCCTTATATTCTTCTGTTCTTCTTTTTAAGGCCGTGTAACTATCATGAATCACCAAAATCGAAGGAAATTGATATGAAATCGAAAATGCTGCCACTGCTATGGGTTATCACCACACTCGTCATCACCACTGTCCCGGCAGCCCATGCTGACGGCGCCGAAGCCGGCTACCGGATCGGACCGGGTGACGTGCTGGATATATCGGTATGGAAAAATCCCGATCTGACCCGCAAGGTGACTGTTTTGCCGGACGGCACCATATCGTTTCCGCTGATCGAGCAGATGCGGGCGGCAGACAAGACCGTGAACCAGTTGAGCAAAGAGATGGGAACCCGCCTGAGCCGGTTCGTTCCGGATGTAGACCTGAGTATTATTATCGCCCAGGTCAACAGCCAGGTGATATACGTCATCGGCCGGGTCAACCACCCGGGACGTTTCGCCATGAGTGCGCCCCTGAACGTGATGCAGGCCCTGGCAACTGCCGGCGGCCTGACCCCTTTTGCCAAGGCGGATAAAATCAAGATTTTCAGAGAGGCGGGCGACGAAGAGAGCTACCTGCCGTTTGATTATGAAAAGGTCTCCAAGGGCGAACGCCGGGAACAGAACGTCCGTCTCCAACGCGGAGATGTGATTGTGGTGCCCTAATTGCAATTAATTAAACCTCGGGCTATACCCGAGCGACCCGAAAAGGTTCGGACCATTTCGGCGAGACATATAACCTGCAGAAATCCTGAGAACGTCCAACGTCGAATGTGGTAAAAGGGCTGAGTATTGAGTGCTGAGGACTAAGGCGGGAAACCCGCAACCCATGTACCTCATCCTATTTTCCTGTTTTTTTGACAGAAAAATAGGGTGTAAGGCACCAAAACAAGCCGTTAGCCATTAGCGCCTGGTCCCTTTGTTTCATAGATTTGTTGCTACCTGTAAAGCAGTGTTTCAAAGGATTAAAATCGACAAAATTCGAAGTTGGACGTTCGACGTTCACTGGTTGGCTTCTAGCCCCCTTCGAAGGGGCTTCATCAAACCACCCGATTTATGGGGGCGATAATACCCTGCGATCTAACATCGATGGTTTCGTAAAAAGGCGTTTTTAGCGGTTTTGACATTCGTGATTTATTGAAATTAATAAGAAAAATTTTTGACTTTTTACGAGACTATCAACATTCAAACGCTCCAAACGACCAAGGTGACAACATGACAATCTCCAGGTTGCAGGTGACCCGATGGCTGATCATTGTCGCGATGATGTGGATGCCTCCTGCACCGGCATGCAGTGATGAGTTCAACGTGACACCGTCAATCGCGGTACGCGGTGAGTACAACGACAACGTCTTTTTCAGTGTGAACGATGCCGAGGACGATACTATCACCACGGTAACCGCCGGCCTGAAGATGAGCGACCGGACCGAAATTTTGGATTGGATGCTCAAGGCTGAAGCCTCGCCGTTTTTTTACGCCGATCATGATGATTTGGGCGACGTGGATCAAGATTACCAAGGAAGGATCGGCTACCAGGCCACCCAACGGCTGAGCCTCAATGCAGACGCTGGATTTAGGGTGGACAACCGGCCAGATCGGGATATCGAGGAAACAGGACTGGTGGCCGACAGTGAAAAGCGCTTCAGCATAAACGGCAACGTTGGTATGGGCTACGCCCTGTCCGAGATTCACCGGGTGTCGGTATCATACGCATACGGTGAGAATGATTGGCACGATGACGATTCAGGCCATATCGACTATCAGGGCCACAGTGTAACGCTGGGCACTACATACGCCATTGATCGATGGCTGCGGGAAAGCAGCCTGGGCATATCAGTTGGCTACAACCAGTACGATTACGATGCCGCCGACATCAAAAGCGGGTATGGGTCGGTGGGATTGACAAGTATGCTCAACGAAATTTTTCAAATACAGGTGGTCGGTGGCGTCCGTTATACCGAAACCCAGTATGAGGCGCTGACACCGGTTCTGGTCCCACCCGGCGTGTTGGTCTTACAGCAAAAGGAGGAAAAGACGGACGGTTGGGGGGGCGTGGGCAGCCTTGGCCTGGACTATTTGGGCGAACGCACCCGCTGCAGACTCAGCCTGTCCCACGACCTGCGGCCGGCCAGCGGCACCCGTGGGCCATCGAACCTGACCCGGGCTGTTTTCAATATGAACCATAAGCTGCACCGGCGTCTGACCGTCGGGTTGTACAGCAGTTATTTCATCAATTCCGCCGATGCCGATGAGTTCTATGCGCAGTCCATTGACGAGGAAAACTTTAACATACGGCCACGTGTCCGTTGGGAATTTTTGGACCATTTCACCCTGGAAGCGGCCTATACCTACCGTCACCTGACCGATAATAAGGGCGATACCCGGACCGAACGGCAAGTGGTGTCCCTGCAATTGGCGTTTGGGTATCCGCTGTGGGATTGAATCCATCCAAACGATCAAAAACAATGTAACCGAACCCGATAAGCCCAATAAACCATTTGTCTGAGCAATGAGTACGCTTCACCATTTTCCGCCCAACAGGGCCTGAGGAGATTCTATGCAGCAAGAGATGATGACCCCGGGAGACTATCTTCGAATCGTCAAGCGACGCAAATGGGGCCTGCTGTTGCCGATGATCGGCATCGTATTGATCGCCGTGGTCGTGGCTTTTGCCCTGCCGGCAGTGTATCGATCCCAAGCCACTATTCTGATTGAGGCGCAGGAGGTCCCAGCCGATTTCGTAACATCCACGGTGACCAGCTATGTCGAACAACGTATCCAGACCATTCAGCAGCAGATCATGAGCTTCACCCCGCTGCTCAAGATCATCCAGGATTATGATTTGTATCCTGAACTCAAGGATAAGATGACGACTGAGGAGATTGTGGAGAAGATGCGCAAGGACACGGAGTTGGCGCCGGTCAGCACGGAGGTCGTCGACCGCCGCACCGGACGTCCTACCACGGCCACCATCGCCTTTACCCTGAGCTACGAGGGCAAGGATCCCTACAAGGTCCAGCGGGTGGCCAATGTGCTCACCTCGCTTTATCTGGAAAAGAATCTCGAAGAGCGCGTCCAGCAGGTTGAAGAGACATCCGAATTCCTCGAGGCTGAAATTGATCGCATCAAAAAGGATCTATCCAACACCGAGGCCGAGATTGCCACTTTCAAGAAAGCGCATATGAAGCAGCTTCCCGAAATGCTGCAAGTGAATATGCAAAGTTACAACAACATCGAGCGTAACATCGAGACGGCACGACAGCAGCTCCGCAGCCTCAAGGAGCGCGAAAGCTATCTGGATACGCAATTGATCAGTGTAGAGCCGTATATCGAAGATGAAGAGGAGATGGTCAGCCGGCGGCGTCTGGAGGAACTCAGGGTCCAACTCGTGGCGCTGACCAAACGCTTCACGGCCGAATATCCCGATGTCCGCAAAACCAAGGCCGAGATTGCCGAGCTGGAATCGCGTCTGTCCGAACTGAAAAAGAACAAGCAGGGAGAGCCTGACAACCCGGCTTATATCTCACTCAAAGCGCAATTGGCCAGTGTTCGTGCGGATATTGCCTCCATTGATCAGCAGATCGGGATTCTGGAAACCGATGCCGACGAGTACCAGCGTAGCATTGCGGCTACGCCCGGCGTTGAAGAGGCATACAACCGATTGCTCATCTCACGCCAGAGTACCCAGGCCAAATACAACGACATGGTGAACAAGCTCATGGAGGCTCAGGTGGCCCATGGCCTGGAGACCGAGCAAAAAGGTGAGCGGTTTACGCTGATCGAAGCACCGCGTTTGCCCGAAGAGCCTTATAAACCGAATCGGTTGGCGATTATCCTGATCGGTATTGTACTGGGCGTGGGGGTTGGCGTGGCCACGGCCGCCTTGGTGGAGTTTTCCGACGACCGGGTCTACAGCCCTGACGAACTCAGCCGATCCACCAAATTTCCGGTGCTGGTGGGCGTGCCCCTGATTCTGACGAACGCCGACCGGTCCCGGATACGCAAGAAGCGGCTGCTGGGGGCCGGATTGGCCCTGGTGTTGATCGTGTGTTGCATTGTCGTGGTTCACTTTGCTGTCATGGATCTCGAACTGGCCTGGTTGAAATTGCTGCGGCACTTTAATATGGGTTAAACAAACAAAACCAATGGAACCGGTAAATGAAACTACAAAAAGCATTGGATAAAGCCAAACAAAACCGTAAACAGGATGATGTGCGGGTTGGTCCGGCACCTCAACCAGTGACCAAAGAGAGACCATCGGAGGCCCGTTGGGCGGCGCCGGTATACAGCACGTCCACCCAGGTGCCCATTGATACGCAGGTGCTGAAAGCGAATCGCTGCATCTGTATCGAAAGCGGCGGACCGGAGATGGAAAGCTATAAGGTACTGCGTGCAAAAATTCAGCACCGGGCGCTGGAGAACAACTGGCGGACCGTAATGGTGACCAGCCCGTCACCCGGCGACGGCAAAACCCTGACCGCCGTGAATTTGGCTCTGACCATGGCCAGGGCATACGATCAAACGGTGTTGCTGGCGGATTGCGATCTCAAGCGCCAAAGTCTCCACAAGATACTCGGTATTGACAGCCATATGGGGTTGCAGGATTATCTGGTAAACGGTACCCCCTTGGAGAAAATAATTATCTGGCCGGGTGTGGAAAAAATGAGCCTGATTTCGGGCGGCGAGCCGGCGATCAATTCAGCGGAAATCCTGGCTTCACCACAGATGAATGATCTGGTGGAGGAGCTGAAAATCCGTTATGATGACCGCATCGTTTTGTTTGACACGCCGCCGGTATTGAGCGGTGCGGATACATTGGCCCTGGCGCCGCTGGTGGACTGCATTGTTATGGTGGTGTCCGAAGGAAAAACATCGATGAAGGATGTCAAGAAAGCTATCGATGTGATACCGCCTGACAAATTGTTGGGCTTCGTGATCAACCGGCAGCGGTTCGATGCGGCCAAGGTTTATTATGGGTAACATAACCGGAATCACTTTGTTAATTGCTAAAATCGAACTGCTAATGGCTTAGCTCAAGATGTACGAAAACTTCTATAAATTTCGGCAAAAGCCGTTCCAGTTGGCACCCAACCCCAGTTTTCTTTACAAGAGTGCCAAGCACCAGAAGGCCTTGGCCTATCTGGAGTATGGTCTGGCCGAGAATGTGGGCATTGTCGTGCTGACCGGTGAGGTGGGGTCCGGAAAGACCACCTGCGCCCAGTATGTTCTGAAACAATTAGGCAATGGTTTCGACATTGCCATGATCGCCAATACCAATGTATCGTCCGGTGATATGCTGAAAATGGTGCAGAGCGAATTCGATATCGATTCCGGCCAGGCGGATAAGGCGGCGATTATCGAATCCTTGAACTACCATTTCATCGCCCAGTACGAAACCGGTACCCGTACCCTTCTGGTGATTGACGAAGCGCAGAACCTCTCTGCCGCGGCACTCGAAGAGGTGCGCATGCTTTCCAACCTGCAGGCCGACCAGTATGCATTGCTGCAAATCCTGCTGATCGGCCAGCCCGAGCTGTTGGAAACCCTCAAACAACCGTCCATGTGGCAATTCGCCCAGCGCGTGGCGGTGAGCTTCCATCTGACTGCCTTGGACCAGAACGAAACCGCGGCTTACATCGCCCATCGCATCAAAACCGCCGGCGGACCGGAAGGCCTGTTCACTCCCGCAGCCGTTCAGGCAATTTATGACCTGTCCGGTGGTATTCCCCGTTCAATCAATTTGATTTGCCAGGCCGCGTTGGTTTATGGCTTTGCTGATGAAGCGGAGACCATCAGCCAGGATATCATCCACCAGATTCATGAGGACCGCATCGGTGTAGGGATCGAGAGCGAACCGGAAAAAACACAAGCCAATCCGGAATCCGACGGCGAAATAGACGTGGCCTCTGCCGAAGGTGTGAATTCACGGCTTCTGGAGGAGACCATCGACAATATCCGCATGGAGGTCAAAGGCCGTATCCGGCAGATGGAAGACGACCTCAATGAACAGAACAACAACCTGATCAGACAGGTCGAGAGCCTTCTGATCGAAAAGCGGCGGATCAGCAGGGGCTATGAACATCGAATCACAGGTTTGGAGCAACGGATGGAAGATATGAATCAGCTGTTGCAGCGTATGGAGCGGCGTTTACACGCGTACTCATGCCAAAAATAATACTTTGGTGCTAAGTTTAATCTAAAGAATCATACTAAAATCATACTCCTCACTGATTGACATCGCCAGTTTTCATTGATAGACAATTAATGTTAATACTCGACGCGGAACCACGCTTGTCCATTGATTCCGATGGAAAACCTTAAAGTTGAGTTATAATTGATGGTTTCGTAAAAAGGTCTTTTTTAGCGATTTTAGCCTGCGTAACTTGCTGAAATTATTAAGGTCGATTTTTCAATTTTTGACTTTTACGGGACTGTCATAATCGCGCCCAGAAACCGGCTGCGGGTATCGTCCGGACCACTGGCACAGTACCCAAGGGGTTTGAATACTAACCTTTCAAAGAATATGGAGGGTCTTATGGTTTACCAAATAAACCGGTTCACGGCAAAATTGGCTTTTGTGGTGTTGTTAGCCATAGGTATGGCTTTTGTGCCCATGGCCGCTTATAGCGCTGATGTGGATGTTTACGCTGAAGGGGCATATACGGATACGGATTTGGTGATTTACCTGTATGCAGACATTAATGCCGAGCCGATTCTTAGTTTTGGCGTCAAAGTCGATTATCCTGCTGGATTGACCCTCACAGGTGCAACTAAAAACGAAGCCGTATGGTATTTTGGCGATGGAACCACCAACGAACCGTATATGGATCCAGAGGATGACGGTTCTGGTGTTGTGATCATCGGGGGAAAGTTGGACACTGCTGACCCTGTTGCCGGTGTGACTGGTACACGCGTCCTGCTAGGGACCGTCGAGTTTTCCCATTCCAATGTGACCGATTTCTCCGGTGTGACCATCTCTTACGGCAGGGGTGATGGCACTGGTGACTACAAAAATTTCGTTGGTACGGATGGAGCGGTAAAGGATGGTGCCGGTGTTGGCTTCGCGATTGAGATACGCAAGAATGGCGATGCAACTGGAGACGGTTATGTGACCAGTGCAGATATGTTTAAAATAAGAAGCGACTTGGGAGGGGCATACACCATTTGGTCAGATTGTAATATGGATGGTTATGTGACCAGCGCAGATATGTTTTGTGTGCGGGGAAAACTATAGTATCAAGGTTATATCAGTAATTATTGTCTAAGCAAGGAGTGAGAGAATGAAACTATTACGTCTTATCTTGTCCATGGCTCTTGTTTTTTTTGTCAGTTCAACAGCTTATTCTGCGACGTACACAATAACCTTGGACCTGCCGTCCGATCCAACAGAAATCGAATCGATTTTTTTCGTTTTTGATGTCGAAGCAGATTTTAATTACATAAATGACTCGTTGGCGCTTGGGGATGCTGCTCCGCAAAACGACAGGACAGGGGACTCTCAATATCAGTGGGAACTTAGCAACTCAAATCCTGCTCCTATCGAAGGGATGTTTTTGCTGGATGCCTTTAATAGTGATGTCCTGGATACCAGCGTAACTATTATCAACGTGCCCGGATTGGGTAATATTCAAACTTCAGATGGATTGTACAACGAGAACAATCTAGTGAACGGGACACTTTTTACTTTTGAATATGAAGGGACGCTTAAACTGGAGAAATTCTCAGCGTTTAATTCTCTGGCTGGTCCAGTATCCTATGATTCACTGTTGAGGGCGATAAAAACGGAGGAAGGACTGACGGTGACCACCACCCCCATCCCCCCAGCCCTCCTGCTCCTGGGCAGCGGTCTGGCAGGGGGCATCGGTCTGCGTCGCCGGATGATCAGATAAAAAAGGGGTTGTTTCATCTCCTTTCTTTTATTACTTGAGTCTATTCATTAGCAGCTAACTTTTATCAAGCGGATATCGCATCCGTTTTAATTGTTGAGATTCCCATGAATAGAAACAAAAAAGGGCTCACAAATTTTGTGAGCCCTTGGTATTTCTGGCGCGCCCGGCAGGGATCGAACCTGCGACACCTAGCTCCGGAGGCTAGTGCTCTATCCACTGAGCTACGGGCGCTGATGATTTGTTGTGGCTAATTAGAGGATTGGGGCGGACAAGTCAAGACCCATCTTTAGGGACCGGTGTAATACATGCCTGTAAACGCTGAGCTCCCGAACGCATTTGCCCAGCCGTTCCGAATGTCAAGGGGTTTACGGGAGCATCAATTATAACTGAAACAAAGCACTGCCTGCATCCTCCAGCATGGCCTTGGCCTCACCCACCACATACAGCGATCCGGCCACACAGACCGCGTCCTCGGGTGCGGACGTGGCGATGGCGTGACGTGTGGCCTCGGCCACATCGGGAACGATCTCGATTTTCGAGATCAGGGGCCGGGCCGCGGCCTCGATGGTCTCCGTGGGCAGCGAGCGGTCGATCTTGGCCTGGGTGACGATCAGCCGCGTGCAGGGCAGTAGCAGGTCCTTGAGGATGGTCTCGAAGGGCTTGTCGTCTAAAATACCGGCGACCATGGTAATGCGCCGGCCGGCCAATGTTTCTTCCAGATAGTTGCGCAGCCGGCGGGCGGCCATGATGTTGTGAGCACCGTCCAGGACGACGAAAGGATTCTCGGAGACCACATCGATGCGTCCCGGCCAGTGGTTCAGGATCAGGCCGGCCTGGATGTTTTCCCGGGAGAGGTCAATACCATTTTGCTTGAGAAGTTCGCAGGCGGCCAGGGTCAGGGCCGCGTTATCGACCTGGTGGTGGCCGATCAAGCCAGTGTGCATCCCGGTCCATTTGTGATCGATGCCCCAATAGGAAAATCGGCCATTGGTGCGTCTCCGCACACGGAAATCACGGCCGCGCATGTAAACCGGGGCTGACCGTTCGGCGGCGGTCTGTTCGATGACGGCCTTGGCATTTTTCTGGTTGACGCCGGAGACAACGGGAATACTCGGCTTGATGATGCCGGCCTTTTCTCCGGCGATCTGGGCAATGGTATCCCCCAGATAGTTTTTGTGTTCCAATGAGATATTGGTGATGACGGTCACCACGGGCGAGACCACGTTGGTGGCATCCATGCGTCCCCCCATACCGGTTTCGATGACGGCGTAGTCCACGCCCTGGCGGCCGAACTCGTGGAAGGCCATGGCTGTGGCGTATTCGAAAAAGGTGGGCTCACGATCGCCTGGGTGGACGGATTTGACCGCTTCCCAGGAGGCCACCACGTCTTCGTCCAATATGGGCGTACCGTTGATGCGGATACGTTCGTTAAAGCGGATCAGATGCGGCGAGGTGTACAGGCCCACACGGTAGCCGGCCTGCTGCAAAATGGTGGACAGCGTGGATGCAATCGATCCCTTGCCGTTGGTACCGGCAATGTGAATGGCCGAAAAGGTGTCCTGGGGATTGCCGAGGCCCTCGAGAATGGTGCCAATGGTCTCAAGGCCGAGGATAATACCGAATCGCCGCATGCCGTACATGGCATCCAGGCATTCGGTGTAGGCTTGGCTGGGCATTGCGTCGACTCCTGAAACGACGAGACCCGGCAAGGAACCACTCCCGGCCGGGTCAGGTGATCAAACGGAATGTGTGTCGCTACCGGTATCTTCGGCTTCGTGCGGCAGCAATACGCTGCCTGCGCAGGGCTTCACGTTCTTTGCGACGACGATATTCGCTAGGCTTTTCGTAGCTCTTTTTGAGCTTCAAGCGCTTGAACAGCCCGTCGTTCTGAATTTTTTTCTTCAGAATGCGCATGGCTTTTTCAAGATCGTTGTCGAAGACTCTGACTTCAATTGCTTTCAAACTGCATCAACCCCCTTTTTTCCCATCGCCTCGATATGCGGCACGGCTATTAAGACCTTGATGGTTATTTTTTAACTGAAACTCAATAATGCTATCAGATCGAAAAAGTGATTTCAACCAAAAAGGATTAAACCATTACGGGTTTCGCCGTTTTGCGAATCCGTCGATGATCAGTCCAGTTTGGAGATCAGTTCGGCGGTGACCTCTTTAACGCTGGGGGCACCGTCCAGGGTGATGTATTTCAGGCCCGATCCGGCTAGGTCTTTAAAATAATAGGCCGATGCCAGCGTGCCGGTGTCCGTGTCGTAGTAGATGTCGTGACGTTTGTTGATGGCCGCTTCGTCCTGGTCGTCATCACGGGTTTTCAAATCGCCGCCGCACACCCGGCATTTGTCTCCGTCGGGTTTGATGGCGTCGATGTAGATATTGTTGGGATGGTTGTTGTCATGCACGCACAGGCGGCGGCCCATGATGCGGTTTTTGGCGATTTCGCGGTCCAGGAGGATCTCGACGACGATGTCCAGTGCCATTCCGGCTTCTTTGAGGGCCTCGTCCAGTTTGATGGCCTGGTTCTTGTTGCGCGGAAAGCCGTCCAGCAGCCAGCCGTTCTTGCAGTCGTCCTGTTTCAGGCGGTCGAGAATCATCGGAATCGTGATCTCATCAGGTACCAGGTCACCTTTGTCGATATAGGCTTTGGCCTGGGCGCCCAGTTCGGTGCCTTTGCCGATGTTGTCCCGGAAGATCGCCCCGGATTCGATGTGGGGGGTGTTGTATTTGTTTTTCAGGATGGCTCCCTGGGTTCCTTTACCACTGCCGTTGGGGCCAAAAAACAAGATGTTCATGCAGGTTCTCCTTTCTGTATCCCGGGCCTCAGGCCGCAGAATCGTTGAAAATGCCTATGGCACCGCGTTGACGGAGGGTGTACATTCACCCGGGTGGATGGGAAGCCGTCCGGCCACGGTGGTGCCGCTCGTATTCCTTTGTGCTGCGATCGGCAGCCTCTTGTGACGTTGACTGGGGTCAGGCGGGCTGACGCCGAATTTCGCGTCTTCCATCTGCCGTGGGTTAGTACCCAAATGCGTTTGGCTTGTCAAGAAGCCGAGATTGGTGAATCGTGAACAATGCGTTGAACGAAACAGAATCCTTTTCACCGATCAAAACACCAATGACCTTTGAACCAACCCAACAAACGCTACAAATCCGTTACCCCTCAACCATCCTCCGTCTTCGCGATATACGCTTCCACCCATGCCAACGCCTGCGCCCGCGAGGTAAGCTCGCCGGCAAGCTGGCGTTCGTTGACCAGTTCGAGAATAGTGGCAAACCGGGGACAGGGGGACAGGCCGAAAACACCGATCAGGTCGTGGCCATTGATCAGCGGTGGGCGGGCGGCCTTTCTGGAGTGATAGTCGGCATAGATGGAGAGCAGTTCATCGCAAAATGCCATAAAGGCCTTTTCCTTGGTTCCAATCGTCGATTTTTTGGCCATGGTGTCGGCGCGGGAATGCATGATGATGGGTCGGGTCAGGCCGCCGCATTGGTTGAAGAACCGCACGGCTGCCCGGCGGCCAAAGGTGCCCTTTTGTGAAGCCTGGAACAGAAGCAGGGGCCACAGGTGATGGTGGATGATGCCGGTGGCGTCTTGGCGCTGCCTGGCGGACAGCCGCAGCCGCCGACTGATTGCGTCGGTGATCTCGGCACCTTTGATCGCGTGGCCGTGGAAGTTGGGCCGGCCGTCGGCATTGGTTCGACGGGCAATCGGTTTGCCCACGTCGTGAAGCAGGGCACTGTACTTCAAAATGGGTGTAGATGCGCCCATTTCGGCCTGGTCGGAATCCGCTTCATGCTTGCTTTCCGATGCGCCTTCCCGCAACAGGGTCTCCAGGTGTCCGTAGGTTCGCAGGCTGTGCTCGAAGACGTCCCATTGGTGGTATTGGTTTTGGATGCACCCCCGGGTAGGCTCCAGTTCGGGAAAAATGGCGGTGAGCAATCCGCTGTCGGCCATGGCGGCCATGAGCGTGGTTGTATGGCCAACGGCGAAGAATTTGACCAGGTCGGCCCAGATGCGTTCACCGGCGACCGAGCCGATGCGGTGGGCGTTGCGGGATACCGCCTGCAATGTTTTTGCGTCGATGCTGAATTCCAGGGATGCGGCCATGCGAAAGGCACGCAGCAGCCTGGCCGGGTCGGCCTCGAAGACGGCCGGAGAAACCATGCGGATGCAGCCGCTGCGCAGGTCGGCCAGACCGCCGGTGATATCCACCAACTGCCGTGTATGCAGGTCGACGGCCATGGCGTTGATCGTGAAATCCCGTTTGAGCAGATCGGAGGCGATGCCTCCATGGTCCAGGGGGGTAATGTCCACCACTATAGGGGTGCCGGCGATACGCAAAACCGGAAACCCCTTTTTGCCCAGGTCGACGATGCGACCGCCGGTTTTGTGGGCGATGGTTCGAGCGATATCGCGGATGTCACCGGTGACCGCCAGATCGACATCCGCCGCGGATGAGCCGGCCAGCAGATCACGCACGGTTCCGCCCACCAGGTAGACGCCTTTGGGATTGTCGGGCAGGTATTCCAGTCGAAAGCCGGTGAGATCAGCCATTTCCCTTGACACCATCGTTTTCATGGTATAACAATTTTGAATAATCTTGAGACGAATCCGTCATACGCGGTTCATTCGAATAAATTCTATCATAAAAACACGCATAATCCTCCTTAAAAAACCAACAGTCCAACCCAATTCACCCGAAAGGTACCGCTGCTACGTGAAATCCGACATACTGGTTTAAGGTGCTTCAGCGTGCCGCCAGGGAAGACCGTCATAAGATTCGGGGCACTGTTGTTTTCATACGCTATGTGGACGATTCTACCGAGTAGACTTCGCAGGTTGTGGGGACCAATCAATCCTAAAGATGGGGTGCGTTAATGAACATCGTGGAACTGAAAAACAAAAAAATCAATGAACTGACCAAAATGGCCAAGCAGCTCAACATTGAGGGGGCTGCCGGCATGCGCAAGCAGGAGCTGATTTTCGCCCTGCTGCAGACGCAGATCGAAAAAAACGGTTTGATCTTCGGGGAGGGTACCCTGGAGATCCTGCCCGACGGCTTTGGTTTTTTGCGTGCACCCAATTACAATTACCTGCCGGGGCCCGACGATATTTACGTTTCGCCGTCTCAGATCCGCCGGTTCAACCTGCGTACCGGGGACACCGTTTCGGGACAGATCCGACAACCCAAAGAGTCCGAACGTTATTTCGCACTTCTTAAAGTGGAGGCGGTCAATTACGAAGATCCCGAGGTGGCCCGGGAAAAGATCCTTTTCGACAACCTGACCCCCCTGTATCCGGAAAACAAGGTCAATCTGGAGGTGGATGCGGAAAATTATTCGGCCCGCATCATGGATCTGCTGACCCCCATCGGGTTCGGCCAGCGCGGACTGATCGTGTCGCCGCCCCGTTCGGGTAAGACCATGTTGCTCCAGTGCATCGCCAACTGCATCGTCAAGAACCACAAGGATATCGTGCTGTTCGTGCTGCTCATCGATGAACGGCCGGAAGAGGTCACCGACATGCAGCGCTCGGTGAAAGGCGAGGTGATCAGTTCCACTTTCGACGAACCGGCCGAACGCCACGTCCAGGTGGCTGAGATGGTCATTGAGAAGGCCAAGCGCCTGGTGGAACACAAAAAAAATGTGGTCATTTTGCTGGACAGTATCACCCGTTTGGCCCGGGCCTACAACTCGGTGATGCCTCCCTCCGGCAAGATTCTCTCCGGAGGTGTCGATTCCAACGCCTTGCAGCGGCCCAAGCGTTTTTTCGGTGCGGCCCGCAACATTGAGGAAGGTGGCAGCCTGACCATCATCGCCACGGCCCTGGTGGACACTGGATCACGTATGGATGAGGTTATTTTCGAGGAGTTCAAGGGGACCGGTAACATGGAGATCCAGTTGGATCGCCGCTTGGCGGACAAACGCATCTTCCCGGCCATCGACATCAAGAAGTCCGGTACCCGAAAGGAAGAACTGCTGCTTGATGAACTCACCTTGAACCGGGTGTGGATCCTCAGAAAATTGTTCGCGTCCTTGAATCCGTCGGACAGCCTCGAATTTTTACTTGAAAAAATGAACGGAACATTGGATAATGCCGATTTTCTAGATTCCATGAATGCATAAAATGCTTAGGGGGTTGAAATTACAATGAAAACCGATATTCATCCGGAATATTCGCAAACCACCATCCAGTGTGCCTGCGGCAGCAGCATTGAGGCTGGATCGACGAAAAAAGACATTCGCGTGGAAATTTGTTCCAAATGCCACCCGTTTTTTACCGGCAAACAGAAGCTGGTGGATACTGCCGGCCGTATCGAGCGGTTCCGTAAAAAATACGAGAAATTTCAGAAGAATCAATAGCGCTCCCACCCCGTCTTCCCTCAGGCTGGTTCCGGTGTCCGGTTCACGATCCGGCACCGGGGCGGTCTGCCCCGATTGCTTTCCGAACCCGACAGATTCGTACACATGCGCCGCCGCTATGGGATACGGCGGTTTTTGATGATACCCCGATGGTGCCATATGTTCGATAAATTAAAAGGTGTCGAAGATCGTTTCCAGGAACTGGAACGGCTGCTCTCCGATCCTCAAGTGGTCCAGGATCGGGAAGCCTATCAGAAATATATTCGCGAACATGCCGATATTTCACCCGTTGTGACTGTCTTCAGGGAATACAAACAGGTGAACCGGGAACTGGATGACAGCCTCGACCTGCTCAACGATGACGATCCGGAAATGAAACAGATGGCCGCCGAGGAGGTGGCGCGTCTGGAACAGGATAAGGAACGGCTCCAGGGAGAACTGAAAATCCTTTTGATCCCCAGGGATCCGCTGGATGACAAAAATGTTATCCTGGAAATCCGGGCCGGGACCGGCGGAGACGAAGCTGGCCTGTTTGCCGGAGACCTGTTCAAGATGTATCAGCGCTATGCCGATTCCCGGGGGTGGAAGGTGGAGGTCATGGACCACCACACCACGGGCGTGGGCGGGCTCAAGGAAATCATTGCCAACGTCAACGGTAAAGGGGCATACAGCCGCCTGAAGTTCGAAAGCGGTACCCACCGGGTGCAGCGGGTGCCCACCACCGAGACCCAGGGCCGTATTCACACATCTGCTGTGACCGTAGCCGTACTGCCCGAAGCCGAGGAGATCGAAGTCAATATTGATGCCAACGAGCTCAAGGTGGATGTGTACCGTTCCTCGGGCCCCGGCGGCCAATCGGTCAATACCACCGATTCGGCGGTACGCCTCACCCATCTGCCCACCGGCCTGGTGGTCACTTGCCAGGATGAAAAATCCCAGCATAAGAACAAGGCCAAGGCCATGAAGGTGCTGCGTTCAAGACTGCTCGACCAAATGGTCCGCGAACAAAACGAAGAACGCTCCCAGAATCGCAAAAGCCAAGTGGGCAGCGGTGACCGAAGCGAGCGCATCCGTACCTACAACTTTCCCCAGGGCCGGGTGACCGACCACCGCATCGGCTTGACCCTGTACAAGCTGGAAGCCATCCTCCAGGGCGATGTGGATGAGGTCGTCGAGCCGCTGATCACCCATCATCAGAGCCAGGCCCTCCAGAATGCCGAAGACGCCGGCGCATAATGCCCCACCGTGGACCCCCATGGCGTTGATCCGGTGGACCACCGGCTATTTCAACGATCATGGCATCGACAATGCCCGCACCGATGCGGAAATCCTGCTGGCCCATGCCCTGGGCCAGCGGCGTATCGACCTGTATCTGAATCATGACCAGCCCCTGTGCGAAGACGAACTGAAGCGTTTCAAGACCATGATCCGGCGGCGCGTGGACCGCGAGCCGGTGGCCTATATCACTGGCACGCGTGAATTCTGGTCCCTGGAGCTGTCGGTGACCCCGGCGGTGCTGATTCCCCGGCCGGAGACCGAATGCCTGGTGGAAGCCGTGCTGCCCCTGCTGGACAATCCCTGTGATGCCCCCGTACGTGTGCTGGATCTGGGCACCGGATCCGGTGCCATCGTGATCGCCCTGGCCCATGAACACGACTGCCATCGATACCTGGCCATGGATCGTTCTCCGGAGGCCCTGCGCCTGGCCCGGCACAATGCGCGCCGACATGGGGTCGATGGCTGCATCGACTGGTTTTCCGGCGACTGGGACGCGCCCCTGGCGCCCGGTCGAAAAAGGTTTGACCTGATCGTTTCCAATCCGCCTTATATTCGTAGTCCGGATATGCAGACCCTGCAACCGGAAATTCGGCGATTTGAGCCCCAGGCCGCCCTGGACGGCAGCTCCGACGGACTGGCCTGCCTGATGCGCATCCTGGAATTCGCCCACCGCTACCTGGCCGACGGCGGCACCCTGGCCCTGGAGATGGGGTATGATCAGGCCGCGGATGTACAGGCGGCGGCAAAGCGGATCGGCCATTATACGCCGGTGCGGATTGTCAGGGATTATGCTGGGCTTGACCGGGTGGCGATCATGAAAAAGAGCTGATGGTTGAAAGTTGAAAACTCAAAAATCGAAGTTGGACGTTCGACGTTTATTGCCTGGCTTACAGGCCCCCTTCAAGGGGGCTTCATCAAACCACCCGCTCGACGGGTGGTCGGTGATTCCTAAATCTTTCAGCGTTGAGCATTCAGCTAAAAAATCCTTGCGGCCAGAAAAAAAAATTGTTACTTAAACTCGTTTTTTAAACCGCACGTCCGTGGACCTGATCCCGGTGCTTTCCACGAAAGTCGGATTCAGGGCAGAAGCGGACGAAGGAAAAACCAAAGGGTAAGGAGAAAAAAATGGCTTACGTTACAATGAAGGAACTGCTGGAAGCCGGTGTCCATTTCGGTCACCAGACCAAACGCTGGAACCCCAAGATGAAACCATATATCTTCGGGGCCAGAAACGGCATCTACATCATTGACCTGCAGAAAACCGTGCGCATGTTCCGCGACGCATACGATTTCATCGCGGATACGGCCGCCGCCGGAAAAAAAGTCCTTTTCGTGGGAACCAAGAAACAGGCCCGCGAATCGATTTACGAAGAGGCCAACCGCGCCGAGATGTTTTATGTGCATAACCGCTGGCTGGGCGGCATGCTGACCAACTTTCAGACGGTCAAAAAGAGTGTCGATCGGCTCAACCACCTGAATACCATCGAAAATGACGGCTCCATCGAACTTTTTCCCAAAAAAGAGCGCCTGAAGCTGGGCAAGGAGCGGGCCAAACTGGACAGCACCTTGGGCGGTATCCGCACCATGACCAAGCTGCCCGGTGCGATGGTGGTCATTGATCCCCGCAACGAAGCCATCGCCGTCCGTGAAGGGCGCCGTCTGGGAATTCCCATCGTTGCCGTTGTGGACACCAACTGCAACCCCGATGAGATTGATCATGTCATCCCCGGCAACGATGATGCCATCCGCGCCATCCGTTTGATCGTCTCCAAGATGGCCGATGCCTGTATCGAGGGCCGGGACCGCTTCAAGGCTCGCCAGCAGGCCGAAGTCGATAAGGGAGAAGAACCTTCTGAACTGGAAACCGCTGCGGCTGATCTGAAGCCTGGTGAACGCAAAGTGATTTCCGACGGTACCGACGGACCGGTGGTGGAGATCATCCGCAAAGGCGCTTCTGTAGAAGGCGAAGCACAAGCAGACGCAACAGCCTCTGAAGAAAAAACTGCAGACGCAGAACCGACGGGAGAATAATTCATATGGCAACAATCAGTGCAGCAATGGTAAAAGAACTTCGGGAGAAATCCGGAGCCGGTATGATGGATTGCAAAGCCGCCCTTGCGGAATGCGACGGCGATTTGGAAAAAGCCGTCGATTTTCTGAGGAAAAAGGGGATTGCCACGGCCGCCAAGCGTGCAGGGCGGGCCACCTCCGAGGGCACCGTTCAGTCTTACATTCACATGGGCGGTAAGATCGGCGTACTGGTGGAAATCAACTGCGAGACTGACTTCGTCGCCAAGACCGATGATTTCAAGGATTTCGCCAGGAATATCGCCATGCACGTCGCCGCCACCAACCCGGTGGGGATCGTACCCGAAGATGTGCCGGCCGAAGTGGTCGACCGTGAGCGCGAGATTTACAAAGCCCAGGTCTTGGAGATGGGCAAACCCGAAAATATGGTCGAAAAAATCGCCGAAGGCAAGCTGAACAAATTTTTCAAGGAAAGCTGCCTGATGAACCAGCAGTATGTCAAAGAGCCGGACAAAACCGTGGCGGACTACCTCAACGAGGTCATCGCCAAGACCGGTGAGAAGATCACCATCAAGCGGTTTGCCCGATTCCAGATTGGGGCGGAATAACCGTGGCGAACCGATTCAAACGCATTTTGCTCAAGTTGAGTGGTGAAGCCCTGATGGGAGATCAGGGCTTCGGCATCTGCCCCAACATGCTGGCCTTTGTCGCCGAAGAGGTGCGGGACATCGTGGAAATGGACGTGCAACTGGCCATCGTGGTCGGTGGCGGCAATATCTTCCGCGGTGTGGCCGCCAGTTCCTTCGGGATGGAACGCACATCGGCCGATCACATGGGGATGCTGGCCACGGTACTCAACAGCCTGGCCCTCCAGGATGCCCTGGAAAAGAAAGGCATCCAGACCCGCGTACAAACGGCCATCTCCATGCACGAGGTGGCCGAGCCGTATATTCTGCGCCGGGCCTTGCGCCATCTGGAAAAGGGGCGGGTGGTCATTTTTGCCGCGGGATCGGGGAATCCCTATTTTACCACCGATACGGCGGCCGTTTTGCGAGCCAAGGAAATTCACGCCGAAATTCTGCTCAAAGCCACCAAGGTCAACGGCTTGTACGATTCCGATCCGGAACGCAATGCCGATGCCCGATTCATCAAGACCATCAGCTATATGGAGGTGCTCGAACGGCAGCTTAAGGTCATGGACATGACCGCCATTTCTCTGGCCATGGACAACCAGTTGCCACTGATGGTATTCAATCTCAAAGAAAAGGGCAATATCAAGAAGGTGGTCAGCGGCGAAGACGTGGGCACGACCATTGCCGGCTGACCCTCCTTTTATGGATGGGCACGAACGAATCCCGTTTTACGAGGTACTATCATCATGATCGACGAAACACTCGAGGAAACCAGGGACCGGATGGGCAAGACCATCGTCGCTCTGGAAAACGAACTCAAGCGGGTTCGCACCGGCCGGGCATCTTTGTCCCTGCTGGACGGGATCCGTGTGGATTACTATGGTACGCAGACGCCGCTGAATCAAATGGCATCGCTGTCGGTTCCCGAAAGCCGGTTGATCGTCATCCAGCCCTGGGACGTGTCCGGCATCAAAGAGATCGAAAAGGCCATTTTGAAATCCGATCTCGGGTTGACCCCGTCCAGCGACGGCAAGCTCATCCGCATTTCCATCCCGCCGCTGACCGAGGAGCGGCGCAAGGAACTGGTCAAGGTGGTCAGCAAGATGTGCGAAGAGCACAAGATCGCCGCCCGCAATATCCGGAGGGATTCCAACGAACTGCTCAAGGGCTTCAAGAAGGAGGGCGAGATCTCCGAAGACGATGCGTTCAAGGCCCAGGACAGCGTCCAGAAAATTACGGACGAATTCATTGCCCAGATCGACGAGATCTATAAAGACAAAGAGAAAGAGATCCTTGAATTCTAGTTCATCCCCGTCGGCACGGATTGAACTCGACCTGAGCCGGATGCCCAGACATGTTGCCATCATCATGGACGGCAATGGCCGGTGGGCCAAAAAACGCCTGCTCAATCGCATCAACGGGCACGAAAAAGGGGCCGAGGCGGTGCGTAAGATCGTTCGCACCGCCCGTAAACTGGAACTGCCCGTTTTGACCCTCTACGCCTTTTCCACCGAAAACTGGAAGCGCCCCAAACCTGAAATCTCGGGTCTCATGCGGCTTCTGGGCCGTTTTCTTACCTCGGAACACCGGACCCTTGTGGACAATCAGATCCGTCTCAACGTAATCGGCCAGATTCATCGTTTGCCCGATGCGGTTCGGGAACAATTGGATGCCATCATGGCGGATACCGCCGGCAACACCAAGATGGTTCTCAACCTGGCCCTGAGTTATGGTGCCCGTACGGAGATCGTGGATATGGTCCGGCAGGTTGCCGTGGCCGTTCAAAAAGGGCAGCTCGACCCGGCTGCGGTAACCCCCGAGGTCGTGGACCAGCACCTGTATACCCATGACCTGCCGGATCCGGATCTGTTGATTCGCACCAGCGGCGAGCAGCGTATCAGTAATTTCCTGCTCTGGCAGATCGCTTACGCCGAGCTGGTTTTCACCCCGACGCTCTGGCCCGATTTCGACGAGGACGAATTCATCCGCATTCTCAAGGAATATCAGGGCCGGGAACGGCGGTTTGGAGCCATTCCCTAAAGGAATCCCATGCATCGAAAACGCTGGATCACCGGTCTCATCGCCTTTCCCATTCTTGTTGTTGTGGCCGCCGCCGGCGGCCCGCCCTTTTATCTGCTGGTGGCCGCCGCGGCCGTGCTCACCTTGTACGAATATAACCAGGCGGTTTTCACCACCGGCGGCAATCTGGCGGCCCGACTCATTCCCCTGGTGGGCGTCGGTCTGGCACCGCTGATCGTCTGGCTGGCTTTCACCGGCAATCTGGCCGCGGTCCCGTTAATCATCGCGGTGGACCTGATCCTCGTATCCGCTCTGACCCTGCCCCTGTTCAAAGATGACACCCAGGCCCCTTATCTGGTCGCCAAACAGGTACTGGGGCTGGCTTATATCACCGTTCCGCTGGCTTTTCTGGTCACCATTCGCGCCGATCCCAAAGGCCTTCAGTGGATCATGTGGATTTTGTGTACTGTCTTCGCCGGTGATATCGGGGCCTTTTATACGGGCACCTATCTGGGGCGTCACAAATTGTGCCCCTGGGTGAGTCCCCAAAAAACCATTGAAGGCAGTCTTGGCGGATTGGCCGCCAATACCCTGGTGGCCCTGGTGCTCAAAATGCTGTTGCTGCCCACGCTGAATGCAGGCCCGTGTATTATTTTCGCTCTGGTGGTCGGCGTCGGCGGCCAGCTCGGTGATCTGTTTGCCTCCGAGTTCAAGCGTTCGGCGGGCATCAAGGACTCAGGAATCCTGCTTCCCGGACACGGTGGTTTGCTCGACCGGCTGGATGCGCTGCTGTTTGCCGCCCCGCTTGCCTATCTGTTTAAAATCACTATATTCTAAGCGTGCCCATTCACATTTCTGGACGGGCACGGATCATGATTGCCATTTATGCGATTGAGGCCGAACGAGCATGAAAACCGTATCCATACTGGGCGCTACCGGTTCCATTGGCGCCAACGCACTGGAGATCGTTGGCCGTTTTCCGGATCGGTTTGCGGTCTGTGCGCTGTGTGCCCATACCAATATCGACCTTTTGGCCCGACAGATCGTGCAGTTCGGACCACGTGTGGCCGCTGTGGCCGATGACGATCATGCCCGTCGTTTGAAGGATCTGCTGCCGCCCGCCATCAAAGTAAAGATCGTTTTCGGCGTGGATGGTTATGTCGAAGCCGCTGCCCGTTCAGGGGCCGACATGGTGCTCAGCGCCATGGTGGGGGCCGCCGGACTGGTTCCGACCCTGGCGGCCATCGACGCTGGTAAGGATATTGCCCTGGCCAACAAGGAGACCCTGGTCATGGCCGGTGACCTGGTGATGGACCGGGTTGCCAAACGCGGTGTCAACCTGATGCCGGTGGACAGCGAACACAGTGCCATTTTTCAGAGTCTGGCCGGCCATCGGGGCAACGGCGTGCGGGAAATTTTGTTGACCGCTTCGGGAGGGCCTTTTCGCAAACGGCCGGCAGGGACCTTTGATGCCATTACCCCGGAAGATGCCCTGAACCATCCCAACTGGTCCATGGGAAACAAGATCAGCATTGATTCGGCGACCCTGATGAACAAGGGTCTGGAAGTCATTGAGGCCCGCTGGTTGTTTGCCGTGGAATATGACCGCATCAAGGTGGTGGTCCATCCCCAGAGCATTGTCCATTCCATGGTCGTATACGAAGACGGCGCCGTCATGGCCCAGATGGGTGTGCCGGATATGAAAGGAGCCATTGCCTACGGCCTCTCCCACCCCCAGCGGCTGCCCCTGGATCTGCCGGCACCCGATTTTGCCGCCCTGGGCCAATTGACATTCGAAGACCCGGACCTCAAGCGGTTTCCCTGCCTGGCCCTGGCGTATGCGGCCGGCCGAGCCGGTGGGTGTCAGCCGGCCGTGCTCAATGCGGCCAACGAGATCGCCGTGGAGAAATTTTTACAGCGGCGACTGCCGTTTTCCGGCATTCATGCGGTCATCGAACAAACCCTGAGCGAATATCCCGGTCATCCGGGTATCGACCTCGAAAACATCGTCGCTGCGGACCACTGGGCCAGACAGCGGGCCCGGGAACTGATCCGTCGGCAGGAGCAATAACAAAGCGCTTATGACCACCATTATCATTGCATTCATCGTCGTTTTGGGTGTTCTCATCTTTTTTCACGAACTGGGCCATTTCCTGGTTGCCCGGCTTTGCGGCGTGGGCGTCGAAAAGTTCTCTTTGGGCTTTGGCCCGCGCCTGATCGGCAAAACCGTGGGAATCACCGACTACCGTATCTCTGCCATTCCCTTGGGCGGATACGTCAAAATGGTGGGCGACGAGCCCGACGCCGAGCTGGACCCGGAGCTGCTTCCCCTATCCTTTACCCACAAGCATGTTTTCAAACGAATTTTGATTGTGGCCGCCGGCCCTTTTTTCAATCTGTTGCTGGCCGTGATGATATACACCGGATTTTTTGTTTTCGTCGGTACAGAGGATATTCGACCGGTGGTGCGTCATGTGGAGACGGGCGGCCCGGCCGCCATTGCAGGCCTCCAGACCGGGGACCGGATTACCGCCATCGACGGCCGGCCGGTAACCGCCTGGGGTGACATCGACAAGCTGGTGGCCGAGGCGAAGGGCAGCCGCTTACATTTCTCCGTGGTACGCGATGGGGAGGTGATCGATTTCACCATCGAACCCCAGGCCAAAGTGACCAAGGATATTTTGGGCGATGACCTGCCCTATTACGATGTGGGCTGTTCCGGTCTGGCACCACTGGCGGCCATCGTGGGCGAGGTCGCCGACGGGTATCCCGCCAAAGCGATGGGGGTGCGCAAAGGCGACCGCATCGTTGCCATCAATGACCAGCCCGTGGACTCCTGGCGCACGATGACGACCCTTATCTCCGGCAGCAAAGGAGCACCGTTGCACGTTCGTCTCGACCGCGCCGGCAGCGTGATCAATGTGGAAATCGTTCCGATTCGGTTCAGTGAGGAAAATCTGCTTGGCGAGCAAGTCGAGAGTTATCGCATCGGTATTTCCACGCCCGGCGTCACCATCCCCGATGCCGATCGCATCACCATCAAGCGCGGTTTTTTTCAGGCGGTGGCCGAGAGCATTGCCCAGACCTATCAAATTTCGCGTCTGATGGTTCTGAGTATCGGTAAGCTGATCAAGGGTACGGTGTCCACCAAGACATTGGGCGGACCGATCATGATCGCCGAAATGGCCGGGCAGCAGGCCGAGGAGGGGTTGACCCACCTGATCTTTTTCATCGCCTGGTTGAGCATCAATCTGGCGGTCATCAATTTTCTGCCCATCCCCGTGCTCGACGGCGGCCATCTGCTGTTTTTTTTCATCGAAGCGATCATGCGCCGGCCGCTGAACACGCGCATGCGCGAGATGGCCCAGCAGGCCGGCATCTTTATCTTGATCATGTTGATGGTTTTTGTGTTTTACAATGATATATCGCGCATTTTTTCGAGTTGAAAAATGCGATTATGAATGATGAATTTTTAATTTTGAATGAAGGTATGTTTTTGATTATAAAAACGAAAACATAAAATAATTCAAAACTCAACACTCAAAATTCAAAATTGATCAGGGAACCCATGGCGCATCGAATCGAAATCACATTGAAGGATCAGCTTTTGGATGCCGAGGGCGAGGGCCTGCGGCGCAAAGCCCGGGATTACTTCGGCATCGACCTGGATCGGGTGCGATCGGTTCACATCGTGACCATCGACGCCGAGCTGAGCGAGGATCAGCTGGAGACGGCCCGCACGCAGATCTTCACCAATCCGGTGACCCAGGTCTCCTCCCTTACCCCCCTGGCGGTGGATTTCGACTGGATTATCTGGGTGGGATTCAGGCCCGGGGTGCGGGACAATCCCGGCGCCACGGCCGTGGAAGCCATTCAGGACGTTCTGGGTATGGAACTCAAAGAAAGCGAGGCTATCTATACATCCAGGCGTTATTGCCTGAAGGGGAGCGGTATCGGCAGACAGGATGCCGAAGCCATCGCCGCCGAACTGCTGGCCAATGACATCATCCAGCAATGGGCCGTGTACGACCGGGACGGGTGGGATCCGGCCGTGGGCATCGGCAACGTCATTCCCAGGGTGATCCTCGACCACCGGCCCGAGGTGGCCACACTGGCCATTGACAGCGACGAAACCCTGGCGCGGCTCAGCGATGCACGCAACCTCTCCCTCAATCCGGCCGACATCCCGGTCATCCGTTCCTATTTTTTGAGACCGGAGGTTCAAGCGCAGCGCAGTCAAGTGGGGTTATCCGATCCCACGGATCTGGAACTGGAGTATATTTCCCAGGCACGCAGCGACCATTGCAATCACAACACCTTTGGTGGACGTTTTCACTATCGGGACCTGGGCAGCGGCCAGTCGGAAACCATCGACAGCCTGTTCAAGACCTATATCCAAAATCCCACGCTGGCGCTGAAGGACAAGAAACCCTGGGTGGTGTCCGTGTTGTGGGACAATGCCGGCGTGGGCCGTTTCGACGAAGACAACAACTACGTGATCACCGGCGAGACCCACAACTCACCATCCAACATGGAGGCTTACGGCGGGGCCATCACCGGCATCGTCGGCATCTACCGTGACCCCATGGGCACGGGCAAGGGCTCCCGGTTGATCATGGGCAGCTATGGCTACTGCGTGGGACCGCGGGATTACGACGGTGATCTGAAGCCCAGGCTGCATCCCCGGCGTCTGCTGGACGGGGTGATTGAGGGCGTGCGTGACGGCGGTAACAAAAGCGGTATCCCCACGCCCTTTGGTCAGGTAATGTTCCATCCGGGCTACCTGGGCAAGTGCTTGGTGTTCGTCACGGCCCTGGGCATCATGCCCTCCCAAATCGGCGGCGAGCCGTCCGACCAGAAGACCATTTTGCCCGGCGACCTGGCCGTGATGTGCGGCGGCCGCGTGGGCAAGGACGGCATTCATGGCGTGACGGCTTCCTCGGCCACGTTTTCGGCCAACACTCCGGCCGGTCACGTCCAGATTGGCGACCCCTACACCCAGAAGAAAATGCAGGATTTTCTGCTGGAGGCCCGCGACGCGGGGTTGATCCGTTTCATCACCGACAACGGCGGTGGGGGCCTCTCCTCGTCCATCGGTGAGAGTGCCCGGTTTTCCAACGGCTGCGACATCCAGCTGGAAAAGGTCCCCTTGAAATACGACGGCCTGGACCAGTGGGAAATCTGGATATCCGAATCCCAGGAGCGCATGACCGTGGTCATCGATCCGATTCATCTGGAACGGTTTATGGCCCTGAGCCGCCTGCACGCGGTGGAGAGCACCGTGATCGGCACATACACGGACACGGGCAAGCTCCACATCACCTACGACGGAGCGACCTGCGCGTACGTGGATCTGGATCTGCTCACATCGGCCTTTCCCCAATGGGAATTCGATGCGGTATGGCAGCCACCGGCCCTGCGCGGTTTGAGCGAACCGGTGCTGGGACCGCCGCAAAATATGTCCGCACTCATCGTGGACATGCTCGGCCGCCCCAATATCAGTTCCAAGGAATGGATCTGCCGCCAGTACGACCATGAGGTCCAGGGCACCAGCGTGATCAAACCCCTGGTAGGCGCCGGCAGGGACCTGCCCTCCGATGCCGCTGTGATCCGCCCGGTACTCACTTCCAACAAGGGGCTGGTCTTCTCCCAGGCGCTGATTCCCATGTATTCGGCCATCGACGCCTACCACATGACCACTTGTACCATCGACGAAGCGGTCCGCCGGGCCATTGCCGTGGGCGGCAATCCGGATCATCTGGGGGGGGTGGACAATTTTTGCTGGCCCAATATCCAGCACGATCCCATCAAAAATCCCGACGGCGAGCACAAGGCCGCCCAACTGGTGCGGTCCTGCCAGGCCCTCAAAGCCATGTGCAACGCTTACGGCATCCCCTTGCTGTCCGGTAAGGACAGCATGTATGTAGACGGCCATTTGCCCGGACGCTATGGTGAAACCCACAAGATCAGCGCCCTGGAGACCCTGCAATTTTCGACCTGCGGCGTGGTCGACGACGTGACCCGCTGCTTGACCATGGATGCCAAGGCGTCCGATGACCGGCTCTATGTGATCGGTGCCACGCGCAACGAATTGGGGGCATCGGAGTACTACGAACACCTGGGGCACGTGGGGATGCACGTCCCCGTGGTCGATCCCAACGGTTTTTTCGCCTGCTACCGACGGCTCGCCAGGGTCATCGGAATGGGTCTGCCGGCTTCCTGTCACGGTGTCTATCGTGGCGGCTTGGCCGTTCATCTGGCGCTGGTGGCCATGGGCGGCGATTTGGGACTGACCGTTGACCTTTCCAAGGTGCCCACCAACGGTACTGAGCGGGACGACGTGCTGCTTTTTTCGGAAAGTGCCGGTCGCTTCATCGTTACCGTGGCGCCAGACCGTGCGGCGGCCTTTGAACAGGAGATGGCCGGATTTCCTGTGGCCTGTGTGGGGCAGGTGGCGGCATCGCGGCAACTGGTGATTGACGGGACCGGCGGCCGGCGTCTGGTTGACCTTTCCCTGGACACCCTCATGTCGGCCTGGAAAGGGCCGTTTGGAGATCTGATATGAGTATCAAACCGAATGTATTGGTCTTGACCGGTTTCGGACTCAACTGCGATCATGAGACCGCCTATGCCTTCGAACTGGCCGGTGCCAAGGCCCGGCGGGCGCATATCAATACCTTGATCGACGGTGACGTGGACCTGAAAGATTTTCAGATCCTGGCCTTCGGCGGCGGATTCAGTTGGGGGGACGATCACGGCGCGGGGGTCATCCAGGCCCTGCGGCTCAAAACCCATCTGGGGGAGGCCCTGCTCGATTTCGTGGACGCCGGCAAACTGGTCATCGGTATCTGCAACGGCTTTCAGACCCTGGTCAATCTAGGCCTTTTACCGGGCATCGACGGGGATTACACCCAACGGACCGTGGCCCTGACCTATAACGATTGCGGCAATTTTCGTGACCAGTGGGTTCGCCTCATCGTCGATCCGGACAGTCCCTGCGTTTTCACCAAGGGCATGGACGGCATCGAGCTGCCCGTGCGCCACGGCGAGGGCAAGTTCTACACCCAGCCGGCGATTTTGAACCAATTGGCCGACAATCACCAGATCGCCATGCAATACGCCACCGCAGGCGGTCGGCCGGCCGGTGGCGCTTTCCCGGACAATCCCAACGGTTCGCTGATGGATATCGCCGGTATATGCGACCCCAGCGGACGGGTGTTCGGCCTGATGCCCCACCCGGAGGCTTACAACCATGTCACCAATCATCCGGACTGGACGCGCTGGGTCCATGAACGTCCCCAGACGGAGCAGGGAGCGTCGGAAACCGTGGGTGCCGGTATAGGCATTTTTAGTAACGCCGTGGCCTATCTGGCCGCTTGAAACTGAGGGTGAATCCGGATTGATTGCCTGCCTGGAACACAGGATCGTTTGTTTACCGACAGGCATGGGGCGTTACCGGCCTCTTTTTCGGTGGGCGCCTGATTCATTCGCCCAAATGAGATCATGAAAAAACAGCAACCGCCCACACGAATGGATATGGCCCTGAGCCGGTTGATTTTTCGTATGATGCAAGGCCTCGGCCGTCTTCCCAGGCCGCTGACCCGGCGACTGGGCAATCTGCTGGGGGACGCCGGATTCCGGATGAATCGAAGACGTCGGAAGATCGCCCTGGACAATCTGGCATTTGCCCTCGGCGCTGAACTGGACGCCGGCAAGCGCCGGTTCCTGGCCAGAGACGCCTACCGCAACATGGCGCAGATTCTGTTCGAAATCGGCCGGTCGATTGCCGTTCCGGTCGACGAGATCGCCCGATGTATCCGCATCGATGGACTGGAACACTACCGGACGGCCCTGGCCAAGGGGCGTGGGGTCGTATTCATCACCGGCCATCTGGGAAACTGGGAAATCCTGCCGTTTGTGTCTAAAATAGCCGGCATTCAGACCAATATCGTTTATCGGCCGCTGGATTTCAAACCATTGGATCTGTTCTTCGGCGGCCTTCGCAGCCGATTCGGTGCCCGCCTTATAAAATCGAGCCATGCCATGCTGCCGGTAATGCGGGCACTCAAACGCAAGGAGGCCGTGGTCATCCTGATCGACCAGAGTGTTGACTGGTATGACGGCATTTGGGTGGATTTTTTCGGCCGGCGGACCTGCACCAGCAATGGGGTGGCCCTGATTGCAGGTAAGGTCCGGTGTCCGGTATTGCCTGCCTTTCTTTACCGTGAAGGCGACGGTTTCCGCGCTGTCATGGGACCGGAAATCCCGCTGGCCGCCAGCGGTGACAAGACGAAAGACCTTCAGGTCAATACGCTTAGTTATAGTAAGGCCATTGAGCATGGCATCCGGCGGCATCCGGAACAATGGTTCTGGGTCCATCGGCGCTGGAAAAACAGACCTTACTGCCCCTGGCCGGGCGGGGGTTGATGAAAATTGACGAGGAGTCGACGTGTTCGTTGAACCGATCGTGCGTGCGGACGTGAAACGCATCTTGATACGCGTCACCAACTGGATCGGCGACGCCGTGATGACCCTGCCGGCCGTACGCGCCATCCGCAGCAATTTTCCCAAGGCCCATATCGGACTGCTTGCCAAGCCATGGGTAGCACCGGTTTTCACCCATAATCCCTACGTGGACGAGATCATCACATACGACGCCCGGGGCCGGCACCGGGGCACGATCGGTCGCATCCGTCTGGCCAGGGACCTGCGGCGATATAATTTCGATACGGCCTTTTTGTTGCAAAACGCCAGTGAGGCGGCATTGCTGGCCTTCATGGCCGGTATCCCGCGACGCATCGGGTTCGATACCGACGGGCGGCGGATGCTGCTGACCCATGCGGTGCGCTGCACCCCAGCCATCAAGTCCATCCACCAGACCGGTTACTACCTGGAAATGCTCAAAGGGGCCGGCCTGCATGGAGGGGGGCGGTGCCTGGAATTGCATCTTGGCTCCCACCAGCGTCACCGGGCTCGAAATATTTTGGCGGCCCACGACCCGGGCGGCGGATCGCTGCGCATCGGACTGAATCCCAGCGCCACTTTCGGACCGGCCAAACAGTGGTTCCCCGACCGCTACGCACAGCTGGGGGATCGGCTCTACCGGGAGCTGGGGGCAACGGTGGTGATATTCGGTGGTCCGGCGGACCGGGAACTGGGCCGCACTGTCAGGCGACACATGCAGGCGCCGGCCATCGATGTGAGCGGGCGTACCAGCCTGGGCGAGGCCATGGCCCTGATTGACCGCTGCCAGGCTTTCGTGACCAATGATTCAGGCCTGATGCATGTGGCCGCCGCATTGGACACCCCGGTGGTGGCGATTTTCGGATCGACCAATTCCACGACCACCAGCCCCTGGAGCCGGCGCAGCCGCATCGTGCGTGAGCCCGTTGACTGCAGCCCCTGCATGCAGCCGGTGTGCCCCCTGGGCCACATGGATTGCATGCGTCGGGTTGGTGTAGACATGGTTTTCGATGCCGTCAGGGGATTCGTATGAATATCCTCATCGTCAAACTAAGCGCCATTGGTGACGTGATTCATACCCTTCCGGCGCTCAACGCATTGCGTGAGCACTTTCCGGACAGCCGCATCACCTGGGTTGTCGAGGAGGCGTCCGCCGATCTGGTTATTGGCCACCGGGCACTGGACCGGGTGATTGTATCCAGGCGCAAACACTGGATCAGGGAACTTAAGGGGCCCGGACGACGGCAGGCCTGGGGAGAGATCAAGCACTTCTGGCGGCAGTTACGCGACATCCGCTATGACCTGGTCATTGATTTCCAGGCCCTTTTGAAAAGCGGTCTGCTGGTGGCTCTGGCCCGGGGCCGGCGCAAGGTCGGTTTCGATAGGGGCATGCAGCACCAGGAGTACAGCTATCTGCTGCTCAACGAGCGTATACCGCCGGTGGATATGGAGGTGCATGCGCTGACCCGGGGACTGATGCTGCTCAAGGCCATCGGTATCAATCATTCATCCGTGGTTTACGATGTTCCCATATCCGAAACGGATCACCGCCGGGTCAATGGCCTTTTGAACGCCCTGGGCGCTGTTCGTTCGCGCCCGCTGGTGGCGATCAACCCCGTTGCCCTGTGGAAGACCAAACTTTGGATCAACGATCGTTTTGCGCAATTGGCGGATCGGCTGGTGAGCGAACTCGGGGTGGATGTGGTGTTTACCGGCGGACCCGCGGATGGCGAAACCATCGCCGCGATTCGCCAGATGATGCGCACCCGGGCGGTCGATCTTTCAGGGCGCACCACCTTGACCATGCTGGCGGAGCTTTACCGGCGAACGTCGTTGCTGGTGACCACCGACACTGGCCCCATGCATCTGGCCGCAGCCATGGACACGCCGGTGGTGGCCCTGTTCGGCCCCACTGCACCCTGGCGTACCGGGCCCTATGGCATGGGGCATACGGTGGTGCGCACGGCACCGTCGTGCAGCCCCTGCTTCAAACGCCGGTGCGATACACATCAGTGCCGCTGTATGCGCGATATCACGGTGGATCAGGTGCTGGCCGCCTTGAAACCAGTATTGGAAAGCCGGGTGTAGCCTCGTGAACCGTGTTTCTGTCATTGTCACCACCTACAACCGGCCACATGCGCTGGAGCAGGTGCTCAAGGGGCTGGCATGGCAGACGCGTATGGCCGATGAGGTGATTGCGGCCGATGACGGATCGGGCGAAGCAACGACGAGACTCATCACGGATCTGGTCGACCGTTTGCCTTATCCGTTGTTACATGTCCGGCACGCGGACCGGGGCTTTAGGGCAGCCCGGATCAGAAACGCTGCCATTCGGCGTGCCACCGGTGCATACGTGATATTTCTTGACGGCGACTGTGTTCCCGGCCGTCATTTTGTTGCCGACCACCTGCGGCTGGCAAAGAGCGGTTGCCTTTTTCAGGGCAAACGGATTCTGGTGACCGAGGCGCTGGCCGATGTCTTCGGCTGGGAGCAGGCCAACGACTCATGGCGGCTGCTTAAATATCTGATGACCGGCCGGCTGGGCAACGCCCACCACCTGATGCGTCTGCCCTGGCTGCCGGCACATGTCTCACCCGGCCTGTCCGGAACCCGTAGCTGCAATCTGGGGGTATTTCGGGAGGATCTGGTGGCCGTGAACGGATTCAACGAAGCCTTCGAGGGCTGGGGAAGGGAGGATTCGGAGCTGGTGGTGCGGCTGTACAAACTGGGATTGAAACGGCGCACACATTCGTTCATGGGGGTCTGTTTCCACCTCTGGCATGCGGACAACAGCCGTAAACGATTGGCTGAAAACGACAATCGGTTAAACAAGGCGATCCATTCCGATGATTATTTTACGCCTCAAGGACTGGTTCAGCGATCTGACGACCAGGGCCAGTGAAAAAAAACTGTATGTGGCGTTGGTGCTGACCTTTTTCTGTTTGTCCCCGAAGATCGTCGCCCGATGGCCATTGCCGGGGGGAGGGACCGGCGGTCGGGCAAGGTTCCTTTCGACTTCTGGCGGTGACCCCGATGCACCGTCCATTGCCCAGGTAACTGGTTCCCAGCCAGTTTTCGAATCGGGGGGAATCCATGGCTCCTGAGCGAATCGTCCCCCTTTCCGTTGCCATCGTGGCCAGAGACGAGGCGGATCGTATCGGTGTCTGCCTGGATGGACTCGATTTTGCCGATGAGGTGGTGGTGGTCGTCGACAGCCGCAGCCGGGACCGCACCCTTGAGATTGCCGCTTCCCGCGGTTGCCATGCGGTTTCGCGTCCCTGGCAGGGGTTTTCACAACAAAAACAGATGGCGGTGGATCTGGCCCGGCATGACTGGGTATTGATTCTGGATGCCGACGAGCGAGTCCCCGCCGCGACGGCCGGTCACATCGCCAGGTTGGTGACTGAATCGCCGACCGATGCGGCGGCTTACAGCCTGCTACGCAAAAACTTCTTTCACGGTCGCTGGATCCGCCGCTGTGGATGGTGGCCCGACCGGGTGACGCGACTGGTCAACCGAACCCGAGGCCGTTTCAGCGAGCACCTGGTCCACGAACACTGGGCTGCGGACGGGCCGGTCATGGATCTGGATGCCATCCTCACCCATCACAGCTTCCGCAATTACGCCGACCTGGTTGAAAAAATGCAGCGCTACTCCAACCTGTCCGCCATGCAGATTTATGCCGATGGCAGGCGGGTAGGGTGGTGGGCACCGCCGTTACACGGATCGTGGACCTTCATCCGCAACTATTTGCTGGAACTCGGAATTGTGGAGGGACTTGATGGTCTGGTGATCGCCCTGCTCAATGCCGGCGGGTCGTTCTTCAAGTACGCCAAGGCCAGGGAATTGCGACGCTATTGAATCCCGGGCTCTTATGCTTGTTCATTGCTTTCGGGCTCCATTCGGGCCGTACGAACCGAACTGTCTCCGATAAAGTTTGAAATATTCGCCCTGACGGGCTAACAGTGAGGTATGGATGCCGTCTTCGACCACCGTCCCTTTGGTGATGACGGCGATGCGATCAGCGCCGGCAATGGTGGAGAGCCGGTGAGCGATGACCAGGGTTGTGCGGCCGCGCATGAGATTCTCCAGGGCTTTCTGGACCACGGCTTCGGCTTCTGAGTCCAGTGACGAGGTGGCTTCGTCCAGAATGAGGATCGGTGCATCCTTGATCAGGGCCCGGGCAATGCACAGGCGCTGTTTCTCCCCGCCTGACAGCCGGCCGCCCAACTCACCGATAACCGTATCGTACCCGTTGGGAAAGCGCAGGATGAAATCGTGGGCGAAGGCCGCTTTGGCAGCGGCGACAATCTGGTCGTCCGTGGCACCGGTGCGGCCGTAGGTGATGTTGTCTCGCACGGTTTCATTGAACAGGATCGGTTCCTGGGTCACCATGGCGATCTGGCGGCGCAGATCGGCCACGCGATAGTCGCGGATATCGGTGCCGTCGATGAGGATGCGGCCTTCGGTGACATCGAAAAAACGCGGCACCAGATTGGCCAGGGTGCTTTTGCCCCCGCCGCTCATGCCTACCAGTGCCAGGACCTGGCCGCGTTCGACGGTCAAATTGATGCCCTTGAGAATATCTTCTTCTCCGTAACTGAAGCGTACCCCTTCAAAACGCAGGTCATGGGAGGTCATGGCAATGGGTTGGCTGACCACGGGATCGTGGATATCGGTCCGTGTTTCGATGATGTCGAAGATCCGGTCTACGGCGGCCATGCCTTGCTGGATGGTGTTGTTCAGGTGACTCAGCTTCCTGACCGGATCGTATAGCAAGAGCACGCAGGCCAGAAAACTCATGAAGGTTCCCGGGGTGGTCTTGCCGGCAATCACCTCTGAGCCGCCGTACCAGATGACGAAGGCGATGCCCAGGCCGCCGAAGAATTCCATGATCGGCGAGGACAGGGCCCGGACCTTGACGCCTTTTATTTCAAGGTCGAAAAGCTGTTGGGTGCGGGCGAAGAACCGTTCTTTTTCGTGTTCCTCCATACCGAAGGCCTTGACGATTTTGTTACCGGCAAAGGTTTCATGTAAAAAAGCATTCATGTCGGCCATGGCCTCCTGACAGCCGGTGCTCACCCGGCGGACTTTACGGCCCAGTATAAAAATGGGCCAGAAGGCCACCGGCAGGATGAAGAAGGCGATGATGGCCATGCGCCAGTTCTGGTAAAAGATCACCGCCGTCAGGCCCACGATGGTGGCGATGTCTCGCAAGGAGCTGGTCACGGCTGTGGACACCATGGATTTTAGAATGTTGACGTCGTTGGTGATGCGCGACATGAGCGTTCCGGTGCGTTCCCGCTGGAAAAAGGCCAGGGATAGATCCTGGATGCGGTCGTACAGACGGTTGCGCAGGCGACGGATGATATCTTCGCCCACGTAGTTCATGAAATACTCCTGTCCGTAGCGGCCCAGACCGTTTATGAGAAAAACGCAGATAACCACCAGGGGCATGATGATCAGACCGGCGGCATCGCGGTTGACGAAGATTTCGTCGATCACCGGTTTGATCAGGTAGCCCATGGCTGTGGTGGCCGTTGATATCATCAGACTGGAGAGTGCGGCCAGGATTAGGCGCCCGCTGTTTTTGCGGATTAAAGAGAGGACCTGCCGGTGGCGCTCCTCCAGGGTAAATTTAAAAAGGAATTCCATATTGACAAAAGAACCATATGTCTCTCTTTTTCTCAAGACAATTATAAATCCAATATCCATAATCCGGACGATTTCAGAGGTTGCATCGACAAGCGGATTGAATTGTCTCTGGAATTTTTCCCTCCTGAAATGGCCATTTTCCGGTCCATGTAAGCGGTTTTGTAAAGGTTACCGTCCAGGCAATCCCCGGAGGTGCAATGTCCGGGTAAATGCCCGGGGCCGGGGCGATGTGCCGATTCCAAATCCGTCTGCCTGGATAGGCATTGCCAATTGACAGCCGGAAGTATATGTTGGCCCAAAACCCAATCCCCAAAGATAGAAGGTGTACGGCAAAAGCCCATAGTGTAAAACGCAACCAACTGTAATCTCTATAGGATGGAAACCATGCCCCATCAAGAGATCGATATTTCCTCAGTCAAGACATACCACGCCGCAAAACGGCCGTCCAAAGTGACGACAACCCTGGAAGCCAGGCCCGTGAAAAAGGGGCTGGCCTTCTCTGAGTTTCTCGACCGGCTGCCGGCCGTGCTCAAGGCTGCGGACTTGAAGGCCGTTGCCCGTGACGTTGTCAGGGCAAAGCAGGTTGGCAAACCGATCGTCGCCATGTTCGGCGGCCACGTCATCAAGACCGGCTGCGCCCCGGTGCTGGCCGGGCTGGCCGAGGACGGCTATATCACCCACCTGGCATCCAACGGCGCGGCAGCCATTCACGACACGGAACTGGCGCGTTTCGGCCACACTTCCGAGGATGTGGCCGAACAACTGGCGGATGGCTCCTTCGGAATGGCCGCGGACACGGCGGCCTTGGTCAATGCCGCCGCCCAGCGTGCCGCCGACGGCCGTGAAGGGTTTGGCGAGGCCGTGGGGGCCATGCTGATCGAGGAAGACGCGCCTCATCTGGGGCGGGCCCTGATTGCGCGTGCCCACCAGTTGACCATCCCCTATACCCTGCATGTGGCCATGGGGACCGATATTGTTCATCAGCATCCCTCGGCCAGCGGTGCCGCCATCGGCAGTGCTTCCCTGAGGGATTTCAGGATTTTCGCCGCCACGGTGGCCCGGTTGGGGGGCGGTGGGGTGGTTCTCAACCTCGGCAGTGCCGTAATCATGCCCGAGGTGTTTCTCAAATCCCTGGCTGTGGCACGCAATCTGGGTTTTCCGGTAAAGGATTTCACCACCGCCAATTTCGACATGATCCAGCACTATCGGCCCGGCGTCAATGTGGTCCGAAGACCGGTATTGTGCGGCGGCAACGGCTATGCCATCACCGGCCATCATGAAATCATGATTCCGTTGCTGGCCGCAGCCATTTACGAAGCGTCACCGGTTGGCGAATGACAAACGTGGACATATCAAGTGCCAAATAAATCCTGATGATCAATGCGCCCAATACCAAAACAATTTGGTTTCAGGGCTTTGAGGTTTGTCAAATATTGCTGTAAATCCGTCCCGGCTATGCTACGTTGGTTGGCCATTGATCTGATTTGGAGGTCTGGAGGGTCGGCAAATCATGCTGAACACCATGTTAGATGACCATATTCGTTGCCTGGAAAGCATCAGGGAACAGGCGCCATTGTTGCGTCAGGCAGGAGAGGCGCTGTTGAGCTGCCTTGCGGAGGGGGGCAAAATACTGGTCTGCGGAAATGGCGGCAGCGCGGGTGATGCCCAGCATTTCGCTGCGGAGATCGTCGGCCGTTTCGAAATCGAACGCGGTGCCTTCCCGGCGATTGCCCTGTCCACGGATACCTCTATTTTGACCGCCGTGGGAAACGATTACGGCTACGATGCGGTCTTCGCCCGTCAGGTGGAGGCCCTGGGGCGTCCGGGAGACATGCTGGTGGGCATTTCAACCTCCGGCAATTCCCAAAACGTGATCCGGGCCGCGATTCGGGCTGCATCCTTGAAGCTTTCCACGATGGGACTGCTGGGCAACGACGGCGGCGCCCTGGCCGGTCAGGTGGAGCGGGCCATTGTGGTGAAAAGTCGCAGCACGGCGCGAATTCAGGAGGCGCATATTTTTATCCTGCATTACTGGGCCAAGCTGCTTGACCGTGGCCTGTTGCCCAAGGAGGCCGAATGATCATGACGCTGCCGACCGTCAACGGCCGCTTTCAGGAACGATGGCAACAGGCCCGATTGCTGGTGTTCGGTGACCTGATGCTGGACTGCTACTGTTGGGGCGATGTGCGCCGGATTTCTCCAGAGGCGCCGGTGCCGGTGGTCAAGGTCAAGGAAAAAACCTATCAGTTGGGCGGGGCCGGCAATGTGGCCGCCAACCTGGCCGGGTTGGGATGCCGCACAACGATCATCGGCCTGATCGGCCGTGATGCCGCCGCCGACCGAATCCGCGCGATGCTGGAAGCCATGGGAATTGAAAACGATTGCCTGGAGGATGCCGGGCGTCCCACCATCACCAAAACCCGCATCATGGCCAGTAAACAGCAGGTGGTGCGCCTTGACGAGGAAGACGGTAGTGCCATCAATGGCCCCACGGCCGGGCGCCTGCTGACATCCGCCGGACAGATTTTGCCTCGGGTGGATGCCGTGATCCTGTCCGATTACGGCAAGGGCATGTTCGCATCCGACAAGTTTACACAGGCATTGATTGCAGCCTGCCGCAAACGGTCCCTGCCTGTCTTCATCGACCCCAAGGGTATGGACTGGCAGCGATACACCGGGGCTAGCTGCATCACTCCCAACACCGCGGAACTGGAACTGGCTGCCGGGACCCCGATCAGGACTGCGGAAGATCTGATCCCCGCGGCCGAGACGCTTCGGGCCAGACTGGACCTGGAATGGCTGCTGGTTACCCGGGGGCCCCGGGGTATGGCCCTGTTCGGTGAAGCGATGGAACCGGTAATGATCGCCGCCCGGGCCCGGGAGGTTTTCGATGTTTCCGGCGCCGGCGATACGGTGATCGCCAGCCTGGCGGCGTGCGTGGCTGTCGGGATGAATTACGGCGATGCGGCCGTCGTCGCCAATGCCGCCGCCGGGATCGTGGTCGCCAAACTGGGGACCCAGCCGGTGCGCTGGGCCGAGCTGGAACCGGTACTGATGGATAGTGCCGAGAATCAATCGGCCTTTGCTTTATGGAAGGTCGCCGATACCCGGGAGGCCATATCCCGTTTGGCTCACTGGCGGCAAACCGGGCAACGCATCGTTTTCACCAACGGCTGTTTCGATCTGCTGCATCCCGGCCACGTCAGCTTGTTGCACCAGGCCCGCCAACTGGGAGATCGACTGATCGTGGGGTTGAATACGGACGATTCCATCCGGCGTCTCAAAGGGGACCAGCGCCCCATTTTGCCCGGCCGGGATCGGGCCGCCATTCTCAGTGCCCTGGAGGATGTAGACATGGTGGTTTTTTTCGGGGACGATACCCCCCTTGAGCTGATCACCCATCTGAAACCCGACATACTGGTAAAAGGTGCGGATTACCGTATCGAAGCGGTGGTGGGCAAGGATGTCGTCGAATCATACGGCGGCAAGGTCCGACTGGTGGATATCTTGCCGGGGCACAGTACCACGGCCATCGCACGCAAAATGACCGCTGACACCCAATCCGATACAGGAGGTCGAGATGAGCATCAACCCGGAACTGCTTGAAATCCTCGCCTGCCCCCAGTGCAAGGGGGATATACGGCTTAACGCCGGTCAGGACGGACTGATTTGTGAAGCCTGCCGGCTTGTGTATGAAATCAGGGACGATATTCCGATTATGTTGATTGAGGAAGCCAAACCGCTATGAAAATCGGATAGAACATTCAATCCTGAACCATATTTGTATTGGCTCGCATTTCAATCCTCGACATACACCAGGTATACCAGCGGTCGAAATGATCGCCCGCCTTGATCTGGGCCGAACGAAGACGCTGGAATCCGGTCTTCGCAACAGTGACGATCGGAAGCCGTTTCTGCCGGCGACCGAAAAAACAAAATGACAGAAACCATTGCTCTATGAGCCAGCCCAAGCCCCCGACACCCGCCAAGCTGATAACCGGTTTTTTCGTCAAGGATCGCTCTTTGGCAGCAGACATCGTCGCGCAGCTACAGAAGCGGCTGGGACCGTTGGAGTTGGCAAGCGCCTGGATGGATTTCGATTTTACGAGCTATTACGAAAAGGAGATGGGGGCTCCGCTCAGCAGACGGATGCTGGTTTTTAAACCATTGGTCGAGCAGACCGAGCTGGCCGGAATCAAGCACCTGACCAACGAGGTAGAGGATCACTATCGGCAGTCAGGCAGCCGCCGGGTGAATATCGATCCAGGCTATCTGCTGCCCGAACGATTGGTTCTGGCCAGCGGCAAGAACTTCTCCCACCGCATCTACATGGACAAAGGCATTTATGCGGATCTGACCCTGATATACCGGAAAGGGGCCTTCCGTGTGTTGCCCTGGACCTATCCGGATTATGCCGACGGCCGCATGACCGATTTTTTAATGTTGGTGCGCAAACGGTATATGCTGGAATTGAAGCGCGGCCCGTCCAGTTTCAAGGGGTCGGTAGAGGATACCTGTTCTCGCGCCGGTATCGCTGACAGCCAATTTTCACCCTGACGGGAAGTACCTGTTCAACGGGGTAGAATCAGCCAATACCTGTAAACGCTTACGAAGGGAAAGCCGGAGGCAAGCTACATAAACCTGAGTTGAGCCATTCGTCGTTAGCTTTTAGCAATTCGCAAAAGGAAAACCATGATCAAAAGCATGACCGCCTATGCCCGGTCCGAGATCCGGACGGCAACTTACACCATCTGTGTAGAGGTGCGCACATACAACAACCGGCACCTGGACGTGGCTTTGAAATTGACCCATGGTTATGAGCCTTTGGAGGAGCGTATCAAGGCCGTCATCGGGGACAGCGTCGTCCGGGGAAGGGTCGAGATCCGGGTCCGAATCGAGGATGACGCGGAAAAAGAGCACGCGTTTGAAGTCAAGCTGCCGCGTGCCCATGCCTACCACCAGGCCCTGAGCCAACTGACCGAAGCGCTGGGAATCGAGGCGCCCATCGGGGTGGAGACGATTCTCGGGGCCGGCGGTATGATCCAGGCGGTGGATATTCCCACGGATACGGATGCCGTCTGGCCCCATGTCCGGGACTGTCTGCAAAAAGCCCTGGCTGGTCTGGACGCCATGCGCCGGGTGGAAGGCGACAACATGGCCCGTGATTTCAGTCAGCGTCTGGAGACCATCGAAACCATGATGGGCCGGATCGAATCGGAGGCAGCCCAACTGCCGGATATGTACCGCCAACGACTGATGGAGCGTATCGGTTCCCTGACCAACGGCATTGTCGACATCGATCAGTCTCGCATCGTCCAGGAAGCGGCCCTGTTGGCAGACCGCAGCGATATCTCCGAGGAAGTGGTGCGGGCCAAAAGCCACATCCAGCAGTTCCGTATGTTGATGGACGATCCCGCGCCGGCCGGAAGGCCGCTGAATTTTCTGCTTCAGGAATTCAACCGGGAATTCAACACCATGGGGTCCAAGGCGGGCAAGGCTAGCATGTCCCATGTGATCGTGGCCGTCAAATCGGAACTGGAGAAGCTCAGGGAGCAGGTCCAGAACGTAGAGTAGATCCCATCATGGTTGCATAAAAAAATGCGAAAGTTATCGTTCGTGTCTGTCTAACATTTTCGACTTTTATGGAAAAAAAACTGCTCAATGTCGGCTTCGGTAACAAGGTCGTCGCGGATCGGGTGGTGGCCATTGTCTCGCCTGGTTCGTCGCCCATGAAGCGGCTCAAGGACGAGGCCCGCAAAGAAAATAAATTGGTGGATGCCACCCAGGGGCGCCGCACGCGTGCCATCGTGATTATGGACAGCAACCATGTGATCCTGTCGGCGATTCAGTTCGAAACGGTATCACAGCGATTCCAGGATCTCAAAGGCAAAGGTGACGCCGCCGATTAACGCGGATTCGTCATCCGAAACGGTAGCCACACAGACCGGGAGTTTTATGCGATCCACGTCAAACATTGATCCGGAGGTTGCAGACGGACGTCTGTTCGTCGTATCCGCACCGTCAGGAGCCGGCAAAACCACGCTTTGTCATGCAGCCCGGCGGCAATTGCCCCAATTGGTTTACTCCACCAGTTCGACCACGCGCCCGCCTAGAGACGGCGAACGGGATGGCCTCGACTATTTTTTCGTTTCCGAATCCCGTTTCAAGCAGGGCATCGACAACGGCGAATGGGCGGAATGGGCCCGGGTGCATGACAATTATTACGGCACCTCGGCCGACTTTATTCAGCGACATCTGGATGCCGGCCGGGACGTGCTGCTGGACATTGATGTTCAGGGTGCCGCCCAACTGCTGGAGCGCTATCCGGATGCGGTGACGATCTTCATCATGGCCCCTTCGCTGGATGACCTGCATCGGCGGTTGATCGCACGGGGGCAGGACAGTGATGCCGTGATCGAAACCCGCATGCGCAATGCCGAAGCCGAGATTGCCGGACGGCACATGTACCGCCACGTAGTGGTCAATGATGTATTGGAAACGGCCATTGCGCAGTTCGTGGCCATTCTAAAAGGCAGAGGGCGTGTTTGAGGTGGGCCGCCAGCCAAAGATACCGTCGGGCCGCGAAGTCTTATACGGGATTCACCCGGTGAGAGAGGCGCTTGTGGCCGGTCGGCGCCGGATCAATGGCCTGATGGTGGACCGCCCCGCACCCTCCGGCCGCCAGGCGGATATCGTTGAACTGGCATCCCGCCGGCAAATTGCATGGCAGACCCGGACGCCCGAGCAGATGCGCCAGTTGACCGGCAGTGACCAGCATCAGGGTATTGCGGCCACGGTTTCCCCTTTGCCCATTGATTCCGTGGAAGCCATCGTCGACGCACGCATGGCTGTCGGCGGCGACTGCCTGCTGGTATTATTGGACCGTATTGTTGACCCGCACAATCTGGGGGCCGTGGTTCGATCGGCTCATTGTGCCGGGGCGGATGCGCTGGTGATTACCAAGGACCGGGCCGCCGGTGCAACCCCCACCGTTTCCAAGGCCTCTGCCGGTGCGTTGGAACACACCCGGCTGTGCCGGGTTACCAATCTGGCCAAGACCATTGGCTGGCTTAAGAAAAAGGGTGTCTGGGCAGCGGGACTGGCCATGGAGGCGGATCGGACCATTTACCAGGCTGATTTCAAAGGCGCCCTGGCACTTGTGATTGGCGGTGAGGAAAAGGGCCTGCGCCCCCTGGTCCGGCAGTCATGTGACTATCTGGTATCCATACCGTTGCGGGGCCGTGTGGACTCGTTGAACGCTTCCACCGCCACGGCCGTGGCCCTGTATGAAGCCCTGCGACAGCGGCAGGTGGAACCATCGGCCTGATACAGTTTTAGGGTATCGGCAAGCCCATCTGAAGAAGGGGACAAAAAAATCGAAAACGACAGGATTCCTTATTCAAAATGCGAAGTTGGACGTTCGATGTTCAGCGTTCACTGATATTTGGTTGCCCCCCTCAAGGGGGAACCATCAAGCCACGATCTCAGTGAGTGGTTGGTGACTGTGACCCAATTTCATATAGAAGGAGCGAGCCATGGCAAACGGAGAACAAATCGTCAAACAACCCGACGGCAATCTCAATGTGCCGGATCATCCCATCATCCCTTTCATCGAAGGCGACGGTATTGGTCCCGATATCTGGTGGGCCACCCAGCGGGTCCTGGATGCAGCAGTGGATGCGGCCTATGACGGCGCCCGTAAAATTGACTGGCTGGAACTGCCCGTGGGAGAGAAGGGGTACCACCAGACCGGCAATTATCTGCCCCAGGAAGCGCTGGATACCATCGAAGAAAAAGTCGTGGCCATCAAAGGTCCGTTGACCACCCCCATCGGTAAAGGCTTCCGCAGCCTCAACGTGGCCATCCGGCAGAAGCTGGATCTTTACGCCTGTGTGCGCCCGGTGCGCTACATCGAGACCGTGCCCAGCCCCATGAAACATCCCGAGGCCATCGACATGGTCGTTTTCCGTGAAAACACCGAAGATCTGTACGCCGGAATCGAATGGTCCTCAGGTTCGACGGAGGCTGAAGCGCTGGCCGCCTATCTGAAATCCGATATGGGAGTGGATGTGCCGCCGGCTGCCGGCATCGGCATCAAGCCCATCAGCCCCGGCAACACCAAACGCCTGGTGGCCAGCGCCATTGCCTATGCCATCGAAAACGGCTGTCCCAGCGTGACGCTCATGCACAAAGGCAACATCATGAAATTTACCGAAGGCGCCTTTGCCCAATGGGGATACGAGGTGGCCCGGGAACAGTTTGGCGATCAGACCATCAGTGAGGCCGAGGTTTACGACCGGTACGGTGGCAAGGCGCCTGCGGGTAAGGTGGTGATCAAAGACCGCATCGCCGATATGCTCTTCCAGCAGGTGCTCCTCAGACCCGCCGAATATGGTGTGATCGCCACCCCCAACCTCAACGGCGACTATATCTCCGATGCATTGGCGGCCCAGGTCGGTGGATTGGGCATGGCACCGGGCGCCAACATCGGTGACAATTGCGCCGTGTTCGAGGCCACCCACGGCACGGCACCCAAATACACCGGGATGGACAAGGTCAACCCCGGGTCGCTGATCCTCTCCGGCGCCATGATGCTCGACTACATGGGTTGGAAGGAAGCGGGAACAATTGTCCGCGACGCCGTGCAGGCGGCCATCAAGGCCCGGAAGGTGACCTACGATCTGGCCCGTCAGATCGACGGCGCCGAGGAGGTCAAGTGCTCCCAGTTCGCCGAAGCCATCGTCGCCCGGATGATATAGGTGTCCTGCTGAATCTCAAAAGGAGGGCGCTACAGGTCGGTACACATCTGCTGGCCTGCGCCCGGGATGCCCTCTTCCCGGCCAGGTGTCTCTCCTGCGACAGATTGTTTTTGCGTGGAGATCGGCAGTCGGGATTGGGGACCGGCGCAATGGGGAGGGAATCCGGGCTGACCGATGCCATGGTCGATCACTTGTGTGCCGACTGCAGTCACCGATGGACCCCCGTGGCCTCTCCGATGTGTTCCCGTTGCGGGCTTGTGTTTACCGGCCGCAGCGGTGCGGACCATCTTTGCGGTACTTGTTTGGCTCGGCCGGGTGCCTATACCCGTGCCCGGGCTGCGGGCATTTACGAGGGGGCGTTACGAACCGCCATTCAGGCCCTTAAATTCAAGGCCCGGATCGAATTGGCGGCACCCCTGGCGCTGTTGCTCGAGGCGGCCTACCGCCGGTATTGGGCGTCGGGGACGATGGATGCGATCGTGCCGGTACCCATGCACCGCACACGGTTTCGACAACGCGGATTCAATCAGGCCTGGTTGTTGATTGCCGCCGGGCAGTTCGGGGAAGATGTGGCCATCGAGCCCAGGGCGCTGGTGCGTACGCGGGCCACCCCGCCCCAGACCGGTTTGAACCGGTCCCGGCGCCGGCGCAATCTCGAAAAAGCATTTGCTGTCAGACAGGCTGACCGGATCGAAGACCGGCGTATACTGATCGTGGACGATGTGTTGACCACCGGCGCCACGGCAGATGCCTGCGCCGCGGCCTTGATTGCTGCCGGGGCCCGGCGGGTGGATGTACTGACGCTGGCACGGGCACTTTCGTCGTAAGCGTTCACAGGGCACCGTATCTGTTTTGTTACCGGGCCGTTGAACCTAAGGCGGGAAACCCGCAACCCATAGAGGACGAAGTGCTGAGTACTGAATGCTGAGACGGGAAACCGGCAACCTATGTACCCCCAGCCCATTTTCTTGTTTTTTTTGACAGAAACCGAGGTGTAAGGCACTAAAATAGGCGATTCGCTTTTAGCTGAATTGAGGGCAAGCGTTGTATCTGATAAAAAAACATGACAAATATTTTTTCCGGTTCGCCGCCTTGGACCGGCTGCCGGGGGTGGTGCATGCATTCAGCTCCCGTTTGGGCGGAACCAGCCGGACGCCATACGAAAGCCTCAACCTGAGCAGTGGCGCAGGGGACATGGCCACGGCGGTACACGCCAATCGTGATCGGTTCTATGGACTCACCGGCGGACGACATGTGTATGCCCGGCAGTGCCATGGCACGGCCGTCGGTGTGGTCGACCGCCAGGTCCTGGACGATGAAAGCCCCATCCGGACCCATGAACCTGCTGTGGATGCGCTGATTACCAATGTCCCCGGCGTCTTTCTGGTGATCCAGACGGCGGATTGCCAGGCGGTAATGGTGGTTGACCCCTGGCGTAAGGTGGTGGCCAATATCCACTGCGGATGGCGGGGCAGCGTGGCCGGTATCATCGGAGCCACGATTGCCCGCATGGTCGATGACTTCGGTTGCCGTCCGTCCGGCATGACGGCGGTCATCGGCCCCTCCCTGGGGCCCTGTTGCGCCGAGTTCGTCAATTACCATCAGGAGATTCCGCGCAAGTGGTGGCCTTTTCGCATCGGGCGGCATCATTTCGATTTTTGGGCAATCAACCGTCAACAACTGGTTTCGGCGGGCTTGACAAGCGGCCGGATTTTTTTCGGCAACCTTTGTACACGCTGCAATACGCATCTGCTCTATTCCTACCGGTCGGAGCGGGTCACCGGGCGTATGGGTGCGCTGATCGGCATACAGCGCAGCAACCACATGGGCTAACAATCCGGGCCTGCACGATAGGTGTCAACCAGGAGGGGCAAAATGATATCACAAGCGGCCATGGTGGCCTGGAACAGGCAGGCATTACCCGGCTATTTTCGAATGGGGCTGACCTGCCGCACGGGCTTCGATACGGCCAAACCGGGGCAGTTTGTCATGGTGCGTGTGGGGCAAGACAGCCGGGCGTTGCTGCGCAGACCGTTTTCCATACTGGGGCGGATCGATGACGGCGGCCGGGTGATCGGCTTTGAAATCCTGTACAAAGTCGTGGGAGAGGGAACCCGGTGCCTGTCCGATTGCGGTGAAGGTGATCGTCTGGACGTCATTGGCCCATTGGGCAATGCCTTTGAGATGCCCGATTTCTGCAGGTATCCGGCATTCGTCGCCGGCGGTGTCGGTGTGCCGCCGATCCGATTCCTGGCCCATTGTCTGCCGGGCAAAAAGGGCGTCCCGGAACACTGCGTGGTTTTCATTGGGGCCCGGACCCGTGAGGAACTGGTCTGTCTCGAAGAATTCGATCTGCCGGGCGTTGTGCTGGATATTTCCACGGACGACGGCAGCATGGGGAGCCAGGGGGTGGTGACCCGCCGTCTGGAACAGGCCGCGGCCGACGGAAGGCTGGATCTGATCTGTGCCTGCGGTCCGCCGCCAATGCTCAAAGCGGTGGCCCGGATTGCCGCAAGCTACGATATTCCCTGCCAGGTGTCCATCGAGGCCATGATGGCCTGTGGCATGGGTGCCTGTCTGGGATGTGCGGTTCAGGTGAAAGACGACAACGACCATTATCGGCATGTTTGCATAGACGGTCCGGTTTTCGATGCCGGTCGCTTGACCTGGTAATTTGAGATTGACTTGGAACCCCCACTGTGGTAAAGGCATGCATTCCGATCAAGGCCTTATCTGACATACTTCGCGGTCGGAGAAGGGTCGATTCCGATGAAAAAAGAGACACGTAACTGGTTATGGACACTGGCATTTCATTCGAGCCTGGGGTTCTCTGTATCTCTTTCGGTTTTTATCGGACTCGGGATCGGCGTCTATTTGGACAAGCGTTTTTCCACGTCACCGTGGCTGACGCTCATTTTTCTGGGTTTCGGCATCGCTGCCGGATACCGGAACATCGGCCTGGCAATTGAAAAAAGCCGTAAACTGTGAATCGTAGCAGGACGATATCGGCCACCGTGAATATTCAGCAGCGCATTCTCACATTCGTTACCCGGTCCAACTGGATTCTTCTGACGTCGATCACGCTGATCGGGTTGCTGGCCTCACCGCTGAAATTTACCCTCGGATTGGTTTTCGGCGGATTGATCGTCACCGTCAATTTTCATCTTCTGGCCAAGACGCTGAAAAAAGCCCTGCATCCGCGGCAGTTGGCTTCCCCCAATATTATTCTGGTTAAATATTACATTCGATTCATCATCAGCGGTGTGATCATTTTTCTGTTGATCCGCCAGCAGGTGGTGAATCCGATCGGTCTGTTCATTGGGCTTTCCGTCGTGGTCGCCAGCATTACCCTGGCCGCCATGTTTGAGGTTAAAAAATTATTTTTCAAGGAGGCGGTTTAAGGATGGAGCATCCCTATCTATTTTTCGTGAAGATCTTTGAAGCGATTGGGTTGGGGCATTTCGCCCACACATATCCGCATGTGCTTTACTCCTGGGTTCTCATGGGGATCCTTGTCGGTTTCGGTGCATTGGCCACCAAGACCATTTCCATGGTTCCCGGCAAGGGACAGAATCTGATTGAGGTGATCATTTCGGGAATCGAATCGTTCATGGTCGAAACCGTCGGCGAAGAAGGTCGCTGGCTCTTCCCGCTGGCCGCCACCATTTTTCTGTATATCTTCGTCGGCAACCTGATCGGCATCATTCCCGGTTTTTTTCCGCCTACCGCCGATCTGAATACAACCCTGTCGTGTGCCATCGTCGTGGTGGTGTTCACTCATGTGATCGGCATCAAATACCACGGCGCGGCCTATATCAAGCATTTCATGGGGCCGGTGTGGTGGATGGCGCCTTTAATTTTTATCATTGAACTCATCGGCCATGCCGCCAGAATCCTCTCCCTCTCTTTCCGTTTGTTCGGAAACATGATGGGACACGAGATTGTCCTCGGTATTCTTTTCGGCCTGGCCGGTGCCTTTTTCGCACCGTTGCCGATCATGGCCCTGGGTATCTTCGTGGCCTTTGTGCAGGGATTTGTTTTCTTCTTGCTGTCGATCATCTATTTTTCCGGGGCCATGGAACACGCCCACTGATGGTTTTGTGAAACAGGATTTTTGTTGCGGCGACTGGAAGCGCCGTGGCTATTTGGGGCTAACTGGAAGAAGCCCTAATTCTCATCAATCTTTTAAAGGAGGTAGTCTAAGATATGGAAGCTCAAGCATTGCAGTTTTTCATCGCGTGTGTGACAGCAGCTGGTTTTGGTATTGCAATCGCCGCCTTCGGTTGCGGCATCGCACAGGGCCTCGGTCTCAAGTCAGCCGTTGAAGGTATTGCCCGCAATCCCGAATCTTCCGGTAAGGTCACCGTGACCATGTTGATCGGTCTGGCCATGATCGAGTCTTTGTGTATTTATGCACTCGTCGTGTCCCTGATCCTGATTTACGCCCACCCGCAGGCGGGCGCCATCGCCGGGCTGTTCGCACACTGATTGGCTTAAAAAACAAAAAAGGGGTGCTGCTGTGGCAGCACCCCTTTTTGTTTTGCCCGGCATGGTCGGCAAATTCATCCGGTCCTGGGAACGCAGGCGTCACCCCGACCAGGGGAAAACAATATTTTTATTGGGCTTTATCCAACACCTTCTTCAAATACCGCCCGGTATGCGATTCAGCCACCTTGCAGATTTCTTCCGGTGTCCCCGTGGCCACGATACGTCCGCCGGCTTCCCCTCCTTCGGGACCCATGTCGATAACGTGATCGGCGGTTTTGATCACGTCCAGGTTGTGCTCGATGATCACCACCGTGTTGCCTGCATCCACCAGACGGTCCAACACGGACAACAGTTTGCGGATGTCGTCTGGATGCAGTCCCGTTGTGGGTTCATCGAGAATGTACAGGGTGCGCCCCGTGCTGCGCTTGCTCAATTCGCGGGCCAGTTTGACGCGCTGGGCTTCTCCGCCGGAAAGCGTGGTGGCGGACTGGCCCATGGACACATAACCCAGGCCCACATCTGCCAGGGTCTGGAGTTTGGAACGGATCACTTCGATGTTCCGGAACATCTCCAGTCCATGATTCACGGTCATTTCCAGGACATCGGCAATGTTTTTTCCTTTGTATCGTATTTCAAGGGTTTCGCGATTGTAGCGTTTGCCCCGGCAGATATCGCAGGGAACGAAGATATCGGGCAAAAAGTGCATTTCGATGCGGATGATGCCGTCTCCCTCACAGGCTTCACATCGTCCCCCGCGGATGTTGAAACTGAAACGGCCGGGTTTGTATCCGCGCGCGCGGGCCTCGGGCGTGCGGCTGAACAGATCCCGAACAGGGGTCCAAAAGCCCGTATAGGTTCCGGGATTGGAGCGCGGCGTCTTGCCGATGGGCGACTGGTCGATATCGATGACCTTGTCGATATTCTCCAGGCCGCTGATGTGGTCATAGGCACCCGCCTCGATGTTGAGGCGTTGCAGGTGGCGACGTGCGGCCTTATACAACGTCTCGATGACCAGGGTCGATTTTCCCGAGCCTGATACGCCGGTCACACAGACGAGGCCTCCCAGCGGAAAGACCGCGTCGATATGCTTGAGATTGTTGTGGCAGGCCCCGGTGATACGAATCTGATCGGTGGATAACGGCCGTCGTTTCGATGGCAGCGCAATTTCCATGCGGCCGGAAAGATATTTGCCTGTCAGCGAGCGGTCGTCGGTGAGCATGGCCGCAGGCGTCCCTTGAAATACCACCTGGCCACCTTGAATACCGGCGCCGGGTCCCATATCCACCACCTGGTCTGCCGCCAGAATGGTCTCTTCGTCGTGTTCAACCACGACCAGCGAGTTTCCCATGTCGCGCATGTGCATGAGCGTGTCCAACAGGCGTTGATTATCTCGCTGATGCAAACCGATACTGGGTTCATCCAGAACATAGAGGACACCGGTCAGTTTTGAGCCGATTTGCGTGGCCAATCGGATGCGCTGGCTTTCGCCTCCGGAAAGGGTATGGGCTGGTCGGTTCAGGGTCAGATAGGAGAGGCCCACATCCATGAGAAAGGTCAAACGGGCCATAATCTCGCTGACGATCTTGTCGGATATGAGCGCATGCTGGCCGTCTGTTCGCAGATCGCGGAAGAATGCACATGCGTCTATGATGGGCAGTGCCGTCAGGTCACCGATGGATGCGCCTCCCACATGGATGTATCGGCTTTCACGGCGCAGGCGTTCGCCCTGACAAAGGTGGCAGGTCGATTCGGTAAGGTACGCTTTCAGATCGTTTTTTTCGGCAGCGGTGCGTGCTTGGGCATATCGCCGGTCCAGTTGGGGAACGATGCCTTCAAAGGACCGCAGTTCTTTGGTTTTGTCCTTTTGCCGGCTGCTTGAAAAGGGTATTTTTTGTTCTCCCGAACCGAACATGAGAACCTGCCGAAAGGATTCGGGGAGTTGTTCGTATGGCGTATAGATATCCACACCGTAAAAGCGGGTCAGCTCGTCGAGAAATTCGCCGAATGTCACGGAGTGCCGGTGTGCCCAGACAGCCACCGCACCCTCGCGCAGGGATAACTTTGGATTCGGGACGATGCGCCGGGGGGCAAAGCCCTGGATGGTGCCGATGCCGTCGCATTGCGGGCAGGCACCGTGGGGTGAATTGAAAGAAAAGCTTGCCGGAGAACACTCCGGATAGCTGATCCTGCAATGGGTGCAGATCGCTTTTTCGCTGAATTTCAGCGGGTCACCGGCAGGGTGCATCTGCCTGTCCACAACGGCAATGTGCACCTGGCCTTCGGCTTTGGCCATGGCCAGCTCCATGGAATCGGCCAGCCGGTTACGGCTGGATGCTTTGAGGATCAGGCGATCCACCACGACTTCCAAGCGGTTGACGGTCTTGGGGTTATGGTTGATGGCCTCGTCCAGTTCGACAATTTTTCCGTCCAGCCGCACCCGGGCGAAGCCGTCCTTGCGCAGGCGATCCAACAACGGTTGGTATCGGTCCGAAATGAGGTCTGACAGCGGCGCCAGTATCAGCAGCCGGGAACCTTCGGGCAGCTGCATCACCGCGGATACCATCTCATCAATGGTCTGGGAGACAATCACCCGGCCGCATTGGTAGCAATGGGCCGTTCCGGTGCGGGCATATAAAAGACGCAGGAAATCGTAGATCTCGGTAACGGTCCCAACGGTGGACCGCGGATTGTGGGTGGCGGTTTTCTGTTCGATGGCGATGGCCGGAGAGAGACCTTCGATCAGGTCCACATCGGGTTTTTCCAGGCGCTCCAGAAATTGCCTGGCATAGGTGGACAGTGATTCCACATAGCGGCGCTGGCCCTCTGCATACAGGGTGTCGAAGGCCAGTGTGGACTTTCCCGATCCGGACAGACCGGTGATAACCACCAATTGGTTGCGCGGCAGGGTCAAACTGATATTCTTCAGGTTGTGATGGCGGGCTCCCTGGATATTGATGGCATTGATTTGGGACACGGGGCGGTCCGGTGCAGTCTGCCGGCTCATGGAGCGGCCATCCGGGAAGGTCCGGTCATCTGGCCGGCCGTCATCGGATGGCAGCGCTGCCGCATGGATGGATTGGCCGGCACGTGGGAAGTGATTCCCGGGCGGGTGGCTGGGGCTTTCCCCACGGTAATGGCCGCAACGGGCAGGGTTGTTTTCATTTTACGATAGCCCTTATGCAACGGGTAGAAGTCGAACCATCATACTGGGCTCGTCCCGATTTGTAAATTTATTTCCATGGCCCGGCCGAACATATTCAGAAGCGGTTGTCAGAGAACTGGTAAAAATAGAAAATAGAAGAAAATCTTCGTAAAACGAAAAAAAACGGAGATTGGAAATATGTCCGGAGGGTGTTGATAACTCCCGATCTGCTTAAAATATTTATGGATAAAGTCTGGGACCAAAAAACCTTGTATTTCGAAGCAGTTGTTCGTTATATGATTTATAACATTTTGAAATAATTATTAAAAAAAAGGTTTATGAGGTCCGTTTCAATGATATGGTAAACCGGCCTTTTTCCAGATTGACGCGTAAACGGAAAATCTGTAATTATCTTTCCCAGTCATCAAATTGGATGACAACCATTCTGAACAATATCGGATTAATTGCCAAAAACGACATATTTTTTCAGTTTCGATCAAAGATTTACAGAGATCCGACGATATTAACCTATCTCCGTTGAAGGGCGTTTTTTTAATGGATCAGCTTTGGACTTCCGTGAAATCGTTTTTAAGGGAAAAGATTCCCGGGCATAGTTACCGGATGTGGATCGACCCTATCGGACTGTATAAGCAGGAAAACGATACCGTCATTCTGGCCTGTCCCAACCTGTTCAGCAAAAAGCGGATCAGCGATCATTACAGTGGACTGATTGGTGAAGCGTTTTTTAACGTGGCCGGTAAGCCCATTGATGTCCGCCTCGTCATTGATGACAAGCACGCTGCATCGACGGCCCCCAAAGCGGTGCCGGATCGTCAGATGAAAATACCGGCCATGGATGCTCCGGTAAATGGCGGCCGGTTGTTGCGCAAGGATTTCACCTTTGATCAATTCGTTGTCGGTAAAAACAGCGATTTTGCCTATTCCGCCGCCCTCTCCCTGGCCGCGCGTCAGCAGGGCGGGCAGAATTCATTGTACCTGCTTTCCAAGACCGGTCTGGGCAAGAGCCATCTCTCCCAGGCCGTGGGCCACCATATTCTGCAGACGTTCCCCAAGGAGCGGGTGTATTATATCACCGCCGAAGATTTCATGAACGAAATGACCGATTCATATCGGCACAGCAACATTCACCATTTCAAAAAGAAGTATCGCCAGAACTGCGATGTGTTGCTTCTGGAGGACGTCCATTATCTGAGCGGCAAGAACGGCACCCAGGAGGAACTGGCCAACACGCTGGAGTCGTTGATGAATGCCAACAAGAAGATCATCTATTCCAGTTCATACCTGCCATCGGAAATACCCAAACTGAACGACAAACTCAAATCGCGCCTGTGTTGCGGGCTGATATCGAAAATCGATGCCCCGGATTACAAAACCCGCCTGCGAATCCTGAAAAAGGCGGCGGTGGCCAATGGCTGCACAGACATTCCGGAAGAAGTCTACCAATATTTGGCTTCGGAACTGATTGAGGATGTGCGGCAGCTAAAAAGCGGATTCGTGGGGATCGCCGCCCAGGCATCGTTGTTGGGGACCCCGGTAGATCTGGAACTGGCCCGCCGTGTGGTCAAGAATATCGTTTCTTTGCGGCAGGGGATCACGCTGGATTCCATCAAGCGTCTGGTTTGCAAATATTACGGCATCAGCCTGGCCGATTTGACGTCCCGATCCCGCCGCCAGGCTGTGGTACGACCCAGGCAGGTGGCCATGTACCTGTCTCGCCGATATACGGACCATTCTCTTGAAATAATTGGAAAAAGCTTCAACCGATATCATGCCACGACGCTGCATGCATTGAAGGTCGTGGCGCAAGGGGTCAAGGAAAACGGTCCCTTTCAGAAACAAATCGAATATTTAACGGAACGGTTGGAAAAGGGAATGGACTGATGCCCTGCAAGCGTTTACGGAAAACCGCATCTGCTTTGTCGCCGGGCACTTGAAGTATGACCCATACGTTTTAGTTGACTTTTATGACCATGCCTCCTGTCGACACCAACTCTTCAAACACTTCAAAACGTTCGTTTTGTTCCTGTTCGATGGCACAGCGCAGATTCAGAGCGCAATGCCGTTTACAGATGGCATCTTCTTTGCAATACTCACCGAAACATCCCATGTATTGATCCAAGACGACATTCATTTCTGTCTGTGTTGTCATCGGCAATTCCTATTGTTCAAGTATCTTGAGCAGGTCATCGTGGATGATGCCGTTGGTGCTCACGATTTCGTCATTGTAAATGGTGTAGGGCGCTCCCGAAAAGCGCGTGATACGGGCCCCGGCTTCGGTGGCCACCAGGTATCCGGCCGCCGTATCCCACGGTTTGAGCCGCTGTTCCCAGAATCCATCGAACCGGCCGCAGGCTACATAGCACAGGTCCAATGCCGCCGATCCCAGCCGCCGTACGCCCTGGGTTGCCGCCAGGCAGTTGCTGAAGCGTTTCATCAGCGGTTTTATGATGGTTTGATGATCATAGGGAAATCCGGTGACCAGCAGGCTGTTTTTCAGATCCGGGGTGTTGGAAACAGAGATGGGAGACCCGTTACGTTCGGCACCCTGGCCTTCAATTGCCACGAACCATTCGCCCATCAGGGGTGCCAGTACGAATCCGGCACGAATACGGTCCCCCAAGGCAAAAGCAATGGAAACACAAAACTGCGGCAGATTGTGAGCGAAGTTGGTGGTACCGTCCAGCGGATCGATGATCCAGGTCCCGTTTGCCCCATCTTTGCTGCCGCTTTCTTCGGCGATAATGGCGTGGTCTGGAAAAGTACCCGTAATCGTGTCGATAATCGCCGCTTCGGATTTCAGATCCGCTTCCGTAACCAGGTCGATGACGCCTTTTTTATTAATGGCCGTCAACTTTCCGAAATGGTCCCGAAGAATCTTGCCGCCCCGGTGGGCGGCTGCGGTGCCCACTTGTTTGATCCGCTGCATATCCATAAGAAAAATTTTTTACAAATATTTCTCCCTGTCTGTCAACCGAATTGTCGAATCTAAAATAGGCGATTGGCTTTTGGCCGTTATCGGTTAAAACGCAGATTCAGATGCTCGACGGCCGCCTGCATGGCCCGGGACAAGGGTTTCAGCGACGGTCGTTCCAGTGCGCTGACAGCGATGCCGTCCAATCGCCGGGTCAACTGGCGGCACTGCTCCGAATCTATACGATCCATCTTGTTGAGGACTCGGATGACGGGGATGGCGCTCAGGTTCAAATCGTTGAGAATGGTTTCCACCGACCGGATCTGGGCCGCATGGCGTGGGTTGCTGATATCGATGACGTGCAACAGGACATCGGCGTTTTCCAATTCTTCCAGGGTGGCTTTGAAAGCGGCCATCAATTCTTTGGGCAGATCGCGGATGAAGCCGACGGTGTCGGTAATGATCACTTCGATATCCTGGGGAAACCGCAGGCGGCGGCTGGAAGGATCCAGTGTTGCGAAAAGTTTGTCTTCGGCCAGTACCCGGCTTTGGGTCAATTGGTTGAGCAGAGTGGATTTGCCTGCATTGGTGTAACCGATGATGGAGATCACGGGCAGACCGCGCTTGTTGCGCCGGCTGCGCTGCATGTGACGGTTTTTTTGTACCGTGGCCACGGATTTTTCCAGCCGGCGAATACGATCCCGAGCCCGCCGACGGTTGATTTCCAGCCGGGTTTCACCCGGTCCGCGGCCGCCGATCCCGCCGGTCAGGCGGGACATGGCGGTGTCTTTGGTCGCCAGCCGGGGCAGGATGTATTTGAGTTGGGCCAGCTCAACTTGCAGCTTGCCTTCCCGGCTTTTGGCACGCTGGGCGAAAATGTCCAGGATCAGTTGGGTCCGGTCAATGACTTTGATCTCCGTGCGATCGGCAATGGAGCGTGCCTGGGATGGGTTGAGTTCCTGGTCGAAGATCAGCATGGTGGCCCCGCGATGCAGCGCGGTAATGGACAGCTCATCCAGTTTACCGCTGCCCATCAGAAAGCGTGGGTCGGCCTTTTTGCGTTGTTGTAAGACTGTATCCAGGACGATGATTTGTGCCGTGCGGGTCAACTCCATGAGTTCTTCCAGCGAATCGAGGGCCTTTTTGCGTGGGCCGGAAAAGACGCTTACCAGCAGGGCGCGTTCGGCTCCCGGTCTGTGGGAGACCCGTTTTTTTCTGCGGGCCAGTTCGTTTTCCAGGGCCTGGATCAGGTCGGCGCAGCCCACTTCAGGCTTGAAGGGCGCCACCGGCTCCATGATTCGGTAGGGTGCCGTTTCGCTGGCTCCGGGCAGGATATGCGCCCAGTGGATTCGGTCTGCGGCACCGTCCTGGGTCATGGTGACGGCAGCCATGAGATCTAATCGCAAAAGGGCCAGGTCCGTCAGGTCGTCCTGGGTCAGTTCCCGGGCGGTCAGGGTTGTGTGCACGCATCGGATGCCGCGCAGCCGATCAGAGGCCAGCCGGTATTCTCTCAGATCGGGTATAAGAATGCGGTCCACATCGCCCAGCAGTACCAGTACAATTTTTCCGCTGCGGTCGATGAGCAGGCCGATCTGGCGACCGATCTCATGGGAGAGCAGGCACAGGTCCCGGCACACCTCGTAGGAGACAATTGTCTGGGGCGGAACCCGCCGGTGACCCAGGTTCTCCAGTCGCTTGATCTGGCTGGCTTTGAGCCCCAGCCTGCTGCCGTAGACCGATCTCATTCCGTGGCCAGATTCTCGAAGCGGGTGTAGGATTTAAGGAATGCCAGGGACGCGATACCGGTGGGCCCGTTGCGTTGCTTGGCCAGGATGATTTCGGCGGTACCCTTGTTGGGATTGTTCTCATCCCGATTGTAGACTTCGTCGCGGTAGATGAAGGCCACCAGGTCGGCGTCCTGCTCCAATGCCCCGGATTCTCTCAGGTCAGATAGCTGGGGCCGTTTGTCGCTGCGCTCTTCCAGCTTGCGGTTTAACTGGGACAGGGCGATCACCGGAAGGTTCAGCTCTTTGGCCAGCAGCTTCAATGAACGTGAGATATCCGAAATCTCCAGATCCCGCCGTTCGGTGTTGGTGTTGCCTCGCATGAGTTGGAGATAGTCGATGATGATCAGCCCCAGCCCTTTGTCCATCTTCATGCGCATGGATTTGGTGCGGATGGAGGTGGAGGAAATATCCGTTGAATCATCAATGAAAATCGGCGCTTCGGAGAGACGGCCGGCGGCATCGGTGATCCGGCTCCAGTCCTCTTGGTTGAGGAAACCGCCGCGGATGCGGGATAAATCCACGCGGGCTTCGGCGCAGAGCATGCGCATGGAAAGTTGTTCTTTGGACATTTCCAGTGAGAATAAGGCCACCGGTACGTCCCCCTCGATGGCGGCGTTGCGGGCTATGTTGAGGGCAAAGGCGGTTTTGCCCATGGCCGGTCTGGCGGCCAGAATAATCAGGTCGGAGTTCTGAAAACCCGAGGTCAGGGCGTCCAGCCTGGTAAACCCCGTGGTGACACCGGAGACCAGAGACCGGTTTCCCTGACGTTCCTCCAGCGCGTCGATGTTGGATTCGATGATTTTGCTGATTGGAAAAAAGGCCTGTTTGGTTTTGCCTTCGGAAAGCTCGAAGATGGCGCTTTGGGCATACTCGATGACCGACTCGACCTCTCCCCGGTCTTCGAAGCAGCGATTGGTGATGGTGTTGGCCCGTTCGATCAGGCGCCGCAAGGTGGCTTTGTCATGGATGATGCGGGCATAATGGTGGGCGTTTACCGCCATGGGCACGGTATCCACCAGGCGTGCCAGGTAGGCGGCGCCCCCGACGGTTTCCAGGGCATTCTGCTCCCTGAGCAAATTGCTCAAGGTGACCAGGTCTACCGGTTCGCTTTTGGCATAGAGGGTTTCGACAGCCCCGAAAATGGTCTGGTGGGCGGTTTTGTAAAAATCTTCGGCCGATAGAATTTCAAGGATGTCAATAAGCGTGCTGTTATCGATCAAAATGGCGCTGAGAATCGATTCCTCGGCCTCGATGCTTTGCGGCGGAAGTTTGGTGAATGCCGGGTTTGGAGGGGGCACTGTCGGGGATTCGGGCATAGAGATACGATATTGGAAAAACAGCCGAAAGCGTTTGTACGGTTCGTACAAACGCTTTCGGCCAGTGGTTCGAGATCATGCCTCTTCAGGAACGACTTCCACGGTAATTTCCGGTTTGACGCCCTCATAGACCCGGATGGGAACCTTGAAGGTACCGACGTTCTTGATCGGTTCGGTAAGCAGGACCATCCGTTTTTCCACTTCGACATCCTGTTTGAACAGGGCATCAATGATGTCCCGAACGGAAACGGAGCCGTACAATTTGTCCTGTTCGTGGACCTTGGAGGCGATCGTTACCGTTACGGCTTCGAGACGGTTGGCCATCTCCTGGGCAAACTCTTTTTCTTTGGCGATCTGGAGTTCAAACTTGGCTTTTTCCTGTTCGAGGATCTTGCGCTGCTGAGGGGTCGCCGGTACGGCTTTGCCCTGTGGCAGAAGATAGTTGCGGGCATACCCGTTGGCTACATTGACTTCACTTCCGATGATGCCTAAGGAACTGATGGTTTCTTTTAAAATGACTTTCATTCTTATCCTCCACAAAAGACCCGCAGGCGGTCAGGCCGGCAGGTCCGGTTCTTGCTTTTTGGTGTCGATTTTCCGAAAATCGATCCACATATCGAACAGGCCGATACAAACGACCAGCAGCAGAAAAAACTGCTGAATAGCGATCATGGTGTACAAGACGATGCGGATCGTCCGTGGGAGCTTCTTTTTTTCGAAAAAGAAGGAAACAATGGCGATGCCCTGGATGAAGTAAACGGTCAACAGGACCACCAATCCATTGATACCCAACAAACGGATGTCCGTATCGGGGACAAGCATGACCAGGCCGCAGGCGATGACACCCCAAATCAACATATCGGGCGCCCGCCAGTGGTTGAGGCGACCGAAATCCGGGTAGGCCAGCCCGCTGCGCTGCATGATGGGCCGGGCTGCGATCAGATTGGTCCAGGCTGCGAACAGGGTTGCGGCGGCGGCCAACGAAGGCAGAATACGCACCATGACATATTGAATCTGGTCCAGCGATCCGGTTATGGCGTCAATGGTTTCCTGAGGCATGCCGATGCCTCTATATAACTCCACGGATAAGGCCAGGTTCGTGGCCACATAGGCCGTTACCATGGCCACAACTCCCGTATCGGCGGCCATGCTGTAAAAAACGATGGTGATCAGCACGGCACCCAAAACGACGGCGCAGGTGGCCAGGATGGTCATCTCCACGGAAATCGCTTTTTCGAACATCTCGCTCATGGTGAATCCCAGCACCATGAGACCGCAAAAAAAGAGCATGTCCATGGTGATTCTGCCGAAAATCAGGCCCATCAAGGCGATGGCGACCGCCGGGACCAGCAGGCCGTTGCGCCGCCCCAGTTTGGTTCGATAAAACAGGACCGGCAGGGGAATGAAAATGGAAAAAAGGAAGCCCACGATGGGCATGAACACCGACATGGCAAAAATGGCAAGGGTCGCCATTACGCCAGTGGCGATGTCTTTCGAAATTCCTTCTTGATATGGCAGTGGTGCCATCCATTTCTCCTGGAACGGATCGTCGCCATTCCCCCGGGCCGGGCATTATCTGCTACAGATCGAATGTACCCACATAAGGCAACAGGGCGATGGTGCGGGCACGTTTGATGGCGTGGGTCAACGCCCGCTGGTGCTTGGCACAGGCCCCGGAGATCCTGCGGGGAATGATCTTTCCGCGTTCGGTGGTGAAATATTTCAAGGCCTTGGGGTCTTTGTAATCGATCACCAGGCTTTGGTCGGCACAGAAGCGGCAGACCTTGCGGCGATGGTAGATGCGACGTTTTCTTCTGCGGGGACGGGGTTTTGAGACAGCCATGGATTACTCCTCTTTCTTATCATCGGCGGTTGGGGTGTCTTCGGCGGCTGCGGCATCAGCAATCGCTGAGGTTTCGACAGCGGGTGTTTCGGATTCGGCAGGGGCGTCGGCATCGGTGGGTGTCTCCACCGTTTCGGATGCTGCCGCTGCCTGTGTGGCTGCCTCTTTTTCAGCCAGTTCGGTCTTGATAGCTTCCAGATCGGCATCGCCATCCAAAAGAACGGTCATGAATTTCATGACCCTGTCGTTGATTCGGAAAAACCGTTCCATCTCCTGGATCAATGCCCCGTCACCACAAAAATCGAACCTTACATAGTGGCCGCGATTTTTCTTTTTGATTTCATAGGCCAGTTTCTTGGTGCCCCAGTCATCTGTTTCGATGAGGAACCCGTCGTACTGGGGGATCAGCTCGTCGACCCGTTCGAAAATGGGCGCCTCAATATCCTTCGATGCGTCCGGGTCGATGATGATAATGGTTTCGTACCGCTTCATACAACCTCCTTGTGGCTTGCAGCCCCGGTCAATTACCGGAGCAAGGAATTAGATTCTGCACCGGGATCAACAAAAATTAATCTAAATATCACCAAAGAAGAAATGGTGTCAAGAGCGTATTTGCCTTCACTTGTGTACGATCCTTTTGAAAAGGGATTTTATGCCTCGTCAATCGCGATTCGCTGCCTGTGGGTGTAACCATCGATTTTGCTCCGCCGGCGGTGGCACTGGCCCCGGATCAGACGGCCGCCCTTACCTCTGGGACATCTATACGGAGACGGTGGACGATCAGGGTCACACGGTTCTCGGTGTGGAAGGGGTCCGGATCAGGCTGCAGAACGCCCAGGTTCCTACACAAATTTATGATTTCCAGGGCATCTGTCAAAAAAAGGCCCGGGCAAAAGCCCGGGCCATGAATGTGAAACGATGGTCTGTGGCGTTAGAACAGACCGGTAACCTTGCCGTCCACCGGGTCAACGTCAATGCGGCGGTAGGCCGGGTTGGATCCGGTTCCCGGCATCAGGCTGATGGGACCGGCACAGGGGCACAGGAACTTGGCGCCGGAATAGATCAGCACGTCGCGAATGGGCAGGGTCCAGCCCTTGGGTGCGCCCTTGATGGTTTTATCATGGCTAAGGCTCTCATGGGTTTTGACCATCATGGTAGCGAAGTCGGCGTACTTGGGATCATTTTCCAGCATCTTGGCCTTGGACTCGGCTGCGGCATCCCAGGCAACGCCGTCGGCGCCGTAGACTTCCTTGGCGATGAGGTCGACGCGATCACGCAGCTTCATTTCCAGCGGGTAGAGGAATTTGAAGTCGTTCTCTTCTTCACAGGCGTCGATGACGGCATCGGCGAATTCCAGAGCACCCTCGCCACCCAGCTCCCAGTGTCTGGAAACCGCGCAACGCGCACCGGCAGCCTCGGCCACCCGTTTGATAACGGCGCACTCGGCATCGGTATCCGTGTAGAAGCGGTTGATGCAGACCACCGGGTTGATGCCGGCTTTGCGGATGGTGTTGATGTGGTGCACCATGTTCTCGCAGCCCTTTTCCACCCATTCCAGGTTTTCTTTGGTGTACGCGTCGGGCAGGGCTTTTCCGGTCACGACTGGGGGGCCGCCGCCGTGCATCTTCAGGGCGCGGACCGTGGTGGTCAGAACAGAGACGTGTGGTTTGAGGCCGGAGAAACGGCTCTTGACGTTCCAGAATTTTTCGAAGCCGATATCGGCGCCGAATCCGGACTCGGTAACGTGGTAATCGAAGAGTTTCAGGCCGACGCGGTCGGCGATGATGGAACTTTGTCCCACAGCGATGTTGGCGAACGGTCCGGCGTGCACCAGGCAGGGATTATATTCGGCGGTGCACATCATGGTCGGGTTGATGGTGTTGCGCATGAAAGCGGCCATGGCATTGCCGACTTCCAGGTCGCCGGTGGTTACCGGGTTACCGGATTTGTCGAAAGCCACGGTGATGTTGTTCAGGCGCTCTTTCAGGTCGGCCAGGTTGCGGATGACAGCCAGGATGGCCATACACTCGGAGCCCACGGCAATGCCGAATTTGGACTGCATGGTAAAACCGTCGAAGCGGCCGCCGATGCCGATGATGATGTTACGAAGGGCCTGGGCGCAGAAGTCGATAACCCAGCCCATTTCCACACGGGTGGGATCGATGTCGAGGCGGCGCATACCGGTCAGGCGTTTGAGCTGCTCGTCATTGTAGTTACGCTCGTGCTGCATGCGTGAAGTCATTGCCACCATGGCCAGGTTATGGGCGTTCATGATGTCGTTGATGTCGCCGGTGAGCCCCAGGGAAAATTCGGTCATGGGAATCAGCAGGCTGTTACCGCCGCCGGCCGCGGTACCCTTGACGTTCATGGTGGGGCCGCCGGAGGGCTGGCGCAGGGCGCCACCGACGTTTTTGCCGCGTTTGCCCAGACCTTCCATCAGGCCGCAGGAGGTGGTGGATTTGCCTTCACCCAGCGGGGTCGGTGTGATGGCGGTGACTTCAATGTACTTGCCGTCGGGTTTGTCTTTAAGGCGATCGATGATCTTGAGAAAATCCAGTTTGGCCAAGCGGCCCATGGGGAGCAGTTCGCCTGCGGCCAGGCCCAGTTTTTCGCCCCATTCTTCCGGTGTTGGCATGTTTTTTTCGGCTTCTTCGGAAATCTGCCAGTCTGCCATGTTAACCGCATCGTAAGCCATCTATCCAATCCTCCTTATAAGTTAATGATTTAATGATGAGGAACTTTATATCCATTCATCATGAACCTTTGCACGATTGTAATTAATGAACCTAGCATGTCACGCGACATTTGGCAAGACTTATCACGTCCGAATCGAAATCTGCAAAATCCGGACAATCACCGGATTTGGACGAAACCGCTATCGGAATCGGATTCGAAATACCGCGGTTGCCTTGGGACAAATAGGTGTTATAATTTAAGCGGCGTTTTAAAAGCGATACATCCCGTGATCGCTTGCCGTTGGCCCAATGATACACCATGCATCAAGGAGAAAAAAAGATGGGCAACCAGATTAAAACCATGTTGTTGCTGACTGTGATGACGGTATTCATCATGATCGTGGGCAACCTGTTGGGGGGACACCAGGGAATGGTTCTCGCCCTGATTTTCGCGGCCGGAATGAATTTTTTCAGCTATTGGTATTCGGACAAGATCGTTCTCAAAATGTACCGGGCACAAGAAGCCACCCCCCAACAGGCTCCCGAGTTGTACAAAATGGTGCAAACGCTGGCGGCCCGGGCCGAATTGCCCATGCCCAGGGTCTACATCATCCCCAAGGAGGCCCCCAACGCATTCGCCACCGGCCGTAATCCCGACAATGCCGTGGTGGCCGTCACCCAGGGTCTGATGAATCTCATGAACCGCCAGGAGGTGATGGGGGTACTGGCCCACGAACTGGCCCATGTGAAAAATCGTGATATTCTCATCGGTACCATCGCCGCCACCATGGCCGGCGCCATCATGCTGCTGGCCTCCATGGCGCGCTTTTCAGCCATGTTTGGCGGCGTGCACCGGGATGATGACCAGGGCGGCATGGGGGCCATCGGCATGATCGCCATGTCCATCATCGCTCCTGTGGCGGCCATGATCATCCAGATGGCCGTTTCCCGTTCCCGGGAATACCTGGCGGACGCCACCGGCGCCCGCATTGCCGGCAGCCCCGAAGGACTGGCACAGGCCCTGGAAAAACTCGGCGGTTATGCCCGGCGTATTCCCATGGCGGCCAATCCCTCTACGGCGCATATGTTCATCGTCAACCCCCTGTCCGGCAAGAGCCTGCAAAGCCTGTTTTCCACCCATCCGCCCATGGACGAGCGCGTCCGCCGATTACGGGGCGGTCAGCCGTCGAGCGGCCCCTCGAACCCGCCCCCGCCTCCGGGCGGCAACCGCCAGAACGCGGCGGGGAAGGCATTTTGGGATCGAATGAGGTGAATCGGGGGACGGTGAACCGCAAATCGCAATCAACAAATGATGGGGAGGGACGTGGACCTTTTATACGATGACCGCACCGTCCGTGCGTTAGATGCCCTGAAAACGACTGCCGGGTCGTTGGCCGGGTTGCTGGCCCTGGACTCGCAGCCGGCCGTGGCGGCCTGGCAGCGGGCCATCGAGTCCCGTCTGATTCCCCGTCTGAGGCCTGACTTCCCCCTCGTGGCGGCCATATGCGGGGGCGGATCCTCAGGCAAATCAACCCTTTTCAACACCTTGGTGGGCGAAGCCGTTTCTCCTGCCGGGGGGCGGGCCGGCATCAATCGACGGCCCCTGATCGCCCTTGCCGAGGCCCACCGGGAGCGGGCCGGGGTGGCCGATGCACTGGTCGAACCTTTCGGCTGTTCGGCACAGACCCTGTCCTCGGCGGCCCAGCTCACCGATACGGGATCTCCCTTGCTGCACTATGCCGATGGCCTGCCTGCCTGCCTGGCGCTGCTGGATACGCCCGACTTTGACACCGGTGCCGGCGGCAACTACCAGAACCGCGAAATGGCCGAACAATCCCTGGGCGCAGCCGATGTATTGATCTATATTTTTACCAACGCCAACTATAACAACCGGGACAATACCGATTTCATTGCCCGCATGCTCACCGCCGTGGGCACCCGTGACAGCATGTTGGTCTATCGGGCCTGTTCCGCCCTCAGCGATGCCGAGATCCTCGATCATGCCGGTACGGTGGCTCGCCAGATATACGGCGAACGGGCCGGCTCACATGTATTGGGGGTATATCGGGCCGGTGAGGACAACCGGGTGGCCGCCGGAGAGCGACCCGTGACGATTCTTCCCATGGGCGATACCTGCCTGGGTCTCATGGATGCGCTGAAACAGATGGATCCCCGCAAGATCAGAGGCGATCTGCACCGGTCTGTTTTCGAAGATGTGGTTCGTCAGGGACGGGGTTTTCTGCGGGAAGCCAGAGAATCCGCTGATCATCTGGCCTTCTATCTTCAAGGGTTGCGCACGGTTCAGCGGCAACGTGTCCAGGAGGCCCTGGCACATCTTCCCATGGATGCGGTGGTTCGCCGCTTCTCCCGCATATGGCAGGATACCGATCCGTCCCATGTGAAATTCATGCGCAAGACCGGACGGGTGGTGGAAAGCCCGGTGCGCCTGGCGATGCGTGCGGCCAGATGGATCGGCAGCCGCCGGGATGGAATGCCCCGAAGAAAAGATGAGGATCGCGTTGCCGCCACCATGGAAGCCGATTTGGTCCGGGCGGCCAATCGGTTACGCAAGGCGGCGGTGGATGCGGAAATCGAGATCCATTTTTCCGGGACGGGCCCGGCAGCCGATGTGCTGGGTGATAAGTTCAGCAAGCTGGCATCCTCCGTGGCTGTCCGTCGGCGAACGACCGGCGCCGGGCAGATTGCCTACCGGATCCCGGTGCACCCCGTTGTGACCGGAGAACAAGAGGCCCTGCGCGGGGGCAACTGGTCGGCAGTCATCGACGAGATGCTGGCCCGCCGGGAATCCATGGACGGTTTTAACCGGCAGATGGACGCCGAACTGCACCGTTTGGTCAGCGAACAGCGTTTCCGCATGACCGCTTTCGATCAGATCCGGCAGACCTTTGCGGCCATGCTCAACATCATTCCGGCCACCGCTGCGGTGACCTATGTGCTGCATACCGGGGATCCGGTCGGCGCGACGGGCATCAAGGTGAAACTGGCCGGACTTTTCGGTCTCAACGATCTGTACGCCCTGGTGGCCATTCCGGCCACGACGGGGATGAAAAAAGCCGAGCGCAAACAATTGGAAACCCTTCTGGCGCCCGTGGCCGGAACCTGGCTCAGCCACAAGCTGGCGGCCATCGAATCGCTTTTCGAGGAAAAAATAACCGGCGCCCTGCTGCAAAAAGGGCAGGCCGTGGAAAACGCGGCCGCCGGTTGTATCGAGACCCTGGCGCGGCATCTGGCCCTTTGCCAACAGGTATCGGAGGCATCACCATGGACGATGTGAACCCAATCCGGCTGCGGGCCATGGCGGAACTGGAAACCGTGAGGGCTGAGATTCAGGACATGGCCGAGGTTCTGTCACAGGTGCCGCTGTGGCGGCCGGCCGCCGGCTTGAACAAGTCCTGTGAAGCGGCCATCGTCATGCTGGATCGCCTGGCCGAACGGTTCGACCGCAAAATGGTAATTACCCTGGTGGGGCCTTGCGGGTCGGGAAAATCCACATTGCTCAACGCCTTGTCGGGTGTGGACGACCTTTCTGAATCCGGCCACGGCCGACCCACCACGCGGACGGTGGTGGCCTTTTGCCGGGAACCCGCCGACGCCGATCAGTTGCAGGAGGCCCTGGGACCCGGGAACCTTCGCATCAAGGCCAGCGCCGCCGCCCGCCATCTGGAGAACCTGATTCTCATCGATACCCCGGATACGGACAGCACCCGGCGCGAGGATCATATCCCCATCATCCATCAGGCCGTTGGTCTGTCCGACATGCTGATCTGTGTATTCGACGCCGAAAACCCCAAACGGCGCGATCACACCGATTTTCTGAGACCCTATGTAAGGTTGTTCGACGGCGCCAGTCTGGTGGTGGTGGTCAACAAGAGCGATCGGCTGGCCGAGGACGAGCTGACCGACATCATCATGCCCGAGTTCGACAATTATATCCGTACTGCCTGGGATGTCGAACCGGCTGCCGTTCTGTGCATTTCCGCCCGCAGACACCTGCGGCAGCCGGCCTGGGACCCCAAAGCGACGCCCAGGCATGATCGGGATCAATTCGCCCAGTTGCAGGATCTGATCCGGAACACCTTCGATTCGGCCGCGTTTTCCGTGGACCGGCGTCTGGAAAATGCCCGCAACATCCGGGACTGTGTGCACCAGCAGTTGCGTGACGAGGCGCGGCTGGCCGGTGAGTCCCTGGATTTGGCCCTGTTGCGTATGGCAGACTGCGAAGCCGGGGCCATGCGGCAGGCCGTGAAAGCCTTTCAACGGGACGGAAACGCCCTTTCCGTGGGAATCAATGTGCGCCTGTACCAGCAGTTGGCCCAGCGCTGGCTGGGGCCGGTGGGATGGGTGGTGGCCATCTGGGCCCGGATTCTGGTGTTCGGTACCGGGATTGCCGCGATGCTGCGGTTCGGCAATCCCGTGCGCCAGGTGTTCGGTGCCGTGTCGGCCCTGCGCCATCACGCCGACGCAACCAAGGCCGTGGCGGACGCCGATCAGGGCACCGGTGCTTCCACAGCCCTGATGCGCTACGACAGCGCCATGGCCCGCTGTTGGCCCGAGATCGCCGAGATCCTGGTGGGCGCCCGTTTTACTCCGTCCGTGCGCCAGGCGCAGCAGGCGCCGGGTCAGGGGGCATCGGTGGGCCGCCACCTTGACCGGGTTTGGAACGATGCTTTGGACGAGGTGCTTTCCCGGGCCGGCCGACGGCTCAGCACAGGATTGCTGCAATTGTTGTTCAATCTGCCGGTGCTGGGCGTTCTGGGCTATGCGGGTTGGTTGACGGCCGTGAATTTCTTTTCGGGAAACATCCTGTCCAGCAATTTTTTCCTGCACGCGTTTTGGACCATCGTGTTGATCCTGTTCCTTACCTTTTTTCTCTTCCAGGGGCTGGTGCGGCTGGCCGCCGGCAAGGAGAAGCTGGTGGCACAGGTTTTCGACCGGGTTCAAAAGGCGTTGGACGGGGAGGACCGGGTCGGCGACAGTCCGGTCTGGCGGCAGGTTCGGATTGTTCGGGGATTGGGTGGTGATCGGTGAGGGAGGGGCCAGGGCGCAGGGCTGACCACATTGCAATCTCGGGTTTTTCCTGAGTTGAGCTATTCGTGCCTCACACCTCAGTTTCTGTCAAAAAAACAAGAAAATGGGGAGGCATGGGTTGCGGGTTTCCCGCCTCAACCCTCAGAACTCAGTCCTGAGTCCTGAGTACTCATCCCTCAATTCGTTTTTTCGGTATGTTTTTTCATTTCTTCCATCAACTGCTTTGTCCGCGGTCCCGGGCGGCCATCACCGATGGTGTGCTCGTCCACTTGTACCACCGGTAACAGACCCTTGCTGGTTCCGGTTATGAACACTTCGTCGGCTTGAACCAGTTCTGTTCGGGAAAGGTCGCGGATCTGGATGGGAAACAGCCCCTGGGCCAGTTCCAGGACCACTTTGCGGGTGACGCCCGAGAGGATCCCCCGTCCGGGGGTGACCAGCTCGCCTTGAATGAAGGCGAACAGATTGGAGGTGGTGCACTCCAGGGCCAGTCCGCTGCGGTCGATGTAAAGGGCTTCTATGGCATCTTCGGCAGCCGCTTTCTTCAGTGCCAGACTGGCTGAAATGTAGTTGATGCTCTTGGCGCCGGGGATCGGGCGTTCCACCTCCCAGGAGACGATTTTAACGCCGTCGGTATACCATCTGGCAGGCATCCGGGGAATCGGTGAGACCAATACCAGCAATCGCGGCCTGCCCGAAGGGGTCATGAAATCCTTGCTGGAACCGCCGGTGACCACGATACGGATGGTGGCTTCGGGAATATCGTTTCGGGCCAGGGTCTCTTTGACGATTCCGGCGATCTCGCCATGGGACCAGGGCAGAGCCAGATCGATTTTGCGTGCCGATTCCTCCAGGCGGTCAATGTGTGCATCCAGAAAATAGGGTTTGCCGTCGTAGGTGCGCAAGAGGTCGAACACCCCGATGCCGCGCAAGATTGACAGGTCATCCACGGGGATGAAGGCCTGTTCCGCCGGCACGAATTCCCCGTCTATATAATAAATCGCCACGTCTTTTTTTCCTCCCGGGGCGGGTCCATCGGGTCCGATATTTGTTCCCCTGAGTTGAACTTTTAGTGCCTTACACCCCAGTTTCTGTCAAAAAAACAAGAAAATGGGGGTATATGGTTTACGGGTTTCCTGCCTCAACACTCAGTCCTCAGCACTCCGCCCTCTATGGGTTGCGGGTTTCCCGCCTCAGATACTTACAAAACATCCGGTTTTTTATCAGGGGCACGGCCCATTGGTCGGTGCCGCACCGCGGTAAAGCCAAAACCGTCCCGCTGAAGCGATCCGAAGGACGTAAACGGTCCAATCGATCCGTGCGCCGGAAAAAGACCTCGCGGTCCGGCAGCAGGCGGCATGCCTCCAGGGGACGTTGATTCTGGGCAGACACTATGTACTTTATTACCACTATGAAAAAAAAATCCCAATAATTGTGACCTATTTTCCTGTTTTCGACCGCTGGTTGACGAAAGTCATCGGGATAAGCGCTTGAATCCGTTGGGTACGGCGGCTCCGGCGATTGTCGGTACAACTATTGCTTGTTGATTATCATGCTCATTGGGCCATGAATCCCATGATACCAGTGGATGTGAACACAACCAACCGATGGAACGAATATACCGACCGGACAGGAAGCATAATGCAAGCAGCTCAAGTGATCGCCCCGGAGGACATGATGCACATCGACAACGGCGGACGGCGGATGGAGCCGGACCGCCGCCTTTTCTCCTATAACGGCTACCTTCCCGAAAGGCGTTCCGGAGACGAACGGCGCTCGGGACTGGACAGGCGCAAGATACCGCGCTGCGCCTGATTCGGTGGCGTTTTCCGATTGCTAATAGCTAACGGCTCAACTCAGAATTTTGTCGTTTGGCGCTTACTTTCTTTTGTGCCTTCCTGATCGCCGCCTTTAACGCAGCGCTGTGCAGATCCGCGGCCAGGTGTACCGGGCTTCTTCCCCATATGGGATCCCAGTTGGACGGATCGGCCGTACAATAAAACTGTGTGTCCAGGCCCATGCGTACAGGGGCGTCCTCCAGGTTGCAGCCTTGCATCCGACGGGCAGCCTCCCAAGTGGCTCCGCAAGGTGCCCCGCGTCGAACGGTGACCGCTTCGATGCGCCCCTCTTTTACCATAACGTCGAATTCCGGTGCGCCGAACCAGCGGCTGTAGGGTTCCAGCTCGGCGTGACGGGCCAGCGCGCAGCATACCGGCGGTGTATGGGTTCCGTCTACCGTGGTCTTTTTTCCCGACGCGACAACGGGAATCCCCAGCTTCCGACACAACAGGGACAGATCGTGGGAAAGATCCGGATGGATTAAAAAATCCAGCACCAGATCCGCTTCGATTGTTTCCGGCAGGTATTCCGAGGTGTCGTCGACCACCGGGGGCAGGGTCTGGTCTATGGTCAGCAGCGTGATATCAAAATTGTCCTGGCCGAAGCGCCGGATTCCCTGGACCTTGCTTTCTCCCCGCCCATTTTGTTGGAATACCGTGATACGCAGTGGTTGTGCTACGTCTGCGTGCCCGAAGCCGTGCATCTACGGCGCCCTGCAAACGCTTACCGGCTGTGCTTTACCGGTATTGGCTGCTTCTACCCCGTGAACAGGTACCATTTTTTATGCAACGCTGAGGAAAATCCGGCCTCGGCATCTGCCTGCTGCTTATCGACCAGCCGATTCATTTTGGGGACAATTCCTGTTCGTCCTTTTCCCTGGCATCGTCCAGGGCTTTTTGTTCGGCCCTGATCAGGGCCGTTCCCAGCGGGTCGAAGAATTGGAAAACGGTTTCGCTTTCCCCCCTGCGCAGCAGCCGCGCTTTAAACTGGATGCGTTCACCACAGAGCAAAACAATCCTTCCGGTCACCTTTTTCTTGAAAGGACTGACCTGGCTGGCACGGATCCTGACGCCCCCTTCGGACAGATCGACAACGGCATATGTCGTATTGCCGATGTCGAGAACCGGGCTGTGGAATTCGGGGTAACGGATGCGCATGGCCGTGCGCTTGATCAGCCCGTTTTCGGGCATGCGGTCCGTGTCCGGCCCCACATCGATGGGGGTGCGGAAAAACAGGGCCAGAAAGTTGATCAACGGCACTGGCATCAGAATGAAAAGCAACAAAATGACCCATCCTCCCAGATCCAGACCCTTTATGAGGAAAATGGATAAGATGATGATCCATTGGGTAACATTGGCAATGATGGCAGCGACATGCATGGCAGATCATCCTTGTGAGCAAAAACATGTGATGCGTGATTGGCGTTTACGTATCATAAACCATCGTCATCCGTCCAGAATTGACGAAGGACAGCGTCCGGAAAAGATGGCCCCCGGCATGAATGGCGGGTGATGTTTGCCGTGAAGGTGATTTGCCCGGCAAAGGGGTGGTTCGAGTTGATAAAGATACCCGCATCTATGGCATCTGCGTAAACGCTTACCGGCTGTGTTTTAAAGGTATTGGCTGCTTTCACCCCGTTGAACAGGGACCCATTTTTTATCGGCTCCGGGGCATTTGAGGGAGTCTGCCTACGGCTGGAAAAACGAAACGGAATTCGGCTTGCGATGCTATGTAAGGCACCTTATTTATCCTTGACAGAAAAGGGCAAGTTGACTATAGATCCGACCTTGAATTCGGCTGATTTCCAGCCGTTGCACTGTATTTCCACCATAACCAATCCGAACCGAAAAGCTGATGTGGACATTTTGGCATCCGTGCGCAATGCACGGGGCCATCGGGGTGAGACCGTAGATGAGTTCAGACCAACGATTGGCGGAGAAAAAACAGGAAGTCCTCAATAACTGGTTTCAGGTTACGGTGGACACCTATCCGGCCGATACGGCACGCTTTCTCAAAGGCCAGAAAGATCCGTTCGCCAACCCAGTGGGTCAGACCACTTACCGAAGCCTCGAAGCACTGGTGGATGCACTCATCGCAGGATCCGGCCCTGAAGCCATGGCGGCAGCCCTGGACCCCATTTTGCGTATCCGGGCCGTCCAGACCTTCGCTCCGTCCAAAGCCACCGGTTTCATATTTACACTCAAACAGATCATCCGGAAACATGTGGCGGATAACCGCGCGGACGGTGTGGATTGGATGGCTGTGGACCGGCAGATAGACGAGATGGCCCTGACGGCGTTCGACATTTTTATGGCTTGCCGGGAAAAGATATACGAACTCAAGGCAACGGAGTCCCGGAACCAGTTTTTCGGTTCGTTGAAACGGGCAGGATTGATACATGGAGTCGAGGCAGACGGGCCCGATTCCTGAAAATTCCCTTATAATTTTTCGATTCAGGCATCCGGCAACGGATCTGGATATGTCGCAGTTCAGCCACCGAATTGGGATTGCCCATTCGCCGGGACAGCATCCCGGCGGCAACGGTGTTTGCGACACATCCGACCGGCCCGGCGCCAAGGAGTGAGGTGCGATTCGATGAACAAAAATTACATGGTTAGCCTCATAACGGTTATCGTGCTGTTTCTGATCGCCTATGTGGGCACGCAGCAGGGGGCGGGCCTGCGGTTGGTGTTCGGAATCATTGTGCCTTATTTGGCGGTGATTCTGTTCATTGCCGGATTTGCACGCCGGGTGATGGGCTGGTCCAGGTCGGCGGTGCCGTTCAGGATCACCACGACATGCGGTCAGCAGCCATCGACACCCGGATTCAAACAGGCCCGGATCGACAATCCGTCATCCACCCTTGGCGTTGTCGTGCGGATGTTTCTGGAAATTGTCTGTTTCCGGTCCCTGTTCCGGAACACGCGCATGAAGCTTGCCGGCGGCACCAAACTTACCTATCAACTGGAGTTTTTTCTCTGGATCGGCGCTTTGGCATTTCATTATGCTTTTTTAGCCGTGGTTGTCAGGCACCTGCGGTTTTTTACCGAACCGGTGCCTTTTTTCGTCACCCTGGTTGAACAGGTGGACAGCTTCATGCGAATCGAGGTGCTCTACGACGTCTTCCAGGGTGGATTGCCCGGGGTTTTCATGTCCGGACTGGTTTTGCTGGCGGCGGCGTTTTATCTTTTCCTGCGACGCGTGATGATTCCGCAAGTGCGCTACATCTCCCTGGCCAATGATTTTTTCCCCCTGTTTCTTATCATGGGAATCGCCCTGTCGGGTATTTTCATGCGTTATTTCGCCAAAGTGGATATCGTTGCCATCAAAGAGCTGACCATGGGCCTGGTGACCCTCAGACCCACCATCCCCGAGGGTGTCAGTGGCCTGTTCTTTGCCCACATGTTCCTGGTCAGTGTCCTGCTGGCCTACTTCCCGTTCAGTAAACTGATGCACATGGGCGGCGTCTTTTTGAGCCCCACCCGGAACATGACGGGCAACACCCGGCAGGTCCGCCACGTGAATCCCTGGAACCATCCGGTCAAGGTTCACACCTATGACGAGTACGAAGACGATTTCAGAGAAAAGATGGTCGAAGCCGGCCTGCCGGTGGTTAAAATGCCCGAAGAACAGGCGTAAGCAAAAAGGAGCAGATAATGGCAGATGAGTTGATCATACCCGATGAACTATTGTCAAAGATAGATCATCGTCCGTCCGGCGCCGGCTGGATGGACACGCCCGTGGATATCCGCAAAGGGATGTACTGCTATGCGTCCAATCCCAAAAGCGTCGAGACTTTGGGGCTTCCCAATGCACGGGCCTGGAACCCGCTGGAAGATGACTGGAAGCTGCCGGAAAACTGGCAGCAGATCATCCATGAAGGTTTCAAGGAGCGGTTGGAGAAATTTCGTTCTTTCAAGGTTTTCATGGACATCTGTGTCCGCTGCGGCGCTTGCGCCGACAAGTGTCACTTTTTTATCGGTACCGGCGACCCCAAGAACATGCCGGTCCTGCGGGCCGAACTTTTACGCAGCGTTTACCGTAACGATTTCACCGCCGCGGGCAAGATTCTTGGCAAGCTGGCCGGCGCCCGGCCCATGAACCTGGACGTGCTCAAGGAGTGGTGGTACTACATGTTCCAGTGTACCGAATGTCGTCGATGTTCGGTTTTCTGTCCCTACGGCATTGATACCGCCGAAATTACCATCATGGGCCGGGAACTGCTCAACCTGCTGGGACTGAATATCGACTGGATCGCCACCCCGGTGGCCAATTGTTACAGAACCGGAAACCACTTGGGAATTCAGCCCCATGCCTTCAAGGATATGCTGGACTTTTTCGTCGAGGATATCGAAGATATCACCGGGGTTCAGGTGGAGCCGGCTTACATGGCCGAAGACGCCGATATCCTTTTCATTACCCCCTCGGGTGACGTGTTTGCCGATCCGGGTACGTTTACCTGTATGGGCTATATGATGCTTTTCCATTATCTCAAGGAAAAGTACGGCCTGAAAGTGACCTGGAGCACATATGCTTCCGAGGGCGGTAACTTCGGTTTTTTTACCTCCCACGAAACCATGAAACGGCTCAACTCCAAGATGTACGCCGAAGCCAGGCGGTTGGGTGTCAAATGGATTCTGGGCGGCGAGTGCGGCCACATGTGGCGGGTCATCTCCCAGTACATGGACACCATGAACGGCCCGGCGGATTTTCTTGAAGAACCGGTGAATCCCATCACGGGCACCAAGTTCGAGAATGCCGCCTCCACCAAGATGGTCCACATCTCCGAATTCACCGCCGACCTGATCAAGCATGGCAAGCTGGAACTGGACCCATCCCGCAACGACAACAAAATCATCACCTTCCACGATTCCTGCAACCCCTCCCGCGGCATGGGCATGCTGGACGAACCCCGCTACGTGATCCGGAATGTGGCCAACAATTTTTACGAAATGCCGGCCAACACCATCCGTGAGCAGACCTTCTGCTGCGGCTCCGGTGCCGGTTTGAACGCCGGAGAAAATATGGAATTGAGGATGGCCGGTGGTTTCCCGAGGGCCAACGCGGTCAAACACGTCCACGAGACCTATGGTGTCAATATGCTGGCCTGTGTCTGCGCCATCGACCGCGCAGCCCTGCCCGCATCCATGGAATACTGGGTGCCGGAGGTGGATGTAACGGGGGTTACCGAACTGGTGGCCAACGCGCTGATTCTGCCCGGTGAAAAGGAAAGAGAAACCGACCTGCGCGGTGAACCGCTGCCTGGAATGGAGGAGTAGCCCATGAAGGATAAAAAGAAGATTCTCGCGGGACTGGCAATTTTCATCGCCCTCATCAGTTTCCCCTTCTGGTATAACCTAGGAAAAGCGGCTCCCGCTCCGGAACTGGAACTGACAGCCAAAGCCAAAGCCGCCAAAACCTGCGTCATGCCAACGGAATACATGGCCGCCAAACACATGCAATTGCTGGATGTCTGGCGGCACAACGTGGTCCGCCGCGGTGAACGCATGTTCGTAAACCCGGAAGGCGAGCTTTTCGACATGAGCCTCTCCAACACCTGTCTGGACTGCCACTCCAACAAAAAGGAGTTTTGTGACCGGTGTCACAACTATGCGTCTGTCAGGCCCTATTGCTGGGATTGCCACATCGATAATCCAAAAGGAGAATAAGGAATGAAAAACAGCAGAAGACGCTTTCTTCGGATCGCTGGCGTTTCCGCGTTGGGGCTTGGTGCGAGACCCGTGCTCAATGCCTTCGCTTCTGGCGGTGGAGCCGTGCCCGGCTACCATACGGCCAAAGGAGAGGACGCCCTGGCGGCCAAACAGTGGGCCATGGTGATCGATACCCGCAAGCTCAAGACTGCCGAAGACCTGGAACCGATTGTCGAGGCTTGCAACAAGATCCATAACATCCCCACGGCCATCGAAAACAAGAACCATGAGATCAAGTGGATCTGGGAAGACCACTACCATCATGCCTTTACCGACAAGGCCAATAAATTCCTCAATGAAGAGGTGGCGCACAAGCCGTTCCTGCTTTTGTGCAACCACTGCGAGAATCCGCCCTGCGTGCGGGCCTGCCCCACCCAGGCGACCTTCAAACGTGAAAGTGACGGCATCGTGCTGATGGATTTTCACCGATGCATCGGCTGCCGATTCTGCATGGCGGCATGTCCCTTCGGTGCCCGCAGTTTCAATTTCAGGGATCCGCGCCCCTTTATCAAAGAAGAGAACAAATCGTTTCCCACCCGTACGAAGGGTGTGGTCGAAAAATGCAACTTCTGTGCGGAACGGCTGGCTGTCGGCAAGATGCCCGCCTGCGTGGAGGCCTCCAATGGGGCCATCGCTTTCGGCGATTTGTACGACGAGCATTCACAGGTCCGGGAATTGTTGAAGGAAAACTACACCATCAGGCGGAAACAGACCCTGGGAACAGAGCCGTCCGTCTACTACATCGTGTGAGGTGAGCATGCTTGAATTAGCCTTAAAAGGAAACAAATGGTACTGGGGCTGGCTGGTTGTCCTGCTGGGTGTCATCGGTGCCGGATTCGGGCTCTACCTGATGCAGCTCAAGTTCGGTCTGGGGATCACCGGTATGAGCCGCGACGTCTCCTGGGGCTTTTACATCGCCAATTTCACCTACCTGGTCGGCGTGGCCGCCGGTGGGGTGATGGTGGTGCTTCCATACTATCTGCATAACTATAAGGCCTATGGCAAGATTACCATCCTGGGTGAATTTCTGGCCATCGCAGCCATCGTCATGTGCCTGCTGCTCATTTTGGTGGACCTTGGGCAGCCCATGCGGGCCCTGAATGTCCTGCTTTACCCCACGCCCAACAGCGTGCTCTTCTATGATGCCATCGTACTCAACGGTTATCTGTTTTTGAATGTGGTCATTGGCTGGAACGTACTGGAGGCGGAACGCAACGGTGTGCATTACCAGAATTGGCTGAAGCCGCTGATCTACATCTCGATTCCCTGGGCCGTCAGTATTCATACGGTCACCGCCTATCTGTACTGCGGCCTGCCGGGCCGTCACTTCTGGCTCACCGCCGTACTGGCCCCGCGGTTTCTGGCCTCGGCCTTTGCCGCCGGACCGGCCCTGTTGATTCTTTTGTGCCTGTTTATTCGCCGGTTCACCAATTTCGATCCGGGCAGGGAGCAGATTCAGACCCTGGCGAAAACCGTTGCCTATGCCATCTGCATCAACGTCTTTTTGTTCCTGTGTGAAGTGTTCGTCGGTTTTTACAGTAACATTCCCGGCCACATGGACCATATCAAGTATCTGTTCGTGGGCCTGCACGGCCACGGCGCCCTGGTGCCCTGGATGTGGGCTTCCATGATTCTCATGGGGGCGGGCATCGTGCTGACCGTGATCCCGGCCACACGTAAGAACGAAACCTCTCTGACGGTCGCCTGCGTCGTGATCATTCTGGGAACCTGGATCGACAAGGGCCTTGGTATGATTTCCGGCGGTTTCGTGCCCAATCCCATGCACGAGGTTAATGAATATGTACCCACCATACCGGAGATCGGTATCACATTGGCCGTATACGCCATCGGCGCCCTGGTGCTGACCGTGCTTTACAAAATGGCTGTCAGCGTCAAGGAAGAAGTCCACGGCTGATTTTTTTCCAGCAAGTGCAGGAACGATAATGGCGGGTGCCATGGCTCCCGCCATTGCAAATTTGGGAGTTGTAAGAACCTGAGTTGAGCCATTAGCAAAAGGATTTCGATACATTGTTGAAGTCCACGAATCTACCCGTCGGGTTAAATGACATGTAAATGAATGGAACAGGCTTAGTGCTGAGTGCTGAGTACTGAGTGGTAAAAGCTAACCGTTTTTTTATTAAGAAGACATATGCTTGCCTGGTGTCCGTTGGGTGCTTTCTACAGGCAAAAGGTGATCATGCCCGCAACCGGAACCATACGTGCCCTTGGACTCTGCTCCGGTGGGCTTGACAGTATCCTCAGCGCATTCGTGCTGAAGGATCAGGGCATTGATGTACACTGGGTTTCCTTCGAGACACCATTTTTTTCGTCAACCAATGCTATAAAGGCGTCGAAGGCGACCGGCGTGCCCCTGATGGTACGAAACATTACGTCGGTGTATATGCAGATGATGCGCTTGCCATCGGTCAAATTCGGCAAGAACATGAACCCCTGTGTGGACTGCCATACGCTGATGTTCAGGCTGGCCGGCGGTATTATGGATGAACAGGGGTTCGATTTTCTTTTCTCCGGTGAAGTGCTGGGCCAGCGGCCCATGAGCCAGAACCGATCGGCATTGCGCTATGTGGAGAAACACTCGGGATACGATGGTTATATTTTGCGACCCATGTCGGCCAAGATGCTTGCCGAAACCATCCCGGAGCGTGAGGGGCTGGTGGACCGTGAGCGCCTGCTGGACATATCCGGCCGTTCGCGAAAAATTCAGATGCAACTGGCCCGGGAATATGAGGTGCGGGATTTTCCGGCCCCTGCCGGTGGCTGCCTGCTCACCGACAGGATTTTTAGCTGCCGTCTCAAAGATCTGTTCGATCACAAGGATGAGATTCCGGAGAACGAACTCCATCTGCTCAAGGTCGGTCGCCACATGCGGCTGGACGAGGAAACAAAAATTGTGGTCGGCCGGACCAGGCAGGACAACGAACAGATCGGCCGATGGATCGATCCCGAACAGGACGTGGTTCTGAAGGTGGACAATGTCCCCGGGCCACTGGTGGTCATACCCGGCGGTGCCGGCGAACCGATGGTGCTGTTGGCGGCCGGCATTTGTGCAGGTTACAGCAAGGCGCCGGATGGCGTGGCGGCTGCGGTCAACGTCCTGGCGGGGAAGGTTCGCCGACAGGTGACGGTGTTAGGGATACCGCCTGAGGAAAGCAAGCGGTTCTTGATAAAATAGCACTTAAAATTAGCGGTTCGTGCCTTACACCTCAGTTTCTGTCAAAAAAAACAAGAAAATGGGATGGGGTACATGGGTTGCGGGTTTCCCGCCTTAGGTTTTAACAAGGGGCACGGCCCGTTAATTTTTTTAAACCACAGAGAGCACAGAGGTTTTTCAAGCCGTCTCAGACGGCTTTTGGTCGTTCGGTTTGAAACGGCGCATCAGATTCGGGTAGAGATTCGTGGACTTCAACAATGTATCGAAATCCTTTTGCTAACGGCTAATGGCTCAACTCAGGTAGCAGAAACAACAATACTTGATTTTGATGAACAAATTCCAACCTACGTATCCGTAATGCGCCAGAGCCTCCATCGTTCAACTAACCGTCGATTTTCAGCTTTGCCCGCAACTGGCCACAGGCCGCCCCGATATCCTGACCCTTGCTATGGCGTACGATGGCAGTGTAATGCTGATCGGCCAGCAGCTCCTGGAATCGGATGACGTGATTTTCCTGCGGGCGTTCGAAATCACTGCCGGGGTGCTCATTGAAAAGGATCAGGTTGATTTTTGCCTTGATGGGGCGCAGCCGCTTCGCCAGGCGCCGGGCGTCAGCCAGGCTGTCGTTGACGCCTTTCATCAGGATGTACTCGAAGGTGATTTTGCGGCGCGGCGGCAGCGGATACCGTTTGCAGGCGGCCAGCAGGTCCGCGATGGGATGCCTTCGGTTTATGGGCATCAGCCGGCTGCGGGTATCGTCATCGGCGGCGTTGAGTGAAATGGCCAGATTTACCCGGGTATCGCGTCCCAGATCAGCCATGCGGGGCACCAGTCCTGCCGTGGACACGGTTACCCGCCGTGCGGACAGCTTGAGACCCCAATCGCCATTGGTGATGACGGCCAGGGCCCGGACCAGTCGGTCATAGTTGTCCAGCGGTTCTCCCATGCCCATGAATACGACGTTGGTCAGGGGCATATCACCGGCGTCCGATACCATTTTTTGTGCATCCCGCACCTGGGAGATGATTTCACCGGCGGACAGGTCACGCACCCACCCCCCTTTGGCCGTCATGCAGAACCGGCACCCCTGGCGGCAACCCACCTGGCTGGAAACACACAGGGTATAGTGGCCTTTTTCCGGAATCAGGACGGTTTCCACGTGCCGGCCATCGTGGAGACGGAAGAGCAGTTTGCGTGATCCGTCCTGGGATACGGCTTCTTGTTCAACCGATAGGCGTGGATTGATGAAGGAGGCATCCAGTTGTTCCCGCAGTGTTTTGCCCAGATTGAACATGGTTGCGAAGTGATCGGTCTGATGCAGATAGATCCAGCGGAGAATCTGGTCGGTTCGAAACTTGCGAACACCCCGCTCCTGAAGCCAGGCGGCCAGCTCCTGACGGGAAAGGTCCTTAATGTCGATTTTGCTTGATTCTGCATTCATGATGTGGGAATCCACAGCCCGGTTTGGTGTTTTTGTATCTAATACCCATCCGGAAATGGCCAATTTGCCTATTTTTGGACAGACACGACCCAAAATAAGCGATTCGCTTTTGGCCGTAATCCAAACATTTTTTATGCCTTGACATAGCATTTAAAAAAATATATTTTCAAGGTTTTAGTTTATCTACTGGTGAATTGTCATGTTTGACTCCCTGAGCGACAAGCTTAATTCGGTATTCAAACAGCTCAAAGGGCAGGGAAAACTGTCCGAGAAGCACGTTGCCGACGGTTTGCGTGCCGTGCGCATGGCACTGCTGGAGGCGGACGTCCACTATCAGGTGGTCAAACGGCTGGTAGCCGAGATCAAGGAACGTGCTCTTGGCCAGGAAGTTATGGGGAGCCTGACGCCGGGTCAGCAGGTGGTCAAGATCGTCAACGAAGCCCTTACCCGGCTCATGGGCGATACCCATGAAGGTCTGAACCTGGCCGGAGCCAAGCCGGTTGCCGTGATGCTGGTCGGTCTCCAGGGATCGGGTAAGACCACCACCACCGGGAAATTGGCGGTCATGCTGCGCAAGGCCGGTAAACAGCCCTACCTGGTGCCGGCGGACGTCTACCGACCGGCGGCTATCGATCAGCTCAAGAAATTGGGCGCTCAACTGGGCGTACCGGTTTTCGATTCGAGGACGGATATGGACCCGGTGACCATCTGCACAGAGGCCCGGATGGCCGCGCAGAGAGCCGGATGCGATACCTTGCTGCTGGATACCGCCGGCCGGCTGCATGTGGATGAAGAATTGATGGATGAGCTGTCGCGCATCCGTTCGGCCGTTACCCCAACGGATATCCTGCTGGTGGTCGATGCCATGACCGGGCAGGATGCCGTCAATATCGCCAAGTCTTTTGACGAGAAGCTGGACATCGGCGGGGTGGTGCTCTCCAAGATGGACGGCGACGCCAGGGGTGGTGCCGCGCTTTCTATCCGTTCCATCACCGGTAAGCCCATCAAATTTATCGGTGTCGGTGAAAAACTCAGCGATCTGGAAGCATTTCACCCGGAACGCATGGCCTCCCGGATTCTCGGCATGGGCGATGTGCTCACCATCATCGAGAAGGCCCAGGAGGTGGTGGACGAGAAGCAGGCCGTCGAACTGGAAAAGAAGCTGCGTAAAAACCAGTTCACCTTAGAGGATTTTCGGGATCAGATGCGGCAAATCCGCAAAATGGGATCCCTGACGGATATCCTGGGTATGATCCCGGGCCTGGGCAAAATGAAACAGATGAAAAACCTGGAGGTGGACGAAAAGGAACTGGTTCACATCGAGGCGATCATCAATTCCATGACTCCCCAGGAAAGACGTAAGCATACGATCATCAACGGCAGCCGCCGTAAGCGGATTGCCAGGGGCAGTGGAACCCGGGTGCAGGATGTCAACCGCCTGCTGAAGAATTACGCCCAGGTGATGAAAATGATGAAAAAAATCAATAAAGGCGGTATGCGCGGATTGGGCCGTGGCATGCTGCCCTTTTAATAAGGAGATCAACCATGGCAGTTAAGATCAGACTGGCCCGGCACGGGGCAAAAAAAAGACCCTTTTACCGGATCGTGGCCGCTGACAGTGAGAGCCCCCGTGATGGCCGGTTTCTGGAAAAGCTCGGCACCTACAATCCCTTGCAGGATCCCGCCCAGGTCGTTTTGGACGCGGATCGGATCAAATACTGGATCGGCCAGGGGGCCACGCCCACCGATACGGTCAGATCGCTCCTCAAGCGGGAAGGTGTTTTTGCCGTAGCGGAATAGCGTTGTATTCCGTTGAGCCTGATTCCCGGCCGCAAAGGAGATGGATCCATGAAAGAGCTGATTAAGTTCATTACACAGGAATTGGTGGATTTTCCGGACGAGGTTTCCGTAGAGGAAATCGAAGGCAATCAAACATCTGTTATCGAACTGAACGTGGCCAAAGCGGATTTGGGAAAGGTTATTGGAAAACAGGGACGCACGGCACGGGCCATGCGCACCCTGCTCAGTGCGGCGTCTGCAAAAAACAGAAAACGAACGGTCCTTGAAATCATCGAATAAACCGGCGGATCGGGACGATCTCGTTCTGGTGGGACGAATTACAGGGGCTCACGGTATTCGTGGTGACCTGAAAATTCATTCCTACGCGGAATCGGCATCGGTTTACCGTTCTGCAGAGGGCGTTTGGGCCACACTTCCCGATGGCAGCAGCCGGATCCTGACCGTTGAATGGGTCAAGCTCCATGGCCGTGGTCTGTTGATGGGCGTCGAAGGGGTCGATGACCGAACCGCTGCCGAACAATTGGCCGGCACCGATCTGTTTGTATGCAAACAACGGCTGCCTTCCCTGGAGCCAGATACCTATTATTGGTTCGAACTGGAGGGGCTGACGGTCTACGATGCTTCTGGAACGCGGTTGGGCCGTCTGGACAAAGTGATCCCGACCCCGGGCAACGATGTATACGTGGTCAAGGGTGATGAGCCCACCAGCCCGTCACCGGAATTGTTGCTGCCGGCAATTGGAGATGTGATCCTGAATGTCGATCTGGAAAAAAAGACGATGACCGTCGATCCGCCGCAAGGGCTGTGAGACGGCAGCCGAAGACGCCATGCAGTTTTGTGTACTGACACTTTTTCCCGAACTGTTCGAACCGTTCTGGGCGCATGGTATCATCCGGCGGGCGGTACAGGCGCAAAAGATCCATCCCCAAACCATCAACATTCGTGACCATGCGCTGGGGCGTCACCGGATGACAGATGACCGGCCCTATGGCGGCGGATGTGGAATGGTCATGAAACCGGAACCGCTGGCGGCGGCCGTGGCAGCCGCCAAAAAGCGAATGCCGTCATCGTCGACCGTGTTGCTCTCTCCCCAGGGAAGGCGGTTCGATCAGGCCAAAGCCGAGACCATGGCCGCGGCTGGAGATTTGATCCTGGTCTGTGGTCGTTATGAAGGCGTGGATGAACGGTTCATCGACAGCCATGTGGACTGGGAGTTGTCCATCGGTGATTTTGTGCTCACCGGTGGTGAGCTGGGAGCCATGGTGGTCATTGATGCGGTGACACGCCTGCTTCCCGGCGTGCTGGGAAATGCCGATTCCGCCGGCAGCGACACATTTTGTGGCGGGTTGGTCGAACATGCGCATTACACCCGGCCGTCAGTCATGAATGAGGTTGCCGTACCCGACGTGCTGCTGTCCGGAAACCACGGAGAGATTGATCGCTGGCGCGGTGAAACCGCCCTGATCAGGACCCTGCTGAAACGACCGGATTTGCTTGAAGGTCGGCAGTTTTCATCGGAAGAACGGCTTGTTTTGAAAAAATGGCGCCGGGACATTGACAGACTCCTTGGATAGCCGGCTGTATGTTGCCCTGGTTCATTATCCGGTGATCGACAAGAACGGGGAGACGATTGCATCGGCAGTGACCAATCTGGATCTGCACGATATTGCCAGGGCGTGCCGGACCTTCGGGGTTCACGGATTTTATGTGATCACCCCGCTGGAGGACCAGCAGGTGCTGGTCAACCGGATACTCGATCATTGGACCAGCGGTGTGGGCAGCCGATACAATCCCAACCGCGGTCAGGCCCTTGAACGGATTCAGGTGACCGCCGACGCGGGCGGCATGATCGCCGATATCACGCGTCGCCACGGATGCCGTCCCAGGGTCGTGGCGACCAGTGCCAGGCAGGGAAACGATCGTCTTTCGTGTGACCGGTTGCGGCGGATGATGGCACAATCACCGCCACTGGTACTGGCCTTCGGCACGGCATGGGGGCTGGCTGACGAATTCATGGCTGCGGCGGATCATGTACTTGAACCGCTTGTCGGCAAAGGGACATACAATCATTTGTCGGTACGTTCGGCGGTGGCCATCATTCTGGATCGGCTGGTCAGCGTGCCATGATAAACATACATTTTATCGAGAATCCTTATTATCATCGCTAACCACATTTATCGGGAGTTATTATGGAAAGCATCAAAAGAATCGAAAGAGAACAGATCCGCATGGATCTGCCAGACTTCGCACCGGGCGATACCGTTACCGTTCATGTAAAAATCCGCGAGGGCAACAAAGAACGTCTGCAGGCCTTTACGGGCGTGGTGATCAGCAAGAAAAAAGGGCTGGTCAACGCCACCTTCACCGTGCGCAAAGTATCCTACGGGGTGGGCGTGGAACGTGTGTTTCCCATGCATTCACCCATCATCGACCGCGTGGAGGTGGTTACCCGCGGCCGGGTGCGCCGGGCCAAGATTTACTACCTGCGCAAGCTGCGTGGCAAGGCTGCTCGCATCAGGGAAAAACGTTTCAGATAAAATGAAAACGTCCAATGTTGCCAATATCGGCATTGGACGCACATTTCTGGACAGACACGAGCTATGAAAATGACCGGACACCATGGAACCTGACGACCTGTGGTCGTTTGAAAAAAAGGCCCGTGCAAATGGCTGTAAAATCATTGCAGGTATCGATGAGGCCGGCCGGGGACCCCTGGCCGGCCCTGTCGTTTCCGCGGCTGTTATCCTGCCCAAAGAAGCGTCCCTTCCCGGAATTGATGACTCCAAAAAACTGACACCCAAGCTGCGGATTGATCTGTATGACCGTTTGTATGATGTCTCCCGCGCCATCGGTATCGGCATCACCGATGCACCGGAGATCGATCGGGTCAACATCCTGCAGGCAACGTTGCGGGCCATGGCCATGGCCGTAGACAATCTGAAACCTCAGCCGGACTGTCTGCTCATCGACGGGATCTTCACCATTGCCGCGGATATCTCCCAGGAAGCCATCAAAAAAGGCGATTCACGGAGCATCTCCATTGCCGCTGCCTCCATCGTGGCCAAGGTCACCCGGGACCGCATCATGGACCAGGTGGATGGCCTCTACCCGGAGTACCAGTTTGGCCGGCACAAGGGCTATCCGACCCGGGCCCACCGGGAGGCCATCCGGCAGCATGGCTGTTGTCCCATTCACCGCCGGACCTTTAAGGGGGTGAAGGCCTATGAACGATGATCTGTGAACGGTAAACTCAAGCCCTTTCCGTTTGCATTCGTCACCGATCCGATGCCGGTTCCGCAAAAAGCCAAGATCAAGGCTTGCGACCCCGGGGAATGCGGTGTACGGTTGTTGGGTACGCCGCAGTGACGCGGGGCGAAGCGTAACCCAAACAATGGGCTTTTTACGGAACCGGCAATGCTTAATCGGCAACAAGAATTCGGCAGACGCAGTGAACGGCTGGCCGCAGTATATCTGAAGCGCAAGGGCTATCGCATCCTCGAAACCAATTTTCGTTGCAGCTCAGGGGAAATCGATATCATCGCCAGGGAAAAAAAGACCATCGTTTTCGTCGAGGTCAAGGCGCGTTCTTCTCGTAAATTCGGCAGCCCCAAAGCCGCCGTGACCCCTGCCAAGCAGCGCAAAATCTCCATGGCGGCGCTGGCGTATTTGAAGCAAAGCCGACAGCTCGATGCCCGGGCGCGTTTCGATGTGGTCGCCATCGATGCGGCCGGCGGAAAGACGGACATCGAATTGGTAGAAAATGCTTTTCCCCTTGCCTATGGGTAGGTGCCGGCGATGAATGCGTTGGGTCATTTTGAGTGCTAAAAGCTAAAAGCTAAGCGATAAGGGCTAAAAGCCAATTGCTTGTTTTAGGGAAAAGCATGACGCCGCCGGCTGCTTGAATCTTGGCAACCGGTTGATGGTCGAGAGGGGATTCATGGCCGATGATAAAACTTTTTGCCTGGACGTGGGTGCCGGCCCGATCCCCAATGGACTGTATGTGGTGGCCACGCCCATCGGCAATCTGGAAGATATCACCCTGCGTGCCATCAGCGTCCTTTCGGCAGCGGATCTGATTGCCGCCGAAGATACCCGTCATACGGCCAAACTGCTTTCCCATTACCAAATTCGTACCCCGCTGATTTCCTGCCATGAGCACAACGAAGCAAGACGCAGCCAGGAAATGATTGACAAGATCCGCTGCGGTGCGGCCGTGGCCCTGGTATCCGATGCGGGAACGCCCATGGTTTCCGATCCAGGTTACCGCCTGGTGGGGGCAGTGATTGAGGCCGGGCTGGATGTTTTTCCGATTCCCGGGGTGTCCGCGGCGATTACCGCCCTGTGCGCCTCAGGACTGCCCACCGACACTTTCGTGTTTCTGGGGTTCGCCCCCAAAAAAAGCGGCAAGCGCAAAGAACTGCTTGCGTCGCTGACCGATGAATCGCGCACCCTGGTGTTCTACGAATCACCCCGTCGGATGGCGGCTCTGCTGGACGAAATTCAGGCCACGATGGGGGACCGGCAGGCGGTGCTGGCCCGGGAACTGACCAAGCTGCACGAGGAATTCCTGCGCGGCCGGTTGTCGGAGGTCCGGGAGACCATCGGTGGACGTTCGGAGCTTAAAGGCGAGTGCACCTTGCTGGTGGCAGGATCTGCCGGGGCGGCGTTGGTTTCGGATGCCCAACTGGCGGCCATTTTAAAGGAAGCGTTGACGCATCCAGATGTGCGGCTATCGAGCCTGTCCAGGTCCCTGGCCGCGACATACAAAACACCCCGCAAGCGGGTATACGACATGGCGTTGAAGATTCAAAAAGGAATCGGAAAGCAAACCTGATGGATTGTACCGAAACCACCATCTATCCGGTGATCCTGCCGGTGTCCGAAAAAGAGCAGGGCCACAAGGGAAGGGAAAAGGTCCGTTTTCTCAGCCGGCATGCCCGTGCGGCCCTCCGCCGTTCTTGCCAACAGATCGGGGTTACCCTTGAAGCACTGCCCAAGGACGACCAGGGTGTTCCTTTGCCGGTAAATGGTGTTTATTGGTCGTTGAGTCACAAGTCCGCCATCGTGGGTGGCGTGGCTTCCCGGAAACCGATCGGTTTGGATCTGGAAACGATTCGTCCCGTTCGTGATGGGCTATTGGACAAGGTGGCCGATGAGACGGAATGGCGACTGGCCGGCGCTAAAGATGAGCGAACGTTTTTTCGTTTCTGGACCGCCAAGGAGTCTGTTCTCAAGGCGGTCGGGAAGGGGATGGCCGGACTGTCGTACTGCCGGATCCTTGCTGTCATGGACGACAACCACATGATCCTGACTTACGGGAACGTTCAATGGCCGGTAGCGCACTGCTGGTTCGGCAACCATGTCGCCGCCATTGCATCTCACCACTTTCTGATTGACTGGTCGTTACCTTCGGCATGGGAATATCATGATTTAGAAAGATGAAAACGGAGCAACCTGTATCGTATCCGTCCGGAAACAGGCAAATGTACCTGTTCGCGGGGTAGAAGCAACCCACACCCTGTATGGTACAGCCGGACGGACACTACCTGATGGAGGCATACTTAATGATTGTTGACGACAACTCGGTCAGACCCATCTGGCTGGACAGGGATGCGGACACGGTAAAGGTCATTGATCAGCGCCAGTTGCCACACGCGTTTGTGGTGGCCGATCTGACCACGGTGGATGCGGTCATCCATGCCATCCGGGAGATGTTCGTGCGCGGCGCCCCGCTTATCGGCGCCACCGGGGCCTATGGCGTCATGGTGGCGGCCAGGGAGGCTGCATCGGCTGCCGACAATGGGGCCGCGATCCAACAGGCCTGCGACCGGATCAAGGCCGCCCGGCCCACAGCCGTGAATCTGGCCTGGGGGGTGGATCGGGTCCTGGAAAAAGTGATGGCCGTGGAAACGCCGGCGGCGCGCATTGATGCGGCAAGGTCCGAAGCGGGCGTGATTGCCGAAGCGGAAGCCGAGAATTGCCGCCGCATCGGTGTGCATGGCGCCAAACTGATCGAATCCATCAGCCGCGAAAAACAGGGCCGGACCGTGAACATTCTGACCCATTGCAACGCCGGGTGGCTGGCCTGCATCGAATACGGCACGGCGACCGCCCCCATCTACGAAGCCTTCGAGCGGGGGGTGGACCTGCATGTGTGGGTGGACGAAACCCGTCCCCTGAATCAGGGTTCACGCCTTACCGCCTGGGAGTTGGGTAAGCACGGCGTGGCCCACACGGTGATCACGGACAACGCCGGCGGGCATCTCATGCAGCATGGCCGCGTGGACCTGGTCATCGTTGGTACGGACCGCTCCACCCACACCGGTGACGTGGCCAACAAAATCGGGACCTACCTCAAGGCCCTGGCGGCCAGGGACAACGGCATTCCATTCTATGTGGCCCTGCCGTCCTCCACCTTTGACTGGACAATGACCGACGGCATTGCCCAGATTCCCATCGAAGAGCGCAGCCCCGACGAGGTGCGTTATATTCAGGGGCTGTCAGACGGACAGATCGTCAAGGTGCTGGTGCCGCCGCAGGACAGTCCGGCGGCGAATTTTGCCTTTGATGTCACCCCGGCCCGTCTGGTAACCGGTTTTATTACCGAGCGCGGCATTTGCGCGGCCAACCGGGAGGCCGTGCATAAGCTTTTTCCCGAGTATTGAGAAAAACATTGTCTTTCGACCCGTTCATCGCATCGTTGCCATTGCCATGCTGACCGATATCGAAAAAAAAGTCATCGCCTCCATCCAGGGAGATATTCCCATTGTCGAACGACCGTACCAGGTTCTGGCCCAGGGGCTCGGCATCACCGAAGAAAAATTCATCCAGACCTTGCAGCAGCTTACCGATCGGGGGGTCATCCGGCGTTTCGGGGCCACCTTGCGCCATCAGAAATCCGGCTTTCGGGCCAATGCCATGACCGCCTGGCAGGTTGATGAGGGGCGTATCGAAGCGGTGGGACATATCATGGCCTCCTTTCCGGCCGTTTCCCACTGCTACCGCCGCGATCCGGCCGATGGCTGGCCCTACAACCTGTACACCATGATTCACGGTAAAAGCGAGGATGAATGCCGCGAAACCGCCCGCCGGATGGCCGAAAAAGCAGGGGTCACCACCTACCAGTTGCTGTTCAGCCGCAAGGAATTGAAGAAGATTTCAATGACATATTTTCCGGATGTGCTGGAAGATATGGATCTTTTGGAAAAAGATTGACAAAAGACCATGCGCCACGCATCATTCGGCTGTGTGATCGCCTCGTAAAACAATGTTCCCATGAGACCCTCCCACGCCCCCCACATCTTGCTCGTCAATCCCTGGATCCACGATTTCGCCGCCTATGATGTCTGGGCCAAGCCCCTGGGGCTGCTGACCCTGGGGGGGATCCTGCGCCGGCACGGGGCCCGCATCTCCTATCTGGATTGCCTGGATCGGTTTCACCCCATGGCGGCGGATGGGTCGCCGCCGGAAAAACGATGCGGTCGCGGGCCATACATGAAGACGGCGATTCCCACACCGTCGGAGCTTTCCGATGTACCGCGTACCTACAGTCGCTATGGCATCCCCGTCCAGTGGTTCCGGCGGGACCTTCAGGCCCTGGATCCGCCCGATCTGGTACTGGTCACTTCCTTGATGACTTACTGGTATCCCGGTGTTCGTGAAACCATCGCCACCATCCGGTCGGTATTCGCCAATGTGCCGGTGGTTCTGGGGGGAATTTACGCCACACTCTGTTATGAGCATGCCGCGCGGACCAGCGGTGCGGACCATGTGGTGGCCGGTCCGGGTGAAGCGCACATCATGGATGTCGTAGCAGCCTATACCGGCTGGTCGCCCGCTGCCCGTTTCGATCCACAGCGGTTGGACAGCCTGCCGCTGCCGGTTCTCGACCTTGAACACCGCCTGGCACATGTTCCGCTGTTGACGACACGCGGGTGCCCGTTTCAATGCGCCTATTGTGCCTCCCGCAAACTGGCCCCCCGGATGATGCGGCGCAGCCCGGAGGCAGTGGTGGATGAAATCGTTCATTGGTATCGTTGCCATGGGGTCCATGATTTTGCTTTCTATGACGATGCCCTTCTGGTGGATGCCGATAAGCATGCCCTGCCGCTGCTGGAAGGCGTTATCGCCGCAGATATCGATGTGCGTTTTCATACCCCCAATGCAATGCATATCCGTGAGATCACGCCGGATCTGGCCCGGTTGATGCGCCGTGCCGGATTCCACACCATCCGGCTGGGGCTGGAAACCACGGCCTTTGAACAGCGCAGCCATTTGGATCGCAAGGTGACTGAAGCCGAGTTCAATCGAGCGGTGAAATACCTCAAATCGGCCGGATTCACGGCCGCCAACGTAGGCGCCTATCTTTTGGCCGGATTGCCCGGGCAGGATGTCCGGGCCGTCGAGTCGTCAATCACCGTGGTCAAACGTGCCGGTGTCACGCCGGTAATCGCCCACTATACACCGATACCCCATACGGCCATGTGGCCGGATGCCGTGGCGGCATCCCGGTATGACCTGGAATCGGATCCCATTTTTACCAACAACGCCATTTTCCCCTGCCGCAGTGGGGCCTTTTCGTGGGAGGAGGTGACCCGTTTAAAAAATCTGGTCCACGCGCATTCCTGAGCAAAGGGGCGTGCGGCATTTGGTTCGCACCGGATTGTGTATTGAAAAACGATCCGATGTCCTTTACAAAAGGGAAAAGGACCCCTGACCAAGGAGGCTGACGTGAATTCGACCAATCGAACCCTTGTCACCATAGCCGTTGTGTTCGTACTGATCACCATTGGCCTGGTCACCTATCTGACGGTTAAAAACTGGCATCAGAACCAGATGGTGCTCGGCAGACAGCAGGCGCAGAACGAATGCATGGAAGTGATCAGCAAGATGGAAGCCGACCTGCAGGATTTACGTGCCCGGTTGGAAATGGAGCGACAGGCGCGGCCGGGGGACGAGCTGTTCCCCTCGGTCTTCGGCACGCCGCCTCCGGACCACGGTGAAGGCAACCTTCCCATGGACTGTGAAAAGGTGGAAGCCCAGGTGATCTCCTTTTTCAATTATCTGGACAGCCGGCCCTACCTGGCCAATCGGGATGTGGATGGCGGCAGTGCGGCGTTTTTCAGTGAATCGGCAGCCTTACTGATGGCCAATCCACCCGTGAATATCGCCGAGATGAAAGATATGTTCCGCCTGGTAAAAAATGTCACCCATTTTTATCGGGTGCTGGGCAAAGAACGCTTGACCCTGGCCCGGGAAATCCTTTTGTCCGAAGAGCGGGTCGTGGAGCCTGCCCTGGCGGTTTTTTACGAACGCATCGTAGTGTGCGGCCTGCCCCTGCCGGGTGATGCACAGACCTTGAATATCGAGAAGCTTTACGACTATGCCGGATTCTTTTTAAATACGCTAGGCGGTCGGAGCTATCTGCTGCGCAGGGAATCCAAGGTGCGGATGCTGACCAGTTATTACGCCATTTTGCTGATCGACCGGGCCAATGATGAAAAATTCAACCGGTACGGCATCGATATACGTCCCTACATCGATTATCTGTTTTATGACATTTCCAATCAGCGGGGGCTTACCTACCGGGAGCGCTATCTTACCCGTCTTGCCGCTTTACGGGACAAGTATATGTAAAACAATTGTAACACCCGCTTTCCTGCTTGTACCCGCTCGCACACCTGGCTATGGATACTTGGTTTTATCCGATCAACCATCAACGGTATGCGGCGGTGATATTCATGAAATTGCCTGAGTTGAAAATTGGTCACCTGATCAGTCGGCTGCCCATCATCCAGGGAGGCATGGGGGTGGGCATTTCCATGTCCGGCCTGGCCTCAGCGGTCGCCAATGCCGGCGGTATCGGCGTCATTGCAGGCGCCATGGCCGGCATCACCGAAAAAGATGTCTCCACCGACGGCCGCGCCGCCAATTGCCGCGCCCTGGCCCGGGAAATCCGCCAGGCCAAAGCCAAGACCCGTGGGATCATCGGTGTGAATATAATGGTAGCCTTGACCCATTTTGCGGATCTTGTGAAAACCGCCATTGCCGAGCAAGCCGACATCATTTTCGCCGGGGCCGGCCTGCCGCTTGATTTGCCGGGATATCTCAACGGAAGTGACAGGACCCGTCTGGTGCCCATCGTCTCTTCCGGTCGGGCGGCCGCCCTGATATGCAAACGCTGGCACCAGCGATACGGATACCTTCCCGATGGATTCGTCGTGGAGGGGCCCAAAGCCGGCGGCCACCTGGGGTTTAAAGCCAATCAACTGGATGACCCTGCATACCGTCTGGAAAAACTGGTATCCGATGTGGTTGCCGAGATGGATGCCGTCCAGGCCAGGCATGATGTCCGCGTCCCTGTCATTGCCGCCGGCGGGATCTATGACGGCGACGACATCCGCAGGTTCCTGGAACTGGGAGCCAGTGGCGTCCAGATGGGCACCCGCTTCGTGGCCACCCACGAGTGCGATGCCGATCCGGCCTTCAAGCAGTCCTTTATCGATGCCACGGAAGCGGATATTGCGGTGATCAAAAGTCCGGTGGGACTTCCCGGCAGGGCGTTGAAGAACAAGTTTCTGGAGGATGTGGAGGCCGGCGTCAAACGGTCGTTTCGTTGTCCCTATCGCTGCCTTAAAACCTGCGATCCGGAAAAGAGCCCATATTGTATCGGTATGGCCCTTGCCTCAGCCAGGCGGGGAAAGCTGAGAAGCGGGTTCGCCTTTGCCGGATCCAACGCTTTTCGTGTGGACAAGCTTGTCAGCGTGAAAGAACTCATGCAGTCGCTGGCCGCGGGATACGAATTGGCCACTGCCTGATTCCGGAATTCGACATCCCGTTTGAGCCATTGGCCGTTGCCTGTTTCGGTCAGCAATGGCACCACTGGTGCCGGTAACCGTCGGTTCGGCGCCAGTTTTGTTTCCGGAGCCGTGCGGGCGGATAGGACAGGCTTTACAAGGTATTGGCAGCTTCTACCCTGTGAACAGCTGCGGCCTATCAACTGCGCAGCAGGGCGGTGATCGATTCCACGAGATGACCGATATCGGTTTCGGCCTGGTGCAGATCGGCGGGTACGTCAAATTCTGAATCCAGCTCCTGAAAGATTTCTTGGATTTCCGGATCGGACCGTTTTCCCCGGGTCGCTTTCAGCCGTGGCCTCAGGTATTGGCCGTCTTCGAAAAAATAGTTGCATACACCCGGTGCCCCTTGTCTGCGATACGGCCATTCGATTTTCAGGGCCGCAAATCTTTTGAACAATGCCGCGGCATGGCTGCCCGTGCAAAAATCGGTTTTACTGACGGGCCTGCCGATTCGCTTTTCCACGGTTTGAAAAAAAGCGGTCAATAGTTGCCGCTCGGTGACGATCAGTCCGTGCAAATACCAGTGGTCCATGCTTTGGCCAACGACATTCAGCCATCGGTCGGGAAGTTGTTTGACACTGGGGCAGAAATAGGTCCGGCAAGCCATGCCGCCGTAGTGGCTCAGCCCCCGCCAATCCAATCCTTCATTGCCTCGTGCCAAGGGGTGCAGCAGACATCCCACGCGGCATCCGGCGTCTTCGATCATGCCCAGGAAAGGGCAGTGGTGAAAGTCGGGGAACGGCCGTCGGCGCGCTTCGGCGGCTTCGACGTGCGCCTTGAAAGCGTCGATACCGGCAACGGTACGGGGAACATCGGCAAACCAGCGGGTGCGGCGGGTCAGCAGTGCTTCCAATGCCGCCGGCGACGGATCGGCCACGTTATAAAGTCCGCAGCAGGCCCCGCAGGAGACCCGGGAACCGACCTGACATAGGTATACATTGGGTTTGCCGTCGCCTGGCGTTGTCGATCGAAACGTCGTGTTCAATTTTATGTCTCCATACCCACTTTCCTCCCGGCGATTGCGGCGCCGGGCTCCAGGACCAGCATGCGGACTCGGCCTGTCGCGACCAGGCGGTTTTGATCATCATGAATATGGGCCTCCCAGACGTGTGATCGTTTCCCCAGCACCAGCGGCCTGGCCGTACAGCGCAGCCGGCCGCCGCGTACCGCTTTCAGGAACGATGTGCTGTTTTCCAAACCCACCGTGCTTTTGTTCTCTTCCCACACCGTCAAGGCGGCACTGGTGGAGCACAGTGTCTCGATCATACTGGCATAAACGCCGCCATGTACCAGTCCATAGGGTTGCAGGTGATTGTCAGCCACCTTGATTTCAGCCACGCATTCGTTGTGGTCAGCCTTTATAAAATGAAGTCCCAGCGAATTATTAAATCCGCCGAGGTTTGCATTGATCAATTCAAGCACATTGTCCGGAAACGCGTTCATATTGATTGACTCCTGTACATGGATTGCGGATTTCCCGCCTCAGTCCTCGGCACTTAGCACTCAGCACTTCGTCCTCTATGGGCTGCGGGTTTCCCGCCTCAGGGGGAAATAACAGAGTTGTTGCCATCCTTTGCGGTCCATCAATTTTCCTCAGCCAACAACCGCAGAATCGTTTCCCGGTCTGCGTTGGGGTTTCGGTCCAGGATCGCGGCCGCCCGTCGGGCCGTGTAGGCCGCGGCGATGGACGTTCCCGCATAAATACCCGGATCCCCACCGTAGCCCACCGGCAGGTCCGCCACCCCGGGTGCTGAAAGGGCAACGAAGTCTCCGTAGTTGGATTGATCCCAATGGTCGCCGTCAGGCGACAATGCACCCACACCGATGACATTGTCATAGGCCGCCGGATAGACCGGGGTTCCCGTGGGCGTGTTGCCGGCGGCGGCGATAAGGATCAGGCCCTTATCGGCCGCATAGCTGGTGGCCGTTTCGAGCAGCGTGCTGGTGGTTTCCGAGCCCCAGCTCAGGCTGAGTACACGGGCACCATTGGCCACGGCGTAATCGATGCCGCGCATGAGGGTGAAGGTGGAAGTAAAACCGTTGTCGTCGAAAGCACGAATCGCCACCACGGGACTGCCGGCCGCCTGGGTGTCGGTGCCCAGGGGGTTGACCGCCCCGGCGGCAATCAGGGCCATCTGGGTGCCATGGCCGAGTGTGTCGCTGATTTCGGCACCGGGCGAAATCGCATCGTAAGCGGATTGCACATAGGGCGAGTGCATATAGTCTCCGTGCAGGCCGCTGTCCATAACAGCGATCGTCGCGGCGCCGGTGGATGGCGCCGGTGGCGGTGGGGGCGTCCCCGACACCGGTATGGCTGCCGGCCGGCCGCCTTTCAAGCGATAAGCATAATCCGGTTCGGCCTGATGGATTCCCGGCGTTCGGGCGACGATGCGGGCGATGGCCGGCACATCGCTTCCGTAAGGCAGCCGCAGACGCACGATCCCCATGGATGCATTGGCATCCAGGACCGTGGCTCCCAGGCGGTCCAGCAGGGCGGCGAAGGCGGCATCCGACATGTCCGGGGATCGCTTGACCAAAATGATATCCTTGACATGAAAAACGCCGTTTGTCTGCCGTTTGACATTCAGGTTGATACGCTTGGGAAATGGCCGGATGCGTGCCTCCTGGCCCTTATAGAATATACGAATTTCCCATAATCGCGGCTCCGTATTGCCTGCGTCTTTATCCTTGCGCCAGATCAGGGCGTAGTTGACGGACTTGAGAATGCCGTTCAGCGCCGGGCCGATGGGCCGATCGGTGAATGCCGCGGTGATTTGCGGGTTGATGCGAGGGTCCACACGGATGCGCACACCCTGGTCGGACAATTCCTGCAACAGGGCTGCCAATGGCTGGCTGCGTGCCTTCAGGGTCAGGCGGTCACCCTTGAGGCGAACCACCGGGTCGGCTGCCCGGGTGGGCATGGGAACCACGGTGAGCCAGACAAGTGCCAAAACCAGAGGTAATCTCCACCCCAGGGGATTCATAGGCGTCCTTTCTCCTTTGATTGTCGTCCAGCAGGATTTCGGTCAAATTACAGTGTACCGCCTTTGATATCGGATGTCACGCGGGCTTTTCCGTCCGGCATGGCGGGCAAACTCAGTTTACACCTTCAACTGTCACCCCCGATTGCGCAATTTTTTTTGAAAATCAGTGAAAACAGATGAATTTCGTGCCTTGTTCGATCCATTCAAAGTTGCTATAAACTGTATACCTGTTCTGATTTTGTATTCTCGGAGACTGCCTCCGGTGCGATCCAC
>PDWJ01000127.1_pt1 | contig 116699 bp, 93 predicted proteins | sample 1430881 | NCBI WGS metagenome assembly PDWJ01 (sample SAMN01162460, study PRJNA174530) | Oral metagenome, whole genome shotgun sequencing project. | biome: Marine environment; feature: Marine mammal; material: Swab sample of the gingival sulcus; isolation source: swab sample of gingival sulcus... | reverse complement strand
CAACGAAGAAGAACAAGCGGCCGAAATGGACAAATTTATGCCTTTTTTGTTAGAAACAAAATTACGTGAACTGGGTGCTAATTTTATATCTAAACCCATTTGGTCCGATCACATTGAGCAAGATGGCAATCTTATTACCGGACAAAATCCTCAATCATGCATGAGTATTGCTCAAGCTGTTATTGACAAGATAAATTCCATTTAAGTGTGCGAACCACTTATCAATTCGGTGGCATAAAGATTTGAGTAGCGACAGAGAATTAGTTTATTATCTCTGTCGTTCACTTTTCAACGCAGAGTTCACCGGCGAGTGTAACGAGTCCGGTGAAACGACTTGTTGGGTGATTTATTTACATATTTCAGCAATTTGATTTTCAAACATCTTTATCATTTCTTCGCCACTTGTCTCTGTAACGTTAATCGACTTTCCCATTTTTCTGTATTCTCTTAAAAGAGATAAAAGCCATTCCCGATATAAATATGATGATCTTAACGCCCATGTAACGTTAGGTAGAGTGTCTTGCGATATATTGTAATTAAAGTGTGCTAAACGCTCATTTCTTATATCTACCATTTCTTTATGATATTGTTTCCATTCATCAGTTGTTATGCCAAGATACTCGATAATTATTTCTTTGCCGAATGGTTTAAGTTTTGATGATTTTGGAATCGGAAGTTTTTTTGAGATGTTTTTCCAGTGTAATTCTTGTGAGTCCGTACCAAAAACTATATTCCACGAAATTATTGCCTCTGAATAGAACATATCCGTTATGCTTAACCATGCTTCAGCATCAGGCTTCTTTCTCGCAACATAATCAGCATAAGTTATTGCTCGAATACAGTCGTGTACAAGATGAAATTGAACTTCCAAAGGATCTATTTTCATTGTTACACCCAACATTCTTCTTATCGAGTATCCTGACTTTGACAACAAAACTATTTCAACTGAACAGAGATGAAACGTATAATACTATTTTCTGTAAAGAAGTCATTTTTTTTGTTGATGTAACTATCTTTATTTATCATAATGTCTATTATTTGCTCAAAATCGTCCCACGTTACTCGTCTTTATCAAAATTTAAATGGAGTCCTGTAACAAACGGAGATCTGTTATAGGCGCTTTTAACGCCTTCCTGAGCAGAACTCACCCACACAAAAATAAAAGTTTATACAATCTGGGTGCAAAAAATCTATCGCCATGTGAATGTAACCTTCGGGAAAGTGCTTTCCAAGGAAATCCAGGCGGAGGTGTTTCTTCATTTCTCCGGTCAATATGATGATTTCGGAGTCCAGACGATATGGTACTGGCAATGCCATAACGTATGTGATAACTTCTTAAAACGGCTCATTTGTTACGCCTTATCTCCTTATTGTTGTGGGGACAACTTAAAGCGTTGCTAACTGATGAGCCAGCAGTGTTCAACTGGCAAAGCCACTGAACTCTGAGCACGCCCAAAGGGCGTGTTTTTTTACACCAAAATAAAATACCTTATGCTGAGGAGTCCCTATGGCCATCAATCCGTCCGTGTTAAGACAAAATATATACAAGCGTCTTGATCACGTCATCGAAACGGGCGTACCTTTAGAAATCAAACGGAAAGGCCACACACTAAAACGGGTGCCTTTAGAACCGGTTTCCAAGTTGGCGAGCCGAAAACCAACCCCGGAAAGTATCGTCGGCAATCCCGAAGCGTTGCTGACGATAGACGGGTCTCAAAACTGGAAACCAGAATACCTGATCCGCTCTATCGTGCGTGTCTGGCCCGCCCCTGTGCTGGCCAGGCCATCAAGACCTTAACCCGGAAAAAATACCTATGGAACTCTCCCCGCAGCAGCAGCAGGCTGTCCACCATATCGGCGCACCGGCTCTTGTGGTTGCCGGCGCCGGTTCCGGCAAGACCCGGACCCTGACCGCCAAAATCGCCTATCTCATTGAACAGGGGTTTTCATCTGACCGGATCCTGGCCATCACCTTCACCAACAAGGCCGCCCAGGAAATGAAAGACCGGCTGACGCGGATCACCGGCCTGTCCCTCACCCACTTTCCCTGGGTTCGCACCTACCACTCCGCCTGTCTCATGATCCTGAAAGCCCACGCCCATCTTGTGGGGTTAAACAGCCGGATCCAGATCCTCACCCCGTATCAGCAGGAAAAGATCATTAAAGAGATCCTCGTATCATCCAATGTGGATAAAAAGCACACCGGGATGGTTCAGTCCATGATTTCCAATGCCAAAAACGCCGGTGATCCGTCATCTTTTCTGGCGCAGCGGCGGCAGGCCATCCCCATCCGGCTGACGGATGTGTATGACCGGTACGAAGCCGAACTCAAGGCCATGAACGCGGTCGATTTTGACAATATTCTACTCCTGACCCGGGATATCCTGCGAGACAACGAGACCGTCCGGAACCACTACCAGAACCATTTCCAGTACATTCTGGTGGATGAATACCAGGATTCCAACAACCTTCAGGAAGAACTGACCCGCCTGCTGCTGGGCAGCGGCAACCTCTTTTGCGTAGGGGATGACTGGCAGGCCATCTACGGGTTCCGCGGCAGTAACGTGGATCATTTTCTCGCCTTTTCAAAACAGTATGAAAACGCACAGATTTACCGGCTCGAAGAGAACTACCGAAGCGCCAACGAAATTGTCCAGCTGGCCAACGGCCTGATCCAGAACAATCCAGACAAGATGGACAAGCACTGTTTTTCTCAAAAAACCGGCGCTGAGATCCAGATCCTCTCGTTTTATGATGAGTACGAGGAAGCCCGGTGGACCACAAAGAAAATGGAAAAACTGCACGACCTGGGTATCCCCTATGACCGGATGGCGGTCATCTACCGGACCCGGTTCTGCTCGCTTGCCTATGAAAAGGCATTCCGCAACCGCCGCATCCCCTACCGGATGATCGGGGGCAAGGGGTTTTTCGAACGCAAAGAGATTCTTGATCTCAATGCCTATCTCGCTGCCAGCACGTTCCCCAGAGACGATGTCTCGTTTGAACGGATCATCAACACCCCACGCCGGGGCATCGGGCCCAAGATGCTCAAACGGATCGGTGACGTGAGAACCGGTGACATGGGACTTCAGGACGCGGTCCGGGAGATGATCGCCCAGCGCATAATGGCCCCCAAGGTGCATGGGGCGCTCACAGACCTCATCGCTCTCATGGATGCCATACGGGATCTGCCGCCGGATGCGGCGCTTCAGACCGTCATCGAACGCACCGGTTACATGGATTACCTCAAAAGCTACGCCAAGGGAGATACGCCGGAATATACGGCCAAGTGTGAAAACATCGATCAGCTTATGTATACAGCCTCAGAGGCAGACAGCATTCCCCAGTACCTGGAGGAGGCCGCCCTGATACGGGAAGACAAGACAGATGCGGATGACCCGGATATCGGGGTCAACCTGCTCACCATCCACAGTGCAAAAGGGCTTGAATACAAAGTCGTCTGCATCGGCGGGTGCGAAGAGCACCTGTTTCCCCACTGGAAATGCATGGAAACGGAAAAAGAACTTCAGGAGGAACGGCGGCTCATGTATGTGGCCATGACACGGGCGGAGCAATTCCTCTACCTGACCCATGCAAATTTCCGCAAAAGACAGTATACGATGCGAAGCCGCTTTATTGACGAGGTCGAGGCCGCATCGGAGCGCCTCATCTAGACAGGCCGCTGCCGTCAAGCCTCAAGCATTTCCAGGCCCTGTCACAGGGGTCTGGCGGTTCTCTGCTATTTCCTTAACGGGCGTACCTGTTTTAAAAGCACATCCACTTCGTCCCGTGTCAGGTGCCGCCAGGTCCCCGGCGCCAGCCGGCCCAGCCGGATATTCACAATGCGGATCCGCTCAAGCTGTTCCACACGGCTGCCCACACATTTGACCATCCGCCTTATCTGCCGGTTCCGCCCTTCTCTGAGCACCATCCGGAACCGGCGGTCGGTTTCCCTGAACACCCGCGCCTTCCGTGTTTTTTTCCCCTGGATCACCACGCCCGTTTCCAGCTGCTTCAATGCCCTTTCAGACAGCCTTTCACCAGCAGTCACCCGGTACTCCTTTTCATGGTCAAAGGACGGGTGGGACAATTGATGATGCAGGGCGCCGTCATTGGTCAGCAAAATCAGGCCAGATGACTGTTTGTCTAAACGCCCCACCGGCACCACCCGTTGGGGAATATCCAAAAAATCAAGGATAATACGGTCTCCTGGATGCCGGTGTTTACAGGTTGTCAACACGCCCGTTGGTTTGTTCATGGCCAGATAGACGTGCGTATCCGTCCGTTTGACCGGTTTTCCATCCACGGTCACGGTATCTGCCAAGGGATCGATTTTCCGTCCCATCTCCGTGACCACGAGACCGTTAACCGCCACCCGGCCGTTGCGGATCCGCGTCTCTCCTTCCCGGCGAGAGCAAACACCGGCCTCGGACAAAAATTTCTGCAGCCGAACCCCTGTCATGGACAACTCCGGGTCATGACCGGTAATCCGCATTGATCTTCACATAGTCCACGGAAAAATCACAGGTCCACAGGATTTCCTCTACGGTCCCCATGTTCAGATCAAGCATCAGGGTAAAGGCCGCTTTTTTCAACACGGCAGACGCGGCAGCCTCCACCTCGAGGGTCCGGCCGGTACCGTTTGAAAACAGCAGCACATCGTCAAACCAGACATCCAGTCGATTGGGGTCCAGCATCACCCCCGACCGCCCTGCTGCCGCGACAATCCGTCCCCAGTTGGCGTCCTCGCCGAACAGAGCGGTTTTCACAAGATTGGAGTGGGCCACCGTGTCTGCCACGCGAAACGCGTCTTCACGGGTTTTTGCGCCTTTCACATGAACGGTCACAAACTTGGTGGCACCTTCGCCGTCACGGACAATCTGCTGGGAAAGCTGCCGGCACACATTTTCCAGGAGCGCCGAAAAAGTCTCGGATGTTTCATCCACACACACACCCGATGCCCCGTTTGCCATCACCACCACCATGTCATTGGTGCTGGTATCGCCGTCCACCGAGATCCGGTTAAACGTCTTGTCTACCACGGATTTCAGCAGTGGTTTCAAGACATCCGGTGCAATGGCCGCGTCCGTGCAGAGGAACCCCAGCAGGGTGGCCATGTTCGGCCGAATCATCCCGGATCCCTTGGCAACGCCAACCACCGTGACCGTTTTACCGTCCACCTCAACCGACGCGGTCACCTGCTTGGGGGTGGTATCCGTGGTCATGATAGCCCGGGAAAACGCATCAAACCCCGCAGTGGCATCCAGGGCCGCCACCAGTGACGCCATCCCGGCCTCAATCCGCTCCACTGGCAGAGGCAGGCCGATCACACCCGTGGACGCCACGAGCACAGCTTCGGGTGCAAGCCCCAGCGCATCTGCGGCCAGTGACGCCATCTGCCGGGTATGGGCCGCCCCTTCCGGTCCGGTGCAGCAGTTGGCATTCCCGCTGTTCACAACCAGCGCGCGGGCGGTTCCTGCCGCACACCGCTCCCGGGTCCAGTCCACAGAACTGGCGGCAAACCGGTTCTGCGTAAACACACCCGCCACAGTTGCCGGCCGGTCACAGAGAATCAGCCCCAGATCTTTCTCGTTATTTCCCTTGATGCCGGCACGGATACCGGCAGCTGTAAATCCCTGACATCCGTCCATGGTATCTGCCCTTTCACAAAAAAAGGGGGCAGGAATCATCCCCGCCCCCTTGACGTTATCTGTTACGCAACAGGCTTGTTATGCCACATCTCCAGTGGATTCGGCCATCTCCTTATAAATTTCATACCGCTGGTTGCACTCGACTTCAATCTGGGCACGGAGGCGTTTAGACTCTTCGGGGAAGGTCATTTCCAGCTCGGCATAGCGGTTTTCACCAGAGAGGAATTCCTGCAGGGTTCCGTCCGGTGCCTTGGACTCGAAGATAAACGGATTTTTACCTGCTTCCCTGAGCTGAGGATTGAACCGATACAGGGGCCAGTAACCGGACGCAACAGCCAGTGCCTGTTCTTGCTGGGTTTTGCCCATGCCCTTCTTGATGCCCTGGTTGATACAGGGGGCATAACAGATGATGAGTGACGGGCCCGGATAGGCTTCGGCTTCGAGGAAGGCCTTGATGGTCTGCTGCTTGCTGGCGCCCATGGAGATGGAAGCCACATAGACATATCCATAAGACATGGCGATCTTGCCCAGGTCTTTTTTACAGGTTTTCTTGCCGGAAGCGGCAAATTTGGCGATGGAACCGGTCGGGGTGGCCTTGGAAGACTGACCGCCGGTGTTTGAGTAGACCTCGGTATCCATGACCAGGATATTGACGTCTTCACCCGATGCGATCACGTGGTCCAGACCGCCGAAACCGATATCATAGGCCCAGCCGTCACCCCCGAAAATCCAGTGGGATTTCTTGGTGAACAGATCCGCGTCATCGAGAATGTCCGCGAGCAGATCGTTTGTCAAATTTTCCGGATCCGACAGAAGCAGCTTCAGCTGATCACCGTACTCACGGGATTTTTCCGCATCCAGCATGTTGTCCAGCCAGCCGTTCATGGCGTCTTTCACGGTCAATGCCAGTTCCGGGATTTCGGAAAGGGCCTGCCGCATCTTTTCTGCCAGGGCTTCCCGGCGATGTTTGATGGCAACCACCATGCCATACCCGAATTCAGCCGCGTCTTCAAACAGGGAGTTACCCCAGGTCGGACCATGACCGTCTTTGTTCACCGTATACGGCATGGACGGTGCAGACGCTCCCCAGATAGAGGAACAACCCGTTGCGTTGGCAATGGTCATCCGCTCGCCAAAGAGCTGGGTGAGCACCTTGACATAGGGCGTTTCACCGCAGCCGGCACACGCACCGGAGAACTCGAACAGTGGCTGATGGAACTGGCTGCCCTTCACCGTGTCGCGTTTGACAAGATCGTCCTTGAACGGCACCTGGACAGAGAATTCGTGGTTGGGAACCTGGGCAGCCGTCTGGGTATCCAGGGGTTTCATGACAAGGGCCTTGTTTTTGGCCGGACAGATATCCTGGCAGTTGCCGCAGCCCAGGCAGTCCAGCGTGTTGACCTGCATACGGTATTTCAGGCCTTTGAGTTCCTTGCCCTTGGCACCTACGGTGTCAAATGTGGCCGGCGCATCTGCCAGCTCTTCATCGGTGACAAGCACCGGAATCAGCGCCGAATGCGGACAGACAAAAGCACATTGATTACACTGAATGCAGTTTTCCGGAATCCACTCAGGTACGTTGATGGCAACACCGCGTTTTTCAAACTGGCTGGTGCCGCTGGGGAAAATACCATCTGGTGAGAATGCGCTGACCGGCAGGTGATCCCCTTTTTGCGCGTTGATCGGAAAGACCACGTCAGAGATGAATTCCGGGAGATCTGTATCTTTGACAGCAGCAACTGACTGAACAGATTTCCAGGTTTCGGGAACCGTGAGCTCGACCAGATTTTCCAGGGTGTGATCCACCGCCTCGATGTTCATCTTGACGATATCATCCCCTTTTTTGCCGTAGGTCTTGGCGATGTCTTTTTTCAGAAGCGCAATGGCCTCTTCAAACGGAAGGACACCGGCGAGTTTAAAAAAAGCGGTTTGCATGATCATGTTGATCCGGCCGCCCAGACCCACGGCATCGGCAATTTTCACCGCGTCCACGTTATAGAACTTGATATTCTTTTCCGCAATGGTCCGCCGCATGGCTTCGGGGAGTTCTGTTTCCATTTCCTCGAGGGTCCACGGAGAGTTGAGAAGGAAGGTGCCGCCTTCCTTGATGCCGTCGAGCACATCATAGATATGCACATACTGGGACTTGTGACAGGCAACGAAATCCGGGGCGTTGACCAGATAGGTCGACTGGATGGGTTGGTTGCCGAAGCGCAGGTGGGAAACGGTCACACCACCGGACTTTTTGGAATCGTAAGAGAAATATCCCTGGGCATACATGTCGGTGTTGTCGCCGATGATCTTGATGGCAGTCTTGTTGGCACCAACCGTCCCATCGGAACCAAACCCGTAGAATTTACAGCGAACCGTTCCAGCCGGCGCCGCGTCATAGGCCTCGGTGACATCCAGAGACGAAAAGGTCACGTCATCGGTAATTCCCACGGTGAAGTGGTTTTTCGGTCCCAGAACATTCATGTTGTCGTATACAGCTTTGACCATGGACGGGGTGAATTCCTTAGAACCCATACCGTAGCGGCCGGCGATGATCTGCGGCATTTCATTGCGTTCCATACACGCGGTGCAGACATCCAGGTAGAGCGGATCGCCGATGGCGCCGGATTCTTTGGTGCGATCCAGCACCGTGATACGGCTTGCCGTGGACGGGACGGTTTTCAGGAATGCATCAATGGAGAAAGGCCGATAGAGACGCACTTTTACCAGACCCACCCGTTCACCTTCCGCGTTCATGCGGTTGATGGTTTCCTCGATGGTTTCGCAGCCGGAACCCATTGCCACAATGACACGTTCCGCTTCCGGATCCCCCACATAGTCGAACAGGTTATAGGTGCGGCCGGTGAGTGCAGAGACTTTTTTCATGTATTCCTGCACCGTGTTGGGCAGGGTATCGTAGTACAGGTTAGCAGCTTCACGGCCCTGGAAGTAGATATCCGGATTCTGTGCGGTACCACGGATATCCGGATGTTCGGGGTTCATGGCCCGGTCTTTGAATTCGCGTACGGCATCCATGTTCACCAACGCACGCATGTCATCGAAATCGATACTTTCGACTTTCTGAATTTCATGGGAGGTTCGGAAACCATCGAAGAAATGGACAAACGGCACACGGGAATCGATGGCCGAAAGATGGGCAACCAGACCCAGATCCATGACTTCCTGGACACTGCCGGAGCAGAGCAGGGCAAAACCGGTATTCCGGACCGCCATGACATCGGCATGATCCCCGAAGATAGACAGGGCATGGGAAGCCAACGCACGGGCCGTGACATGAAATACAGCCGGCAGCAGTTCACCGGCCATCTTGTACATGTTCGGAATCATCAGCATCAGGCCCTGGGACGCTGTAAAGGTAGACGTCAGCGCACCGGACGCCAGGGAACCGTGAACCGCACCGGCCGCACCCGCTTCGGACTGAAGCTGACGCACCGTAAGCACATCTCCAAAGACGTTTAAATAGCAGCGACTTCGCTCATGGCATACGCAACATGAACCGCAGCTGTATTCCCGTCAATCGTCATCATTTTTGCCATTGCACCAAATCCTTTTTTTTGTGTTCACGAAGATGAAGACGTCTCGCCGTTTGCTGACCTGCAACCGACCGTCCCGGCACCCCATCGACAGGGGTGTGCAGGTGCTAACCGATCTCACGACACGGTCCCCGCGCTTAAAAAAACGGTGGCCTCCAGCAGCTGCTTCCATTCATCAAATGGAAATTTTTTTTATACTGAATCCCGGCTGACCTGTAAAGATTTTTTAATCAGGCAAAAAAAACGCACAGGCTGCCCGCGCCACGCTTTAACCCATTGAGATCAAACAGTCATCCCGTGCTCCGGTCGTCTTATTTTCCGGTAAACACCGGCTTGCGCTTTTCCATCATGGCCGTTGCCGCTTCCATGAGATCATGGGACGGTATAATGTTGGCGCTGATAGAGGCCACATAGTTCAGGCCGTCATCCACGGATTTGCCCACACCGTAATTGAGCACATCTTTGGACGCCTGAACGGCCAGCGGAGACTTTTCGGCGATTTCCAGCGCCATTGCTTCTGCGGCGTTCATCAGCGCTTCCTGATCCGCATAGACCGCATTGACCAGCAGAATTTCCTTTGCACGGGCTGCCGTGATGTTTTTGGCAGTAAACGCCAGCTCCCGGGTAACACCCTGACCGCAGATCTGCGGCAGTCGCTGCAGCACCCCCACGTCTGCCACAAACCCCACCGCCGCTTCACGCAGAGAAAAAACCGCATCTTCAGAACAGAGGCGGATATCACAGGCAGTCGCCATATCCAGGCCTGCACCGATGCAGTAGCCGTGGATCGCCGCGATAACCGGCTTGCGGCACCGCTCGATGCAGGTATTGGTCTCCTGCAGCAGTTTGATCTTAGGAAGCAGCGACCATTTGACGCCCCCCTTCTGCTCGTTGTCCATCATTTCAGGTATCTCGGGCATCATGCCGATGAGATCGATACCGGCACAAAAACTCTGGCCTTCACCGGCAATGATCACCGCGCGGATCTCAGGATCCTGATCCAGGTTCTCGAAAATCCCCGGCAGCTCAAGCCACGCCGGTCCGTTCATGGCGTTTTTCTTCTCCGGACGATTCAGATAGACGAAACCAATCGGCGGTTTCTTTTCTACACGATAAAATTCATAGCTGGCATCACTCATTCGTCACACTCCTTCTATGTAAATGATGGAAGTTATATCACTACAGGTGTATAGCGAATAATTAATTTGTATGCAAATAAAAAACACCCTCAGCCCTATTAGGTGCCGCGCACGCTGTCTTCATTCTCCCCCCCGGGACATTTTTTTCTGCTGTCCCGCTAACCTTTTGATTCGCGCTTCCAGATCTGCTGTTATCCGGGTGTCCAGGTTTGCGGCACGCGCGGCCCGATAATGATACAGGGCGGTATCCAGACGGTTCTGTGCCTCATGGTACCGGCCCAGATGATAATGAGAGGTGCCTTTATTTCCTGCGCCGTGGCAGGCTTTGCTCAGATAAAAATGGAGGATGGGGAGATCCGGCTCCCGGCGTAACAGCTGTTCGAGCAGGGTTACGGCCGACGCAAATGATTTCATGGCCATCTGGCACCGGGCGGTGTAGAGCAACCGGTCTGTTTCCCTGCACCCGGATACGGAAAGTCCGTTAAAAATTTCCAGAGCCTCGTCAACACGGCCGCTCTGAAAAAAAGCGATGCCCAGTGCCATGAGAAAATCCGGATCAAACGGCTGTTCTGCCAGGGCTGTTTCATATTCAGAGACGGCCCTCTCCGGCTTGCCGCTCCGCACCAGGGCAAGTCCATACCCATAAGCGGCAACCGCTGCATCTCTTCCGGTTGCCGACACCCGTTCATTTTTCAGCCGGTTGAGGGCGACCGCCACATCTTCGGTGAGCGCAATTGCACGAGCCCGAATTTTCGGAAACACCGTCGTATCCCACCGAGTATTGCCCCGGGGGTATGCGTCCTTGTCTTCAAGCATCAGCCGCAGGCGTACAATCCGTTCCTCGGTGCCGGGGTGGGTGGTCAGATAGGTGGGGACCTGATCCGGTCCGTACCATCGCCGCTGACGGATGGCTTCCAGGCTTGACACCAGTCCGTCCCCTTCATATCCTGCTTTTCTCAAAAAACGGAGACCCATCTGATCTGCCTGCCGTTCATTGTCCCGACTGTAGGAGAGCATATCCGCCTGCCGCGCAGCCATGGTGCCAAAGGTCACAGCAGATGCCACTTCGCTGTTCCCCGCAACCCCTGCCAGAATGCCGGCAGCGATGCCGGCCAGGGTCGCCACCCCGGTCTTTTTTGACCGGTCGATCATCTCAGATATATGGCGACAGTAGACATGGGCCACCTCATGGGCCATGATGGCGGCAAAGGCTTCTTCAGACGGAAGAGATGACAGCAGCCCGCTGTGAATAAAAATCTGCCCGGCCGGGCTGGCAAAGGCATTGAGCGAATTGTTTTTTATCACGTAAAACCGATAATCAAACGGCCTCTCGGGCAGTATGTCCACGATACGTTCGCCGATCTCACGCACATAGGCATTGATGCAGGTATCCTCGACCAGGGTGTAGCGGGACAGGGCCATTTTCAGAAATTCCCGTGAAAGTTCTTCTTCTTCCTGAATGGTGATGGCGTCAGAAGCGCCCGGAATCAAGGCACAAGCGAAAATCATAACACAGCACCCGTGTAAAACGTATTTTTTCAACATAGACACGTATATCCGTAACCAGGTTTTCGTTAACCATTTGTCACCGCACATCACAGATGCAATCTTATCGTCCAACGGGCGGGTTTGCAATCCCCGAATCCGATACGGAATAATTACTTTACACGACATGGAAAAATTATTATTGTAAAGATAGTTTTATATAAACAATCCCTATCGAACAGGAGTAAACATGAGCAACATCCTTGTCATTGATGACGATATTGAACTCTGCGAACTGCTCACCGAATATCTGACTCCGGAAGGACTTAACGTCTCGTACGTGCACAACGGAGAAGAAGGTATTGCAAAAGCGACAGGATCTTCATATGATCTTGTCATTCTTGATGTCATGCTGCCTGAAATAAATGGGTTTGATATTCTTCACCGCATCCGGTTGAGTTCCAGTGTGCCGGTGATCATGCTCACCGCTCGCGGAGAAGATGTGGATCGCATTGTCGGTCTGGAAATGGGGGCGGACGACTATCTGCCAAAACCCTTTAACCCGCGGGAACTCATCGCACGGATCCGGGCCATTCTTCGCCGTTCCAAACAGGAGCCAGACAAGAAACCGGAACCTGAACGAATTGTCGTGGATGACATTCAGCTGGATACCGGATCCCGGGAGGTGCTCAAAGATAACATCTCCATTGAGCTAACCGCTGTGGAATTCAGTCTCCTTGAGGCACTCATACGGTCTGCCGGTCACGTGGTCTCCCGTGAAGAGCTGGTGAAAAAGGTGCTTGGCAGACCCATCACGCCCTATGACCGGAGCATTGATGTCCATGTCTCCAACCTGCGCAAGAAGCTCGGCAGAAAGGTCCAGGACAACGAACGCATTAAAACCATTCGCGGCTCCGGATACCTCTATACACGCCTCCCGGATCCTGCTGTCAAACCGGTTGCAGACATCTGAAACTGGATCGTTTCACGCTGATATGACTGTTCCGCGTTGACAAACGGCATGTACCGGGTCTGATTCAAGCGGAGATCATCATGCGATACCTTATCTATGTCCTTTTTTTGCCGGTGGCAGGCTGGCTTGTTTGTGTCACAGCTGCCCAGGCTACGCACCCTTACGGGATTGTTAACGACACCCTCGGGTATCAGATGCAGTTGATCCGAGACCGAGACGGCAACTGTTTCTTAAAGGGCCGGTTTCTCAACCGGCTCCACCGGGACCGGGGACGCATCCAGATCCGTGTCTATGCCATGACCGTAACAGGCAGGGTGTTGTGGAAACAACAGATCACCATGGACGAACTCCGGGCGGATGATGCCTTCCCGTTCGACATCCGCATCCGGAACTGCACCCGGCAGGACCCGCACAAATGGGAATTTCGCATAAAAGAGTCATCCCCCCTTCAATCAAGGGTTATGCGTGGATTGCTTCAGCCGCAACCCTGTGGGGACTGATCGGTCCCTTATCGCGATTTATTTTCAATGAAGGTATCCTGCCGCTTGAAGTCGCCTTCTGGCGGGCGGTGCTGACAGGGGGCTGTTTTTTCATCCACGCAGCTATCAGCCGGGATCTTGCCATGCCGGCCCGGGATCTGCCCCGTGCCGGTGTATTCGCCCTTCTGGCGGTCACGCTGTTTTACACGGCAAACCTCATGGCCATAAAGACCGGCGGCGCGGCGTTCGCATCGGTCATGCTTTACACCGCCCCTGCCTGGGTCGCCGTCTTTTCCATGCTCATCTTCCGAGAACGTATCCGCAGGGCCACGGTGTTCACCATCGCCCTGACCCTGGCAGGGGTCACCGGAATCTCCTGTGGGCAAGCCGGAACCCTTACAGGCGGCGTCAGCGTTGATGTCCGTGCGGTTTTCTGGGGACTTCTTTCCGGTTTTTCCTATTCCATGTACTACCTGTTTGGCAAATATTTTTCCGAACGGTACCCGTCTCAGACCCTGTTCACCTATATCCTGCCCCTTGGTGCCCTGACCCTCTATCCGCTGGTGACCTTCTCTCCCAAGTCGCCCACAGCCTGGGGGTTCATTCTCGTGCTGGCATTTTTCTGCACCTACGGAGCTTATTACTGCTATTACGCCGGACTCGGTTACCTTGCCCCCACCCGTGCGGTCATCACCGCGACTCTGGAACCGGTCGTCGCTGCTGTTTTCGCTTTTTTCCTCTGGGGAGAATACTTCCGGATTCCCGGCTATGTCGGGTGTTGCCTGATTCTTGCGGCGGTGCTGATAAACCTCCGCAGTTCAGAGCACTGACCCCGTCCCCGGATCCTCTCGTTCGCTCCCTGGGAAACCGCACCCTGCGCAAACCGACCAGCGCATCCTTGAAGCCCCAGGTTTTGATCCCCTTCTTGATGCAAGCAATGATGCCCGACAGTGCCTGAACCAGGTGAAAACCGAATGCCCATCATTCGGGTGAAAATAAAATGATCCCGGAGGTGCCGAAACCCTTGAGTCCCTGCCGATGGATTTGGTAGTATACGATGATCTTTCAGCACCCCGCGTCTGTAATAAACGGAGGTTTACCCCCATGTCCGCCCCCTCTCAACTGCTGATCGTTGACGATATTCCCGAGAACATTGATGTGTTTGCCGCCATTCTATCTGATGATTACCAGCTGAAAATTGCACTCAACGGCGAGAATGCGCTCCGCATCGCCCGTTGCCAGCCCCATCCGGATCTCATCATCCTTGACATCATGATGCCGGGGATGGATGGTTATGCGGTTTGCCGGAAACTGAAATCAGATCCAGTCACCCGTCATATCCCCGTGATATTTGTCACGGCCATGGACGATACCCACGATGAAGAAAAAGGATTTGCCGTGGGTGCTTCCGACTACATCACCAAACCGATCAGCCCGCCGATTGTACTCTCCAGAGTCCGCGCCCAGATAGCCCTGTCTCGGGAGCAGCAGCGACTTCACGGGCTTGTGCAGAAAAAAGACATGCAGCTGGAAGTTGCCTATGAAAAAATCAAGAAAGGGGCCATGGAAACCATCCTTCGGCTCACCCATGCGGCTGAATACAAGGATGAAAACACCGGTGAGCATATTCAACGGATGAGCCAGTATGCCGCCGTCATCGGGCGGGAACTCGGTTTGCGAGAAAAAACCGTCGAAACCCTGCTTTACGCCGCGCCCATGCATGACATCGGTAAAATCGGCATTCCGGACCGAATTCTTCTGAAACCCGGAAAGCTTGATGCGGATGAGTGGCAGATCATGAAGCAGCACCCCATCATCGGTTCCAAAATCCTTTCCGGCTCCCGAGCCAGCTATATTCGGCTGGGCGAAGTCATTGCCCGGGGGCACCACGAAAAATGGGACGGTTCCGGCTATCCGCAGGGCCTTTCCGGCAAACAGATTCCCCTTGCCTGCCGCATCGTTTCACTGGCGGACGTGTTTGATGCGCTCACTTCGAAACGGCCGTATAAAAAACCGTTTTCAATTGAAAAATCTCTTAACATCATCGCAGAAAAACGCGGCAGCCATTTTGATCCGGATGTGGTGGATGCATTCATGAAGCGATTAGATGAGATCCTCGCCATCAAAGCGGCATACAAAGATAAAGCGTAACCCTTATTGTACCCGCCGACCACTGACATCCACCTGACATACGCACTGGCGACTAAAGCAGCTCCAGAATCGCCGGAAGTGCCTCCCCGGTCTTCAGGGGAAGATACAGGTCCGACAGATGGGAGAAGGCATCTTCCATGGGATTGATCACCACAATCTTTGCACCGGATTGTTTGGCCGTGGACGGAAATCCCGCAACCGGATAAACGGTGCCGGAGGTGCCCAGGACCATGAGGAGATCGCACTGCCCAACCGCTGAAAAGGCTTCGGGCAATTTTTTCACCGATTCTCCGAACATCACCACATCCGGACGCATGGGGGCGTTGCACCGATCACACACGGGCAAGAGCTGTTTGGCCGCATTGAGATCAAACTGCGTCATGGTGTCAAGCGTTGCGCGCATGGCCGGCAGCACCGCTGCCCGGTCAAACTTCTGGTGATGGTGGCAGCCCAGACATTCAAATGCAAACAGGTTGCCATGGACGTCGAGCACATGCTGACTCCCGGCTTCCTGATGCAGGTTATCGATATTCTGGGTGATCACTGTGCCCAGCATGCCCTTTTCCTCAAGCGCCGCCAATGCCAGGTGGCCGGGGTTTGGCTGTGCTGTCTCAAGGGTTTTCAGGAGGCCTGAAAAAAACCGTTTGAGGAGTTTTCCATGGGTATTTAAGGCGTTCACCAGTCCGTCAGGGGTCCCCACCATCATGGGGTCGAGCCGGTCCCAAACACCGCCCGGATCCCGGAATGTGTCAATTCCGCTTTCAGCGGAAACCCCGGCACCGCACACGGCCACCGCATACCGGGAACGAGAGATCAGTTCTGCCGCAGACGCAATCAGAGACATAAGGCCGCCTCCTGCTGATAAAGGGTTGCCCTGTAAAACAATTTGCGGGACGTATGCACAACCTGCTAGGAACACATGGAGTATATGTCAATTCCCATTAGCTGACAACCCTTCCATCGTTCTGCTCAGCGTAAATGCAGGGCATCACCCATTCTGATCGCGCATCGCGTACTGGCCCTTCAGGCCATAGACCGCTTCCCAGACCCGGTTAAAGCGAGCCCCGTCCTTTACCGGACTCCTGACCATGGCAAGAGAAAGGTCACGCTGGTTGTCGGAGTTAGTGGTTTTGGTGTGGATGTCAATGGCAAAACGGGAGAAATCCCGGATCATGACATCAAAGATCTGTTCGATAAGATCCGCTTCGATGTTTAAAATGGCCTTGTTTTCCAGAATCAGCTGACCATAGGCAACCAGGGTGAAGCATTCGCCCAGGGTCAACAGGTAATCAATGTCTTTTGCCTGATGTTCATCTGGCGTGGCTTCGGCCAGGAATCGTTTGAAGGCCTTGATCTGTTCCTTGAACACGTTGACGTTGGGGAGATCCACACTGTCATAGGCAATATTGTAATCATGGAACTGGATCTTGCCCAGCCCCCGGGTCGGTCCCTGGTTGAACAGAAAGTCGTCGTTGGTCGGCTCCATGCGCTGACCGATGTCGGGGAATGTTCCCGGATTGAAGAAGTAATTCTTCATGAACTTGATGATCAGCGCCATGTTGACATGGACGGTGCCTTCGAGTTTGGGCAGCATCCGGATTTCGTGGGCAGCAATTTCAAAAAACGGCTCTTTTTCAAACCCTTTGGCGGCAATCACATCCCACAGGTGATTGATCACATGTTCACCTTCGCACGTAACCTTCATTTTTACCATGGGGTTGTACAGGAGATACCGGCGATCGGTTTCACTGGCGCTGCGCATATAGTCGATGGCGCGATCGGAAAACAGCTTCATGGCGCTCAGACGGGCATAGGCATCAACGAAGAGCCGGCGGACATGGGGAAAATCGGTGACCCATTTGCCGTACACGTTCCGGTTGGCCGCATGGTCAATGGCTTCGTAAAAGGCGTGGGTACAAAGACCGATGGCGCCGAAACCCAGGTTGAACTTGCAGATGTTGATGGTGTTGAGCATGTTGTCCCAGGCTTCCGCGCCCACGGCCATGATGTCGGCATCGGTGATCGGATAGTCATGCAACATGAATTCAGACACATAGTTCTGCTCGTTTACCGTATTTTTGATCAGCTCATATTTTTCATGCTGGGAATCGACATGAAACCAGGTATAGTCGCCAGTTTCGGCATTCTTGGCAAACACGGACACCATGGCCGCCTCGTTGCCATTGCCAATATAGTATTTGTCGCCGCTGGCCGTATAGGTGCCATCACCTTTGGGGTAGATCATCATGTCGGACGCGTAGATATCTGCACCGTGTTCTCTTTCTGAAAGACCAAAGGCAAATACGTTTCCGTCCTGAAGCGCTTTGGCGGCCTTATGCTTGACCTCTTCGTTGTTCCCCAGAAAAATGGGGCCCAGCCCCAGCATGGAAACCTGAAAGGTGTACCAGTAAGTGATACCGTAAAACCCGCTGATTTCAGCAAACATGGCATTCCGGTGGGTATCCCAGCGGGAATCTTCCGCGCCGTATCCGGTGGGTGTCATCAGCGTGGCCAACACCTGATGGGCTTTCATAAAATCGACAAAATCGTGATTCCAGACCTTTTCATGCCAGTCTTTTTTGATCGACTTCAACCCCTTGTTTTCCATAAAATCAATGACGCGCTGCATCATTTCGCGGGTTTTTTCGTCTCCGTACTCACGATTGTGAAGTTTGGGATTGAAAAGCAACATGATTTTCTCCTTATAAACAGAGGATTATAGGTCCTTTTGGCCCGGATGTTCAGCAAGATCAGAAACATGGCCTGAACTGTCGTGACCGTATACGCTGCAGTATAATTCGTCCAGACCAGTAGCCAGCCTGGCTGTTTTCTGCCACAGAAAAAAGATACAGTCCTGCAGTTCCATGCCCCTGCACTCCCTCAAGGTTACTACCAGAGATGCCACGTACCTTCCCGCGCCCTGGGTTTCACCACACCCGTGAAATAAGTTGCAGGCAAGACTAATGGACCGTCCCCAAAAAGTCAATCGGATTCCAGACCCATCCCATCGCCCATTTTAAAAAACACCTTTTCTCTCAGGCGCAGCTGTGGTAGACACAATTGAAGAGAAAATGTTTCTATTTGGAGAAACAAATCATGTCATCCGCCTGGGAAGAACTGATTACCGTCCTGTCCAACGTTGAGACCCCTGAAACACTTCAGGCGTTTCTCGAAGAGATTCTCACGACCCGGGAGATTTCGGTCCTCTCCCTCCGTTGGCAACTGTTAAAAGAGCTGTATGCGGGCGAAACCCAGCGAAAGATTGCCGAGCGACATGGGATCAGCCTCTGTAAAATTACCCGGGGATCCAAAATTTTGAAAAAAAAAGGTTCCACCACCCGGTCACTGCTCGAACAGATGGTGCCCCCTGAACGCTGAATGGAGGGCAGTCACTCCGAGCCTTCCCAGACACTTTTCTTTTTTGAGCCTGGCCGCTACCCGCTCTATCTTCAGCACAGGCCGGTGACCTGAGAAACAGCCGATCCCATCAAACCCGTTGTCTCCGGCTGTCAAAACGGTTAACATACCCCATTTGCAGTCTGTCTTTCATTCAACGCAAAGGGTGTAACACTACCATGCACACAGCACTAGAGCCGACTTCCCTCGGCATTGGTATCGATACCGGCGGCACCTATACGGATGTCGCCATTGTGGACCTGTCAACCGATACGGTCCTTTCTACCGCCAAACGCCCGACCACCCATCATGACCTGAGTATCGGCATCACACAGGCACTTGACCACGCTGCCCGGCATGTTCCCTTGACCGGCAACGCCATCAAGCGGATCGCGCTTTCGACCACCCTTGCGACCAATGCCATTGTCGAAGGCCAGGGGGCGGATGTCGGTCTGCTGGTCATCGGCAGGGTCAAGCATTTTTCATCCCCGGTCTTAGGGATCCGTTTCATCAAGGGCGGCCATACCATCACCGGCGAGGAAGCCGAACCCATTGATCTCGAAACGGTGGTGGAAACCATCGAAGACTTTCGCGGCCATGTTCAGGCATATGCGGTCTGTGCGGCCATGAGTTTTGTCAATCCGGCGCATGAGGAAGTGGTTCGCAAAGCGATTTCCCTGTACGATCCCCGGCCTGTTTTCTGCTCCCATGAGATCAGTACCCGGGCCGGCATGGAAGAACGGGCTCAGACTGCCGTCATCAACGCCCGCCTGCTGCCTCTCATGAAAACCTTCCTGGCCGGAGTACAGCCCCCCCTGAAGGCGCTGGCACCAGAGGCAGACATGCGGGTGCTAAGGGGAGATGGTGGGTTTATGAGCCTCCACGATGCAGAGCAGCATGCCGCAGACACCGTTTCCAGCGGCCCCGCTGCCACGGCCTGTTTTGGTGCGAGCGCCTGTCCAACGGGCATGGCCGCCATCGTGGATGTGGGCGGTACCACCACCGACATCACCCTGATCCGCGACGGTTCCCCCATTCTCCAGAAAGACGGCAGCCTGATTGGCGGCTGGCACACCCATGTGCAGTCTGTGGACATGTCAACCATTGGCGCCGGCGGAGACAGCCGGGTCCGGATCACGCCGGACAAGGATATCTCGCTGGGTCCTGAACGGGTGGTCCCTCTTTCACTGGCCGAAGGATTTCCGGCACCAGACACCTGGATCGGTCCCGGAACCCGCGCCGTCTGCATCCGGGCCATTAAAACAGACGCGGGCGATCCCATCCTCAGCTGGCTGAATGCCTATGGACCGGCCACCCTTGAAGCGCTGATCTGCGGTACGGGTCTAGGCGAGATACCCCTTTCTTCCCGGCTGGATACGCTGCGCCACCGCCAGGCGGTGGTTGAAACCGGATTCACCCCAACGGACGCACTGCATGTACTGGGTCGGCTGGACATGGGGAATACCGACCGTGCCGCAAACGGAGCCGCCAGTATTGCCGCCTATAGCCATACAACGCCTGAAGGCTTATCCGAACAGATCATTTACACCATTGAAGTGATGATCGAAGATGCGATCATTGATCATCTCATGCGGTATGGATTCAACGCGTCGCTGAACCGTTCGTTTCCCGGATACCGGAACCACCCGCTGCTCGGGGTCCAGTTTGATGTAAAAATTCCCCTGATCGGCATAGGCGCCGCATCTGCCCATTTTCTGCCGGCAGTGGCAGAACGACTCGGCACCGAGCTGCGGCTGCCCGATCACTATGCGGTGGGCAATGCGTTAGGTGCCATCCGGGCCAAATAACCCGGCCGGCCAGCGCAAACCGTTTTTCAGGAGGATCATGCCCCCAAACAAGCAGGATCTGGACAGGCGTCTGCGGGCACTTGTGCACACCGCATCGGTGATGACCCTTGCCTCAGTTGATTCAGCGGGTCCATGGGCATCGCCGGTCTATTTTCTGTACGACGCCCGGCAGTTTTTCTTTTACTCCGCACCGGACAGCCGTCACATCCGCAGTACCCGTAATATCCCAGCGGCGGCATCTGTTCACGCAGACAGCACAACGATCAAAACGATCTGCGGTCTGCAGATGAACGGCCGCATCTTGGCCGTCACCGCTCCCCGGATCTGGCTGACCGCCGGCCAGGGATATATCAAAAAGTTTTCCCTGTCCAAAACCCGGATTCCCTCTGCACCGGGTGACATGGGGTCCATCAGGCTCTACGCCTTTATTCCCGAATCGGCCCGGTATCTGGACAACGGAATCCGATTCGGTTACAAAACCTGGGTAAAGCTGCCGTAATCAGCGGATATGGAAAGGAACCCTATGCCGTATGCCAGCCTGAACGCCTGTGTGCGTGACCTTGAAAAAAACGGGCACCTTCGACGGATCCGCGAGCCGCTGGATCCGGTGCTTGAAATTCCGGAAATCCATCGCCGGGTCTTTGAAAACAACGGACCGGCGCTGCTGTTTGATCAGGTCAAGGGCAGTTTGTTTCCCGCTGTTTCCAACCTGTACGGTACCCTGGACCGATGCCGGTTCATCTTCCGCTCCACCCTTGCAGACGTCCAGGCCCTGATCCAGGCCAAGGCCGATCCTGTTAGCCTCATCAAAACACCCCTGGCCCTACCCGGAATGATGCGGTCTGCGCTCTGTGCCCTGCCAAAACAGGTCACGACCGGCCCGGCCATGACCTGCACCACCCGTATCAGCGCCCTTCCCCGGATTCAGTGCTGGCCCGATGACGGCGGACCGTTCATCCTGCTGCCCCAGGTCTATTCGGAAAATCCGGACCGCCCCGGAATTCTGCGCTCGAACATGGGCATGTACCGGGTCCAGCTATCCGGAAACGATTATGTTCAGGACCAGGAGATCGGCCTCCATTATCAGATCCGCAGGGATATCGGCATCCACCACGGTCAGGCGGGGAAATCCCGAGCCCCCCTGCGGGTGAGTGTCTTTGTGGGCGGCCCGCCCGCCCATGCGTTTGCCGCTGTCATGCCCCTGCCCGAAGGGCTGCCGGAGGTTGCCTTTGCCGGTGCCCTTGCCGGCCGCCGGTTCCGGTTTGCCCGGAAAAACGGCCATGTGATTTCCACTGACGCTGATTTTGTCATCACCGGCTGGATCGACCCGGATGCCACCAAACCGGAAGGCCCGTTCGGCGATCACGTCGGCTACTACAGCCTGACCCACCCGTTTCCCTTCATCCGCGTGGAAGCCGTCTATCACAGGCCAGACGCCATCTGGCCGTTTACCGTGGTCGGCCGGCCGCCCCAGGAAGACACCCTATTCGGAAAAATGATTCACGAGATCACCGGTCCCATGGTGCCGGTCTCCCTTCCCGGGGTCACGGCGGTCCATGCCGTGGATGCTGCGGGTGTGCATCCCCTGCTCCTTGCCAAAGGCCGGGAAAGTTACATCCCCTATCAGCCGAGAGCGCCGAGGGAGATTCTGACCCTCGCAAACAGCATCCTCGGGTTTGGCCATTGTTCCCTTGCCAAGTATCTTTTCATCTGCGCAGATGAAGATGCGCCGGATCTGGACATCCACGATATCCCCGCCTTTTTCCGGCATGTGCTGGAACGGGTGGACTGGCGCCGGGATCTTCACTTTCAGACCCGGACCACCATCGACACCCTCGACTATACCGGCGAAGGACTGAACCAGGGGTCCAAAGTGGTGATTGCAGCTGCCGGCGACCCCATCCGCCAGCTGTCCACCCGGATACCTCCGGCCCTTTTTCTGCCCGCCGGATTCACGGATCCGGCCTTGGTGCTTCCCGGCATACTGGCGATCACCGGCCCGTCAGTTTCAGATCCGGAAACGGGCCAGGCGGATCTGGCGGCCCTGGCAGACGCACTGGATGCCGGAGATACCCTGGCCGGTCTCCCGCTGGTGCTGCTCTGTGATGACAGCGCCTTTACGGCGCGCACGGTGAACAATTTTCTGTGGGTCACCTTCACCCGTTCCAACCCCTCCCATGACATCCACGGAGCCGGTGCCTTCACCCGCTTCAAACACTGGGGGTGCACAGGCCCGCTGATTATCGATGCCCGTCAGAAACCCCATCACGCCCCGCCCCTTGTCACAGATCCGGCTGTGGACCGGCGGGTGGATGCACTTGCGAAAAAAGGCGGGCCTCTGGAAGGATTGTTCTGACCCAAAGATGAGTTGCTTTGAAAATGGATTTGTTTTCGACGGTTCGTTTCAATTCCTACTTCTGCGAGAATGTCGTCACGGCATGCCAGCCTTTCGGGGGGGGATGGTCGCGAAACCGTTGGATACGCTGAATATACAGGGCACTGGGGCCGTCACCGCCTAATCGGGTTTCGACTTGCTGAAACGCTGTTTCCGCCGCATCCCACTCCTGATTCCGGTACAGGTGCAGTGCGTTTTCAAACTGCCGGTACCCGTCTATGATAGCCGGCGGTACATCGCTTGTTGTCCCGCAGATTTCATACAGGGTCACCGCATCTGCTTTCCCTTTGACGCGAACAATGTCCAGCTCCCGGGTGACAATGCGGGGGGGCAGCTGATGCGCCGTGGATTCACTGGCGATAATGCGGGTGCCGTACACTTTGTTCAGCCCTTCCAGTCGGGATGCCAGATTCACGGCATCGCCGATGATGGTATAGTCCATGAACGCCCTACTGCCCAGGTTGCCGGCTGTTACCTCGCCGGAGTTCAGCCCGATACCCAGATCCAGCATGTCCACGCCCTCGACCCCTTTTTCTTTTCGCAGCGCGCTGAGGGCCGCCACCATGGCAAGTGCGCTTTCCGCAGCCCGGTTTGGATGATCTTCCTGAGGCACCGGCGCGCCCCAGAACGCCATGACCGCATCCCCCATGAGCTTGTCAAGGGTGCCGCCGGTTTGAAACACGGTGGGAATCATCGCAGAAAAATAATGATTCAGCAGCCGGCCGGTTGTTTTGGCATCCATCTGCTCGGAAATGGACGTAAATCCCCTGAGATCTGAAAACAGGATGGAAACGTCCTTTCGGGAACCGACCAGGGCCTCATCAATATCCCCTTTCATCAGCTCGGTGACCACGCCGGCAGAAACATATTTTCCAAAGAGTCCGGTAACAAAACGGTTCCGGCGGCGTTCTATCGTTTTTTGAATCAGGATTCCCAGGGTAAAATGTCCGGACACCAGGGCAAACAGCGGCACCACCGCCATCCAGATGCCATGGCTGCGGAACAGGACGTGCGCACATGAAAGGATGCTCACGCCCAGGAGACAGACCATCACCACTTCGCCGATCCAGCCGATGACCGGCAGAAAAAACAACGCACCTACCAGCGCCAGGACGATAAATATCAGGGTCGCTGTCACATCCGGCAGCCTGCGAAGATACGATTGGCGGAGCAGTGTGTCCAGGGCATGGGCATGGCAGGATATGCCGGGATCCTGCCGAGCGATACCCGCTTCAATTGCGCCAAATTTCCCGATCAGTTCCGCGCTTGGATTTGAAAACCGCGTATACGGGGTATAGAAAAAATCCTTGTCGGTTTTAAGGGTGCTGCCGATAATGACAATTCTGCCGCTGACGTCTGCTTCCGAAAACCGGTTCATCACCACATCAGCATAGGAAATAGCGTCAAACACCCGGTAATCGCCGCAATAGTCAATCCGCAGATCCGGAACCGGGAGCGGCAGTTTAGGGGCGTCCTCCCCGCCCAGCCAAATCTGGTCCGGATCTGAAAAATCAACCGTGTAGGTCAGGTTCAGATGGGCACGCGCCAACTCCAGTGAAAACGAGGGTTGAAGCAGGAGTCCCCCGTCTTTCAACGGTTTTGCATCCAGATACCGGATGGAACGGAGTACATGATCAGCTCTATCCACCGGCAGATCAATGAATCCGTCTCCCAGCATGTGCTGGGCAAAAATCGGTAAAGGCCGAATGGCCGGGTTTTGAGCGGATCGCGCCAGCACCACATTTCCGCATGCCGCCAGTGTGTCCGCCAGGGCCCTGTCTTTTTCAGGATGGGTATCCGGTGCAGACAGCACCAGATCAATGCCGATCACATCTGCGCCGGCAGCGCACAGGTGAGAAATGGCGCGGCTGAGGTTGATCCGATCCCAACTGTCTTTTTTTCGGCCCAGGGCCACCGCGCTTTCCTCGTCCATGGTGACCAGGAGGATGCGGCCCGATGTGGGCTGCTCGCCCCGCCAGGTGAAGTGCAGATCATACAGGGGATTTTCGAGAAATGAAAATCCCCCCAGTCTGGCCGTATACCAGGTACAAAGGACCACGAGGAGCCAGAGAATAAAACTGATGCCGGTCTGAATCACATTCAGCCGTTTTACAGACATGGCACCCACGTGCCGGATGCGGTCAGCCGGTAAACCGGTACCTGAAAACCTTCGATTCCCCCGATGGGAGCATCCATGACAATCACCACCCGGCAGTTTTTGAGCATCTGGCTGGCCTGATCTTCGGCTTTCAGCATGACGGCATCTGCCTCACTGACCACCAGATTCGTGCGCATCAGTCCTTCGGCCCCCTGCACCTGCCGGACAATCAGCTGACCTCTGCGTTTCTTTTTCGTCTGCGCCTGGGCATCTGCCGGTGACAACCAGGCAAAAAGCGCTGCCTGCCACTTCGAATCCAGGGGGCCGGGTGTATGAGACACATTTGTATCAGTAGCTGTGTCCGCAACCACATATCGCGCCATCCCCCGTGTTTTCACATGGGTTTCATCTGTGGATGACACATCATAGACCGTTGCGCCTGAGGCGGACGTCACTGTGGGGAAGAGTGCCGGTTGAACGGACTGACCTGCCGGAAGTCCGCGGGTATCCAGAACCAACCAGGGGCCGGTGTCATCCACCGGATCCGGATCGATTCCTTCAGACGGAAACGCTGTCCAGTACGCCGGCAGTTTTTTGAGCAGGCCAAGCACCCGGGCGGTGAGACCGTCCACGCCTTTGATCGGTGCTTTCAGGACCACCCGGTAATGGGGCGGACCCGCATCGGAACCGACCCAGACCCGTTCAGTTTCGCTCGCCCGGACCATGCCTTCGAGATGCACCACCAAGCGACCGTTTCCCAGGCTTTCCAGGGTGGATGCCTGGTTCAGACGCAGGCCGGATGCCAGCCTGAGCACGGACTGATAGGCGACCATGCGGGCGGCCTGGTACGCGGCTGCTTTGGATCCGCCCTGAAGGTCCGGCCGCCCTTCGCCGTATCCATAAATCATACCGTTGTCCCAGTCAATATAGCCGAGGTCGGTCTGTTCAAGGTACGGCTGCCAGGCATCTTTCTGCGTAGGCGCAGATTGCGCAGAAAGGTCCGCCGCCAGCATCATCGGCATAAGACACAGGCCCATCCGGATACATAAAAAAAGGCTACGCTTATTCATGGGACCCTGCCTGTGTATCCACCTCAAAGTCAAACCGGTAACCGGAGCGGGCCATGAGAACCAGCTCCGGAACCACTGCCGCGATCCGGTCTTCCAGAGAATCAATAACAGTGCCCTCCACCGTGGCATTACATTCCGAGATGCCGTTCATATACGTACGCTCGTCCAGCGACAACACACCCGGTACGGACCGGAGCCGCTTGAGCAGATCACGCCGGAGACGCGGTGTACAGTTGGAAATAATGAGAGTCAGTTCCAGATTGTTCAGTACTTCGGACCGCCATTGTTCGAGAATCTCGTTGACAAAGGCCTCTTTTTTCGCATTCCAGATGGTCTCCGCTGCCTCTGATCCGGCATTTCCCGGTGTGGGCCCCCACCCGGTCTCCTGACCGGACAAACGGGCCACCACGAGACCGGTATCGGTCTGTATCGCTTTCAGGTGAATACGCGTGTGAGTGGAATAAACCGGCACACCGTAGGCATCGGCTGCTTTACCCGGATCAAAGGTTACGGTTCCGGTGATCAGCAGCTCGGCGCCGTACCGGGCGCCCATGACCGCAGCTTTTGATGGGTCGGCGGCAAACCGCTGTTTGTCCGCCTCACGAATGGCTTTTATCTGATCTGAATCCACAATTTCGAATGCGCGGCTGAAAAAAAAATCCGCCACGATTCCGCAGAATCCGTCACTTACAGATCCCAGCCCCCCCTGGCGCTCTGAAAGCACCACCATGGTTTTGGGATTTCCCTTGGCATCAAGGATCACACGGATGGCACGCAGATCCTTTTCCAGTGCCGTTGTTGCCACACGGGCTCTCACCGTCACTTCAGTCTGACCGTCAGCCGAAGCGACATTCACATCTTCCCATGTCCTTATATAACCGGAGACATTGGTGTAGATCCGGTCTTCGAGAAGCTGCCGGTTTTTTAGAACCGATACGGAGCTGACCATGACACCCACGGCATTTTCAACGGCATTTCGCAAGGCTCTGTTGCGGGCGGTCCGCACCGCCTCCGGGCTGATGCCCTCGGCCATGCCGGTACCCTCAACCCAGTTGTCCGAGGCCTCAGCCCGGAGTGTCATCAAAACCAGCAACACGAAAAAGCACCCAACCCACCGGCGTACCCCATCCATAGGTAATGTCCTTTTTTTCTCATCAATGTTAATGATCACGTTAATTTTTTTTATTTTACCATTGTACAGGCGCAAAATCCACCTTTTGAATACTCTAATCGTGTGAAATAAGATTGTCTCAAAACAGAGATGACCGATGTCTTGGATTGATACACAAAATCCTAGCTTCATTTTTTCAATTTCTTGTATTTATAGGATACTATATATGTGCATCACATTGGCATCTCTTTTGCTAATGTACTTAGAAATGACAAGGGAGATGTGGATGAACCCAACGATAGAGAATCTACGTGATACACTTGATATGACCCGTCGCATGCAGCAGATCGCTGAAAACGGTCATCAACAACGAAACGATTCCAGCTGCGGGTTGCTTTACAGCGTCCTGAGAAGTGAAGCAGACCGGATTCGTCAGATGGCCACTGAGCGCCTGAATCATATTGAATCACGCACACCAACGTTATCTGTAACGTTAAAAAAAAGAGAGGATCAACTGATGAACAAATATGAATGCATCGTATGCGGATATGTGGAAAATGGTGATGAAACACCGCATCAGTGCCGGCAATGCATGGCACCGGCCAGCCGGTTTGTGAAAAAACCCCAGCCGGAAGAAGGTAGTGCCGCGTCCGACACTGAAAAAAAAGCGGATTGAGGTTGAATTCCACTCAACAGCAACCCGTTAAAAAAACGGGAGTCTGCCGTTGATGGACCCTGAACATCCCAGCACGCAGCCGGGATATTCAGGGTCATTTATACCCTGGCCCCGCGTGAGGGGTGAGCCGGATAGCTGTCGTTAGTTTCCGGCATTCGCGAAAGACCTGGTGATGCTCAACAGCCGGGATGGGAACACACATTCGCAGGTATTCGCTCCGATAAGCCATTGATGAGCTCTATTTCAGTCGGTCACAAGCTCCGGATGATCATCGAGAAACCGGTACAGGGTGGCGCGTCCAACCCCCAGCATCCGGGCTGTCTTGGCCTTGTTTCCCCCAGTCTGGGAGAGCGCCCCGCGGACCGCCGCGATATCAAGCTTGCGATGGGGCCCCCGTTTCATCATCCCCGTGCCCCTGTCTAGATCCGGTGAGTCGGCCAGTTCCATGGGCAAATCCGTGGGCAGAATCTGAGGTCCTTTGCAGCGGACAATGGAAAACTGCACCGCATTTTCCAGCTCTCGCACATTGCCCGGCCAGTCATACCCCATCATCCGGGACAGGGCGTCTTTGGAGATCACCGGCATGACATGATCTTCCGGACGCTTGTTTTTTTCCAGAAAATGATTGACCAGAAGCGGTATGTCGGTGGTCCGCTCCCGCAGCGGCGGTAGGTGGATGGGAATAACATTGAGCCGGTAATACAGATCATTCCGGAAGGTGCCGTCCTCGACTGCCTGACGCAGGTCCCTGTTGGTGGCGCTGATTACCCGCACATTGGACGTCAGCGTCTTTTCCCCCCCCACCTTTTCGTAGGTGCCTTCCTGAAGGAACCGGAGTAATTTCACCTGAAGGTCTTTGGGGAGTTCTGACACCTCATCAAGAAATACCGTGCCGCCTTCGGCCAGCTCGAAGCGGCCTTTCTTATCTCGGATGGCACCGGAGAACGCGCCCTTGACATGGCCGAAGAGTTCACTTTCGATGAGATGCTCGGGAAGGGCCCCACAGTTGATGGGCACAAAGGGGCCGCCCCCGCGGCGGCTTTCATCATGAATGGCGGCAGCCACCAGTTCTTTTCCAGTGCCGGTCTCTCCGTACACATGGACCGGATAATCATAGGCAGCCACATCCCGGATCTGCTGAAACACGCTCAGCATTTTGCTGTCCTGTCCGATAATCTTCCGGAAACGCTTGAGTTCTCCAGCCTGCTGCTGAAGGTGGATCATATCTGTGAGATCCCGGAATACGGCCAGGACACCAAACACCGTGTCTACATCATCCCGCATGAGCGTGAGTGTCATGTCAATCTGGCGGGTTTCACCGGTGCGTGTGACAATGTTAGTCACATATGCCAGGGTATCGGGCAACAGGTCGGCGGATTCACCACAAAACGCGCACCGGGCACCGCAGAACGGACCGCCCATGGCGTTATGGCAGTCTTTTCCCATGACATGATCCCGTGAAAACCCGGTGATCCGTTCGGCCTCCCGGTTGAAATAAAAAATTTTACGGTTCAGATCATGGGCGATGATCCCGTCTTTCAGATTATCCAGGATTCGCTCAAGGTTCTTTTCATTTAACAGAATCCGTTTCAGGGCAGCATCATTCATCATGGCCCATCATTAGTGTATGCCGGAAAAAATGTCAATCCATTGCTCAGGTGCATAACCGCAGCTTTCAGAGAAGCATCCTTTTCGGCTGACGTCCGGCTTCCTGGATCTGGCCCTGAATGGTGACCACGATCTCTTCCATGGGCACCGTTACCCCGGCGCGTTCCATTCCGGTCTGAACCATGCGGATCAGGCCGGCGCAGCAGGGAACCTCCATGGACAGGACCGTCACGCTGCGGATACCGGCAGTGGCAAAGATCTCCGCAAATTTCTGAATATACGCTTTTCCATCATCGAATTTCGGGCACCCGATCATCACGGTCCGGTTTTTCAGGTAGGTACGATGAAGATCGGGAAAACTCACGGGTACGCAATCTGCGGCAATCAGCAGATTAGCGGCTTTCAAAAACGGCGCATGCGGCGGGATCAGGTGAATCTGAACCGGCCAGTTGGTCAGGGCAGACACCTGTGCCGGCACGGCTTCGGCAGTTTCCGCCCGGGGCGGAAGGGTTCTGATCTGCGCCCCCGCGCAACCAGCGGCCGCCGGGGCCGATGCTGCCTGCCGGGCCAGGGTTTCAAGATGGACATGAACAGCCGCTTCATCAAACGCGTCCGCTTCCCGTTCGATCAGTTTCAACGCATCTTCCGGGCACTCCCCGATACAGGCGCCCAGCCCGTCACAAAACCTGTCTTTTACAATCTTGGCCTTGCCGTCGATGATGGCCAGCGCCCCTTCATCACACCCGGTCACACAGTGGCCGCAACCGTTGCACTTGTCCTCGTCAATTTCAATGATTTTCCGCATCACTTTCATCGGGATTTCCTTTCCAGTCACCTATTCCGGGCGTCTCCGGCTGTCAAACACCGCGTTTCAACACTGGCGCGGGCTGTCCAGGATGACACGTCTTCAGCTCATCCATTAAGATTAGGTGCAGTGTAGACAGGATGCAGGGAAAAGCACTTGACCCAGGTCAAGAAAAGAGGTTTTTTTTCATTTTCTTCAAATGCGCGCCCGGATTCGGTGGACCGGTACCCCCATTGAAAATTCGGAATGTCAATCCGAATTTTCAATGAGTATTGACCGATATAAAAGGCTTCTGCTGTGCGGACACACGCACCCCATCGGTTCCCGGTCTAAGTATCATCCCCTCCGTGTACAATTCTCTGCCATTGCCGGCGCACCGTCCGGAAGGGTCTCCATATAGATGGACTGGCTCGGGAAGGCAAACCCGGTGTGGTTTCTTTCCACGATCTCCTTGATGGCACAGGCCAGATCTTCCTTGAGTTTCAGCCATTCCCCCCAGATCGTTGTGCGCGTAAAGCAGTAAACCATCATGTCGATGGACGAATCACTGAAATCCGAAATCCGGACAAACAAGGGGGCCACTGGCGGGTGAATAAACGCCTCATGGGTCATCAGCCAGTCTTCCACTTCCTTCCTGATCGTCCGAAGCTGGGCTACGGTTGTCCGGTATTCCAGGCCGATCACCCACGAAATCCTGCGATACGTCATCTGGCTGAAGTTGATGACCGAGTTATCGGACAGATCGGCATTGGGCACAAACACCGGTGCTTTATCGAACTGCCTTATTCGGGTGGAACGGAATCCAATGGTTTCGACAGTCCCTTCCACAACCCCCTCCACACGAATCCAGTCTCCGATCTGAAACCGCCGCTCTGCCAGAATCAAAATCCCGGATATCAGATTTTTGAACAAATCCTGGGCCCCAAGGGCCACGGCCACACCGAAAAGGCCCAGGCCGGCGATAATATGGCCGATCTGAATCCCCCAGATGCCCAGAACCGTCGCTGATCCCATAAAAATCAGGCCGGCCCGCAACGCGTTGACCAGCCAGTAGATCATGGACTGGGAAAACAGGTGGGAGAGCCGGTTAAAAACGGCGGATACCGGATCCATGAGGTTGTAAAGTGTCCAGAAAATTGCCAGTACCACCACTGACTTGATTGATTTCAGTAGAAACACCTCCCAGATGCCGGTAATCCCCAGATACTGTTTGGCGACAATGACGCCGAGTATGAACGGTGCCAGCCGCAACGGCCGCTCGATGGCGTTCAGCACCGCATCATCCCACTTTGTCTCTGTCTTTTCGGTAAACGGCCGCAGTCGGTTGACAACAAAATGGGCCAGCACATTCCGCAGAACAAGGGATGCGATCACAAGACCAACGGCGATCACCCAGCGTTCCAGTTCAATGCCGAACACGCCGTGATGCCAGACATCCCTCATCTTGTGGAGAAACAATTTCCATGATACGTTCATACATAAACTCCTTTGATCATAATCGTATCAGACCAGACCGGCGAGAATCCCGGAAACAGCCGCCAGGAGAGCGGCAGCCTGAAACAGGCGCTCTGCCCGTTTTATATCATGAAGATCCGGATCCTTGTCAGACGGACCGATAAATGGTTTTTCCACCCAGGTGCCGTGGTAGGTACTACCGCCGCCCAGACGAATGGAAAGCGCACCAGAAAACGCGGCTTCCGGATACCCGGCATTGGGGCTGGCATGGTTGAAGCCTTCTCTGGACGCCCGTTTAACCGTCTGCCAGGCATCCATCCCGCACATCCGCGCAGCAAGGGCGATAAACAGTACCGCCAATCGTGCCGGAAAAAAATTAGCTGCATCATCCAGCCGGGCTGCGGCTTTACCAAACTGGATATACGTCTGGTTTCGATACCCGATCATGGAATCCAGGGTATTCACCATTTTATAGGCAAGCGCCAGCGGACCGCCGCCCATGACCGCATAAAACAACGGAGAGACCACACCATCCACAAAATTCTCTGCCAGTGTTTCAATGCTCGCCCTGCAGATGCCGGCCCTGTCCAGAGACGCGGTCTCACGGCCCACAATAAAGGAAAGGCGACGTCTGGCCACCCCAATGCCCTCGGAAAGAAAGGCGATCCTTACCTCACGCACCGCTCCGTTCAAAGACCGGATGGAAAGTGCGTAAAAAATCATCACCGCCTGCATGCCCCAGCCGGCAAGGGGATGCAGGGCTTCGGCAGCGGTTACAAGAAGCCGGCAGAGGCTAAAGACACAGGTGACCAGAAAAAGGGTCATGAAAAGCCCGGCTGAAAATGCAGGCACCGGTGCGCGGCGGAGCCGGTTTTCTGCAAACGAAATCACGGATCCGAACCACCGGATGGGATGAAACAGCCAGAGCGGATCTCCCAGCATCAGATCGGCAGTCAGGGCTGCAACGAGGATTCCGGCCGGTGTCATGGGGTTTTTTCCGGATACGCAAACGCGTACAGGGCTGCTGCAAACGCGCGGATCGCCCGGGTATTGCTTTTTGTATCCTGAATGGAAAACCGGAAAAAAGACCGATCCAGTCCTGAAAAATTGCCGCAGTCCCTTATCAGAATACGGTTTTTCATGAGCAGGGTCTTTTTCAGACAGGCCGCCGTCAACCGGGTCGATGTTCCCTTTTTCACCGTTTTCCTCAGCCGCGCAAGCACAAAAAGGGTTTCACTGGGAAAGAGCTCAATGCACGGGTTGTTGCAAAACGCATCATAAAACCGTTTTTTTTCTCTGGCGATGGTTTGCCGAGACGCGGTCACAAACAACCGGTTTTTCATAAGATCCCCGTAAATAAAGCGAACTGCGGCCTGGGCCAGTGTATTGACGCTCCAGGGGCCGATCATCTGCATCAGCTGTGATGCAATGGGAACAGGCGCCTTGATAAACCCCACGCGCAGACCGGGTATCCGGTACAGTTTGGAGATGGATCTCAGCACAATCAGGTTGGGTGCATCCAGACAGAGCAGCGTGTCATCGTTTTCCGTGTCCAGAAACGGCAGATAGGACTCGTCCACCACAAACCAGGTGCCGGGACATGCACGGATCAAGGTCTCAAGAACACAGCGGCTGAGCACCTGTCCCGTCGGATTATTCGGATTGCAGATAAAGACCGTGTCACACCCTTCTGCGGCCGTAAACAGACGGTGTGCATCCAAAGCGAACGCCTCATTCGCGCCGAGGGTCAACGGCTTCACCGCCACCCCATGGACCATGCAGGCATCCGCATAATCCGCATAGGTCGGTTCCACGATCAGCGCGTTTTTTGACCTCAGCAGCTGCGGCAGCAGATAAATGAACCGCGTCGTTCCGTCTGCAGCCACTATCGTGTTGACATCCAGCCCCCAGACCCGGGCATATCGCATCCTTATACCCAGGTTATCTGCCTCGGGCAAGGAAACGATCCGGGGGAGTTCTTTTCTGAGATATGCCACCAGTCCCGCAGGCGGTCCCATGGGATTCACGTTGCTGCTCATATCGAGCATCGCCTCAGGCGCACAACCCACACCCGCGGCCAGTTCGCTTACATTCCCGCCATGTCCTGTCAACATGAATCACCTGCCACCGTCGATTTACGCATTACCTAGTAAAGGCTCCACTGAAAATGGGCGCCAGCGGCAAGGGCGAGCAGTACCTCAACCACCTCTACCTGGCAGCCCAGCATGTCACCGGTGATGCATCCCAGCCGTTTTCGATACCAGAAAAAAAGAATCAGGATGCCGAATAAAAACGCGGCCACCATCCGGACACCAGGCCATCCGGAAACGCTGGCAAGGACACCCAAAGGGATCACACAGAGCGTGTCTTTCATACCCACAGGCCGTGAAAACAGGGATGCGCCTGTGCCGGATTCCCGACCGTAGGGAAGGATATGGATACCGATCATCATACCGGTGCGCGACAATGAAGGGATTAACAGAAATACAGCGGTCCGCTCCAGCGAAGAAAGGGGTGCCAGGGCAATACTGAAAAAACCGGCGGTCTTCAGCATCAGCGCCGCCATCATGGCCATGGCCCCCATGGCGCCGATGCGGCTGTCTTTCATGATATCAAGTACCCGGTCTTTGGGCTGACAGGAAAACAGACCGTCTGCCGTATCGGCAAGGCCATCCATGTGCAGGCCTCCGGTGAGCATCAGAAGAAACACCGTGTCAAGAACAGCTGTGACCGCAGGCGGCCACAGGTGGCGGGATACCAGATCGACAACGATCAGGCAGGCACCGATCACCAGGCCCACCAGGGGGAAAAACGGCACCGCATCACGCAAATCAAACGATTCAGGATCCCCGGCCAGAGGTCCGGCAGGGATCCTTGTAAAAAACGTCAGGGCAAAAAAGAACCGAGAGATCACCGCACCTCGCTTGATACGGACGACCCTTTAAGATACACAGGCATCCCGGACGCCATGAGAACGGCCGTATCCGCTGCACGCGCAAGAAACTGGTTGACTTCTCCCAGAATATCCCGGAAGGCTCGAGAAAGCGGATGCTCCGGTACAATCCCCCAGCCGACCTCATTGGATACCATGACAACTGGACACACCCGCATGCCAATTACCTCCATCAGCGCCTTTGCATGAGACCGGATGTCTGTTTCCGTATCTCCCGCCATCATCCGATTACTGACCCACAAGGTGAAGCAGTCGATCAGGACAACCGACGCATCCCCTGCGATGCGGGTAAGTGTCCCGGTTAAATCCAGGGGTTCCTCGACGGTTCGCCACCCGCTTCCACGTTCGTTTCGATGGCGGGCCACGCGCCGTTTCATTTCAGCGTCAACCGGTTCGCAGGTGGCCAGGTAAACGCGACCGGACGATGCAGTGGATTCTGCCAGATCCATCGCAAAACGGGTTTTTCCACTTCGGCAGCCGCCGGTGACATAGAATATCGCGTGCATGACAGTTCCGATAACAGTTTGTGAAACCAGGGTCAAGTAATGGCGTCGCGCCCATCGCAACATGTGAAACACTTGACGGATTCCCATCAATCCTTCACGATGGCCATACTGTCGAAAAAGGTATGTCAGATTCTGTAGCATCGTCAATGGGAATTGAACCCGTCTCATGCTGTCCGGAAGCGTTGAAATCACCGGAGACAGCCACCCGGCAGCGATTCGCAACTGCAGATCGTCAGGATGGCATGTTCGATGAGCCCCAGGGGGTCGATGGCGGAGGATTTGATCACCTGGTCGGTCTCAAGCAGGCGGTTCAAGGCCCGCACCAGTTCATCCGGCGTGAATTTGCCGGCCTTCTGAAACAACTGATAGATCGGATAAGCGCTTTTACCACTTCCGCCAATGCGCCGGTCCGAAGCTGTTTTTTTCTGCGGTGCCTTTTTTTTTTCACTGGCAAGGGATTGGCAGGCCAGGGCTTGTTCATCTTCCCGGGCCCACTCATCCAGCCGGGCGTCAAAGGCGGTGATCAGGGGCATTACCCTGGCGGTAAAGGCGTTGTAGGGCATGGCTGTCCCGGCGTGTTCACCCCAGTGGTTCTTTATAAACAGTGACATGGCAAGCAGACGACGGACCTGATTGACCAGTGCAGCCTGGATCTGGAGCGGGTGCATCCCTGCGCGGGCAAGGGATCGTGCATAAAAGACAGCCGCCCCGGCATTCCGATCAGCCAGCGCGGAGGTGAGTTCAAAGATGGGATCCTGCCGGGTGCGGACCAGGAGCTGCCGGACGTCCGCTGCCGTAATCTCCTGCCGGGGCCCTGCATAGTCGATGAGCTTTTCGAGATTGCCGGTAAAGGTGTCAAGGTCAAACCCGGTCAGGTCCATGAGCGCAGACAATCCAGCCGGTGCCAGCCGTTTTCCCTGGGCATCCAGCAGTTCCGCGGCGCACATCCGCATCACCTTCTCCTGTATCTCGCGGTCCGCCTTCCGCTCCCCTTTCGGCACACTGCAGTCGATCACCGTGCAGGCTGACTCGAGCGTCTTGAACGCCTTGCGGCGCTTGTCAAGGGTATCCGTGGTCACGACCAGGACGTTTCCGTCCGGGAACCCGGCCGCCGCCGCGTTGGCGAGCAGGTCAGGAAGACCTTCGGGTGCTGCGGCTTTCAGCTGATGATCCCGGATATGGAAAAGCAGATCCCCCAGCCAGGCGGGCGCCTCCCCGGAGGTGCCTTCAATGGCGGCCCAGAGTTTTGAAGGGGCCTCGGTATAGTCCGCCGGGTCCAGCCCGAGAGCGGAGAGCAGGGCGACCAGCCCTGTTGCCGCAGCAGCTGGTTTGGACGCCTCAACGTTTTTCCGGATCCGGTCCAGGCGACGGGCGGTCTGTTTCTTATCCGATGTAAACGGAAGCTCCGTAACCGCAACCACTTTGGGGCCAGTGGAAAATCCGTAGGTATTGACCTGTTCGATGGCGACCCGGATATCGGTATCTCCGGAATAGACCGCGTAAGAAAAGGCCCGGTCCGCTTCGGGGACCAGCTGATCCACCAGCTGGCGCTGGATGCGCCGCACGAGAAAGGATTCGCCGGTCAGCAGGATCACCGATGGCGTATTTCCGGGTACCAGACCGGCGAGAAAGGCGTTTGCTTCATCAAACCGGATCAGGGTCATGGAGCGTTTCTTTTTCTCGAAAGTACAAGCAGCATGCTCAGGCTGAAAACAAAAAGCAGCAGACCGATGAACTGGGAAACCGACAACAGCCCCCACACGACATCCCCCCGGGGATCGCCCCGGAAGCGTTCGAGAAACGACCGCATGAGTCCGTACAGCCCCACATAGATCCAGAACAACTGCCCGGAAAACCGCATGAACCGTTTGAGAGACAGCAAGAGGACAAACAAGAGCAGATTACCCAGCACAGAATAGAGCTGAGACGGATGCAGCAGCATCCCGGTGGGAGCAAGGCTCATGGGATCTGCAAACTGAACCGCCCACGGAAGATCGCAGGTTTTACCATAACAGCAGCCGGCAAAAAAACAGCCCATACGGCCAATGCCGTGGCCCAGCGCCAGGCCCGGTGCCAGGATATCCCCCACCTCCCAGACCGGCATTTCTTTTTTCTTCAGGTAGATCCACACGGCGATCAGGGCCGTGACAAACCCGCCGTAAAACACCAGTCCCCCGTTCCAGATCATAAAGATGGAAAGCAGATCATCCGCGAACTGTTCGGGATAGATGATCACATAAAACAGCCGGGCACCGGCAATGGCGGCAAGCAGTACAATGAACGCCAGATCAAGGATGGGTTCCGGTTCCTGTCCGCGCCAGACTGCCTCAAGACGGGTCCAGAAAATGCCGGCCAGAAAACCTAAGGCCACAAACAGCCCGTAGGTATGGAGAGTGACGGGTCCCAGCGAGAACAACACAGGATGCATGGGAAATCTTTCCCTTTCTCTGCTTTATTCGGGCAGACGATCAAAAAAGAGATGGATGGCAACAATCGTGATCCCGATGGTAATCGCGCTGTCTGCCACATTAAAAGCCGGCCAGTGAAGGGCTCCGATATGAAAATCGAGAAAATCAATCACTTTTCCCAGCCGGATGCGGTCTAAAAGATTTCCCGCAGCCCCGCCCAGGATCATGGCCATCGCCGCAGCGAGCCAGGGATGCGTATCGGGAATGCGTTGATAAAAAACCAGGATAAATATGACCACGACACCAGAGACGAAAATAAAAAAGAACTTCCGAATCCACAGGTGCTGATTTGCCAGAAATCCGAAGGCCCCGCCGGGGTTCTGGACATGGGTCAGGTTAAAAAAACCGGAGAAGACCGGGAGGGTATCGTTCAAAGCAAGCTGCGAGAAAACGATCTGTTTGGTTACCTGGTCGAGCAGGAGCACGATCCCGCCGATAAAAAAAAGCCGCCAGAGTTGTTTCTGGTTCATCACGTTCCGTATTCCTTGTAACGGCCATGGGCGACCGTTTTTTTCACCGCCGGTTGCCCGCAACACATCATGAAAGAAACAAATCAGTTCATTGAGTTCTTTCATGTAAACCGTATCCGGCCCTAAGCAGCCCTGGGCCGGATACCTGACGATCCCCCCCTACCCTGCCTGGATCACCTTCAACGCCTCTCTGCAGCGCTCGCACACCGTGGGATGGTCTGAAGACGCGCCCACGGTGGTGGAGTAAATCCAGCAGCGCTCACATTTTTCGCCGGGCGCTTTTTCCACACAGATTTTCAGGCCCTCGATCTCGTCACTGAAAAACGCGTTCTCGGGTGCAGGGGTGGTTGTTTCAACCGTCACACGGGAGACGATGCAGAGAGTCGGCATCATCTCTGCATACTGCGTGAGCAGGCCGGTCAAGTCCTCAGGAGGATACAGGGTGACACTGGCATCCAGGGCATGGCCGATCACCTTCTGCACCCGTGCAGCTTCAAGGGCTTTGGTGACTTCCCCGCGGACATTGATGAGATCCTGCCAGGTCGTTTCAAGTGCCGGATTTTCCCAGGTCAGATCCGCCTCTGCCCGCGCTGCCTGATGCACACTTTTCGGACGCCCCTCAGCCGCCGGCATGTATCCCCAGACTTCTTCTGCGGTAAAGGGCAGCATCGGGGCCATGATCCGGACCAGGGCATCCAGAATATCATACAGGGCGGTCTGGGCGCTTTTCCGTTCCAGAGACGCTGCCGGCAAGGCGTAGAGCCGGTCTTTCAGGATGTCGAGATAAAACGCGGACAGGTCCACCGTGCAAAAATTATGCAGGGCATGATAGACCGTATGGAACTCGTACACCTCGTAGGCGGCATTGGATTTTTCAATCAATCCCTTGAGCGCATGCAGGATATACTGATCAATTTCCTGCATGTCCGCAACTGGTACCCGATCCTGATCCGGTTTGAAATCCGGTAGGTTACCGAGAATGTAGCGGCAGGTATTCCGGATCCGGCGGTAGGCGTCACTCAGCTGTTTGAGGATGGTATCTGAAATCCGGACATCATCCCGGTAATCGGACGCTGCCACCCAGAGGCGCAGGATCTCTGCACCGTATTGGTTGATCACCTTGTCCGGGGCAACCACGTTGCCAACGGACTTGGACATTTTCTTGCCGTCCTTGTCCACCACAAATCCATGGGTGAGCACCGACCGGTAGGGCGCTTTCCCCTTCAGGCCAATGGCCGTAAGCAATGAGCTGTGAAACCAGCCCCGGTGCTGGTCACTGCCTTCGAGATACAGATCCGCGGGCCAGCGCAAGTTTTCACGGGCCGCGAGTACGGCCGCATGGGTCACGCCCGAATCAAACCAGACATCAAGGATATCGGTCTCTTTTTTAAAGTCACGTTCCCCGCAGTGCGCGCACACCGCTCCGTCAGGCAGAAAAAAGGACGCCGGCTGCGCAAACCAGACATCGGCGCCCGCTGCTTTAAAGGTCTCGAACACGCGTTCCACATAGGCCTCGTTGATATGCGGCTCACCGCATTTCCCGCAGAACACCACGGCAATGGGAACGCCCCAGGACCGCTGGCGGGACACACACCAGTCCGGCCGGTTGGCGATCATGCCGTGAATCCGGTCCCGTCCCCACTTGGGAATCCAGGCCACCTTATCAATGGCAGTCAGGGCCTTTTCCCTCAGGTCGTTGGTGGACATGGAAATGAACCACTGGGGGGTTGCCCGAAAAATGACCGGCTTCTTGCAGCGCCAGCAATGGGGATAGGAATGGCTGATGGCTTCGGATTTTATCAGGTGTCCGGAGGCGGTCAGGCGATGGATGATCTCTTCATTGGCCTTGAAGACAAAGGTGCCCTGCAGGTCACCGACTTCATCTGTATAACAGCCGTTGTCCGCCACTGGCGAAAAGGGTTCCAGACCGTAGTTCAGGGCGACACGATAGTCATCCGCCCCATGGCCGGGGGCTGTATGCACGCAGCCGGTACCGGCTTCAAGGGTCACATGATTGCCGAGCATCACCAGGGATTCCCGGTCAAACAGGGGGTGTCTGCACTGTTTTTTATTGAGCACCCGGCCCTTGAATGTTGCGATGTTTTTATAATCCGTGATGCAGAAGGTTTCCATGCAGGACGCGACACGCTCGGATGCCAGGATCCAGATCTCCGCCCCGCCCACGTTCACCGCTGCGTAATCAAAATCCGGATGCAGACAGATCCCAAGATTGGCAGGAAGGGTCCAGGGGGTGGTGGTCCAGATTACCACACAGGGGGTTTCTCCGGCCAGTTCGGGAATCGTATCCCCGATGTCGTCGACAAACGGAAATTTCACGTAAATGGAAGGCGAGCTTTCATCACTGTACTCGATTTCCGCCTCGGCGAGCGCGGTCTGACAGCTGCAGCACCAGTGGATGGGTTTCTTTCCCCGGTACAGACCGCCGTTCAATGCAAAGGAAAGGCATTCCCGGGCAATAATGGCTTCAAATTCTGCGTTCATGGTCAGATAGGGGTTTTCCCAGTCCCCGATACCGCCTAAGCGTTTGAACTCATCGCGCTGAATATCGATAAACCCGGCTGCGTATTCCCGGCACTTTTGCCGGATTTCCACCTGGGTCAGCTCTCGTTTTTTCTTGCCCAGTTTCTTGTCCACGTTATGCTCGATGGGAAGTCCGTGACAGTCCCAGCCCGGCACGTAGATCGCGTCAAATCCTTCCATCTGCCTGGATCTGACAATGATATCCTTCAAGATTTTATTCATGGCGGTCCCGATATGAATATTTCCGTTGGCATAGGGCGGGCCGTCATGAAGGATGAAGGGTTTGCGGCCTTTGGATGCTTTGCGGATCTGGCCATGCAGGTCAGCTGCTTCCCAGGCCCTGAGCTGTTCAGGTTCGCGTTTGGGCAGGTTCCCCCGCATGGGGAACTGGGTTTCCGGTAGATTCAGGGTTGTTTTATAATCCATCTATACTTCTCCACATCGAATATATGAATTCTTTGTTTTATCTTTGAAATCTTAGGGAATAATGTATTTTACGCCCCGGTGTCAAGGAAATGATGCGCCTGTGACAGGAAGGATGCCCCTTGCCTGTCAGCTAAATCCGATCACCAGACACAGCCGCTCGGCGCCTACGCCGGTAAGTCGGTACGGGTGCCGGGAGATCAGCGTGGGAGCAGCCTTTCCTCCGTCCGCCCGCTCTGATTTGCGCGACTGACAAACAACCGCCGACCACTCCCGGTCCCCTTCCATGGATTTCATGGCGATGATCCGGCCGCCGGGCTTGAGCAACGGCCGTGCCTGTTCAATAATACCGGACAGGCTGGAATACGCTCTGCAGGTGACGCAATCGTATGCCCCCCGATGGGCCGGATCGGTCGCCAACACCTCGATGCGCGCCTGGACCGCGCTACCGGTCGCATGTCCCATGGATCTGAGCACCTGACGGATAAAGTGAATCTTCTTCTGCACCGCATCCACCATACAGATCTGCATCTCCGGACGGGCCGTCTTCCAGACCAGTCCGGGGAACCCGGCACCAGAGCCCATATCAAGCACGTGGTCATCCGGTTTCACCTGATCTAGCACGCTGAGGGAATCCACCCAATGCTTCCACGCCATTTCAACAGGGTCAACGATCGCTGTCAGATTGATACGCCGGTTCCACTGCACCAGCAGCTCGGCATGAAGCGCCATCTGCGCGATCCGGGACGCATCAATATCCAGTGGAAGATCTTTCAATCCCTGTTCGAGGGCGGCTTGCCATGAGGTGATGTGAAATGCGTTCTCCATGTGTCCCGGTTCTCTCACCCGCTGTATCCCTGCTGCGGATTTTGAAATAGTGTATCCATATCACACTCACCTGACCGGGATCAATTCGGCAGATGTTTTTTATTTCACGAGGGCCGGGTTCATGATACAGCAAACCATATGGCAGGATTTCAAAATAGAAGAGACGGTCGTTGATGGATGCGATCATGGTGATGCTTAAGGGAGCATACGAAAGAACTTACGGAGAAAAAATTATGATGAGAACGTTTACATTAGACTATTGGATCGACGACGGATGGTATGTCGGAAAACTGCGTGAAGTTCCCGGAATTTTTAGTCAAGGTGAAACACTTGAAGCGTTAAAACAAAACATTCAAGACGCTTTTATGCTAATGGTTCAAGAAGTGCCGCCAATCCCAAAACAGGAAAACAGGCACCGGTTCCACGACACCCAGAAATTAAGGAAAGTTTATGCAGACTAATCAAGCAGCAGTTGGGCGCATGATCTCCTAACAAGCCGCCATTTCCTCAGAAAAATACAACTCCATATAAATACTGCTTGACACATTATAATATCATCTTTTATAATAGACAGCTTTAAAGCCAGATATTATTATAAATAATTTTTAATTTTAAGGTGTTAACACGTTTTTACCCTTGCGCAGATAAAACGACCTGTCAATGCAGCCCCTTCGTCAGTCATTGCAGAGTACCAACGCACCGTTTCATGAATACATCATCAGGTAAGGAACAATCAGGATGAAATACGCCATCGAACAGCTACGCAATATCGGTATCAGTGCGCATATCGACTCTGGGAAAACCACGCTTACGGAACGGATTCTCTACTTTACCAAGCGAATCCACGCCATCCATGACGTCAAAGGTAAAGACGGTGTCGGCGCCACCATGGACTCCATGGAACTGGAGCGGGAGCGCGGCATCACCATTGCGTCGGCGGCAACCTTCTGTGACTGGAAAGATGTTAACATCAATATTATCGATACCCCGGGCCACGTTGACTTCACTGTGGAAGTCGAACGGGCCTTGCGTGTCCTTGACGGCGCGGTTCTGGTGCTCTGCTCGGTTGCCGGGGTCCAGTCTCAGACCCTCACCGTTGACCAGCAGATGAAGCGTTACGGTGTTCCTTCCATTGCCTTTGTGAACAAATGCGACCGCAGCGGCGCCAACCCGTTCCGGGTCATTGACCAGCTGCATGAAAAACTCGGTCACAATGCGGTGGCCATGCAGGTGCCCATCGGACTCGAAGACCGGTTTGAAGGGGTTGTGGATCTGATCACGATGCAGGCCGTCTACTTTGACGGCAGTAACGGCGAAACCCTGCGCTACGCGCCCATCCCCGAAGACCTGATGGACAAGGCCCAGGAAAAACGGGACGAACTCATTGACAAGGCCTCGTTGTTTTCTGAAGAACTGACCGACGCGATCCTCGAAGAAGGCGAGATCTCCGAAGCACTGATCATCTCGGCCCTTCGCGCCGGTGTTCTCGAACGCGGCATCACCCCGGTTTTCATGGGTTCCGCCTACAAGAACAAGGGAATACAGCCGCTGCTCGACGCGGTCAAGGACCTCATGCCCTGCCCCAGTGACGTTGTCAACGAAGCCATTGACATCACAAATAATACTAATAAAGTTTTGCTGGACAGCGATCCGGAGAAACCCACCATTGCCCTGGCCTTCAAACTCGAAGATGGCCAGTACGGCCAGCTCACCTATATCCGTGTCTACCAGGGCACCCTTTCCAAAGGGGATACGGTGATCAATGTCCGCGACAACCGCAAAATCAAGGTCGGCCGCCTGGTGCGCATGCATGCGGATCAGATGGAGGATATTGATGCGATTCCCGCCGGTTCCATCGGCGCCCTGTTCGGTGTGGACTGCGCTTCCGGCGACACCTTTGTTACCCAGGGCGTCAACCTGGCCATGACCTCCATGTATGTACCGGAGCCGGTCATCTCTCTTTCGATCACGCCCAAGGACAACAAGGCCCAGGTCAACATGTCCAAAGCCCTGAACCGTTTTACCAAGGAAGACCCCACCTTCCGGACCTATGTGGACGCTGAAACCAACGAAACCATCATCGAGGGGATGGGCGAGCTTCACCTGGAAGTCTATGTGGAGCGGATGCTGCGCGAATACAATGCCCAGGTGGAAACCGGCCAGCCCCGGGTTGCCTACCGTGAAACCATCACCCGCAAGGCTGAATTCAACTATACGCACAAGAAACAGACCGGCGGCGCCGGCCAGTATGGTCGTGTGGCCGGTTATATGGAGCCGCTGGAAGACGGTGACTTTGAATTTGACAACAAGATCACCGGCGGCGTGATTCCGACCCAGTATATTCCGGCCTGTGAAAAGGGTTTCAAGGACTGCATGACCAAAGGACCGAAAATGGAATTCCCGGTCAGCGGCATCAAGATTGTCATTGATGACGGTGCCTATCATGCGGTGGACTCCTCTGAAATGGCCTTTCAGGCAGCTGCCCGCGGGGCGTTCCAGGAAGCGTACATGAAAGCCAAGCCCATGATCCTGGAACCGATCATGAAGGTGGTTGTAGAATCGCCCAATGAATTCCAGGGTGCGGTCATGGGATCGTTAAACCAGCGCCGCGGCCTGATCCAGGGGGTGCAGGAAGAAGGGATCCTCTGCATCTGCGAAGCCCTGGTTCCCCTGGCGGAAATGTTCGGTTACTCCACCGTGATCCGGTCCCTGACCCAGGGGAAAGCCCAGTTCACCATGGAGTTTTCCACCTACAAGCAGGTACCGCAGTCTGTGGCGGAAACCATTCAAAAAGAAGTGGAAGCGGAAAAAAAGAACAAGAAATAATCACCGCGATCCAGTCGATGCGAAAGACCCGTAGCAAAACAGCCGCTGCACCGTGTGCAGCGGCTGTTTTGTTTCAAGGCAGAGGGATCTCCGCGCACGTTTAAAAAAAGGAGATATATTTTTTGATAATTTCGCAAGAGCTGTAACTAGTTCACCGCCACGTCTTTTGATATAGTGCCGTTGCTGTGGATTTGGGCGGCGTTTATCAATTTGACATCCTTTTTCAACCGCGATAAATATTTCTGGACCTTCAACGGCCGTAATCCAGTGCCGTACAAAGGAATCCCGGACGGAGACAGCCCGATGTATTCAAACATACGCATGTTGTGGTTTGACCCGAAACACGGCACCGCCTGTGAGCTGTGGATGCCCACCTGTGCCTGCCCTGAACTGCGCGTGGTCAGATCCGTTCGAGCCCTGACTGCATGACCGAACCGATTTGCATGGCCATCAGCGGCGGCATTGATTCCCTGGTTGCGGCCCACCTGTTAACGGACCAGGGCGCGGACCTGATCGGGATTCACTTTATTACCGGATTTGAGACCGGATCTGATGAAACCGACCCCATGGCGGCGGCAGCAGCCCGTATCCGGCCGGTGTCCGAGCAACTGAACATCCCCGTTCATGTGGTGGATGCCCGGCAGCCCTTTTACACCGCGGTCATCCGGTATTTTGTGGATGCCTACCACCAGGGACACACCCCCAACCCTTGCCTGCAGTGCAATGCAAGGATCAAATTCGGGTGGTTAAAAACCGTGGCCGCCCGATACGGGGCCACCTGTCTTGCCACCGGCCACTATGTGCAGACCTGCCAGACCCAACAGGGCGTCTCGCTGATCTGCCAGGGTGCAGACCAGAAAAAAGACCAGTCCTATTTTCTCGGCTTTCTTTCCCCCCAGCAGATCCGGACATCCCGATTTCCCCTGGGCGCCCTGACCAAGGCGGATATCAAAGCGTATGCGGCCAGGCATCATCTGGTGCCGGTTCAGAAAAAAGAAAGCCAGGACATCTGCTTTATCACGGGCCGCTCTTACCGGGAGTTTCTCGAAAACACCGGCAACACGTCGGCTGGGCCTGGGCCTGTGGTGGACACCACTGGCAGGGTTTTAGGCCAGCACAAAGGGCTGCAGGGGTACACGGTGGGACAGCGACGCGGCCTCGGGATTCCGGGCCCCGAACCCTATTACGTGCTTTCGCTGGATACGAAAACCAACCAGCTGGTGATCGGCTTCAAAGCGGAGTGCTACCAGACTAGCTGCCGTGTCAGGGGCCTGCAATGGCATACACATCCCTCTGATGAGCCCCTCTTTGTTCGGTTACGCTACAGCCATCAACCGGTTCGCTGTGAAATCCACACCCCGCAGCCAGACCCGCATACGGCCGTGCTCCGGTTTGCGGAGCCCCAGTTGTCGGTTACCCCGGGTCAGGGGGCGGTGTTTTACGACACCCACGGGTGCGTGATTGGCGCTGGCTGGATAGACCAGACGGTTTCAGAAAGCAGACACCGCTAAATGAACCATTTTTTCATTCAGACCCTGGGATGTAAGGTCAACCAGTATGAATCCGATGCCATTGCCCAGATGCTGATTTCATCCGGCTGGATACGGACAGACGCCGTCTCTGAGGCAGATGCCTGTATTTTAAATACCTGTGCGGTCACCGGCCGGGCCGGCGTCCAGTCACGCCAGGCGGCCCGGCGCCTGATTCGGTCGGCCCCGCAGGCGGTTATCGTTATCACCGGCTGTTATACCCAAATCGCGTCACCGGCCATTTCAGACATCACTGGGGTGCATGCCATCATCGATCACCGGGACAAACCCCGCATCTGTGAACAGGTACACACCCTGTCCCTGCTGCCCCCTGAAAGGCGTCCCCAAGCCTGTGCACTCCAACGGAACCACTGTGATGACACCCGGTTCCTCCCTTTTCCCGTGGTCACGGACCGCGCCCGGACCCGGCAGCACCTGAAAATTCAAGATGGCTGCAACGCCTTTTGTACCTACTGCATTGTCCCGTACACCCGGGGTCGCAGCCGCTCCATGGCAGCAGATGAAGTGGTCTCCCAGGTGAGAGGGCTTGCCGCGTCCCAGTGCCGGGAAGTGATTCTTGCCGGGATTCATCTGGGAATGTACGGCCATGACCTGCACCCCCCCACCGATCTGGCGGCCATCACCCGGCGGATGCTTTCAGAAACCAATATCCCGCGAATCCGCTTTGGTTCCATTGAGCCGGCTGAGGTCACCGATGAGTTGCTCGTGCTGGCGGAAAACAGCCCCCGCATCTGCCGGCACTTTCATGTGCCCCTCCAGAACGGAGATGACACCCTCCTGAAACAGATGAAACGGCCCTATGATTTTGCCTTTTTCTCAGAGCGGATAAGGGAAATACATTCCCGGATACCGTCAGCAGCCATTGGCATCGATGTGATGGTCGGATTTCCCGGCGAGTCGGATGCGGCGTTTGAGCGAACACGCGAACGGATTGCCGGGCTCCCCATCAGTCATCTGCATGTATTCCCCTTTTCTCCGCGGCCGGGAACACCGGCAGCCGGATTTCCCGATCCAGTGCCGGGACATACAGCCAGCGGCCGTGCGCGCCTGCTGCGGGAGCTGGGCGCTGAAAAAACCCATGCGTTTGCAACACAGGCCCTGTCTGACGGCCCCCTGAAGGTCTTGTTTGAAAAAACACTCCAGCCAGACGGGCGCATCCGCGGAGTGTCCGATCATTATCTCACGGTATTTGCCCCAGGGGATCCCGGTCTGAAAAACCGGATTGTAAATGTGACGGGGATTTCGGTTGCCGCTGACGGATCCATAACGGGTAGGGTGACGAAAGGAAAATGCGACTAATCGCTTGAGATATAGGCATAAGCGCTGTGGTTGTGAATGGACTCGAAATTTTCAGCACTGACTTCAAACCAGTAGATATTCGGATCCTCCTTGATGGACACGGCCACGTCGCGGACAATATCTTCTACAAACTTGGGGTTGTTGTAGGCAGCTTCGGTGACGTATTTCTCATCGGTTCGTTTCAACACAGAATAGACTTCGCAGGACGCGGCGTTTTCCACCAGCCGTATCATGTCTTCGATCCAGATAAAGTGCTTAAACCGGGTCCGCAGCCGCACTTCTCCGCGCTGGTTGTGGGCCCCTTCCGCACTGATCTCCTTTGAACACGGGCAGACCGACGAAATGGGAACCACCACTTCAGAGATCAGGTCGACATGTCCGTTAGGGTCACAGGAGCCTTCGAAGATGCAGGTGTAGTCCATGAGCCCGGGGGATTTGCTGACCGGTGCTTCCTTGCGGATAAAGTAGGGAAATGAGACCTGGATGTGCGCTGAAACGGCATCCAGGTGATCTTTCATCTGAAACAGGATTTCAGACAGGGTTTTTAAAGAAACCTCTTCGGTCCGTATCACATGGAGCATTTCCACAAAGCGGCTCATGTGGGTGCCCTTGGTATCATGGGGCAGACCGACAGACATATTGATGTTGGCAATGGTGGACTGGGTGCCCTTTTCTCTGTCAAGCACCCGGATGGGATACCGCAGGTTCTTGATCCCCACCTTGTTGATGGGAATATTGCGATGGTCACGCTGTTTTTGGATATCAATCATCGTCTGTCTCGCAACCGGTTGTGCAGTCGCGGCCCAATCTCCGGAAATACCGCCTGAACAGACGGGTTATAACAGATAGTCGGATCGCACATGTTGCAGGGAATGAAAGATATTCCCTTTCACGTGCGGGCTTTTAGCATACAATTCGCTCAGCAGGGCCTTGATTTCCTGCCGTTTGGATCTCCCGGCAGACGGACAGGGATTTTCACATATGGGAAAAGCCTGCTGCCTTGAATACGTTTCTATAGCGGATTCATCGAGAAAAGCCAATGGCCGAATGACGGTGAGTGCCCCGTCAAACAAGGTCTGCGACGGCACCATGGTGCTGATGTGTCCGGCGTAGCAGAGGTTGAGAAAAAAGGTTTCGATGATGTCGTCCTTGTGATGCCCCAGTGCCAGCTTGTTGCATCCGGCATCGCGGCAATGTTCAAACAGGGCTTTCCGGCGGAGACGGGCACAGAGAAAACAGGCACTGGCCTGGTTTTCCGGACGGTGGGCCAGAATGCCGTGGTCTGTCCTGTGCACATGAAACGGGAGGCCTCTGGCGTCGCAGTGGGCTTTGAGCTGATCTGAGAAACCGCCCGGGAATCCGGGGTCGATATAAACGGGTTCCAACTGGTAATCAATGGGGGCGTATTCGCGACGAACCGCCAGCAGATCCAGGAGAGCGAGGCTGTCTTTTCCGCCAGAGAGACCCACGGCAACACGGTCGCCGTCGGCGAGCATATCATACTGGTGCATCGCCCTGCTCACAGCACGATGCACGTTTTTTATGAATCTGGAACGATGGGCCACGCGAAATCGATACAGCTTGTTTCTACGAACGCTGTTCTGCTTCTTCGGGCGGTACGATTGTAATTTTACCTGCGGCAATTTCCCGAAGAGAAGTAACCGCATCTTCATTTTTCGTCATGGTTACCAGGCGTTCGGATCCTTCACGAATCTGGCGTACACGCTTTGCAGCCATATGGACCAGTACGAACCGATTAGGGACTTTTTCAAGACAGTCTTGGATAGTTACACGGGCCAAAATCATCACTCCATCTGATGGTGTCAAGGTTTGCCGTCACACGGTGACCGGCAGTTAAAAACGCATGGGGGCAAGTTGCCAGATGCGGGCCTCTATACAATATCAATCAGCTCGTAGGCGCGCTTTCCGCCCGGAGCCTGCAGAATCACTTCATCACCGGGCCGTTTGCCCAGCATGGCCTGGCCCAGGGGGCTGTTGATGGAAATCCTGCCCTTGTCGATATCCGATTCTTCCTGGCCGACCAGCTGATAGGTCACTTCGTCACCCGTGTCAATATTCTCAAGAATGACCGTTGACGCAAATACCACCTTATCCTTGGGCAAAATTCCCGGATCAATCACATCGGCGCTTCCGAGCTTGTACTCAAGCTCATTGATACGGGCTTCGATGAATGCCTGACGTTCCTTTGCCGCATCATACTCGGCATTTTCAGAAAGATCTCCGTGGGCCCGCGCAACTTCAATGGCTTTGATGACATTCGGACGTTCCGTGCTTTTGAGGTGTTCCAGCTCTTTCTTGAGACTGTCGTACCCTTCCCGGGTAATGGGTGTTCGCTCCAAGTTAGGCTCCTAATTCCATTTCTTTTGCACTAAACAGCTAAAATTAAAAATGGATTGACGGTGAAACCGCATTCACCGTCAATCCTGGGTGTTTTATCTGGTGTCTGCCCTGAGACCGGCAACCTGAATCGTGTCCGGCATGTTCATAGCTCAAAGACTGCCAATATTCGATACCTTATCTGATTTTCTGAAAAACGGCAACAGGGTGATCGGCCCGGAGATGACGTAGATCACTGCCAGAACAAAAAATGCAGCGCAGGGGACCGCAGCAATGAAACTGACGATGAGAATCAAGAGCACCAGCATATTGAAACTCATCTTCTTAAACAGCTCGGGTTTCTTGAAACTCTGATACCGCACCGAGCTCACCATGAGAAACGAAACCATGTACATCATGGCAAGAAACAGATAGGTGGACACATGCGGGGTGAACTGGTAATTTTCGCAAAAGAGAACCGTGGCCGCGCAGATCCCGGCACCGGCCGGGATGGGGAGTCCCTGAAAGGTATCGCCGGTATCGCTTCCCGCCTGGGTATTGAAACGGGCCAGACGAAGCGCACCGCATGCCGTGTACAGAAATGCCGCCAGCCATCCCAGGCGTCCCATGGGCTGCAACACCCACATATAGACCAGCATCCCCGGTGCCACGCCAAACGAGATAAGATCTGCCAGTGAATCATATTCGATACCGAACTGACTGGTGGTGTTGGTGGCCCGTGCGACTTTTCCGTCCAGGTTGTCGAACACCGCCGCAATGAACAAGAACTGGGCCGCGGCAAAATAGTTTCCCTTGATCGTTGTAATGATGGACATGTACCCGAAAAAAAGATTGAGCGTGGTAAACAGATTGGGAAGAATATAAATCCCTTTTCTGAACTTCTCAGACGGATGGCTTTTCTGCTTTTTCATACACCCCCTCCCCTGTTTCAGTTCGCTTGAACGCCACCTTCAGACGAACCGGCTTCATCGGTCTGGCAAAGTGAAAATGTGCCCAGCACGGTGGCGCCTGCCTTTACTTTTTGGCCCATACAAATGGCGGGTTTGAAATCCGCCGGCAAGTAAAGATCGAGCCGTGATCCGAAGCAGATCATACCAAAACGGTTGCCCCGGGTTACCCGGTCACCGGGTTTGAGACCGCAGATAATGCGCCGGGCGATCAGGCCGGCGATCTGAACCACACCATACCGGATGCCGGTATCGGTTTGAAAGATCACCGCGTTTCGTTCGTTCTTGTCAGACGCTTTATCAAAGGCCGCATTGACAAAGGAACCGGCGTGATAGACGATATCCTCAACCACACCGGATGCGGGAATCCGGTTCACATGCACATTGAATACAGACATAAAGACACTGATCTTAACCGCAGGGCCGCCGGTTACCGGATTGTCCGCAACCGTTTCGCTGACAATGATTTTTCCGTCAGCCGGCGATACCAGCAAGCCGGGTTCCGACGGAATCAGCCGATCCGGATCCCTGAAGAAATACGCAGTGAACGCGGCAAACACGAGGCCGATCACAGCGAGCGGTTTCCATCCGAGGAGGGCTGCGGTGAGGGTGACAAACACCGCTGCAGCGATAAATCCGTAACCCGGTTTGGCGATCGGAAACGCGGACTGACGGGTGGTGTCATACCACGGGTTTGACGTCTGCATTGATTTAAATTCCATAAAAAAAAGAACGTCCCGGAACGCTGTTTTCCGAAACGTTTTATTCATTCGCGTCTGAACCGCAGCGCCGTGAAGCGGTTCTTCTATGGCCACTTGTATTCTCTTTATCAGACCCCATGCGCGCTGTCAACACTCTCGGATTCAAGGCAGGGCCGCAGCGGCGAGGTCTCGATTCAGCTCCGCATCGGATTTACGCACATACGCGGGGAGCAGGGCTGCCGGATCCCCCTTATCCCCTTGCTGCAACTGCCGGATTCCCATACGGCCGACTTCTTCCATGGAGAGCCGATTCATGACCGGTGAGGGGATGACTGCATCCGGGCCCCAGACATGGGTAATCATTTCTTTGTACAAGACGGCCCCGCTGCCGACACACAGGTACGGTGCATCCATGGATGCCAGCAAGGCCTCGGGCCGGATGGAGACCGGAGCGCTCTCAGGAATCAGCCAGCCGCCCGCATCTGCCGTATAGGGGCAGGCGAACACCTGCTGCTTTCGGGCATCGATCATGGGCAGCAACCGGGAGGAAAGTCCCGCGTACATCACAGCCAGGGCATCCAGGCTTGATACCCCCACAAGGGGAAGCCCGGTTGCCACGGCAATACCTTTCAGGGTGCTGATACCGATGCGAAGGCCGGTAAAACTGCCCGGACCTCGAACCGATACCAGTCCGGAAAGATCCATCATTTCCAGACCCGCCCCTTCAAGAAGGGTAAGCATCCCCTTCATGAGGTGTTTTGAATGGGTAGCGCCGCGGGCAAGCAAAGACTCGGCGATCACGCCTTCGGTTGCGTCCACAACCGCCATGCCGGAAAGATGCGCCGTTGTATCCACAGCCAGTACGCGCATCAATCAGGCCTTTTCACCCGCTTCCGGATCATCCGCTGCACCGTTTTTTTCAGAAGCGGCGGGCGGCACGTCAAAGACACCATCAATGGTCAGCTCGAGGGCTTCCTCGATGGTTCTGACCGCGACAAAGGTAAGCCGGTCCTTGACATTTTCCGGGATTTCCACCAAGTCCTTTTCGTTCTTGACCGGAATGATCACCGTTTCAATGCCTCCGCGGAGGGCACCCAGGGCCTTTTCCTTGAGACCGCCGATGGGCAGCACCCGACCGCGAAGGGTGATTTCTCCGGTCATGGCCACATCGTTGCGCACGGGTTTTTGCGTCAGGGTGGAAAGCAGTGCCGTGGTAATGGCAATGCCTGCGGACGGCCCGTCTTTTGGAATGGCACCGGCCGGCACATGAATATGGATATCGGAATTTTCAAACAGTTTTTCATCCACGCCAAACCGCTTGGCATTGGCGCGGATGTAGGTCTGGGATGCCCGCGCGGATTCCTGCATAACCTCGCCGATCTGGCCGGTGATGATCATTTCCCCTTTGCCGGGAATGAGCGACGCTTCCACATATAAGACCTCACCCCCCGTATAGGTCCAGGCCAGACCGGTGGAGAGACCGACCTGGCTTTCTTCCTTGTCCAGCTCCGGCAGATATTGGGGCGGACCCAGGAATGTATGGAGATTCGCTTCGGTAAGGGTCTCTTTTTTCTTACTGCCTTCAGCCCGCTTGCGCGCCACCTTGCGGCAGACTTTTCCGATCTCCCGCTCCAGATTCCGGAGCCCGGACTCGGATGTATAGGCATCGATCATCCGATCCACGGCTTCCGCGTTGAACGCGATATGACGTTTGGTCAGACCGTTCTCCTTAATCTGGCGGGGAATCAGATACTGATCGGCAATCGCCGCCTTTTCCTCCTGGGTATAGCCGGACAGCTGGATGACCTCCATCCGGTCCAGCAGCGCCGACGGGATGGTGTCTGTGGCATTGGCTGTCAGGATGAACATGACCCGGGACAGATCAAAGGGAAGGTTCAGGTAGTGATCACTGAATGCATTGTTCTGTTCCGGATCCAGGGCCTCGAGGAGTGCCGACGAGGGATCGCCCCGAAAATCCGCACCGATCTTGTCGATCTCATCCATCATGAAAACCGGGTTCCGTGTGCCGGCGTTTTTGACCCCCTGGATGATCCGGCCTGGCAGGGCACCGATATAGGTCCGGCGATGTCCGCGGATCTCCGCCTCGTCACGGATGCCCCCCAGGGAGATCCGGATAAATTTTCGTTTCATGGCTTTGGCGATGGACCGTCCCAGAGAGGTTTTTCCCACCCCCGGGGGGCCCACAAAACAAAGAATCGGGCCTTTCATATCCGGGTTGAGCTTGCGCACGCTCAGATATTCGAGGATCCGGTCTTTCACTTTTTCCAGCCCATAATGTTCGGTATCCAGTACCTTTTTGGCCCGGGCAATATCCAGCATATCCCGGGACATCCGGCTCCAGGGCAGCTCCACCAGCCAATCCAGGTAGGTACGGACAATCCCGGCCTCGGAAGAATCCGCGTGCATCTGTTCGAGGCGTTTGAGCTGCCGCAGGGCCTCTTCATTGGCAACCCCCGGCATCCTGGCCTTTTTGATCCGGGCCTGATATTCTTCAATTTCAGCCATCTTTTCATCGGTCTCACCCAGCTCCCGATGAATGGCCCGTACCTGCTCGCGCAGGAAGTAATCTTTCTGATTCTTGGTAATTTCGTTGCGCACATTGCTCTGGATGCGGGCCTGGATTGTGGACAGTTCCACTTCACGGGACAAAAAATCATTCACGATTTTAAGCCGTTCCACAATATCCGTGGTTTCCAGCAATACCTGGGCTTCTTCCACCTTGAGCTTCAGATTAGACGCCACAAGATCGGCAAGTTTCCCTGGATCGTCAATACTTTCCAGAACAGCCGATACATCCGCGTTAAACTCTCCGCGAAGGGCGAGAATTTTTTCACTGTGCTCTCTCACATTTCGCATCAGGGCTTCGACTTCCATATCCATGACATTCAGCACCTGATCTTCAATCACCTCGATACGGACCCGGTAGAATTTTTTCCGTTCCAGGTAATCGACAATGCGCCCTTTCGCCACCCCCTGTACCAGGGCCTTCAACCGGCCGTCCGGGAGTTTGAGCATCCGTAATATCTTACCGACCGTTCCCACGGTGTTGATGTCATCCACCCGGGGGTTTTCAATATCCGGGTTCATCTGGGTAGCCAAAAAGACAAACTGGTCATGCTCGACCGCATGCTCCATGGCCTGAACCGACTTCTCCCGACCGACAAACAGCGGCAGCAGCATATCGGTAAACACCACGATATCCCGGACCGGCATCAAGGCCAGTTCTGTGGGAATCTCAACTTTGGTGTTTTCATCTTCAATCACATTAATGAGGTCGTCTTTATCGGATTCTGCCATGTATACTCCCATGTGCGCACAAGTACCGTCCGCCGCCGCGCGGCTTCTGGCGAGACATAAAAAACATCTATTTCAAACGGTTGTTCCACGCTCTTTCACGCGCTGTACCCCGTACACGACCCGGACAACGCGAAAGAATCCAGTAATAATACCACATCGCATCAACATAAGACAGGATATTATCTTGTCTACCGATCAAATTATTTTTGACGAACCTCTTTTCAAGCTGCCGCAATGTGCGCTATACGTTTCATCATGATACCTGATCCTTATTGCACACTGTCTGTCCTTGTTTTTGCCGTGGGCCTCTGCATCGGCAGTTTCCTCAATGTCTGCATCTACCGCATACCCGAAAGTGTCTCCGTGGTTTTTCCACCATCCGCCTGTCCGGCATGCCATGCACCCATCCGGTGGTATGACAATATTCCGGTGCTGAGTTACCTGGTCCTCAGGGCCCGGTGCCGGCGCTGCCAGACCGCTATTCCCCTGCGATACCCCCTGATTGAGCTCCTGACCGGTCTGTCCGCGCTGGCGGCTTATTTCACCTGGGGGCCCGGGATTTCCCTGCTGGTCTATTTCACCTTTATCGCGGTCATGATCCTGATCACCTTTATTGATATTGATCATCAGATCATCCCCAATGCCATTTCCCTGCCCGGCATACCGATTTTCTATGCAGCCGCGTTTCTGGTGCCCGGCGCGGGGTGGGATGAACGGCTGATCGGCATCCTCATCGGTGGGGGCAGTCTGTGGACCGTGAATGTCATCTATCGGCTCGTCAAACGGATGGACGGGATGGGTGGCGGAGATGTCAAACTGCTTGCGCTCATCGGCGGCTTTATCGGGTGGCAGGGGGTTTTTTTCACCATTTTCATCTCGTCGGCTGCGGGCAGTCTGATCGGCCTGTTCATCATGTGCCTGCGCCGAAAGTCACTGACATTTGCCATTCCCTTTGGCCCGTTTCTGGCCTTGGGCGGGGTGCTCTACATTTTTTTCGGTTCCGAGCTCATCAACTGGTATCTGCACCTGGGCTACTGAGCGCTTCAGACGCCGGGTCCTCGCCTGGAGACCGGACGGTTTAGCGCCCCTGACGAACTGTGGATCGAACAACCAGAAACACATGCCGGGCTTTTTGCCGGCCCAGTGCCCTGATAAATTGATACACAACGGCATTGTCAAAAAGAATGTTCTCTTTGATCTCGATCAGCTGATTTTTTTGTCATATGGCCGCTAGGTGATTGATGTATCGTATTCATGCATGGTAATAGGCTTTATACCATTCCACAAAGGCCTTGATACCGGTCTTCACGTCGGTTTCCGGTTTAAACCCGGTGATGGCAAACAGGTCGTTTACATCAGCAAAGGTTGCCGGAACATCTCCTGGCTGCAGGGGCAGATACGTCTTGGTTGCCGTTTTTCCCGTGGCCGCCTCAATGGCGGCAATGAAATCCATCAGACGTACGGGTTGGTTGTTGCCGATATTGTAGATCCGATACGGCACGTTCGACGATCCGGGATCCGGTCTGTCCCCTGACCAGTCCGGGTTGGGTTCCGGTATGATCTGTGTGATCCGTGCCACCCCTTCGATGATATCATCGATATAGGTGAAATCCCGCATCATCTCCCCATGATTGAAGACGTTAACAGGCTGGTTTTCGTAAATCGCGCGGGTAAAAAGGTAGAGGGCCATGTCCGGGCGGCCCCAGGGACCATATACGGTAAAAAAGCGGAGCCCGGTGGTGGGAATGTTGTAAAGATAGCTGTAGGTATGCGCCATGAGCTCGTTGCTTTTCTTGCTTGCCGCATACAGGCTGACCGGATGGTCCACGTTATGGTGTACGGAAAACGGCAGGGTGGTATTCAGCCCGTACACCGAACTGCTCGATGCATAGACCAAATGCGGCACACGGGTATGGCGGCAGCCCTCAAGCAGATTGACAAAGCCGACGATATTGGTATCAACATAAGCGTGAGGATTTTCAAGGCTATACCGGACACCGGCCTGGGCCGCCAGGTTAATGACCCGGTCAAAGACATGATCTGAAAAGAGCCGTTCCATTGCCGGCCGGTCTGCCAGGTCGATTTTCTGAAAGGAAAACCGGTCATCGGCTTCAAGCTGGCTGAGACGGTCTTTTTTCAGCTGCACATCGTAATAATCATTCAGGTTGTCAATCCCGATCACGTTATGCCCGTCCGCCATCAGCCTGCGACTCAGATGATAACCGATGAATCCCGCTGCACCTGTCACAAGTATTTGCATCGTGTGCCTCTTCTCTTTTCTACAACCGATCCGTTTGAAAAAAGACCGGATGCCAGACTACGACCGGTTTACCCGGCCACCTTCACCGGCTCAGGTATACGGGCGGAAGCCCTCCGGCGGCAAATGCCCGGTATACGATTGATACAAGGCCCGTGCTGTCGCTTCCATGGCCGAGCTGTATTCAATCCCGGTTCTGTCCGTCGGCCAAGTGACCCCGTCCACCGCTGCCAGCACCGTCACCCACTGGTCCATGGAAAGGGCGATGAAGCTCAACAGTTCCTGTTCCATTTCAAGCGCCTGTTTCTCAATCCCGTCCCGGGTGACAAGCAGACCGGAGATATCCAGATCCATCTGAAGATCGTTGACCGTATCGATCAGGTCTTCGAGGCCTTCGTATTCGTAACGGACCAGCATGGACAGTGCCCGCACACAGGTTTCAACCGGTGTTCTGCCCACTCGGTCCGGAGAAAACAAATAGTTGAATTCTCCATGTACCGGCAGATCGACAAACTGACCGCGGAAAGCGCCTCTGAAGAGCCAGTTTTCCGTATACTGTTCGATCTGGGCCACTGACCAGACCGTTTTTTTCGGTTTGAGAAACAGCCAGATAATCTTGTTGACTTCAATCAGACAGTCCCGCACAGAGGTATAGGAATAGTCCAGAAACTTCCGATCCGCTTTGTACACATCAATTCCGGATAGGGATTGATGCGTCAGGGTGATATGGATCAGGGTTTCCTCGAGAGTCGGGTCTGCGATCACCAGGATAAACAGATCCTCTGGCGGGGTGTCATCCCAGAAAAAAAGAGACGACGTGGTTTCCACCGTATCGCGATAGGCGCTCGGCGTCAGCAGAATCGCGCTCGTGTCCGGGGGCAGATCAATCTGCTCATATAGCTGTACCAGCTCGTCATACTCCTCGTCTTCCGCCTGAAGCGTCAGAAACCGGCCCGGAATCTGCTCGGTAAGAGATTCTGCCGAATAGAGCAGCCCCCTAAGGGCCTGAACCACCTGTTTTTCTTCAGCAGGGTCCATAAACGCTGAAAAATCATCATCATCAAACAGGTCACCGGATTCAGTCATCTGCGGACTCCGTCCATAATGGGATAAAGCCTAGGCGTGTGCTGTCGGTTGTAAACGCACGCCGACACTACACGAAATCATGAAGCCATACACAAACATATTTTTAGACGGATTCCAAGATCAAAATGCGTCTGAGTGTATCAGGTCCTTGCCACGACAAGCATCCCAATCTCCTTTTATTCTGTAAAAAGGGTTGCACAAACGGCCTAAATCAGGTCATGCTAAAACAGAACTGATGGGATGGGCTGGTTTTCAAAAGCAGATACGGACGGCCGCAGTTCCGATTTTCGAAGCCGTCACCGACAAATCTAAAAACACTATAAATGGTAATTATATGAATTGTTTATTTAGAATCGTTCATCCGGCTGTGGCCCTGTTTCTGTCTGCGTGCATGGTTTCGGGTGCAGCCGCATACACGTTTACCTTTGCTCCGGAAAATGGCAGCCGATATATCCAGACATATACCATGGAACGGATAAAGCATATCGGCTCAACCCCACCCCAGACCGACACGGCCTATTCTGAAACCCGCATGGACGTTGAAAAAAACGGTACCGGCTGGGCCATCCACGCGACACCGCTGAAATCACGCCTGACCCGGAACGGAAAACCGCTCAACAACCCGATCAGCGAGCTCCTGTCTCAACAAACGAAAACCTATCATCTGGATACAGACGGCCGTATTTACGACCTCACAGGATTTGAAACCCTTCCCTATGCCATCAACGAAAAGCTGCCGCCTCAGGTGGCCGCAAAAATCGCCGGCATTCTGGATCCGGAAACCCAGAAGCAAAAAGGGATGGCAAACTGGAACGCAAAAACCGGCGCGCTTATCGGGCGCAGTGTCAGTGACAATGACACCTGGCAGCAGTCCGTATCCGAAACCCTTGCCAATGGCAAAAAGCTGACCTATACCCTTGTCACCCGGTTTAAACCGGCCGATGGCTGCGGATCCGACTCCTGCCTTGAAATTGAGCAGACCTACGACAGCCATAGCGATGCCGACACTCAAGAAAAAGCCGCGCTGGCCCTTCCCAACCTCACCCAGGACAATGCCTATGTAAGCGGGCATGTGACCCGGATCATCGATCCCCTGACTCTGAATCTCTATGCGGAAACCATCAAGCGGACCACCTGGATGGTGATGACCCTCCCGAATCAGGGCCGGGTTCCGGTAAAAACGGTCGAAACCCATACGTATACATACGACTATCTGCGCTGACACCCTGAGCGGTGATATCAACCGCCCGTTTTGCATCTGCAATACGAGCTAACACTGCGGTTACCGAAACAAATCATTCAGCGGTTCAGCCTCGCCTCTGCCACTGCCTTTGTCCAGTCACCGCCGGTACGTTTTGCCAGCAGAATCCGGTCTGTAAGGAGCGTATAGGAAGCACTCAACAGGGTTGACGTGACGGTATTGACAGCCTGTTCTGCGGCCAGCAGGTCCGAATAGGTGCTGAGCCCCATCTCATAGCGTCGCGCTGTGAGCCGATAATCCTTTTGGGCTGTTTCCAGTTGAGATTCGCGCAGGGCCACTACCGCCTCACTGCGTTCATTCTGTGAAAGGGCATCAGCGATCTCCTGAAATGCGGTGAGAACGCTCTCCTGCCAGGCAGCCACCTGGGAACGATACATTGATGCCCGCTGCTGTACAGCTGATTTCCGCTGTCCCCAGTCCAGCACCGGCCCGGTAATGCCCGCGCCCAGGTTCCAGACCATGCCGTCAAGGGTAGGGCCGGCACTTTGGGTCCAGTTGTGTCCAATGCCACCGGTCAGGCGGAAACGAGGAAACCTTTCTGCAACAGCGGCCGCCACATTCCGGTCTGCAGACTGAATCCGAAAAAACGCAGCCCGGATATCCGGACGCTGATAGACAATCTCAGAGGGGAGCCCGCCTGGCATAAGCAGCGGCACGTCTGGCAGCGGATCCGGGTCAGATACCGTGCTGGATTCCGGCCATTCCCCGGTCAGTACCTGCAGCGCATGCTGCACGATCCGGCGATCCGACACGATACCGGGCAGCGCAGCCTTAGCTGTGACCAGTGAAGATTCCGCCGCCAGCACATCTGACAGTTCAGACAGGCCTGTTTCATACCGTCGCCGCAGGGCATCCCGCTGGTTTTTGGCGATAACCACCTGGTTACGGGTCAGTTCTTCAAGCCGGCTCAGGTAGAGACACTGCATGTACAGCTGCACAACCTCGCCGGCCAGTGTCATATAGAGGGTTTGCAGATCATATTCCCCTGCCTGCGCCAAATAGGCGGCACTCGCTTCACTGGCATGGATCCGTCCCCAGAAACCCACCTCGTATGCGGCAGACAACCCGACGCTGGCGACAGTTGAAAACGCGCCTGTCAGGCTCCGGTTTCTTCGCGCATCCGCACTAGCCTCAAGCCCGGGAAGCCGTGCCGCTTTTTGCTGTTGAAGTACTTCCCTGGCCTGAACCACCTTTTCCACGGCCTGCACGATTGACAGATTCTTCTGCAGGGCAGATGCCACAACCGCGTTCAGTCGCGGGTCGTCAAACACCGTCCACCACGGGTGATCCAACGGCAGATACACAGGGGTTCCAGCCACATCAAAGGCGTCCGGCATGGGGGTCGCCATTTCCGGAGAGGGCAAGTCCGGCATGGCGCAGGCGGAACCGATCATCACCAGGCATACGATCATCAGAAACTGTTTCACCTTCCCTCCATTCCCCTGACCAGAAACCGGATCAGGTGTTCCGTCATCTGATCCAAATCCGGCCGATACCGGCCTTCGCTTAACAGGCAGTCGTTCTGATGCGTTTCTGAAATATAGTGAATGGCATGGAGCACGCTTCCGATACAAAAAACCATCCGAACAGACACCGCTTGGGGGTTCACCTGGGGCATGGATTTTTGAAACGCGTCTGAAAACCGCACAATGACCGTTTCCATTAGGGTGTGAAAAATCTGTTTGAGTTTTTTGTCCGGATCTGTCGCCACACGGGCGGCCAAAAGATGAAACCTGCCGGCTGCGTCATTTTTTGCCAGATGCGCCACCATGGGCTGAACCAACGCCCGGATCAAGGCCTCCACATCCGGCATCCGCCCTTCCTGATCCGCACTTGCCAGTTCACGGTCGAGCATGTCCAGACGTTCCCGGTTCAGCGGATTGACCCGGCGTGCAACCACCGCCTTGAGGAGTTTTTCCTTTGAACCGAAATGATAATTGATGGCCGCCGTGTTCACCCCCGCCAGTTCCGTGATGTGGCGCACACCTGTTGTGTGAAATCCATTTTCAATAAACAGGGATTCCGCCGCATCAAGTATCTGCTGTTTGGTATCTTTCGAGGACATGATTTCTCCTGTACCCGTGTCAATCAAACATATGGTTAAAACACACCATGCCCCCTGGGGGAACCCATGTCAAGTTTTTTAAAACATATGTTTTAATCAACCGATTGTTTTATGAAAAATCAGCAGTACCCGCAATCGGCCAGTGCATCGGAAATAAGGGGGACACACGGGTGATCCGGATCGGTTCCGGCATCTGACCGGGAGGCGTCCACCCCCTTTTGCCGGTAGGGTGCGGGTATCAGGCAGCTGTCGGTTCCCGAGCGCATGGCAGGGTCATAGGCGACGCCGAGAAAATCGCACACCCCCCTAAGCGCCTGTTCGGGTGATGTGACAAGGGTTTCAAATCTCATACAATGAACCTGGGGACGATTGCGTAAAAACCGATAGACACGCACAGCATATTGCCAGTGTTTACAGGCCTGCTCAAGAGATTGTCCGGTCCGGGCGAGCTTTGAGCGTACACAGGCGCGCCCGTCTCTCAGCAGATAGATCACCGGTATATTTGAAAGGCGCTCATTGAAAAAATACGCCAGCACATCAACGGCAGGCTGATGGTAGAGATTATGACGATTCAGCCCGGCAATCTGCTCTGTGGTGATCTTGTTTCCCCACCGGGATACGTCAGACTTGGCCGATGCCTCGGCACACATGGAACAGAAGGCATTCACCCGATCTGCGAGCAGGGTTTCCGGGTGTTCCGGGATGGCTTTGCCCCGCAGCCCGTCTGTTCCGCCCACTTCAAAGCCCACCGCCATCTCAGGATGGGCGTCAACAAGGCCGGCCAGCAGACTGGTGCCGCTGCGTCCGGCACCGACAATTAAAAAATCAAGTCCAGGATCCATTGTTCAAGTCCCCCGTCCCCCGTTTCCATGCCATGCCAAACCGGTTCAGGCAATCATGAACCGGATGATAATAAGGACCAGTACGCGGCCGTATCCAGCATCCGGTTGGCATAGCCCCATTCGTTGTCAAACCAGGCCATGACCGTCACCAGATTACCTTCTGCAACGGCAGTCTGAATCCCGTCCACCACGGTGGATCTGGCATCATGGTTGTAGTCTCCGGATACAAGCGGTTCCATGGTAAAACCCATGATACCGGAAAGATGGGATTCGGCAGCAGCTTTGAGCGCTGCATTCACCTGACAGGCATCGGTTTTTCGCTTTACCCGCGCCGTCAGCTGCATCAGGGAGACATTCGGGGTCGGCACCCGGACAGCCACGGCCCGAAAGCGGCCTGCCACACTGGGGAGCAGTCGGTCAATGCCTTTTGCAAGGGCAGTTGTAACCGGAATAATAGATGCCCCGGCACTTCGGCTTCGCCGAAGATCCGGGTGATGGTACCCATCAATAACCGGCTGATCATTCATCATGGAATGGATGGTCGTGATGACGCCGGATAAAATGCCAATCTCTTCATCCAGGACCTTTATGACATGGGTAATGCAATTCGTGGTACAGGATGCGCTGGAGATAATGCGCGCGTCCTCGGTGAGCGTGTGATGATTCAGTCCGTACACAATGGTGGCGTCCACTTCCCGGTCGGCCGGGCACGAAAACATCACGCGCCGGGCACCTGCCCGACAATGCACTTCAGCTTCGCACCGTTTGGTCAGGGTGCCGCTGCATTCAAGAACCAAGTCTACATGCTGTTGTCGCCAGTTCAGCTGAGAGAGGTCTGTTTCGCACGAAACCGCGATGGTATCGTCATTGACACGCAATTGACCCCGGTCCAGAGAAACCGTCCCTGGAAAACGGCCGTGCGTTGAGTCATACCGGGTCAGATGGAGAACCGTCTCCAGATGTGCGGGTTCATTGATGGCCACCACCTGCATGGTTTCTCTATGGCCAGATTCATACAATGCCCGGAGGACACATCGGCCGATACGACCGTATCCGTTGATAGCAACCCGTAACCCCATGTCAGCGCGTTCCTTTCTCTGAGAGATCAGACCAGAGAAAACACCATGTTGGCATGGGGGGGCGGGCCGTGGATGATGGTTTCTTCATTGAGAACCCTGTCAGGATCCCGATACCCATTGAGCAGAAACACCGGCGAGTCAAACGCTTGCTTATCCTTGAGTTCAGCGGTTCTCAAGGCATGACTTGATGCATGACAGGTTCGTTCACCCAGCACAATGCCGTTGGGAAAGGGCCGGGTCAGGCTTTGCAGACGAAACAGGGTATTTACGGAATCACCGATCACCGTATAATCCATTTTCCGGTCAAATCCGATATTTCCCACCACCACTTCTCCGGTGTGCATGCTGATGCCGATGGTCAGCTCGATATTCATTTCGGCTCTCAGGTGAATATTCAACGCCGGCATGGCTTCTTGCATTTCCAGTGCCGCGCGGATCGCATTATCCGCATCCCGGGTGGTGGTGACCGGTGCTCCGAAGATGGCCAGGAATCCGTCTCCCAGATACTTATCCACGATCCCCTGATTTCGAAACACAATATCCCCCATTTCGGAGAAAAAACGGTTTAACAGGGCAACGGTCCGCTGCGGTCCCAGGGATTTTGATAAGTCGGTAAATCCCCGAATATCGACATTGATCAGGGTCAGCGTCCGTATTTCATCAATCTGCTGATATTTCTTTACAGGCCGGGAGCTGATCTGTTCCACAACCTCTTTGGGGACAAACTTCTGAAACATCTGCCGAATAGTGCGCTCCCGTTTGGCCATGGCCAGTGTTTTTTTGTACAGACGCGCGTTTTCGATGGCAATACTGACCGATGCGGCGATGGACTGCAGAATATCCTTGTCCTTGGTCGTGAACGCCCCGTCCTTCTTGTTGATGACTTCCAGCACACCAATGACCCCTCCCTTGGATATCATGGGCACGCACAGGATCGACTGGGACGTAAATCCGAGTTTTTTGTCGATCTCATTGAAAAAATTCGGTGAACTGGCCACATCATTATCCAGAATCGATTGACCGGTGGATGCCACGGTTCCGGCAATGCCCTGACCCAGGCGCAGTTTCATCGAACGCAGCTGCGCGACCGGTGTATCAAAGGAGACAGCAAACTCCAGATGATTCCCTTTAAGGAGCAGGAGGGACCCGGCTTCCGCATCGATGATCCCCCGGATCATATCCATGGTGTAGGAAAGCACCTTGTTCATGTCAAAGGTGGACGAGGCAAGTGCCCGTCCGATCTGCCGCAACGCTTCAAGCTCATGGTCCCGCTGATCCACATAGGCAAACAGCCGGGCACGTTCAATGGATAAAGAAAGTCCATTGGTGATCCAGCCGATGATTTTCCGGGCATCCTGAAGCACCGCAAGGTCGCTGGCCCCCATCACCAACAATCCCTTTTCACCGCCACCAATATGAATGGGCGCCATCAGGCAGGCCGAACACTTATGGCCGGTAAAGATCCGCTGCTCCACATCACCTTTCAGATGCTGGATCTGCTTGATCAGAACCGGCGAGGTCTGGCGGAGAATCTTTTCCATGGTGGAACCGACAATGGAATGACGCAGCCCCACCTGAAGGTCTGAGGTGCCGTTTACCCAGAAATCCTTGATCGCCAGGGTTTCCGGAAATTGCGGGTCAGCGGTATAGAGAATGGCAAGATCAAAGCCAATCTGCTTTTGAAGATCAGATAGCACCGCATGTATCCGCTCCGCTCCGCGAAAACTGGAATGGATCAGATGATCCTGGATTTCCTGAAAACGATTTTCCACTTCCCTGAGCGACAATTCGATCTGCCGCAAGGCGTTCTGGCTGGGTGTCTGCTTCGGCGCCGAGTCCGCCTGCGGGTTGAGCACCCTGGACCTGCAGAACGCATTCTCAATCCGATTCACACGGTCAAAGATGCGCCGTAACATGACAAATCCGATCAGGGCGCAGAAAACCCCACCCACAATGAAATACGGCATTGTCTGATCGGACAAAAGATCGTATCGTATCCCAAAAAACAGAAACGCAATGGCCGGGGGAAAAAAGCATAACGAAAAAACGATCACCAACCGATAAAAAAGTGTCTGGCGGGTCAACGGAGGGATGTTCAGCTTGACATGCCTATCCTCATCTGCATCTAAAGCAGCGTTCTCGCGGACCTGTATATCTGTCATTCCCCCTCCACACATCACAAAAACCCATCTGTAATCAGAGTTAGTGTAGCTGTCCTACCCTGTCAAGAAATATTGATTCTCACTTTCTTGCCAAGGCGTATGGGATCCTGCGGTCTGATGATTCGGTCGATCACCTTTTTGTCAGATGGGTCAGCGCGTTTTCAATATCAGGATAGTTAAATGAAAAGCCATTTTCAATCAACACATCCGGCGTTCCCCGCTGACTGGCCAGCAGGCTGGCCCCGAACTCACCGAGCACCCACCGCATGAGAAAACCAGGGGCGGGGAAAAAAGCCGGCCGCCTGAGCGACCGGCCCAATACGTTTGCAAACGTCTTTTGTCGGCAGGGGTGTTCCGATACCAGGTTTACAGGCCCGTGGATCGCCTCCGATTCGATAAGGAAAACCACCGACCGCACCAGGTCATCCATGTGGATCCAGGGGAACCATTGATTCCCGGAGCCAAGCGGTCCGCCGACCCCGCATTTGAATGCCGGCAGCAGCGTCTTAAGCGCTCCACCGCCTTCACCAAGCACCACACCGAAACGGGTACAGACAACCCGTGTCCCGAAGGCGGTCGCGGCCATGGCCGCAGCTTCCCAGTCAACACACACCCGGGCCAGAAAATCGGACCCCGGCGGTTCGAGTTCCGCGAGCAGGTCATCGTTCCGGTGACCGTAATACCCCATGGCAGATGTATGAATCAGAACAGAGACACCGGCCCCTTTCAATGCATCCACGAGATGACGTGTGGTCAGTATCCGGCTGTCACGGATCTGCTGTTTGCAAGTGGATGTCCAGTAAGAAAAAATCGATCGGCCAGCCAAATTGATCACGGCATCGGGCTGAAATGATCTGAGCGTCTCCTGCCAGGATCCAGGTCCGGTGGTGTCGGCCTGAACAAACCGGTTGTTCTGGGAAAGGATGGCCCCCGGAGCTGGCGGAAACAGATCCACACCCATCAGATCCCAACCGAGGTCCAGCAGTTTTTGCTGCATATGCCGTCCCACAAACCCTGAAGAACCGATAATGACGGCTTTCATATGAAACTCCTTTCATGTCATCCCGCGTTGATGGCGTCAGCTCGCCCTGTCTGCCATGTGAAAGAAATCTTACAGTTCACCCCGGTTTCAGGGCATTTCAGCGGGCTGTCCTGTGCCGCCCTTCCTGTTTCAATGCTGCCAACACAGCCCCTGTTTTTTTTCGCGTCGTTTCCAGATCCCCTTGATTATCAATCACATGGGTGGCATGGTGTTTTTTTTCATCAATGGGCATCTGGGATCTCACCCGGGCGATTGCTTCCGCTTGGGAAAATCCGTTGCGCGCCATCAGCCGCTGCAGCTGCACCTCCATGGGTATATAGACCAGAATCACCGCATCGAACGTCTCGACCCTCCCTGTTTCAACAAGCAGCGGTATATCGTGAATAATGACGGCATCCGGATGAACGGCCTGAATCTCTGCATGCTGCGTATCCATGGTTTGAAACACCAGCGGATGGGTGATGGCATCGAGCACGGCTTTTTCATCCGGATCATTAAAAATGATATCCCCCAGCGTTTGCCGATCCAGACGCTGATCCGGCAGAAGCACATGGGTACCAAAATGAGCGACAATGGCTCTCCAGGCCGGTTTACCCGGTTGCATCAATTCGTGGGCAATGATATCTGCGTCGATAATCTGTGCGCCAGCTTCAGCCATAAAACCGGCTACAGTCGATTTACCGGTTGCAATCCCTCCCGTGAGGGCAATCCGTTTCTGCGTCATCACTTTTTAGGTACTCATCATGCATCCGAAGAGACGATCCGCACGTCCCGCTGGGGAAATGGGAGGGTAATTCCCTCTGCTTTGAGTTTCCGGTAGATGTCAAGATTCACGGCATAAAGGGTATTAAAGTATTCCTTTGTGGGTACCCAGTACCGCATACCGACGGTGATGGCGGAATCCCCGTATGCTTCGATCCCTATCTGCGGGGCGGGTTCATCCGGGACGCCGGCCGTTTCAGATAAAATCGATTGAATGATACGAATCGCCACTTCCGGGTCATCATCGTAGGAAATACCGACCGTTGCTTCGACGACCTTGTAATCAAAAGAGTTGGTCAGAATTTCACCGACAATCTGCTTATTGGGAATCGTGATTTCCTCGCCATCTTCAGTGGACAGCATCGTGGCTGACAGCGCAACCTCTTCAACAACGCCGCTGACCCCCAACAACGTGATCGTATCCCCGACTTTAAACGGCCGCGTCAAGATAATCGCCAGGCCTGCGCCGTAATTGGACAGTGGTCCCTGAAGTGCAAAACTGGCCCCAAACGCGACCGCACCCAAGGCGGCGATGAGCGGGGCAACGGAGATGCCAAATTTTCCCAGTGCCATGATCAATACAAATATGAGAATCACCAGCCTGGAAAGCCGCCCGAGAAACAACGACAGGGTAATGTCCACATTCTTTTTTTCACACAACCGGATCACCAATCGGGAAACCCATCCTGCCACATAAAACCCGATACCAAGGATGATCAATGCGCCCAGAATCTGAAAGCTGTAGCGTACGCAAAAATCAATCACCAGAGAAACGACTTTCTGAATCTGCGTCAGTTCTTCCATGTGTCCTCTCGCTCCATTGTTGAGGGGTAGGGTTCTCGCTGCGAGCTGTTCCTGCAGGGGGAACCGAAAGGTAATCCCGCATTTATCTGTCAGTTTTTATAGTTATGCCACATGAGACCAACATAGGCAATCCAAAGCCCGATACCTGTGCCGTCAAAAAGAACCCGCCGGCTGTCTGCAACTACCAGTTCAGAAAGAAGATTCAGATAACATGACGGGAAACACGCCCGTTGAGCGGATTTTTCAAGTTGGGCGATGCGATCGATTGTTTTTTCATCCCTGCACTGCTATTTATTTTTTATGAATCCGATACCCGGCTATATTCTCTCCCGAGACCAAACAGACAGCCCGAACACCTGTCAGCTGCGATACGGAGGCATCAGTGAATCCGGTCCGTTTATCATCACGGTCACGAATCATCGCCCACTTTTTTTCATCCACCGGCAGACGGCATTGCCAGCGCCATCATTTCATAGCGAACGCCGCCCGGTTGAGCTGACGGATTTTTTCAACATACCCGTTGACGCACTCTACTTTCAGACACTCGCGCACTACTATAAGGCCCGGCAACTGTATGAACGCCTGAATATCCGGACCTTTGAAGCAGATGTTCCGCCAGAAGCGCGTTATCTGATGGAACGGTTCATCCACGGAGGGGTGGCCATTCACGGAACACCCGAGCAGAAACACGGCGTGCTCCATTTTCATAATCCAACCCTCAGGGCCTGTGATTATAAGCCGTCTCTGTCCACATTATCCCTGGATATCGAAACCGGACGCTCCGGAAAACTTTATTCCATCGGATGTCATTACAAGGCAGTGAATCCACCTTCGGAGACGGGTCTCGTGTTGATGTTAGATGAAGGGGTCCGCCCCGGGAAACCGCCGTCTGATCCGGCGCCTGCCGTCACCGGACGCCGGCTGTCAGACCTCTTATCCAGATACCCTGAAACGCCGCTGGCGGACGGTGGGTCCGTCTACCGGATGCCCACTGAAAAGCACCTGCTGCAGGCCTTTTTTTCCATACTCGGCATCCTTGATCCGGATATCCTCATCGGCTGGCATGTGATTGGATTTGATCTTAAATTCATAGAGAGAAAATGCAGAGAATTCAGTGTCCCGTTTGCACTGGGCCGAGACCGCCGTCCCACCCGTATACGGGATATCAAAAACGGAGTATACCGGCTGGACATGTGCGGCCGGGTGGTGATTGACGGCCCCCCTGCCCTTCGCGGCGCATTCTATTCCTTTGATAATTTCAGGCTGGACACCGTTGCCGCTGAACTGCTCGGACTGGGAAAAGACATCGCGTTGAACGGTCCGGACAAGGTCGCTGAAATCGAACGCCGGTTTCATGAAGACAAAACAGCGCTGGCGACATACAACCTGCGTGACTGCACCCTGGTCACCGGCATCTTTGAAAAAACAGGACTGCTTGACCACCTTTTCAAACGGGCACTCATCAGCGGGCTTCCCATGGACCGGGTCGGCATGTCAGTGGCTGCGTTCGATCATTACATGCTGCCCCAGGCACACCGGAAAGGGCTTGTGGCGCCCAATGTGCGAGATGTGGCACATACCGGACATGCCAGCGGCGGCTTTGTTTTTTCCAAAGATCCCGGATTTTATCATCATGTGGTGGTGCTGGATTTTAAAAGCCTGTACCCGTCGATCATTCGCACCTTCCACATTGACCCGGTTTCACGATTACACGCAGGGGATGCCCCCCTTAAAACACCCGTGGGCACCGTCTTTTCCCGAACCGGCCATGTCCTGCCGGCCTACATCACGACCCTCATGAAAAAACGCGAACAGGCAAAAAAAGACAGGGATCCGCATCTTTCAAAGGCCATTAAAATATTGATGAACAGCTTTTACGGTGTCATGGGAACCCCCGGATGCCGCTTTTATCATCCGGATTTGCCGACCTCGATCACCGGCACCGGTCAGTGGGTATTAAAACACACCCGGAATTACCTGGAAAAAAAGGGGTATGGGGTCATTTATGGCGATACAGACTCGGTCTTTGTCTGCCTGAAGGCAGATGAAATTTCAGATCCCGCTGCGCCGCACCGGCTGGTGGAAACCTTAAATGCCTATTTCAGCAGAATCATTCACGAGCAATTCGGTGCCATCTCCAGGCTGGAGCTTGAATTTGAAAAGTACTTTGTCCGTTTTTTTCTGCCATCCTTGCGCGGCGGAGAGGAGAGTGCAAAAAAACGGTATGCCGGGATGGTCAAAACAGACGGAACAGAAAAACTGGTCATCACGGGACTCGAGTTTGTCCGGTCGGACTGGACCCGGTTTGCGCGGGATTTTCAGTTTGAACTGTTTGAACGGATTTTCCAGGACCAGGCGGTCGAAGACTGGCTGAAGCAGAAAGTCTCTGATCTCAGGAATCATGTCTATGATGCGGATCTGGTGTATAAAAAACGATTGACCAAACCGCCCAGGGCTTATACGCGTGTGATTCCCCAGCATGTAAAAGCAGCCCTGCTGCTTGGGAAAGCCGGGGAAAATGCCAGAGAAATCCGGTACGTCATGACCCTGCGCGGCCCCATGCCTGTGGCGCTTCCCCATGACGATCTGGATTATGCCCATTATATCGACAAGCAGATAAAGCCGATCTTTGATTCGGTTATGGGGTTTCTGGGCACCTCCTATCATCAGATTTTTCATGGACAGCAGTTGACGCTTTTTTAGCGGGGTGAATGGATTATCTCACACCCTGCATCCGCCATTTCTTGAACGGCAGCATCCCCATCACCCGGCGCCATGTTGACCGCCCGGCAGGCATCCTGAATCACAAAGGTTTTCAGCCCAAGCGCCCTGGCATCCAAAGCCGTGAATTTCACACAATAATCCGTCGCAAGCCCCGCAATATAAATCGCGCTCACCCCTTCATTTTTTAGATACGCTTCCAATCCTGTGGCCTGTTTGTGCGCATTATCAAAAAAACCACTGTAGCTGTCGATTTCAGGATGGGTTCCCTTTAAAATAACCTTCTGTATTGCCTCTGTCTGAAGCCCAGGGATAAAGTCTGCGCCCACCGTTCCCTGCACGCAGTGATCCGGCCAGAGTATCTGCGGACACCCGTTGAGATCAATGGTCTCACCGGGGGTTTTCCCGTAAACCGAGGCAAAGCTGGCATGGCCTGCCGGATGCCAGTCCTTTGTGGCAATCACCCTGTCAAACAGGGGGATCATACGATTAATCACCGGAACCACCGCATCTCCGTCCGGCACTGGCAAGGCACCTGTCGGTGAAAAATCATTCTGGACATCGACAAGGATCAGCGTCTTTTTCATATTGTTATTCCTTGTAAGATGAAGATCCGTGTACCCCGTGCTTTCGCAAGGTCCGAATCATATGGGTACGAATTTCGTTCAAACCGGATTCAAGGCCCACCGGATAGGTGTGCGGGTTGGTGATCCTGAGGTTGGCAGGATGCAGCCGGTTCAGCTCGATCCGGCATCGTTCGCGGATAACCGACAAATCCAGCTCTGGCGCCATGATCTGTTCCCCTTTCCGAAAGACCGGCACCAGAAGATCATCGTGTGTCACACGCGCGGAGAAATGTTTCTGACGCGTGGCATCCAGGGGATCGACCATGGTCACGGCACCAGATACATCAGACCGTTCATCATAGATCATGTCACCGACCATCCGGTCACCGTCATAAAATCGCCTCACCTGAAGAATCCCCGGCGTGGTCACCTTGGCCAGCTGCTCAGATACCTTGATCCGGGGTTCCCAGTCACCGGTTTCGTTCTGGATGGCAGACAGTTTGTACACCCCGTTCAGTGCCGGCTGGTCATAAGCGGTCACCATCCGCGTACCGACCCCCCAGATATCAATGGCTGCTTTCTGATTTTTCAGGCTTTCAATGAGATACTCGTCCAGGTCACTGCTGGCGGCAATTTTGGCATGGGGAAATCCGCCGGCATCAAGGATCTTTCGTGCTTCCTGGCTGAAATAGGTAAGGTCCCCGGAATCGATACGAACCCCCATGAACCGATGGCCCATCTCTTCAAGCCGGCGACCGGTTCGGCAGGCGTTTTCAACCCCTTCACGGGTATCATAGGTGTCAACCAGCAGCACGCAGTTGTTGGGCAGCACGGAGGCATAGGCATCAAACGCCGCCCGTTCATCTCCAAAGGCCATGACCCAGCTGTGGGCGATGGTCCCCCTGACCGGGATCCCGTACCGTTTTCCGGCCAGGACGTTAGAGGTTCCGTCACACCCGCCAATATAACAGGCCCGGCTCGCGGAGATTCCCCCATCCGCCCCCTGGGCGCGCCTGAGCCCGAAATCATAGACGGGCTGACCTTGAGCCGCCCGACAGATCCGGGCAGTTTTGGTGGCGATCAAGGTCTGGAAATTCACACTATTGAGAATCGCTGTCTCGACCAGCTGAGCCTGAAGCAGCGGCCCCCGAATCCGAACCGTCGGTGCGCCGGCAAACACCGGGGTTCCCTCGCGCACAGCATCCACGTCACAGGAGAATGAGATGTCGGACAGGTACCGGATAAAACCGTCTTCAAACAGCGGGTTTCCGTCATTCCCCTTGAGACCGGAAAGATAGGCAAGATCCGATTCTGAAAACCGCCAGTTATTGAGATAGTCGACCATGGGTGACAATCCGCAACTGATGCAGTACCCGCCATTGAAGGGATGATTCCTGAAGTAGGCGTGAAAAACCGCCTGCCGCTCTGCCATGCCCAGCTTCCAGTATCCGTAGGCCATGGTCAGCTGATACAGATCGGTCAATAACGAAAGCGAGGTGTCATCCGGGGGGCTGTGTGTTGAAATCTGTTTGTTCATCGTGTACCCTGTATCCCTATGTTCATCGTTGCATCATGTCATCAATTCGCTGCGTGTCTATCCCCTTTTTGCTTTCGTGTTTTATGTATACGATTGGAGGCATCAGGTCCAGCTCCGTTTTGCCTGTTTGACAAAAACGGGCCGATTCTTGTACATCCATTCCCGATGCATAAAATACTGTCCGGTCATCGGTATGCGGACTGACGTAACAGACAAAAATGGATGCACGACCTTGATGGACAGACAACCCGAGACCGACCGGATAGAGCGACATGTGGTGCTTGTGGCCCCGGAAGTTCACTGGAATACCGGCAATATCGGCCGTACCTGCCTGGGTGCCGGGGCCAGGCTTCATCTGATTCGGCCGCTGGGTTTTTCCATTGAAGACAGGCATGTCAAGCGAGCCGGTCTTGATTACTGGCATCAGGTGGACCTGAGTGTATGGCAGGATTTCGGGGATTTTCTTTCAACCATGGCCCCGAATCCGGAAGAGCTTTTTTTCTTCACGAAAAACGGTAACACCGCTTTCTGGGAGATGGCCTGCAGCCACCGCATGTTTCTCGTTTTCGGAAACGAAACCAGCGGGCTGCCGGATACGATTCTGGATGCGTATGCATCCAGAACCTTTCATATTCCCATCACCGGCGATATCCGCTGCCTGAATCTGTCCACCGCAGCCGGTATTGCCCTGTTTGAAAGCCTTCGCCCCACCCGGCCGGCACATGGGTGGCCGTGCAGGATTAACAGTTCTTTTCAATGCCCATCTTGACTTTTGCAGCCATGTCGGCATAAAAAATACCGATTTTCAGGAATGTTGATAAGTTGAAACGCGGCTATCACCTTCATCACGTTCGAGATGAGTCAACGCATAAACGAGGCTGTTCATGATTCAGTTTGAGAAGGTCAATAAGTGGTTCGGACATCTCCATGTCCTCAACGAGATCGATCTGTATGTCCCCCAGGGACAGGTAACGGTTATCTGCGGGCCCAGTGGGTCCGGCAAAAGCACCCTGATCCGCTGTATCAACCGGTTAGAGCCCATTGATTCCGGAAAAATTATTGTTGACAGCATTCCCGTGCATGACAAAAAAGCCAACCTGACCCGCCTGCGCACCGAAATCGGTTTTGTTTTTCAGCAGTTCAACCTCTACCCGCATATGACCGTGCTCGACAACATTACCCTCGCCCCGGTGAAAGTGCGGAAAATGCCCCTCACAGAGACACGGGCACTTGCCATGGAATTGCTTGAAAAAGTGGGTATTCATGACAAAGCCAACGCATACCCTTCTCAGCTGTCAGGCGGCCAGCAGCAGCGTGTGGCCATTGCCAGGGGGCTTGCCATGAAACCCCGCATCATGCTGTTTGACGAACCCACGTCCGCCCTTGATCCTGAAATGATCAACGAGGTTCTGGACGTCATGCGGACACTGGCAAAAGAAGGGATGACCATGGTGGTGGTCACCCATGAAATGGGTTTTGCCAAAGAAGTGGCCAGTGAAGTGGTGTTCATGGATGCGGGTTCCATTGTGGAAACCAAACCACCGGAAACCTTTTTCAGCCATCCGGAAAACGAACGGACCCAGCTGTTTTTGAGTAAAATCCTGACCCACTGACCGGGTTAACGGCTTTTCAGTAACATAACGCAATCGGGTATTTCGGTACGGGCAAAGACAGCCCCTGCCGTTTTGAATGATTAACCTCTTAGCGCAGGAGAAGTATATGAAAGCAATCAAGACGACCGTTATGGCAATGGCGACCCTGTTTCTGCTGTCCTCGGCGACAGCTGTTTTCGCAGGACCGATCTATGACAAGGTGAAGGATACAGGGGAAGTGAATGTCGGACTGATGTTCAACAGTATTCCCGCCGCATTTTACAATGACAAAAACGAATGGGTGGGGTTTGACGTTGACGTGGCTGGAGAAGTGGTCAAACGCATTGGCCAGTCCATGGGAAAAGACCTGAAAATGAAAAAGGTCAAAGTAAACAACAAAACCCGTATTTCCTTTTTGACCTCCGGCCGGATCGATATCAGTTCCGCCAACATGACCCACAAGCGGGAACGGGACAAAAGCATCGACTTTTCCATCACCTATTTCTTTGACGGCCAGAAGCTCATGGTTAAGAAGGGCAAATATACGGACCCCAAAGCGCTGATGGGTAAACGCGTCTGCGCCATGCAGGGCACCACCAGCGAAAAGAACCTGGTGAATTTTTTCAAGGCAATGGGCGACGCCAATGCGGAGAAAAACGTTGTCTCCTACCAGACCGCACCAGACTGTTTCCTGGCCCTGAGCCAGGGGAAAGTGGAAGCCTGGTCCACAGACAGCACCATCCTTCTGGGTTTTGCGGCCAAGCAGGCTGGCAAATATGAAATCATCGGCGATTTCATCAGCGACGAGCCCTACGGCATGGGGGTTCCCGAAAATGACAGCGCATGGCGTGATGCCGTCAACTTCGCCATTCAGGACATGTGGAAAGACGGCACCTATATGACCATTTACAACAAGTGGTACGGGCCAGACACCCCCTACTACTTCCCCATGACCAGCAAGATCGAACTGTGGCCGCAATTTAAACGGCGCGACAGGATCTCATCTAGCAAGGCCTGCCGGCCCTATCCCTGATCCCGCGATAGGGCCGGCTGTTTAAAACCGACAAACGATGCGCTGACGGAAAGTGTCTGGAAACACAACCAGACCGTCCGTCGCGATTTTTTTGAAAGCAGGTGGCATGAAGGCGGCGACAGCATCCCGGACTCCGGACAACAAAATCGCATACCTGACAAAACAGCTGGGTGTCCTTACCGGACTGGCCCTGATCACGGCCTTCGTCTTCAGCCAGATCAAGCTGGGCTATGACTTTCACTGGGCCGTGCTTTACGAAGTGAACCCCACCTACGGTGAGCGTTTCGGCATATGGCTGCTCAAAGGCCTCCTGCTGACCATCAATATTTCCGTGATCAGCGCGGCACTGGCGCTGGTCATCGGTACCCTGTTCGGCATTGCACGCCTCTCCACCTTCAAACCCGTCTACTATATCGCCACCTGGTATGTGGAGCTGTTCCGTAACACACCGCTGCTCGTCCAAATGTTTTTCTGGTATTTTGCCTTTCCCGTGCTGCTGCCGGATACGGTGGTTGCTTACCTGAACGCGCACAATTTCGAATTCACAGCTGCCGCTGCCTCCCTTTCGATTTATACCGGTTCCTATATCGCCGAAATCATCCGTGCCGGTATCCAGGCCGTTCCCAAAGGCCACATTGAAGCAGCCGTTGCATCCGGACTCTCCTACGTCCAGATGCTCCGGTATGTGGTGCTGCCCCAGGCATTCCGCATCATTATTCCGCCGCTGGGCAGCGAGTTTCTCAACAACATGAAAAACTCCTCACTGGCCATGACCATCGGTGTTGCCGAACTCTGCTGGCAGTCCCAGCAGATAGAGTCCTTCACCTTTAAAGGGTTTGAGGCCACATCCGCGGCCAGCCTGATCTACCTGATGCTGTCCCTTTTTATCAGTGCCTGCATGAACAGTGTCAATCATCATCTGATGATCGGACCTGCCAGACGACTCTCCGTATTTGACCGGTTTATCGCTGGGGTGTTTGCTCCGGTGAAATTTTTGTATACCTGGCTGAGCCGCCTGCTCGCCGAACTCACAGACATCATCACTGAAATGCTGCCCCAGGAGGATCCGGACAACCCGGTGCTGCCCCGGTCCGTCCAGTTGTTCTACCTGACCCTGGGATTCATCCGGGTGGTACTCAAGCTCATCACCCTGCTCGGCATCATCATTTTTCTTTTCTTTGCCATCAAGGGACTGTGGCATCTTAACTGGGCCCTCATGTCAGCCAACCTGAGAGCGCTCCTGATATGGACCTTTCCCAGCGGTGGAGACGGCGAATTTTTCTACGGTATGGGTGGGTTGTCCTTGAGTTTCACCATGGCGGTTATCGTGATCTGCTGCAGTTTCTTCATCGGTCTGTTTGTAGGGATGGGACGCCTTTCCGCCAATCCGCTGATCAATACACCCTGTATCTCTTATATTGAGATTATTCGCGGTAATCCGCTGATTATGGTAATCTTTTGGGTCTACTTCTTTTCGCCCATCCTGACCGGTATGCAGATGAATGTCTTCTGGAGCGCCACCATCGCGTTCATCATTTTTTCAGGCGCGTATCTGGCTGAAATTGTCAGAGCAGGCATCCAGGCCATTTCCGCCGGCCAGTTTGAAGCGGCAACCGCCGCCGGGTTCACCCGGTTCCAGATCATGCGCTATATCATTCTTCCCCAGGCCCTCAAAATCATGATTCCTGCATTTGTCGGCCAATTCATCACCATTTTTAAAGACACCTCTCTTGCCTATATTATCGGTGTATTCGAGCTGACCACCGTGGCCCAGACCATCAACCAGCGGATCATGATCTATCCCTTTGAAATCTATGTCAGCATCGGCCTCCTCTATTTCTTCTGCTGCTATTTCATGAGCTATCTCGCAGCCCGGCTGGAAAACCGCCTGGCCACCGCACCCGCCGCCGCCTTATAAGCCGATCAACAACAAACAGGCTGGAAAGGCATCGCCTTTCCAGCCTGTGTTGAACCGCATGTCCTGTCAGTCGTTCAGTGCAACGTCCTCATCAGACAGACCAGGGAAGTTCACCGTACGTGGGATGGTAGCCGGAAAAAGTCCGTGTCATCTGCTTGGCCATGGCCTTCAGGCCCTGTTTGGTATTCATCTGTACCTGATGATGCAGTTTTGAAACAAAACGAACAATCAGTTTGATATCATATTCTTTGGATTTGCAATAAATCTGATACATCATCCACCTCCTGTTCCTGTAAGGGGGTTATGGCTAGCTGGCTACCGGGAGCATTCCCGGATGCGCTATCGGTTAATTCACTATTGCAATTTATACGCCACAAACAAACCTATCTCACGGAGATAACCGCCTGCGCCAGGACACCAAAAGCGTTTATATCTATCGGTTAATATAATTAATTATGAAACAAAACCAAATAGTTATATATTAATTAAAAACACAAAGACCCCATTTTTAAAATGACCACAGGCCATAAACGGTCTGGATTCGTGCGTTTCTGTCCCCCGTTGACCCCAGTAGTGAAACCGTCATTTTTATACACGATATGCATGGGAGATCTACATATTCTGCATATGATCCTGGCCGCGCAGATGGAAGAAATCCTTCACCGGCGCACATTCCTGTTCATTTGTAAAGATAATCTGGCTGGGTAAGCGGAAAACCGTTTAACTGTCCAGTAACAGTATGATAATGTGGATGTTGCCAATAGTTTTTCAAGAATGCTGACAACAACACGACCCCCTGGAGTCGTTGCATGCGATTTTCTGACATCCATAGCAAAAGAATGCGAACCATACGCATCCTACCGGTTGAGAGGTGCTGATGAACCGCCCCTCGTTTGTCCGCCGATTGACCCGGAACGTGATTGCATCGACAGCGGTTTTGATGACCAGCTGTCTGGCAATAACAGCGATGCTGTTTTCCATTGATATCCTGGCGCCCCCTGTACGACTGGGAATCTGCGCCCTTGCATTAGCAGCCGCGTTCCTGATGCAATGTCTGTTTCTGTACCGTCACATAAAACATCACATCCATACCTTCATCAATGAAGCAACTGAATTTTCTGAAAAAACACTCAATAAACAGATCTGTTCCGTTTCGCCCATGATCTGGTCAGAGACAGACACCTTGTCAACGCATATCCACCAGGCAGGGGCCACCTTGAGAGACCTGTATCATCATCGCTATATCTGGACCGAATTCCTGATCGACATTGTCCTGATACAGGATCACAATAAGGTTATCACCGGCATCAATAAAGCCGCGTGCGAACGACTCAATGTAACGCCTTCAGAGGCCATCGGCCGGCCCCTGTCCCGTTTCTTCACCCAGGCAGACGCACAGCGTATCCTGGATACGATTCAGCATGCGGACGACCTCCCCTTGAAATCTGAAGAACTGTTTCTCATGCGATATCGTACCGGAGAAACCTTTCCCGTACGCGTTTACGGGTTTCAAGCAAAAAACGATACAGCCGAAGAGACCGTCATTCTGTGCCGGGACATGACCCCCGTCATTGATGCTGAAAAAAAATTCAATACGTTTTTTCAGTCAGACGCGGCCATGATGTGCATTTCAACGTTGGAAGACGGTCGTTTTGTCGCAGCCAACGCACTGGCGCTCAGCGCGCTGGGGTATGACCGGATCAAACTGATGGGAAAAACCGTTTCGGAGGTGTCTGTTTTCGCGGACCCTGACTGGCGAGACCGCATGTTACAGATGCTGTCTGAAAAAGGACGCATCCGGAACATGGAAGTGGAATTTAAGACACAAAATGGAGACAGCCGCTACTGTCTTGCCTCCATTGACCGTATAAAAATAGGCCATACCTTCTATCTGCTGACCATCGCCAACGACATTTCTGATCGTATCCAGTATGAATCGGATCTCATGTCTGCAAAAGAGTCGGCTGTGGCTGCGCGTACGCAACTTGAAAGCACACTGAGAGAGTTGGAACGTTTCAACAATCTCATGATCAACCGCGAAGAGCGAATTCTCGCCATCAAGGCCGAAGTCAATACACTCCTTAAAGCCCTCGGCCGCCCTGCCCGTTACACTGCGATTGCGTCAGCAATGGAACCGGACCGAACCGCAGATCTCCGCAAACAGGTCAGAAGCGGAACTGACGAAAGGCCCACCCCATGAGCCATCAGACCGAAACAACCACCAGGTCCTGCGTGTTTACCGGACTCCCGATGCGTGAAAACCCGGCCTGGTGCTCGATCTCGTTCACAGATACCTGTCGTGCCGATTTCCGGATCATCGGAAGACGCATCATCTATGCGCGATTCGTTGGACAGGCAACCGTTCCGGCATTGGCAGCCTACCAGACATTCAGTAGGTGGCTGACGGATACGGAAATCGGTACTGCCGAACCGTATATCGAGGTCCTTGATCTGTCTGCAGTTTCCTCCCTTGACAGCCCGGAAATGATGGCTCGGATTCAGGCCCATCTGCACGAAGGAACCAGCCGGTGCATCGGTTTATTGCTGTTCAACCTCCATAAAAGTCAGTACCGGATACTCCAGAAAATTCTCGCACAACCGCTGTCCTATCCGGTCCTTTCGTTCCGGACCTACCAAACAGCGGTGACCCGTGCCCATCGTCTTGAGATGGCGTTTGATCTGAGACGGTCTCTTGAAAGTAACGACTTTCTCTGCAACGATGCATGGTCGTATTCGGCTGCGCGTTTTCGCGTCACCTATAAAGTTATCAAAAACCAGGTTCTTTTTGTCGAATTCTCCGGATACGCAAAAGAACAGGATGTGGATAAGGCGATTGACATTCAGGATTTCATTTTTAAAGAAGGCTGGTTTGATCTGAGAATGCCCTATTATCGCATTTCCGATTATTCCAACCTCCGCAGCGCCAGCCGCCGGGCCAGACAAAAATATGTCCGTTACCTGATGGCGCCACATCGTCTGCAGCCCTGCCTTTCCATTGTGGTTTCCGCATCCGCAGCGATCCGTGCCGGGATTCAGACGACCCGGTTTATCTATAAGACACATATCGTATTTACCGACACGTATTCAGAAGCCATCAAACAGCTGCTGAGTGACCTTGAACGTCGTGAGGAGACCTTTTCTCCTCCCCCCTCTGCGCTCAAAAGGGCAAGTCGCCGTTTTTTTTCCCTGATAAAAGCGCTTCGCCAGCCCCCCCCGTCCATCGCGGATGAAGTCGGGCTGCTGGTCGCGGAAATGGGAAAACTCAGCTGGAGTGAAGAAACGGCTAATATAAAAACCGTCCCTGATGAGCATCCGCTGAAACAGGCCTATGACGCATTGCGTGTGATAAACAACGATGTCAAATCACTGGCCCGGGACCGCTCGGATGCGGAAGTACTCTATCGGGACAAATGTGACGAGCAGATGCGCCTGCTCGACACCATCCGGATTCAGGTCTGGTACCTGACGGACCCTGAAATATACGGCGCGGTCAATCAGGCCCATGCAGATTTTCTGGGTATGGCCAAGCAGGACATTGAAGGCAAACCCATTCAACGACTGTTCCCATCTAGCATCGCAAATCCGTATATTGCATCGAACCGGACGGTCTTTTCCAGCAGACAGCCGGAGATGATTGAAACCTGGATGAAAAACAGCGATGGTTCCAACCGATACCTCCAGGTCTGGAAAACCCCCATCGAAGGTCCCTTCAACTCGCTTCAGGTGGTCTGCTCGGCCCTTGACCTCACGAAACGCCGGCTGGCCGAACAGACGCTCAAAGACAGTGAGAACAGAATCCGCGCCATACTGAACTCCATTCGCGCCGGCATCGTCATCACGCATGCGCAAACCCATGCCATTGAGTATGTCAATGCCGCCACGCTCGAAATGTCAGGGTATAACAAAAACGACCTGCTCGGACGCCACAGCCGTGAACTCATTCTGAAGTATACACCCATGGGGCAAATCCATCCGGGACAGGCCCGCCGATCCGAATGGGTCCTGATGAGAGCCGACGGCCAAAAACTCCCCATCCTCAAAACCGTCACCGAGGTCAGTCTCGACAACCGCCCGTGTTTTCTGAACAGCTTCATTGATATCAGTGACATCTATGAAGCACAGGAAGAGCGGGACAAAGCTATCGCCGCGCTCACCTATCAGAAAAATAAACTCAAGCGCAGCCAGCGCATCGTCATGAGTATGATGGAAGATGCCAACCTTGCCAGAGAGGTTGCCGAAAAAACCAACGACCTGCTCAAACAATCCACGGCCCGGGCCACCATTCTTGCGCGTGAAGCAGATGCGGCAAACCAGGCCAAAAGCCTCTTTCTGGCCAACATGAGTCATGAGATCCGAACCCCCATGAACGGGATCATCGGAATGACCGGCCTGCTGCTCGACAGCGCGCTCAGCGATGAACAGCGGCGGTATATGGAGGCAGTTCAGGGAAGTGCTGAAAATCTGCTCACGATCATCAATGATATCCTGGACTTTTCAAAAATTGAAGCCGGGAAACTGGACCTTGATTCCATCCCGTTCAATCTTCTCTCCGTACTCGAGGACACAACGGATGTGTTGGCCCTACGCGCTGCAGAAAAAGGGATTGACTATATTGTCAACATCTCCCCGGATACGCCCCTGAATCTTTCCGGAGATCCGGGGCGCATTCGTCAAATCCTGATCAACCTTGTCGGTAATGCGATCAAATTCACCTATCAGGGTGAAATCTGCGTCCGAATTAAAAAAACGTCTGAAACAGCGCATACAGCAGGTCTCCAATTTGAGATCAGCGATACAGGCATCGGTATTGCCAATGATCGGATCAATGATCTGTTTACCCCGTTCATCCAGGAAGATGAAACCACGACGCGTGCGTATGGCGGCACCGGCCTCGGTCTCTCGATCAGCCGACAACTGGTGGAACTCATGCAGGGAGAGATGGGCGTTTCCAGCCGGAAAGGCAGCGGTACGACATTCTGGTTTTCCATTGTCGTTCAAAAGTCAGCCGGGGACCCGGATGTGCTTTTAACCGCTCCCGTCATGGCGCCCGAAAACCGCCGTCTTCTGATCATTGATGATAATGCCCGGATGCGGGACTGGCTCAGCCAGCTGCTCGCACAAAACGGCAATACCTGTGATTCAGCTGAAAACGGTGAATTGGCATTAGAGGCGCTTCGCGAGGCTGCCCGGACCGGCCATCCGTTTGATATGGCCCTCATCGACATGGCCCTGCCTGGAATGGATGGGATTACCCTGGGCCAGATCATTAAAAATGACAGGCGGATATCTGGCACCCGTCTGTTGCTGTTGACGGATATCACCCGCCACACGGACCCCAATCAGCTTTCTCAGATCGGATTTTCCGCCTGGATCCCCAAGCCGGTGAGGCAGACCCGTCTCATCACGGCCATCAATCAGGTATACGGATATGACCGTCCCGCCCACATCCCGGGAAAAAGAGCCGCGGCTCTCAATTTCCCCCTTCCGGCAGGTGACCCGGCTGACTACCGTCTTCTGCTGGCCGAAGATAACCCGACCAACCAGATGGTTGCGGTGGGTATCTTAAACAGGCTCGGGTATCAAGTTGATGTGGTGGAAAACGGCGAAGCAGCCCTGAATGCCCTGACACGCCAAACCTATGACCTGGTGTTCATGGACTGTCAGATGCCTGTCATGGATGGTTTTACGGCGACTGCGGCCATTCGTGCCTGGGAGAACGCTCCAGAGTTCCCGGAACTGGGACCTGTGGAAACGGAAACCGGCATTCCCATGCGCCGCATCGCATCCGCGATTCCTGTTGTGGCGATGACCGCCTATTCCATGAAAGGGGACAGAGAACGATGCCTGGCTGCCGGCATGTCTGACTATATTGAAAAACCCATTCTCCCGAAAAGTATCCTGAATGTTCTGAAACGCCGCCTGGGGTCTCCGCGCCTGTCAGTGAACGCCGGTGTCCCCTTTCCGGCTGCGTCTGAGAGCCTCCGGACTTTTGACCGGGACGCCTTAATGGACCGGATTCTGGGCGATACAAAACTGGCAAAAAAACTGATCACGGCATTCATTGCGGATACACGCGCGCAAATCAAAGAACTAGCAGACCTTGGCAGTCCCGGAGACCCGCATCGCTATGTGGAAATCGCCCACAGCATCAAAGGGGCTGCCGCAAACCTGGGAGCGGATCGGCTGTCTGCGGCCGCTACCCGTCTGATGAATGACGCTATGGATCACAGTGATACCGGCATTAACAGGGTCCGTTGTCTTGAAGAAGAACTCGACCGCTTTGCCCGTGCCCCAGAAGCCCAGTTCACAGAATAGGTTTTTAAAATCATGGGCCTCCGCAATAAAAATATTGCATGGCACCACTTCTGAAGTATAATTAGGGGAATGCAATTCAACTGAGGCTTTTCATCAGGCAGGTCAGGCGGTCTTTCCGTCACCTGTACACAGCGCCCCCAAAAAACGCCGGCAGATGGATGAATCGAATTTTTTCAAAGCGGGTCGAACCCACCAACCGCTGTCTGTTCAACGCAGCGTCGAACTCCGGGCGTTACAGAAGAAAGCGGGTCAGGGACATCATGAATCCCTGCAGCGAAAGCAGCCAACCCAATCGGGCCAGTCTCTATTTTGATGTTTTTATCATTTCCGTGATTCTCCTGTCCTGCCTGCTCATCCCCGCCGAACATTTTTTTCCATCACTTCAGGGGTTTTTCTGGACGCTGGAACTGATTTTTACCTTCATTTTCGTCATCGAGTACCTGCTCAGGTGGGGGGCTGCGGTCAATCGACTCCTGTACCCGGTGACCCCCTATGCCCTCATCGATCTGATTGCCATTTTACCGTCGATCCTCATGCTGCTTTCGGATATCATTTTCATGAGCGCTGCCCGGAGCATCCGTCTGCTGCGGCTGATCCGTCTCATTCGGCTGATTCGGTTTCTCCGGCATCTCCGGATCGGATTTGGCATCTACCGGCGACTGGTCAGCTTCCGGATGCGCTTTAACCGGATACGCCATCAGAACAGGCTCGTTCAGCTCCAGCGGATTCTCTTCTACAGCCTTGTGGCATGGGTGGTCGGCACCAACCTCATCTATCTCACGGAAAAAAAATTCGCTGTATCCCCGGGTGCCTACGATCATTACTGGCAATCCTACTGGCATGTCATCATTGTGCTGTTTTCCGGTATTGAAGACAAAGAACCAGTCTCGTTCCTCGGGCGTGTCGAGGTCACCTTGTTTCTCATTGCCGGCATCTGTTTTGCCGGAATCATGACAGCGGAAATCGTTTCCATCCTGGTAAAGAAAATTCAGCGTGCCGGAAAACTGGCCATCAAACCGCCCTACAGCCGCATGGAACAGCATATTGTCATTATCGGCCGCGGACCCCACCTGCTCAGCGTAATCCGCCAGGTGAACGCAGCCCTTGACTACCGTCACTTCATTCTCGTGGTCGCCAGAGGTGCAGATGAAATCAAAGTGCACGCCCCTTCCCTGTTCAAAAATGTCCTGGTACTGGCCGGAGACCCCATCAATCCCCAGATCCTTGAACAGGCCGACCTGCAGGATGCCTTGCGGGTTATTGTTCTGTCCGCAGGTCACCGGGCTGGAGACAGCACCTATGAAGTGGATGATCGGGCCCTGATGAAGTCCATCGCCGTCGTTGGCCAGAACAAAGCCCTGCCCCTCGTTGTCGAGCTTCAGCGCAAGGACAATATCAAGGCGGCATCCGTGCTTAAAGGGGCAGAGTTTGTGGTCAGCCGGTTGATGGGAGAGCGCCTGATCAACCAGTCGGTCCTGAATCCGGGAGTCACTGAGATCTACGATTCACTCATGACCTTCACTGACGACTCCTCTGAATTCTATACGGAGCGGGTGCCTGCGGAACTCATCGGATGCAGTTTTCGGGATGCCCAGCTCTTTTTTTTAAATACCGATAAAGAAGCCATCATTCTTGCCGGCATCGACCGCTCTCCAGACAACCGGCCCAATACAACGTTCTGGCTGTGTCCGCTGGATCCGGAATACGGACTGCCGCAGGCCGAACAATTTCTGCGATCCGATGACCGCCTGATTCTCATCGCCTACCGGCGTCCCACCCTCACGGCCGTGTGCCAGGAAGATCTCTGGGAAGGGAAGATCTTGTGCAGGAGTTAACGAACCACGTTGTGATCTGCAATTGCAACGAAAAAGTCAAAGCCATTGTCGAGGAGCTCCAGGCTGGCCATTACCGGCCGCCAATGGATGTGGTGCTTCTGATTCAGGATGCGGTCCTCTGGCAGGCCAATCCATCCTGGCACCCGGTGCCCCAACCCGGACCCCGCTTTGTCACCCTTTACGGCAGTCCCTTTGACCCGGCGATCCTTTCTGAAGCCTGTATCTCGAAAGCATCGGTCGCCATCATTCTGGCAGACCCACGGCAGAAGAATCTGGCAGACGCCCAGTCCACCCTCATGGCTGTGGCCATCGAAGAGCAAAATCCCCACGTCCACACGGTCCAGGAGCTGATCCTCTCCATCAACCGGGAACACCTCAAAGCCATGCATGTGGATGAGATTGTCTGCCTGGGTGATATTTCAGAAAAAATGATCGCCCAGAGCTGCATCTCTCCGGGTGTGAAAAATATTTTTGAAGCGCTGCTGACATCTGAAAAAGGAACGCCCCAGATTCTGCTCCCGTCACTGCCCCCTGCCCTGGACGGCGCAACCTTCAGAGAGATCGCCGCTCAGAGCATCCGCGCCCACGCCCCCTTCATCGTCATCGGTTATATTCTCAACGACAATAAGCATGGCCGCATTGAAGACGCGGCTCCGCGGATGATGGTAAAACGCTTCCGGATCAATCCCGGAGGGAACGCCAAGGATCGCCCCCTTTCTGCCGGAGACCAGCTGATCGTGATTGGGTACACGTTTCCGGAGGATCTTTCCCGCTATGCACCGCTTTCGTGACCTTGCCGCCGTGTGGGCACGTTTGTTTTTTACCGGGAGATACCGCCCCCGCGTTTTTCAGCATCATTGAATTTCTGACCACCATCCATGCTCCATGCGCAACCGTTCTCTGGCATAGGACAGGAGGTTTATTTCATGGATAAAATGGCAGACAAAAAATACGTTTTTTCCCGTGAGCGGAAGAAAATCTGTTTCCGGCAGCGAGCGGACCCGTTGATCAATGGACACCCTATTCTCCGGGGGGCATCCATAACAGCAGGTCACGAGTAACCTGCTGAACGGTTTTTATATTTCCCCTTTAATATGGACACCCAGATCAAGGTCATAGGTAACACTGTACGAATTCAGGTCATCATCCTGGCAGGTGACGCAATAGGTAAAGGTTTCGTCTCGGTGGCGCAGGTAATAGTTAATGGCGGAAATTTCATCGTCAGTCAATATGTCGTTGAGATCACCTGAACGCCCGTTAATCGCCGTCTCAGCGATGGTAATGTCACCAGCCGGACCTGTGACGCGAACACTGCATGTAAACGAAGAGATCCGCGAGGGCTTCCACGTGGCTGTATAGCTGCCGGCCAGATATTCCAGTTTGATGCTGTCAATATCAACGTCATCAATGTCCTCGATATTCGCCCTATCAAGGGCCTCGTTGATCGAGGTACTGCCACAATCATCCCCTGCGGCCATGACGGAGAATGCGCCTGAACGACTTGAAACGGTGATCGGATCCAGATCAAAAACCGCATCCTTCTCAAAATTGATATCAACAAGATCCTTGGCATCGTCCGAACTGGTTCCGACCAGGGTTAAAAAACCCATAACGACGATGCAGAAAACACCCCACAAACGAAACGTACGAAAGTTACCTTTTTTTACAGCGACCATGGCACCATCCTTCCTTTCATTAACGATAAAATGGACTGCTCTCAATTATATGCGGATGAAAAGACACCAGACTCACCCACAGGCAAACAATTGTTACCGGCACTAAACACTGCTTTACATTTTAATATCATCAGGAAGTTTCAGCTATATTTTCAGAAAAAGTGGTTTTTGTCAAGCATGAGCCGATCCATTCTTTATGCCGTAGAAGTTTTTATTGCCAAACGTTTTTTCAAACACCATACTGTCAATTACCGGTCAGGTCAGATCCTGGCCCCAGGACGCGCGTCGTCTGTCATCTGTCCCCCTAAGGCAAGGAGCTTACGCATGGAAAAAAAGACCTATTCTGTACCCGCCATATCCTGCGGCCATTGTGTCCGCGCCATTGTCAATGAACTCGAAGACCTCCCGGGGGTCGGGCAGATAACAGGTGATGCTGACGGTAAAACCGTAACCGTTTCATTCGAGGCCCCGGCAACCCCTGACCTGATCCAGTCAAAACTGGCTGAAATCGGCTATCCGGCAGCCGCTTTATCATGATACGGGAGGTCCCATGCGCCTTAACCATTACTCGTTTCCTATCACCGGAATGAGCTGTGCCAACTGCGCGGCCAATCTTGAACGCAGCCTTGGAAAACTGAACGGCGTCTCCCAGATCCATGTCAATTTTGCCATGGAACGGGCGGAAGTCGATGCTGACCTGTCTCAGACCTCGTCTCAGATGATTGTCGACCAGATAAGGAAAACCGGTTTTGATGTCCCTACCGGACAGATGGAAATCGCTGTCACGGGAATGCATTGCGCCAATTGCGCGGCCAACATCGAGCGGGCATTGAAAAAGAAGGTCTCAGGTGTACTGGATGCGTCTGTCAATTTTGCCGGTGAACGGGCGTATGTCACCTTTCTTCCCGGCCAGGCAGAACCTGCGGATATGACGGCGGCCATAGAGAAACTGGGTTTTACCGCGGTGATCCATGCGGATACAGAAGCGGCTCAGGATGCCGAGCAGGCCGCCCGTGAGGCAGAGCTGAGGGACCAGTACAAAAAGCTGATAATCGGTGCCGCTTTTGCCCTTCCCCTCTTCATCCTCAGCATGCTCAGAGATGTTTCCCTGCTCGGTGCATGGAGCCATAGTGCCTGGGTGAACTGGTTGTTCTTCTGTCTGGCAACGCCAGTACAGTTCTATACCGGATACGATTATTACCGGGGCGGATTCAACAGCCTGATCAACAAAAGCGCCAATATGGATGTGCTCATCGCCCTGGGATCGTCGGTCGCCTATTTTTATTCGGTTCTGGTGATGATCTGGCCCGGTGCCGGCGACCATGTCTACTTTGAAACCGCAGCCATGATCATCACGCTGATCAAGATCGGAAAATTGCTGGAAGCCCGCACCAAGGGAAAAACCGGAAACGCCATCCGGAAACTCATGGGACTTCAGCCCAAAACCGCCGTCATTATCCGGGACGGAAAAGAGAGATCCACGCCCATCACCCATGTGGTGAAAGGTGACGTTGTGCGGGTACGCCCGGGAGAGCGGATTCCGGTGGACGGCATCATCACAGAGGGCGGGTCTGCGGTGGATGAATCCATGCTCACCGGCGAACCCATACCGGTGGACAAATCTCCGGGGGATACCGTGGTTGCCGGTACTATCAACGGTGAAGGCCGCCTCACATTTGAGGCCACCCGGGTGGGCAGGGAAACAGCGCTGGCCCAAATCATCCGGCTGGTTCAGGAAGCCCAGGGCAGCAAGGCCCCCATTCAGGCCCTTGCTGACAAAGTGGCCGCGGTCTTTGTCCCGGGGGTCATCACCATTGCGCTGATCACCTTCACCGTCTGGTGGGTGATCGGCGGCGATCCGGTTGTTGCCATGATCCGCCTGGTCGCTGTGCTGGTCATTGCCTGTCCCTGTGCCCTGGGGCTGGCCACGCCGACGGCCATCATGGCCGGTACGGGTAAAGGTGCGGAAAACGGCATCCTGTTCAAAAAAGCCGAAGCCCTCGAAAATCTGACACGGATCGATACTCTGGTACTTGACAAAACCGGTACGGTCACGGCCGGCAAACCGGCTGTGGTGGATATCCAGACCTTAGACGGATACCCGGGAACCGAAACCGACCTCTTTCAGCTGGCGGCGTCTGCTGAGCAGGGTTCCGAACACCCGCTCGGGAAAGCCATGGTGGAAGCGGCATATACACGGGGGATCCCCCTGGAAAGCATCCAGTCCTTTCAGGCAACCAGCGGATTGGGGGTTGACGCTGTTGTCTCAGGTACGGCGGTCCGTGTTGGCAAGCCCGGCTGGTTCGCAGACGAACTGGCGAACGACCCGGCATGCAGGGATCGGGTCAACACATTACAATCCCAGGGGAAAACCGTCATGATCGTCCGCACGAACCGCACGCTTTCCGGTGTCATTGCCATGGCAGACACCCTGAAGCCGGACTCTGCCGCTGCGGTTGAGGCCCTGCATACGGCAGGGCTCAAGGTGATTCTGCTGACCGGCGACAATCTGCTGACCGCCAACGCCATTGCCGATGAAACCGGTATCACCCATGTGGAAGCAGATGTCCGGCCGGATGAGAAAGCAGCCTGCATCCGCAGACTTCAGGAACAGGGGCTTCGGGTCGGCATGGTCGGAGACGGCATCAATGATGCGCCAGCGCTTGCCCAGGCCCATGTGGGAATGGCCATGGGGACCGGAACCGACATTGCCATGGAAACAGGCGATGTGATCCTGGCAGGCGGAAGTCTGTCCGCTGTGCCGACAGCCCTTGCCATCAGCCGCAGCACCCTGCAGACCATCCGCATGAACCTCTTCATGGCGTTTATCTATAACATGATCCTGATCCCGGTGGCAGCAGGTGCCCTGGCGCCATTTACGCACCTGCCGTTAATGCTGCGACAACTTCACCCCATGCTGGCGGCTGCAGCCATGTCCCTGAGCAGTATTTCGGTTGTATCAAACAGCCTCAGGCTGTACAAAAAAAGAAGCAAGCCCGCATGATGCCGAGGGCCTCATACACAGGAAACAGACATGTATCTTGCCAGACTGCGACAACAGGGGAAGTGCCGTTATTTTCTCAGGGAATCCTATCTGACACCGGAGATGACCTGGTATTATCGTGATCTGATGGATCTCGGCACATCCCCTGAAGCCTACATCGAGTATTATGGCGGCAACAGTTTTTCCGTGTCTCAGAAGCTGTTAGATTCCCTTGAGGAAATGGGCTGTGATATTGACGGCGAGGGGCTGGAGACATTGTTGTGGGATTTTGTGGATCCGGAAGTCCGCCACTGTGTGGAACACTTTCGTACCCGGAGCATGAAACAAAAAAGCCGGTCAAAAGAAGACACGCTTTCACCGGCAGCCGAGTTTCATCCCTTTGACTGCCGCCGGATCTATTACCTCAAATACGGCAACAAAAACACCGCTGCCTTTCACCGGATTTCACCCCGGCCATTTCAATGGCTCAAAGAAAAATCCCGCGACGAGATTGAGCATCGGTTTATGGCTGAAGAAGCCGTCATCCGGCCGACCGAGCTGAAAGCCTATATCTTTGCCTGCCTGGGGCTGGACCGACATTTCATGTCGCCGTTTTATCAAACCTATCCGGCAGCCATCCCGCAAGAAGAAGCGGATGCTGCCTTTTTAAATGATATCTGCGAACTGAACCAGGATGCGTCCTTCTGGCTGGGCATGCCGGCAAAAGCGGCGTTGAGCCCCTATCTGATCCGATACGTGATCATGTTTTTTGACCACATGTATCCCCGGCCCCGGTTTGCCGAACACATGTTCAACGCGTTCATGAACCGGCACCGTCACCACCACCGTCCCCCGCCCCGGCAGCAGATGCCAGTGCACGATGCCTTGGCCCTCCTGGGTCTGGAAGCGGTGGATCCATCCACATTGACCCGCCGCCAGCTTTCCAGGGTATTTCGGAAAAAGGCCCAGGAATTTCACCCGGACGCCGGCGGAAATCATGAGGCATTCATCCGACTGGCAGCTGCATATCAAGACCTCAAGGCACAGCTGTTTTCCGCGTAAATGGTCATCAGGGCGCTGGCAATGGGGATATCTGCCGGAAGCAGATCAAAGGTGAGCAGCGCGTCTGTGGGCACATGTGCGATCCTGTCATGCACGGCCGGCTGAAGCACACCGGAAAGCCGGCAGACTTCGTAGGCCAAAAGTTCGATGCGGCCGTGGGTATAGTCATGGGTGTTCTGCGCAAGCAGCCGGCCCACACGGACGTTGATGCCAAATTCTTCACGTAGTTCCCGTGACAGACAGGCTTCCGGGGTTTCGCCCGGTTCAATTTTCCCGCCCGGAAACTCCCACTGGCCGGCATGCCGCTCTCCGGGTGCTCTGCGCGCGATCATCACGCATCCGTTTTGCTGAAAGATTCCAGCGGTCACACGCACCGGGATATCGGATCGTCGGTTCATCGGTGACGGCCTCCACGAATTTCTTTGTTATTGACGCTTCAATAGCATAGCGGTATATGCCTGATGTATGAATTTTTTTATTCTCTGTATTGGTATACTCACCCTGTTTGCAGGCTCCGAAGTCTTGGTGCGGGGGGCGTCGGAAATCGCCATCGCCCTTTCCATACGTCCGATCCTCGTCGGTCTGACCGTGGTAGCCTTTGCCACCTCCTCACCGGAGCTCATGGTCAGTTTCACGGCCGTACTTCAGGGGTCGGACGATATTTCCGTGGGCAACATCCTGGGCAGCAATGTGATCAATATCGGTCTTGTTCTGGGAACTGCCGCACTGGCCCGGCCGATTCTCATCCATACGAGCATTCTAAAACGGGAACTCCCTTTCATCATCGGCGTCACTCTACTCTTCTGGATACTCTGCATTGACGGCTGGCTGTCCCGGCTGGACGGCGGCATTCTGTTTTCCCTCCTGGCCTGTTATATCCTGATCAGCATCCGAAACGAAACTGCCGGCCGTACGGCCAGAGAACATGCAGGCATGGGGAAGACAGGTGCCCTCTCACGCCCCCTGAAGACCCATGCCATATCCCTTTTAAAAGTGGTGATCGGACTGCTCTGTCTGGGAATGGGTGCCCGATGGATCGTGTCATCCGCCCTTTTCATTGCCCGGCTCTATGCACTCAATGAAATTTTCATCGGCATCACGGTGGTGGCGTTCGGCACTTCGCTTCCGGAACTGGCCACCTCGGTGGTCGCCATGATTCGAAATGAAAGCGATATTTCTCTGGGAAATGTCATCGGCAGCAACCTGTTCAATATGTGTATGGTCATGGGGTGCATCGCGCTTGTGACGCCCATCCACATCAATTCCCATCTGCACTGCTTTGAATTCCCGTTCATGGTCCTTGCGACATCAGTGCTTTGGTTCATTTCCTGGTATTACAAGAAAATTAACCGATTGTACGGCGCCGTTCTCATTGTGTCCGTGGGGATTTACATTTTTGGCGCGTATCTCCCCAGTGCCTGCAGCTAACCCCCTTTCCCGGAAGGGATATCCGGATCAAACGGAACCATCCACCGAAAGAAAAAAGCCTTTACCGCCGGACGATTTCCGCCGTATCGTTCAGGTGTTTCAGGTAGGCTGTCAAGGCCTTCCGGATCTCCTGCTCCTTCAATTCCTTCATCAGTGTTTCCCTGACCTGGTCAAAGGGCATCACCGATGCGGCTTTACGATCCGTCAGCTGAATCAGGTGGTAGCCGAAACGGGTTTCCACAATATCACTCACTTCATTTTTTTTCATGGCAAATGCCGCATCTGAAAACGGTTTGACCATGCGGCCCCGCTCAAAAAAGCCAAGATCCCCGCCCGATGCGCTGCTGGGGCAGTCAGAGGATTCCTTGGCAAGGGCTGAAAAATCTTCCCCTTTTTTCAGCCGTTCCTGAATGCCCTCAAGTTTTTTTCGCGCAGCAGCCCGGGTTTCATCCGGCGCACTGGATTCAACCTTGACCAGAATATGACTGGCCCGCACCTGTTCCTTCTGGGTATACCTTTCAGGATGCGCCTTGTAAAACGCTTCTGCATCGGCTTGTGAGATCGAGACCTGCTTGCTCAGCTCATCTTTCACGAACCGTTCCACGGTCAGCATTTTAACGGTCTGCTTCCGGAGGTTGTCCATGGACAGGTTCTGCGCCTTCAGGGCCGCCTCAAAACTGGCTGCATCCGGATACCGAGCCTTGTATGCTTCAATCTTGGCCGACACCTCGGCATCCGTGACCTGAACCCCTTTTTTCGCGCTTGCCTGAATCAGCAGCTCCATGTCGATCAATTCCTTGATCAGCCGTTCACGGATGCGTTTTTTCTCGTCATCCCCCATCTTGCGTCCAGTTTTTTCAAAGCTGGCCGTGACCTGCGCAACCCCCCATGCCACATCCGCTGCATAGATCGGCGTATCATTGACAATGGCGACCCAGTCATCCGAGGCGGCAGACGCCGTTCCGGTCTCTGCGGCAAAACTCCCGGCAGACATCACGAGGAGCAGACTGACGGCAACGCAGATGGGGCGAACGATTCGAAATGAACTAGACATAGTGTATTCCTTTGCTGTAACGAAAAAAACCGGATCAGGGACTGATGTTCCGATCCGGTTTTGATCTCTTGGATATGGTCGGGACGAGAGGATTCGAACCTCCGACCCCAGCGTCCCGAACGCTGTGCTCTACCAGACTGAGCCACGTCCCGACAAATGTGAATCAGTATGTACGTGATCACTGCTTAAATGTCAATGCAAAAACGGATCTTTTTTCCACCCCTGCACAATAGGGATAAAACAGCTGGCATGTGGGTATCACGCACGTTTCAGCGGATTGTCAAGGACCATGGTTGCTTCCCGTCCCGGCCCTACGGAGACAATGCTCACGGGTGTTTCGGCCAGTTCGGCAATGCGGTCTATATACCTGCGTGCGTTCTCGGGAAGGTCATCCAGTGAACGGCATGTAGAAATATCCGCTGTCCAGCCGGGCAGGGTTTCATACACCGGCGTGCAGGTTTCCTGCACCTTCAGGCTGGCCGGAAACGCATCATACGTTACGCCGTCATGGGTATAGGCCGTGCAAATCCGAATCTCATCCAGTCCGCCCAGGACGTCTAGTTTGGTCAGCACCAAACCGGTGAGGCCGTTCAAGCGAATCGCGTGGCGCAATACCACCATGTCCAGCCAGCCGCACCGACGTTTACGCCCCGTGGTGGCGCCAAATTCATCCCCGATCCCCTGGAGATGGTTTCCGCAGTCGTCAAACAGCTCGGTGGGAAAGGGGCCGGCGCCCACACGGGTGGTATAGGCTTTCACAATACCCAGAACGCCCTGGATTGCTGTGGGGCCGACACCGGCGCCGCAGCAGGCGTTTCCGGCTACCGTACTGGACGAGGTGACAAACGGATACGTTCCGTGGTCGATATCGAGATGCGCCCCCTGGGCCCCTTCAAAGAGCACCTGTTTTCCGGCTTTCACTTCACGGTCGATGAAGACAGATGTGTCGGTAATAAACGGCTTGAGCCGCTCGGCAAACCCCAGGTATTCCCGGATCACCGCATCGGCGTCCACGGGATCGGTTTCAAAATACCGGGTCAGGTAGAAATTCTTTTCTTCGAGCACTTCCCGGACTTTTCTGTCCAGGGTTTCCGGCTCCTTTAGATCAATGAACCGGATTCCTTTCCGGGTGGCCTTGTCTTCATAGCAGGGACCAATCCCCCGGCCAGTGGTGCCGATCCTTGTGGCGCCTTTTTTTCCTTCACGAGCCGCATCAATTTGCTTGTGATAGGGCATGATAACATGGGCTTTTTCGCTGATTTTCAGGGTATCCGGATCGACGTTCACCCCTTTTTCCGTGAGATAGTCGATTTCCTGAAGCAGCACCGCCGGATCCACGACCACGCCGTTGCCGATAATGCCTGTTTTCTGCTGAAGAATCCCGGAGGGGACCAGGTGGCTGATAATTTTCTCCCCATTTACCACCATGGTGTGACCGGCATTGTTTCCCCCCTGAAACCGCACCACCACATCGGCATCTTCTGACAGGAGATCCACAATCTTGCCTTTTCCCTCATCCCCCCACTGGGTTCCCACAATCACAATGTTAGCCACGTAATGCTCCTTGACTGAATGTTGTTTCTTTCCGATTCAGGCGTTCCTGGCCTGTCGCCTGGCCTTGAAAAAAGACTGTATGATAGACCGGCAGCCCGTTTCACACACACCGCCAATCACGTCCGGCTGATGATTGAGCCGCCGATCCGTCTGCAGCGTATACAAGGAACCGGCGCCGCCCCATTTGGGATCTGGCGCGCCGTAAACAATCCGCCTCAAACGGGCATGCACCGCCGCTGCCATGCACATGATGCAGGGTTCGATGGTGACATAGAGGGTCATCCCGGGCAGCCGGTAGTTTTCCATCCAGCTGCAGGCCGCCCGAAGGGCAAGGATTTCCGCATGCGCGGTGGGATCGGACCGTGTAATGGTTTCATTTCCTGCCCGGGCGATCACCTCGCCTGCATCCGAAACCACAACCGCCCCGACCGGAACCTCACCGGATTGTCCAGCGGTTTCTGCAACGGTTAGCGCCAGCTTCATGTACATATCATGATCTACGCCCATAACCGATTACTTTATTCACAATTAGTTTTTTGGGTCAAATAAAATATGATTGACATCTGAACCGGACTAGCCTATGACAGGTTGCATCAAGCGCTCGTAGCTCAGCTGGATAGAGTACCTGACTACGAATCAGGTGGTCGCAGGTTCGAATCCTGCCGAGCGCGCCATAAAAACCAAGGCTTTCAGCGTTTTTTCGTTGAAAGCCTTTTTTACTAAAGTTTCCTGTAAAAGAATAGATCATCTAGCTACGCGACCATGCGTAGTAAGGTTTTGACGAAAGAGTTTTGTGGGGTTTGATCCGGCATAGGGCAAATCCTATAAAAATCAGAACTCAATGCCTCCTCTGCTATAATCCTGCGCACATCAGAAAATGCAAATCCTGCTCTGCCTCGAATTTTATGTCTTCGGTTGGGTACATTTTCCAACCGGTCAGCATAGATCCACGTCAGCGTTGTAGCCATCATGCAGAATTTAAGATGATTCAGTACGGATTCCGAATTCCGAACGTGTGCTTTTGAGCTGCCAATTTCCTGCTTGATCTCCTTAAATCCAGATTCTATATCCCAGCGTTTCAAATAAAGCCGGATCATATCTTCATCTGTAACGTCGATGCGGGCTGATAACAATGCCACCCAGCCTCGCTTTTTATCACAGGAGACAAAAATGTTTTTTGCCTTCTTCCCATCAGGCAACGTGACAATTACACTGGCTTTGACCTGGGCCTTTCCACGCCTTTTTTTCAGTTTTGAATAAAGATCACTCAGGCGAAGCTGCTTGCCGTTATATGCATAATATCCGTTAGGATGATTTTTCAACATGGATATGATATCCATATGTTGTCTTAAAGAAGCGATGACTGATGGCATGGCGAACCAACTATCAAACAAAAGGTACTTTGACTGGACGCCAATGCGTTTGGCCCTGATGACCATCGGCACCAAATGTTCCGTTGATTTTTTGACAGCTTTTTTTCGTCGCTGATAGCCGCAGGATCTTTTGTCAATATCCGGATTGATCTCAGTGTATCGATTCTTTTTTTCAGCAGAGGACAACAATCCAAAATCGATTCCAGGAAAACGGTTGCCGTCAGACCATCCAAGTGTCAGCCGCCGGAATCCTTTCAGGTATTTTGCGTCGAATGATCAAATGCACGGGACAGTAATTCCACTTTTTGGGAACGGTTTCGATCGTATGGTGAATCATCAACGATTAGATCCTCTTCAGATGAATCCTTCAAAAATTGACGGATATGAACATATATCCTCGCACACATCAGCAAGATGAAACGCCGCCAGTTGTATGTGGGCGAATTAAGAAAGTTATACACGGCATCTTTGCCGATACCTGTCTGCCGATTTTTCACAACACCTTGAAAAAAATTCTTTCCCATAAAGGCGAGGTTGAGAACAGTTCAAGAGGAGAGGCTCCTTTTGTTTTGTTATTAAAGCCTTATTGAGCATACCTCCAATTTTAAGCCAGAAGAAGTACGCGTTGATTCGCCCAAGCTTTTTATCCTCAACCGTTTGATTTTCAAGAGGGCATGCGGTATCATTCATTTGACAAGGCTCTTTTTTTTGACTTGTTTGTTTTGGGTCAAACATAACATACCAAAATGGGGGATATTTGTCAATTAATACTTTGATTTCAAATAATTATAATTTAATTGATTGGATCAAATTAACTCCGAAAGTTGAGTAAACTGCATACTGCATGCTGAAAAAAATCCAAATTTGTCCTGTATCAGGTGTTCAGGAAATAGGCGGTGGATTTTTTTGGTACACCATCCTTGTCTTTTTTATCATTTATGTTAACATGAATTAAATAATAGCTTTCGCATACAGGGCTATTATTAAAAAGTCTTGCCAGTTTTGTTTGAAAATAAAAAGTTTTAGTCAAAATAGGTCTCGCATTAAGTCCTATTTTTTTTATTATAACTATTTGTATTTCATCTCAATTCCATAAAATTATCGCTCTGATTCACTGAGTGAGCTAATGGTTTTTAGCTTTTTTCTAAAGTAATTTATCATATTTACAAGTCGCTATCCTGTATTAAGAAAGACTGGCAATATGAAAACGAACAAAGAAGAAAAGGATACCGCTCACGAATTCCTCAGAAATGACCGGGGGAAGAGCAAATCCAATACTGTTTCAATCCCCACCATCGAACTGCCCAAAGGCGGAGGAGCGATCAAAGGAATTGACGAAAAATTTTCTGTCAATCCAACGAATGGAACCGCAAGCTTTTCAATCCCGTTGCCGTTTTCCAATGCGCGCGCAAATTCTCCGGCCCTCAACTTGACCTATAACTCCGGCGCAGGCAACGGTATTTTTGGACTGGGCTGGAATCTTTCACTGGCTTCGATTAAACGGAAAACCGACAAAAAATTGCCCCGGTATTTAGATTCCGATGATACGGATATCTTCCTGTTTTCCGAGGCCGAAGATCTGGTGGTCGAATTTGCAAAGCGTGCTGACGGAAGTTTTATAAAGGATACAGACGGTACGTATGTTATCCGCGAAGAGACATCCCAGGATGACCGTTTTCTGATCCGATATTACCGTCCCCGTATCGAAGGCCTGTTTGCCCGTATTGAACGCTGGCAGGATAGAATCACCCATCGCCTTATGTGGAGGGTAATCACCAGAGACAATAACACGCTGCTGTTTGGCTGGAGTGATGATGCGGTCATCGCCGATCCTGCCGACCCCGGCAGGATTTACGAATGGCTGCTGGAGTTTTCCTTTGATGACAAAGGAAATTGCAACCATTATCTGTATAAAAAAGAGGATGACAAGGGTTTTGATGCCGGATGCAAGCACAACAGCAACCGGCGAAAAAAGGGAAACCTGACCTATACCAACTGCTATCTGGAAAGGGTTCTCTATGGCAACAAAACCCCATATGCAGGGTTTAACAGCGCATTCCCGCCGGTCAGCGATTATATGTTTCAGACGGTATTCGACTATGGCGAATATGAAAAAACATCGCCATTCGATAAAACAGGTGACTGGCAATTCCGCAGCGATGCCTTTTCAAGCTATAAACCCGGTTTCGAAGTTCGCACCACCCGGCTTTGCAACCGGGTTCTGCTCTTCCATTATTTCAACGAACTGCCGGGAGGAGCGGCACTGGTCAGATCTTTGGACTTCACTTTTGACAACAGCCAGGGCTTTGCGCTGCTCCAGTCCGCCACCTCCACCGGTTATATAAAAAAACCAGATGGCAGTTACAGTCAGAAAAGTCTGCCCAAAGTAGAATTTACCTATCAGGCGCATGCATGGAATAGCGATGTTAAATCGATATCGCCGGAGAACCTGGCGCATGCCCCTGCCGGAGTGGATGAAAGAGATTACCAGTTTACCGATCTGTATAACGAGGGTTTGTCCGGCATTCTCACCGAACAGGCAGGTGGCTGGTACTATAAGTCTAATCAGGGTGGTGGCAGATTTTCCCCGGCCATGCTGGTTTCGCCCAAACCCTCGTTTGCCGGGCTTGGGCAGGGGTTGCAATTGCTCGACCTGGACGCAGATGGCGGCAAACAGCTCGTCAACCTGAGCTATGAACCCAAAGGCTATTTTGAACTCAGCGACGAAGAGCAGTGGCAGCCATTTCAACCATTCAGGCAAACAGCCAATATCGACCTTGAGGACCCCAATTCCCGTTTGCTGGATCTCAATGGCGACGGCAGGGCCGATGTGCTTATTACTGAAGACCATATCCTCACCTGGCATGAAGCAAAAGGCAGAGAAGGTTACGGAGCGGCCCAAAAAACCATCAACCCTCCGGATGAGGAAGCCGGTCCGCATATCGTCTTTGCCGATGCCGGACAGTCTATTTTCCTTGCTGATATGTCGGGAGATGGCCTCACCGATATCGTTCGTATCCGTAATGGTGAGGTGTGTTACTGGCCGAATCTTGGTTACGGCAGATTTGGCGCAAAGATCAATTTTGATAACGCACCATGGTTCGATGCGCCCGATATATTCAATCCGGATTATCTGCGGCTTGCAGATATCGATGGCTCCGGCACAACCGATATCATTTATCTGGGCAACAACACCTTCAGCTGCTGGCTGAATCTCAGTGGCAACGCCTTTGCCGATACACCGTTTACCATTTCCAGTTTTCCCGATATCCACACCCATGCCAGAATCACCGTTACCGATCTGCTTGGCAATGGCGTTGCCTGTATCGTCTGGTCCAGTGACCTGGCAAAAGACAGCAGTTCTCCTCTGCGTTATATCGATCTGATGTCGAGCAAAAAACCACATATATTGATCGGTTATAAAAATAATCTGGGGCAGGAGACCACACTGGAGTATACGCCATCGACAACCTTTTACCTGGATGACAAAAAAGCGGGCAAGCCCTGGATCACCAAACTGCATTTTCCCGTTCATTGTCTCTCCAGAACAGAAACGCGCGATCTGATCAGTGGTTATCGCTTTGTCAGTTCCTATACATATCACCATGGCTATTATGACCATGCCGAACGGGAGTTCCGCGGCTTTGGCATGGTCGAGCAGACCGACAGTGAAATATTCGACCACTGGGTAAAAAGCGATGCCGACAATATCGTCGAGCAACCACTGCATCAAGCGCCAATGGTCAGCAGGTCATGGTTTCATACCGGCGCTTTTTTTACCAGAGAGAATATCCTCGACCAGTTTGCCGGCGACTACTGGTATGCTGAAATGCAGCGCCAGGGCTTTACTGTCGTTAATCTGGAAAAAAGCCTGCCCGAAGCGCGGCTGATTGCGGCTCCCGGAATAGATGCAGCTGCGCTTGCGGATCTGGACCTTGATGAGTGGCGTCAGGCCCTGCGCGCCTGCAAGGGTATGAACTTGCGCAGTGAAAGTTTTGCCAATGATGCCCCCGCCAGCAACCCGACCCCGGAGCAGCAACAGCGTGCGCTGACGCCCTATTCAGTCGCTTCCAGGAATTGCGTCATTGAACTTCTGCAGCCTAAAGGGCAGAATCCCTTTGCCGTCTTTGTCGTTAAGGAGAGCGAGGCGATCACCTATACCTATGAGCGACATACAGACGATCCGCGTATTGCCCATACCCTGAATGTCAAGCTTGATGAATATGGCAATATACTGGAATCAGCTTCCGTCGTCTATCCGCGGATCAAGACTGACACCCGCTTACCGCCGGATGTTCAGCAGGCACAGGATCAGGTGCTTATCACCTATAGTCGTAACGGCTACACCAACGATATCGCCAGTGCAGATGCCTGCCGGCTACGGCTGTTATCTGAAACCGCCAGTTATGAGCTCAGGGGCGTAGCCAAATCCGGGCCGCTGTTCACGGTGGAAGACTTCGACGATATTCTCGAAAAATCTCAGGAGATTGAATATCACCAGCTTGACAGCAGCCCGGCAACCGCTGCGCCGCAAAAACGCCTGATTGAGCACGTTGTAACGCTCTATCGCAGCAACAACCTCACGTCGCCGCTGCCGCTGCACAAGCTGGAATCACTGGCCCTGCCCTATGAAAGCTATCAGCTGGCCTACACACCAGACCTGCTTGCCGATATCTATGCCGACAAGGCCGATGTCTCGCTGATGCTGGAGGGCAAATTCACCCAGCTGGGAGGAGACGGCAACTGGTGGATACGCTCCGGTACCACACAATATATTGAAGCGGCGGAAAACGCCGTGCATGCGCAACAGCGTTTCTACCTGCCGGTCTCGTATATCGATCCCTACGGTGCCAGGTCGATAGTGCGTTATTACGGTGAGTATCACCTGTTTATTGAAGAGATCGAAGATGCGCTGGCCAACACCCACAAGGTCGAGCAGTTTAACTTCCGTACCCTGGGGCCGCGCCGTATACAGGATGCCAATGGCAATTTCACCGAGGTCCTGGTCGACGAACTGGGCCTGGTCAAGGCCATGGCGGTTTTCGGTAAAGGCGATGAAGCAGACGACCTGATCGGACTTGATGAATTCACCGACGATAGCGAACGCGCCCTGATTGATGATTTTTTCCAGGCATCTGCCTCGGATGTTCTGGTGACACAGGGCAAAGAGCTGCTGCAGCATGCAACCGCCCGTTTTGTCTATGACCTCGACAGTTATAAAAATTCCGGCAACCCCTGTGTGGTCGCCTCGATATTGCGTGAAGAGCATTTTATAAAAAATACCGCATCACCGGTGCAGCTCAGCTTTGAATACTCAAACGGCCTCGGGCAGGTGGTCATGCAGAAAGCCCAGGCCGAACCCGGCCGGGCAAAGCAGGTAACACTTCATGCCGATGGCAGTTACAGTGTCACCGAGATCGACACCGCCGCCCAGGATCCCAAACAACTGCGCTGGCTCGGCAATGGTCGTACAGTGCTTAATAACAAAGGCAAACCCGTCAAGCAGTATGAGCCCTATTTCAGCGTTACCCACCATTTTGAGGATCGCAGGGAACTGGTCGAGTCCGGTGTTACGCCGCTGATGTATTATGATGCGCCGGGACGGCTGATCAAAACCGAGCTGCCGGATGGCACCTTTTCCCGTACCGAGTTCGATTCCTGGCAACAGGCTGTCTTTGATACAAATGATACCGTACTGGAGTCAAGATGGTATGCCGAGCGCAGTAATCATCTGATTGATGCCCGGCTGCTGGCGGCAGGCAAGGACCCGGACAGGGAGAAAGCCGCTGCCGAACAGGCGGCCAAACATGCCGATACCCCCAGTATTCAGCATTTCGATACCCTGGGCCGGCCCATCCTCTCGGTCGAGCATAACCGCAGTATCAGTAACGGTGCCGATGAATACTATTTTACCCGTGCCGAACTCGATATCGAAAGCAATCTGCGTTCGGTTACCGATGCGCGCGGCAATAGAGTGATGCGCTATAAATACGATATGCTTGGCAACGCGGTCTATCAGCACAGTATGGATGCCGGGCAGCGCTGGCTGCTGATCAATGTGGTGGGCAATCCGCTGCGTACCTGGGACGAGCGGAATCATGAATTCCAGTATTTCTATGATATCCTGCACCGCCCCACCCATAGTGTGGTGATTGGCGGCGATGGCGAAACCGCGCTTGACCATATTTTCGAGCGTATTTTCTACGGTGAGGATGAACCCGATCCCCACCTTAAAAACCTGCGTGGCCAGGTTGTCCGCCACTACGATACCGGCGGTATGATTGAGATGCCGGAGTATGATTTCAAGGGACAAGCCCTATCGGCCAGCCGCAGGCTGTTTAAGGATTATAAAGGAGTGGCCAACTGGCAGGATGCCAATCTGACAGCGGATCTGGAAAGCGAAATCTTTACCTCTGCCAGCGAAACCGATGCGTTGGGCAGAATCACCCGGCAAACAGCGCCGGACGGTTCTATTATAACACCGCAATATAATAAGGCGGGACTGCTGAATGCCGAGATTGTCCAGCATCAAAGCCCGAACAAGACAACAAATTATATCAAAAATATTGATTATAACGAAAAAGGCCAGCGGAACAGGATTGTTTATGGCAACGATGTTACTGTCGAATTTACCTATGATAAGGAGACCTTTCGCCTGATCCGCCTGCAGACCCAGCGAAACAACAGCGATCCCCTGCAGGACTGGCAGTATACCTTTGATCCCCTTGGTAATATCACCCATATTGAAGATAAAAACATCCCGGTGGTGTTTTTCGATAACCAGAAGATTACCGGCGTGTCGCAATATACCTATGATGCGCTCTATCGTTTGGTTTCTGCCTCGGGAAGGGAAAACGCGACTCCTCTGGCCTTTGATTCACAGGATAACTGGAACGATGCGCCATTTCTGCGCCAGTATCATCCCGGCGACCCGATGGCGATGCGCACCTATACACAGACCTATCAATATGACGGGGTCGGCAATATCCTGCAAATGCGCCACCGGGCAGCGGGTAACGCCTGGGTGCGTAACTATACCTATCAGGCCGGCAATAACCGGCTGGACAGCACTCAGTCAGGTGCCAATACCTATCGCTATCCACATCATGCCCAACATGGCTTTATGACCAAAATGCCGCATCTGCAAGAGATGGGCTGGAACTTTAAAGAAGAGCTGGTTAAAACCATCCGCCAGCGCCGTACCGATGGCGGCATACCGCAGACCACCTATTATCAGTATGACGGTCAGGGACAGCGTATTCGTAAGATCACTGAAAATACCGCCGATCCAGGCGCTGCACCCACCAAAAAAGACGAACGTATCTATATAGGCGGGTATGAAATCTATAAAAAACATAGCGGCAATGATGCCGGGCTGGAGCGCAGCAGCCTGAGTCTGATGGACGGGCAGCACCGCTTTGTCATGATTGAGACCGAAACCAAACCGCGTATTGTTATGGGTATCTCGGTGGGACGAACCAGTCCCCGGCAGACCGTACGCTATCAACTGCATAATCATTTAGGCTCGGCGGCATTGGAACTGGATGAAAATGCCGAAGTTATCAGTTATGAGGAATATCATCCCTTTGGCACCACCGCCTTTCAGGCCAAAAATGCATCGATTAAGGCGGCGGCAAAACGCTATCGCTATACCGGTATGGAGCGGGATAAGGAAAGCGGGCTGGAATATCACTCGGCACGGTACTATCTGCCGTGGTTAGGGCGGTGGGGGAGTTGTGATCCGTTAGGGATCGAAGACGGAATAAATCTTTATCGTTTTGTCAACAACAATCCAGTACTATTTGTGGATTTAGAAGGCAAACAGTATGCGAAATTAGAATCTTTATATTTGGCAAGATCTAATCATTTACCTATTCTTGAAACTACGCTAGGTCCTGATGCTGTTGGGGTTGACATAGATCTCAGTGGAGGACTCTCCAATGTGATCGGTGGTAGAGTTATACCTTTAGGTTTTAGTTTCGTTTTATCACGGGGCGGCTCTTTAGATGTTTATTATTATGCAGGTGGAGCAGTAAGCATTGGCGAGCAAAAGGGAGGTAGTTTGGCTATAAATATATCTCCTTTTGCTGCATGGTATACGGGTGATGAAAGCCAGATTAACGATAAGTCTTGGACAGGGGAATTTGAAAGTATAGGTATTGGTGGTGACGCTGGTATTGGACCGAAGTATGGGTTTGGGGGCGCTTTTTTTTGGAGTGGCAATAACGAATTGAGTAACACCCTTCCCTTTGCTGAAGAGAACCAATGGATGGGCGTATCACTTTCATTCTCTGGTGGATATGGTATTGAAGGAAGTATAGCTGGAGAATTTCAGGATACGTATTATTGGTTATTAACTCCCGATGAGCCGCTTCCAGAGCCTGAGTCGGTTATGGAAATGCCCGACACCCCAATAGAATCTCTGGATGAAGCAGTTAACCCTCAACTATGTGAACCCATGCCTCAGCCGAACGAATGCTCGCAAGTTGATGAACCGCTTATGACCGATTTTACAGACCCTGCCAACTATTCGAATTATTATGATTATGCTTCTATGCAGGATCCGTCAATATCAGAAGAAGAATTGATGTCTAAATGGGCATTGGTGCATGGCTGGAGTTCAGTAGTACAACAATGAAATTTAACCCGTAAGACAGATTCACCAGTAACCAGTCCACCATAAACGGTGCAATAATGCGAAATGCTGCTCTGGTTTTAAGGTGGTTTTGATAAGGCGGATTATCCTTTTGCGCCAAATCCGCCCTGCTATATCCGGATATTGCCAGCGTACAATGCGGATAATGCCAAACGCTGGCAGTTAATCAAGCCCCGTTATTTAGCAAAGGCCAGCTTAGGCAACGATTTTTATCTATGATGAAAAACGGGATAAAAAAGGCCTTGGCTGGTTATCGTCCAGCTTTCATCGCTATATATTTAACGGTATCTACCGGCAAGATTGACCAACCGAGATTAGGCAAGCAAAATTGCAAGCATATCTCCAATAACTGCATGAAATTTTACTCAAATTGATATATAATAAAAGTTCCAGGAGATTATATTATAACTCAATGAGGATAAGCAAATGACCAACAAAAACCCCAGCAAGGCATTTACATTCGATTTACCAGACAATAAGCTGCAAACAACCTTTGCCGATATTTTTAGCAAACACAAGGGCGATTGGTCAACCATTAAGGCTGAATTGGCGATAACAGAAGGCTTTAGCGGCAAAACACTTATCAATAAACTGGAATATACCCATAACCTGGTTCTATGGAGCGATGACAACGCGGCGGTAGTATCGTTATTTCAAAAAGACCCGCAGATCAATTCGTTACGCGATATCGCGCTAACCCTGGATAAACCGGCATTTGTCAATAAAGTCAAAAGGGATATGCCCGGTAAGGCCGATCTTGACAAAGAAAATGCCGCCCTGAAGCTGCGCCGCAAGCTGTTTACCATAGAGCCAACGGCGATGCTGATCAATCTGATCAGGAATCCGCAACTATCATTTTTAAACGATGCTGTTGGCGCAAATATCGTCACCGTACTCAATAACCAGCCAGATTTTAATATCAGAACCACCTCGGTATATAAACTCTTTAACAATGATAAGGCGTTTAAGGATATTACCGCCGATGATGATAAGGCGGCGGTAAAAGCACAACTAAAAATATTGCAGCGCCTCACTGCGGTAAGCACTGACCCAGATGCGGTGCCGGTATTATATAACGCCAAAATCCAATCCGCCATGCAAATCTCGGCATTGCCCCGAAAACAGTTTATTGCAGCGTTAAAGAACGGGGGACTGGCTGAAACCACATTGGCACAGATTCACCATAACGCCCAGCAGACCCGGGTGCGCAATGAGCAGTTTATTATGTCGTTCAGAGAGGCCGCCCAGCCGACCCATGTGGCGTTTATCGATAAGAGTCTAAGTGCATATACCCATTCGCAGACGGATATTAATCGACCCGCAGAAGTGAATATAAACACTGAATCTACGGCAGAAATAGGCGTCGCGCATACCCAGGAATTGCTGGATCAATACAATCTTTCCTGGGATTTATTGTTCGCCGATGCCGACTTATGTGAGTGCGGAGAGTGCAATTCGGTATATAGCCCGGCTTCCTATTTTGTCGAGTTATTAAATTATCTGAGAAACAATAATCTTGATCCCAATTCGCAAAACAATATTGCAATAAAACCCGATCCCAAAGATATTTCCGATACACCGCTGGAAAAACTGTTTGATCGCCGGCCGGATCTGGGCTGCCTGGAGTTGACCTGCGAAAATACCCATACCCTGATTCCCTATGTGGATCTGGTCAATGAGGTGATGGAAAACTATGTTGCCTACAAAAAATTAAAGCCCTTTAATGTCGACGATGAAACCAGCGGCGAATTGCTGGCTGAACCGCAACATACTGAATATCAGGCCTATTGCCTGCTTAAAAACGAGGTCTATCCCTTTACGCTGCCTTATCATCAGCCGATCGATGCCGCCCGGATCTATCTGGATTTTCTTGATACCAGCCGTTATGAGGTAATCCGTAATTTCCGCAAAAACCACGCCGGCCCCGATGTCGAACTAACCAGACTGCAGGACCAGGCACTGGATCGCGCGGTTGATGCCGAGTGTCTGAAGCTGACCAGGGAAGAATACGTTATTCTGACCAGAGAATGCTTTGAAAATATCGACCTGATGCGCAGGCTTAAAGACAACCCTGCTATGACTCAGCAGGAATATTGGCAGATAATCGGCGGCAAAACGGTCCATGAATACTACGGTTATAAAAATGAAGCAACCATGCTCGGCAATGATGGACTGACCCTGATCAAGCCGGAATTTCTGCGCCGTACGGGTATTGACTATGCCGATCTGGTCGAACTGTTGAAAACGCAGACGCTTAATCCATGCCTGCCCAAAGGGCGGGCCAAAGCCATTATGGAAAGCCTGCACTTCAGCTACCGCTTTTTGCAAAACTACGCTAAAGTCTTTGGACTGGAGAAAATGGCTGAGGCGCTGGTGATGGGAGAGGAACTGGCGGAACTCCTCCCTAAGCTCAAGGAGCAAATCGAACTGCTTACCAATAAAAAAGCCCCGGTGTGCCCCGCGTCCGCTGATGATACCATGCAAATCTGTGACAAGGATATTCTTTGCTGGGTAAAATGCTATTTCGAAAAAGTCGGCAAAATGATTGTCATCGAAAACGGCAGGGGCTGTGTCGATGGAGTAATTAATATAACTGATAATATAACTGGTCATCTCGGGAGCATAGGAGATTTCCGCGCACCCAAAAACATCAGTCTAATCATTAAAAATTGCAATATTTACATTTACAACCCCCGGGAAGAACTCATTGGCCATATTGATAAAGACACAGGTAAAATTACTTTCGAAAACAATGTGATTGCGGAGGGTATCCAACCCGATTCCCTTAAAAATCTTTCGTTTATCGGCAACAGAGGCGAAAAGGGTGTTTTTCACCTTATCGATGGTGAAATTTACCTTATATTTACCGAGCAGCAGGATACCTGCGACCTGGATACGGCCCTGTTGCAACATCTGGACGGAACACCGCTTACGGTTAATGAATATGATAAGATACACCGTTTTATCCGCCTGTGGCGCAGACTGGGCTGGAGCATAGATGAAGTTGACCAGGCTATCGTCGGCCTGAGCAACGTCGAGACGAGCCTTTCCGATAATAACAACCAGCCGGCTGAGATATTGTGCGACGACAACGATGATTGCAGCGACAGCAGCTGCGATGACTGCGAAGACTGTGCAGAAGCGTTATGTATTGATATTTTCGATATTACCCCGGAACTTATCCATCAACTTTGTGCCGTCAACCATCTGCTCGATCAAACCGGTCTTGAACTTATCAAACTCCTGAGTTTCTGGACGACAATCAGCTGCTTTGGCGACCACTCCCTTTACCGGCGATTGTTCCTGACCCATAATGTGCTGGGAATAGATAAGATTTTCAAAGCCGATGCCCGTGGCAATTATCTGACGGCTGATGTTAAGCTGACCGATCACCTGCCGGCCGTAATGGCGTCGCTGAATCTTTCTGCAGACGACATTCAGGCCATTATGCAGTCGGCCAGCCTGGATGATAAATTGACGCTGGCCAACCTGTCTTTACTTTATCGTTACCGCCTGCTTGCCAGGGTATTGGGATTACGGATTCCGGCTTTTATCAGCATCCTGCCGCTGTTTGGCGATATTTTCAAAAGCGCCGAGGCAACCCGAACATTTTTAAAACGCTGGGCAAAGATGGAAGACGCCGGATTCACCTATCAGCAGTTGAATTTTATCATTCGCGATGTGGATGATGACAAAAGGCCGTTCTCGCCCGATGATAAAACCGTGCTGCTGCTGAGTAAACAGATTTACGACGGCTTAAATGCCATCGACAGCGAACATGCCGACCTTGCGGCGGATCCCGATATCACTGACCCCGCGGCCCAACTATTCAATATCCAGCAAAAAGCCACCGCCGAACTGGTAAGGACCAAGGCCAGTCTTCTTTTTGACTCACCGCTTGTTGATCAGTTGCTTGCCTATCTGCAGGGTACTGCCGTTTATACAACCAATGCACCCAAGGATCTGGATTTTACCATCCCCGATGGCAAAACGTTAAAGAACAAGCTTAGCTACGATAAAACCCTGGGCAGTGTGCAAATCACCGGGATTTTGACCGGGTCCGAGGTAAATGATTACAATAATCTGAGTTCCGAGCTGGCCTGGGCCGATGCCTTGGCACGTATTGAGAAACAACAGGCCAAAGCCTTTAAGGAGTTATTCGCCGGCATATTCGAGGAAGAGAAAACCAAAACGAACTCAGAAAAAGAGGCGCTGAAAGCGATTATACTGACAGGCGATATCAGCGTCGCAGTGGATACCATTGCAGACGGTGATCCCGATCCCAATACTGCACCGCAAAAACGCGTCGCTTTCTTTGCCATTTTTCTGCCTTATCTGCGGCAGCAGTTGACGCATCGGTTTATTATCGACAATCTGTCTGCCTATGCCGGACTTGCAGGTAAAGTGGTTGACCTGCTGGTCTCTGATATCCTTAAATCCGGCACGCCTTCTGTCTCCATCTATGATGTGTTCGAAAAGATCAAGGACAGCGTACAGCCTGCCGCCGACAGCTGGAATGGCTACCTGATACCTGCCGCTGACAGCGGGGTAACAATTATTGTCAAAAACAGTGATAACGCCCCTGTCGTTTATCTGGATGGCGCAGCCCTGACATTGACGGCACAGGAAGACCCCACCAATGAATGGTGGAGCGGCTCTCTGCAGCTGGAGGCTGGAAAACTGTATGCGTTTGCAACAAATGGTGTGCCGCTGGAAAATATTTTCTGGAAAACCCCCACCTCGACCATCTCGGCGATTCCATCGTCAGCGCTTATTCCCGACTTTGCCCCGCAACAGGCAGGGCCTTCGCTGATTGCACTGAAAAAGGCGGCGATGCTGGTCTCCGGATTTGAACTCAGCACCGATGAAATCGACTTTCTTAACAACAACAAGGGGGAGTTTGCTGGTCTTGATTTTAATGCCCTCAGTCTTAAACAGTGGCTCAGGTTGGAGGCCTATATCCGCCTGCGTAACACTTTGCCGCAGGGCAAGATCAATATTCTCGATTTCTGGCAGTGGACATATGATGCAACAGCTGATGTTAACAGGCTCAGCGAAAAAATTGCCGACCTCACCACATGGAAAAAAGAAAATATTGATAAATTAATTGCAGCAAACCATTTCAATCTCGCTGGACTTTCCGATTACAGCAACGAAAAAAATCTGTTAAAGCTGCAACAAGCCCTTAAGATAGCGGATAAGACCGGCGCGGATATCGACCTGTTATTTGACTGGGGATACCCGACGTCAAACTTCAATCGATGCCGAAACACCGCTGAAAGCATCAAAAACAGTATCCGGGCCCGATATAAGCAAACCGATTGGGAAGAGGTGATAAAGCCGTTGCACGATAAGCTGCGCAATCACCAGCGTGATGCCCTGACCGCCTATCTGTTACAGCAACGCGAGCTTATTGCCTGGAATATCACAGATGCCGACGGCCTGTTCGAATACTTCCTTATTGATGTGCAGATGGATGCCTGCATGGAAACTTCGCGCATCAAACAGGCGATTTCATCGGTTCAACTGTTTATTCAGCGCTGCTTTCTCGGCCTGGAAGAAGCGCACAACCAGATCAAGCCGGATGTCCTCGACCGCGAACGTTGGGAGTGGATGCAGCGCTACCGGGTATGGGAGGCTAACCGAAAGGTTTTTCTCTATCCTGAAAACTGGATCGAAAGTAATCTGCGTGATGATAAGAGCCCCTTCTTCAAAGAACTGGAAAGTGAGCTTCTGCAAAAAGATATCAGCAAACAAAATGTCTCGGATGCGCTGAAGTCTTATCTATATAAGGTCGATACTGTGGCGAATATGGAGGTAGTGGGCTTATATATCGAAGGGGAAAAGGAAACTGATGGAAGATGGCATGAAGACAGTAAACTTCATGTATTTTCACGCACACGTAACGCGCCCTACTCCTTTTACTATCGTTACCTGGCTCTGGATGAGATGAATTGGTACCCATGGGAAAAAATGCAGGTGGATATTCCCAGTTACGATTGTGAAAATCCTTTGCCTCAAGAAGAATCTTCGAATCAAGGGGAGCCTTCGCCCCAAACTGTTCCGGGTAACGGATGCTATCTGACACCTGTTGTATGGAATAATCGTTTGCTGGTGTTCTTTCCGCAAATTATGAAAAAAACGAAACCCAACCCTGACTCAACAAGCGGGAGCTTCGAAAAATTAGGTTCCTCTAATACTGGAATAGAAAAATCAACTCCGATTTCTTATTACGAAATCAAGATGGCCTGGAGCGAATATCGCAACGGTAAATGGACGCAAAAACAATTGAGTAACGATGCTGTAATTTCAGATCATATTGATAGCACGCATGATATACAATTTTTTAAATTTGTGCCGATCGTCAACCATTCTGATAAGGTGATCATTAATGTTGATGACCATCGGGATTCCGATGGTGGTTATAAAGGAGCATTTGAATTTGACGGAAATAGTTTAAAAATAGGGACACCTGTACATACGGAGAGTATGCCAATTGATTACTTCAATCACTCAAGCCAAAAAATGTATTCCTGGCAGATTGAAGAAACGTCCCGGGTTAATACGGATATTTATTTCCATGCCGATAATAATGAAGAAAAGGTTTTTGGGATCAACGGCAGTGACAATGATTTCTATCACCCGACAATACGAAATTTATTCGGACACATCAATGCAGGTAATTTAGCTTTTTTCTTTCAGCAAAATCTTAATTCATCGGATATTGATTTTGGAAGATATATGAAAAAGGGGACAAACAGTTACCACGAGCTGAAAGGACCATACTCCTTATATAACTGGGAATTATTTTTCCATACCCCCATTCTGTTAGCGGATGCCTTAAGCAAGGCCCAGCATTATGAAGAAGCGATGAAGTGGTTCCATTTTGTTTTCAATCCCATGGCCGAAGAAGACAGCAGCACGAATACGCCGGATAAGCGCTTCTGGCAATTCAGTCCATTCAGGAAGATAGACAGCAAACAGATCCTGGAAAGCATCTTTCATAATCTGCAGCCGAATACAGCTGACGATGCAATTACCGAGTGGCGTAATAAACCCTTTATGCCGCATGTCGTGGCACGCAGCCGACCGGTCGCCTATATGAAATGGGTGGTTATGAAATATATCGATAATCTGATTGCATGGGGTGATTATTTATTCAGACAGGATACCATTGAGACTGTCAATCAGGCTTCTCAGCTCTATGTTCTGGCAGGGCATATTCTCGGTCCAAAGCCGATGTCTATTCCCAAACGCGGCAATATCAAGCCGCAGACGTATCTCGGTTTGCTCGATAAATGGGACGCTTTCGGCAATGCCATGGTCGAACTGGAACTTGCCGCACCGTTCAGCAATCAAACAGCGCCGCCGTTCGAGCTTTTACCTGCCCCCCTTGCAGTAAAGGAATTGGTCTCTGGCAATATCTATGGCACGGCTTCGGCACTCTATTTTTGTATACCCAACAACCCCAACCTGCTCAGTTATTGGGATACGGTGGCAGATCGTCTGTATAAAATACGCCATTGCCTGAATATCAAGGGCATATTCCGCAAATTGTCGTTGTTTGAGCCGCCAATCGACCCAGCCCTGCTGGTTAAGGCGGCGGCACAGGGGTTAAGTATCGCCTCGGTGCTGAACGACCTCAATACACCGATGCCGAATTACCGTTTTTACTATCTGCTACAAAAGGCACTGGAGTTATGCAGCGAGTTAAAATCGCTGGGCGGGGCAATGCTATCGGCTATCGAAAAGCAGGATAACGAGCATATTGCGCTGCTGCGGGCCAAACATGAAAACGTGATGCAGAATCTGGTTATGGAGATCAAGAAAAAACAGCTGGAAGAGGCTCAAAAGAATATTGCGAGTCTGCAGCAGAACCGCAAGGCACCGGAAGCCCGGATGAAATACTATCTGAAGCTGAGCGGCCTTGACGAAAGCCTGGTTCCGGACGACACCGCCGATTTTAACGAAATCCCCAACGATATTGTTACCGTGGACGGGGATAGTGGCTTAAAATTAATCCGGTTTGAAAAGGAGGATATGGATAAGGCGGGTGAGGCTCAACGGTGGCAAGAAGGCATTGGGAAAGCAGAAGCTTTAGCCGCCATTTTTCATGCAATACCCAATAATTCTGCTGACGCAAAACCATGGGGTGTCGGTGCTGGAGTTGTGTGGGGAGGTTTAAATCTCGGCAATGTCACTCAAGCAGGTGCAAAAGTGGCTCAAATTCGTTCTAACGATCTTTCTTACCAATCTACCAGCGCCGGCAAAAAAGGCGGTTTTACCCGTGCCCTGCAGGATCGCATCTTCCAGGCCAATGCTGCGGGCTATGAATTAAAACAGATCGATAAACAGATCCTTGCGCAACAGATCCGTATTGATATAGCCAATCAGGAAATTACCAATCAGCAAAAATCCATCGACAACGCAACTGAGGTCGAAGCGTTTCTGAAAAACAAATATTCCAACGAGGAACTCTATACCTGGATGCGCGGTAAACTTAAAACACTTTATCATCAGGTATACAGCCTTGCCTATGACCTGGCGAAAAAAGCCGAAAAGACCTATTGTTTTGAACGCGGTTTAAGTAATACCAACTTTATACAACCCGGCTATTTCGATGCCGGACGCGACGGTTTGCTGGCGGGTGAACAACTCTATGTTGGTTTGAAACAACTGGAGGCGGCCTATCAGAATGAACGGGGCTATGATTATGAAATCACCAAACCTGTCTCGCTTTATCAGCTTGATCCCCTGGCAGTCATTCAACTCCGCGAAGTCGGACAGTGCGAATTTGAGCTGCCCGAAGCCTTTTTCGACCTTGATTATCCGGGACATTACAAACGACGGATCAAATCGTTATCCCTGTCGATACCTTGTGTTGTCGGACCCTATACCGGAGTCAATGCCACGTTGCGGCTGCTGGAAAACAAGTTCCGCAATACTGCCATCGGCGGCAAGGCCTATGTTGAAAATAGCGAAGAGGCAGACGACCGTTTCAGCTCCAGCCTGATTCCGATTGATGCTGTTGCAGTCAGTTCTGCGCAGAACGACAGCGGCGTATTTGAACTGAATTTCAAGGATGAGCGTTATCTGCCGTTTGAGGGCGCAGGTGTTATCAGCAGATGGAGATTAGAACTGCCATCCGTTCGGCAGTTTGATTACCAGAGCATTTCTGATGTGGTAATGCATCTTAAATATACCGCTTCAGAAGGTGGCGATTACCTCAAGCGGGAAGCGAACAAATCGGTATTAAAACAGATAAATACAATAAGTCAGTCACTTAACCAAACGGGGTTACATGTTACCTTTAATATGCGGCATGAGCTTTCCAATGAGTGGACACTGCTTAAAAATACGGGAACAGCAGTGATCACCATTGATAAAGCCAAACTGCCATATATTGCCCAACTGGTCAGTAAAACGTCAATTGAGTCTGTAATGTTTTTGGCCAATATGGTGGATTCGCAGCCCACATGCTCAATTACAATCGATGATACCGTCATTGACTTACAAAAAATAAGCAATGAACTGAAATTTTGCCGAGGGTTCTCGGAGGATATCCAGCTGGATCAATCGTTTAATCTGTCGGTTGATGCTGAACAGCTCAATAAGATACAGGCATTGTTTATAGTGGTTAAGTTGGTAATAAAAAAATAGTTTTTTTAGAAGCTATTTCAGTAAATTAAACATCGATCTATGCCCGAGCGAAACCAAACGGTTCGGACCGTTCCGACGAGAATAGTTTGAGCTGCTTGAAGGGCATGCGGTTGTAGATGGTTGTATTAAAGAGAGCAAAAATGCTCGGTTAAAATTGAACCACCAGACAGGGGCGCCAGGTGGATCGTTAAAAATTCCTCTGGTGCCCTCCCTGCCGGTAAAATGTGATAAGGACCCCTTTACCCTGTATTTAACCTTGAAAGGTTGATTCAATCTTCAATGGAAATAGTGATTTATTTTTTTTTAAATGTGTTTATTGCTGTAATAGGCTTTTACACAGGAGAAATTATTATTTTCCTGTTATCTCTTGGGAGAATAAAGGTCAGATGGAATTTTTATAGCGATGTTGAGGATGCAAGTTTCTTTGTATTGATAACAGAAAAAAGTATATGGATTGGGTTCGTATTTTGGATGCTTTTCGTCTCATATTTAGTCTGCTAAGAAGTTTTCTCATCTTGTAGAAATAGACTCGTAGCGTTACGTTAGAGACGAATTTTTTTAAGCGTTAATTTCAATAAAGCAACTTTCGGAGTTAATTTGACCCAATGATTAAATTATAATTATTTGAAATTAAAGTACTAATTGATAAAATCTCCTTGAATTGTTGTCCTGGGCTAAAAAAAAAGAATCCATACACTGAGATCAATCCGGATATTGACAAAAAAAGTTGCAGCTATCAGCGGCGAAAGGAAGCTGTCACAAAATCAACGGAACTTTTGGTGCCGATGGTCATCAGGGCCAAACACATTGGCGTCCGATCAAAGTACCTTTTGTTTGATAGTTGGTTCGCCATGGCCAGTGTAATGGTCACATTGTCTGATGGGAAGAAGGCAAAAATCATTTTTGTCCCCTGTGATAAAAAGCGAGGCTGGCTGGCATTGTTATCAACCCATATCGACGTTACAGATGAAGATATGATCCGGCTTTATTCGAAACGCTGGGATATCGAAGTTTTTTTCAACATGTGCAAACAGCATTTAAAGCTGCTTAAAGCGGTTCAACTGAGAAGCGATGATGGATTGATTGGGTGTGTTTTGACCCCCAAAATGCGAAGCAATTTGGGGCCACTTTTTAACTTAAATCGCATGTAAACGAATTTAAATTTTCAGGAAAATTCAGCCTGTAAATCCGAGGTGAATCTATGTTGTCAACAAATAGAATTGTCCGGTTTTAAAATACATAAACTGAATTAGTTACGATTTGATCTGACACCTCAGTTGCAAAAATGAGGGTTACCAGTTTTGATGTAGGTGTGAACAAAATAATCAAAACTATAGGAGGTA
>PDWJ01000106.1_pt1 | contig 116726 bp, 93 predicted proteins | sample 1430881 | NCBI WGS metagenome assembly PDWJ01 (sample SAMN01162460, study PRJNA174530) | Oral metagenome, whole genome shotgun sequencing project. | biome: Marine environment; feature: Marine mammal; material: Swab sample of the gingival sulcus; isolation source: swab sample of gingival sulcus... | reverse complement strand
AGCCGCAGCTTGTGTGGCGGCGCACTGACGACGCAGTTGGTAGAGCTGCTGATTGGCGGCAGCCAAAGCAGCAGAGGGTGCTGGACGAGAACTCATCTCTAGCACATTTGGAGATCAGGTAACACAAACCAACCAGACGCAAAACGGGGTGCGCTGTTGACACCGAGCAGGCACGGCTACGTGCCCGCACACCCGAGGGCGTGGGCACTCAGCCCATCAACAAAATTTCTGGCCGCCCAAAGAACGCATGATCGATTGACACAGAGATCGCCCTGTGCTATCCTCCTATCATCAGGTATACACGCCACTGGGAGGCAAAAAAGCCCCCTCCCCATTTAAGGGGCATATTGATGAAGATGCTGCAACATCTTCGCAAAATGGAAGTGGCTACAACTTACAAGGCTAAACGTTTAGACGTTTAGCCTTTTCCTTTATGGTTTGAAACGCTCAACGCATGGCAGTGATCGCTTCAAAATCTAATTGCTTAAAGAGCTGTCTGACCATCGAGCCAAATCATTGTCGATTTGCTCTAAATCAACCAGACGTACACCAACAGCGTGCCATTTACGACGAGAACGAACAGACATATCCTCTACAATGACAGAATTTGCTTCGGAAACGGCCGTTTCTGTCCATCCGCCAGCCGCAAATCCAATAAAATACACACGCCAATCATCTTCCCCTTTCGGAATAATCGCAGACGTGCGTTTCACTAACTCAACCATCGGTTCCAAACTCGCAGGAGTGTCATTCCAAAGGCAGCAGCCCAAAACAAGACTGCGATCTTCTTCACTAATACCCACAACCTCAATGGTAAATGACCGCTTCCACTCCCCACCAACCTCTTCAATGGGAAGGGGAACCTCATCCTGGGCACTGGACAACAATAACCACTCCCGGCAAAGCTCTTGCCAGGTATTCGCTTGAATAAATTCAGGCAAATGCTGCTCAATATTGTTCAGCATCTGCTGCTGCTGTCCCATCGCCAACTTAGATTGGTAGGCAGCTAAAAAACGATAGTAAAAGCGCAAATAGGGATCTGTCACAAAATAGCGGCCACGCCGGGAGTCAGCAGAGCGTTCAGTAACCGGTACACGCCGTTCCACAAAACCAGTATCTCGTAAAATGCTCAAATATTTTGAAGCAGGCCCACCTGATAACCCAGCCCGCTTGCTAATATCACTCAACGTCTCAAATCCTTGAGCCATCGCCCGCATAATACCCACATAGTTATACAAATCCGTTAGAAAATCTTGCAAAAGAATACGCGGTTCATCTAACATCCAGGTATTCGATGGCTCCAATTGAATTTTCAAGTTTTCCATAACTGATAAAGCCGGATCGATTCGTTCCCAATACGCAGGAACCCCGCCCCAAATGGCATAAATTGCCACACGATTCGCCGCACTGTACTCTGGGAAATAACGACGCAAAACAGTAAACGGCAACGGGGGTAATTTTACCTGAGCAGTCGAGCGGCCATAAAGTGGAGCTTGATAGGAAAGCAGTTGTTTCTGCATCAAACTCATCTGAGAACCAGAAAGAGCCAAAAGCACATTTGATTCGCTCAACCATTGATCCCACGCTTTTTGCAGCACGGCAATGAAACCAGGATTCACCGCCATCAGATATGTAACCTCGTCGATGAACACAGCCATACGGCGTCCGCGCCCCAACAAAGCAACCTGACGCAGAGCTTGTTCCCAATTGGCATACGTAAAATCGAGGGGCGCCTGTGTGTCAGGGTCAGCAAAATTATCAACTGCTTGAGAAAAAGAACGAAGTTGATCCAAGGCAGAAGTTGCCTCCGCCATCCAATAGAAACCATCGGCTTGATGTCTTTTTATCCAATGTGTGAGCAAACGGGTCTTCCCCACCCGGCGGCGACCATACAACACAACCAAAGCAGCCTGACTGCTTTTCCACGTGCGATCTAATAAGCTCAACTCACCATTGCGTCCGACAAAGCCAGACTTCATTTGTTTACTCCCGTGCTATATAAATCCCGTTAGTCTACTTTCATTTATACTATTAGATATACGGGCTAATGTCAAGTCATTTTGGATCATTTGTTCGCTTTTATCGAGTATTCAAAATTAACATAAAGAAAATACTCGACAAAACAAGCATTGCTCAAATGACAAAAGCGCGATTAGTATAAACGTTAGTAGTCTACTTTCATTTATACTAATGCGCTTTCTATCAGCCTTCCCTGCTTCATAGGAAGACTGACCAAGTGCATCTCGGGATCATCGCCAACGCCACCATGATGATCCCGATTAGTCTACTTGCATTTATACTAAACGATCATCGGTGAGTTGTCAAGGGATTTGTTGTATTAGTTCAACATGTGATGTGAAACACAGCCAAAATTCCCGGAACCGGTGAGGTTCCGGGAATTGATAGGGAAACCTACTCCACAATCACGACATCGCTACCGCTGCGGCCAAAAGTTTCTGGCATATACATTTCCTCAGCTTTGGTAGGCGGCACGACGAAGGTGCCAGGCGTGGTAGCGCGGGTGACATAATCGTAATCATAAACCCCTTCCCAAAGCAGCGTGCTGAACGCTTCCAACCGCTCATCGCGCATGTTTTGGTGATCGTACCAGGTACCCCACCACCAGTAAGGTAGCGGTTCTGCGTCGCCTGGCTCGCTCTGCGAGACAGCCAGCGCCGGATTGATGGCTTCTAAGCCAGCCGGTAACGGGTCAACCAGAGCCACATGGTAGCGGCGATTATCGGCAACCATCGTCAGCTTCACGCGCACGCGGGCGCCTAGTTTGATATGCCAGATGCCGTTTTCATCCTGGTATACATCCTCAGGATTATCCACGCCTTCGTAACTACGCTGCACCACAAAGCCACGATTCAGTGGATCTAACGCCAAACTGTCTAGGGCATAGCTGAGGCCAAGGCGGTAGTACAGGCGCCCAGCACCATCTTTGTCCAGAATGAGGTCTTGTTCTGCGCCCACGCCTGACTCAGCCAGCACGTTCATAGGGATGAGCGTTTCGTGGCGTTCGGTAGTGTAGCCTTCATAGGTGTGTTCGCCAGCGTAGTTCTCACCCAGCCAGATGCGTGCCACGAAATCAGGTGTTTGCGACTCGAAGGTGTTGAAGTAATTGTTGAGCGCGAGGAGGATGAAAACATTCTCTTGCGTGTTGCGCCAACGGCCGTTTTCACGATGTGCCAGCAACCCATTTACTACCTTCGGAATCAAGTCGTTGCCTGGGTCTTCATTGATGAGCGTGTTGAGCAGCACACCATCGGTACGTCGGTTGGAATGCAGCATGACGTAATCGTCATCGCCGTAGCTGGCGGTGAAATTGGCGGCGCCAGCCGTTTCCACAGCGCGGTTGTTGACATGGCGTTGGATAGTATCCACCTCGCCAGCATAAGAGGGATCGGCTGCCAACACTGGCCACAGCCAGCCCAGGGCTTCAAGCTGTAAATTTTCCACAGCGCCTGCTTCATTGATGATCCTTTGAGCTGCGGCAGCGTCATTGTCGCCAGCCAGATGGCGCACGTAGAGGGCGTATGAGCTGAGCCCCCAGCGTGTTTGTTCACCATACCACGCGGGGTAATTGTTCTCGATGTCGCGCAGATAGGTTTGCGCGTTGGCGACTGTGTCTTGGGACACGGAATAACCTCTTTGGGATGCCACTACCAAGGCATGGGCAACGTGGATGGAGTTGAACGGAATCGAATCTCGGCCTCGTTCCCAATAAGGGAAACCACCATCAGAATTTTGCATGCCTACCAGTTCCTGAATATCGTCCACTATGACCGCTTCCATTTCTTCGGGGGTGAGCATGCCTTCTGCTTCAAATGCAGTCAGCACGTCGTTTAGCGCGGCGACGGCGAGGATGCGTGAGGCCAATTCTTCAGAGGAATCGTAACGATGGCTGGTGAGGTAGAACACGGCGTCGGTTAAGGCTTGCAGGGCTGTGGCTGAGGTGTTGATTTCTAATCCGCCAAAGGTAGGAATGACCCCTTCCAGCATCACAAAGGGCTGTGCGACTGCTCCTTCATCAACCTGACCGTAAGTGGCAAAGGCTTCGGTGGTAGCAGGGGTAAAGACAGGCAAGTCAATGGTGGTGGCGTCAGCATAGTCGCTGGAAACAGCAGCCACCTGGAAGCGTGCTGTGCCGGGTCTGTCAGCGGCAGCGGGGAAGCGCACTTCGACGCGGTCATTGGCAGGTACCGTGATTTGCTTGCCTGCTGTCTCGGTGAGGAGGAGGTTGTTGGTGGCTAGTGCCACGTTGACGGTCAGTGGCTCGTCAGTCTGGTTTTGCACCACAACGGGCAGTTCAAACTGGTCGCCAAAGTTGAGGAAACGGGGCGCAGACGGACGCACCATCAATGGCAAGCGTGCCATCAAGTTTGCCTCGCCGATGCCAAACTCATTGGCACCAGCCACAGCCACGGCCATGATGCGGTAGCGGGTCAGGTTGTCGGGCAAGGTGAAGGTAACTTCGGCGTTGCCGCTGTCATCGGTGCGCACAGCGGGAGCAAACAGCGCCAACGGATTGAAATGGGTACGCAAGCTGATGGGGGTGTCAAGCGCAGAACTATCTCCCTCTAAGCCTGCCAGGGCTAACCCTTTTTCTTGGCCAGCTACGTTGGACATGGCAGTCACCATGGGTGCTGCCCCCCCCATGCCATCCATCGCTGCCCCTTCCGCTAACTCATCCATGGTTGTTTGTTCAGCACCCTCATCAGCGAGACGTACTATCTCATTGTCCAAAGTTTCGGGGTTGGCGAGAAGGATGTTTTCATGGATGTAACGTCCCTCCAGGTATGTCCAAGGCGCTTGATAGAAGCTGTCGAGCGGGTTTGCCAGTTGATAGTTTGCCAGAGCCAGAATCGCTTCATCAACGATGTAGAGAGCCACCTCAGCATTGGAGACGGGTTGGCCGTTGGCATTGAGAACTGTAAGGGAAACGGCCGTTTCCTCCCCAGGTACTAATTTTTCAGCTTGTGGACTCAGTTCCACCGTCAGTTCACGGCTATAGGGTGGGATAGAAAGGTCGAGCAAGCCGGTGGCATACGCAGGACGATCAGGCGCTTCTGGCAGCGGGTTGCCGTCGTCGTCGGTGCGCGGAGCAGAACCAACCACGTCTATCTGCATGCTGAGCTTAGGCAGATAGTCGATGGTGATGGGAATGCGCAGGGTGGTGCTGCCGTTGTTGAGCGCAAAGCGCTGGGTGTCAACGATGCCAGCGGTGTAAAGGGTGAGCAAGCCTTCACCTTCAGCAAAAGGAGCTTGTACCAGAATCTCGGCGGTGTCGCCGGGTTGGTAGGTTTCTTTGTCGGGAATGAGGGTGAGTTGTTCCTGCGCCACGTTACGCAGGAGGGGGCGTTCGCTGCTGGAGACCCAGCGGGTGAAGCTGCTTTGATTTGGGCGATTGGCATTGTCGGTGACAACGGCCGTTATCTTCATCTCGCCGCCTTTGGTGGTGTCAAAGGTGCAGGTGACAGGCTCGGTGGTTGACGTAACCGTGCAGGCTTGTGGGTCTACTTCCTCTTCCACCCACTGCCCATCACGCAAATTCCATTCCAAACGAGACGCTGTTATGGCCACGGACACGTCAGAAACTGCGCTGCCGTCTATATCTGTGACGATGGCTTCGATTTCCAGCGGATCGCCCTGTTCCACAAAGGTGCGCTCACTGCGTAACCCAACGTACAGGTCGGATGGATGCACCAGTAAATTCGTGGTGGATGACCATGCCTGACGGTTGACATCCATCACTGTTGCTTCGGCGTTGACAGAGAAGGGTTTGTTGCCTTCTAGTGCCTCGAAGTTGATTTGCAGGTAATGTTCACCCGCTGCATCGGTAACCCCACTGAAGGTTTCTACAACTTGCTCACTATCGAAAGGATCGTCAGAATAAACTCCAAGGTATGGCTCGGCGTAGTAATCATCGTGGAAGCCAATGGTGAGCCACCAGGGCGTCCATTCGCCAAAAATGAACTCTGACCAGCCAGGAGGTGAATAATGGCCGGGCGTGGAAGTGACGGTCCAGGTGGTGTCGGCGTTTTGCAGCGGCCCTCCGGCAAAGTAACTGGCGGTGACGGCTACTGTGGCGGAATCATTGACTACGTAAGGGCCTTCGCTCTCTTGTCGCGCTGAAACCTCAAATTCAGGGCGGCGGAATTCCTGGATTTGGAAATCATGACCATACTCATCTCCATTGGCATTGAGGCTGACGTAGGCATAACCAAGATTGCTATTTTCAGGCAAGGTAAAGACAAAATCGAAACCACCCAGACGACTGACATCAGCTTTACCGGTGATGATTTGATTGCCTTGTGGACCATAGACCTCATAGCTGAGGCTGTTCACGTTTTGCCCAGGCAGGTTGATGGTGCCTGTGCTGCCTTCGATGTCGCGCAGCCAGCCTTTGATGTGGACTTCTTCACCGGGACGATACATGCCCCGGTCGTCAAAGATGTGCCAGCGTAATTCGTTGGTTAACGGCCGTTGCTGCCAACCGTAATCATCCCAATAGTATGTCTGGTAGGGCAGGATAGCACTGTCATCATCCTTTGTGGCCACCAGGTATTGAATGCCAGAGTCAGGTAACATGATGCTGGCCAGGCCGTCTTGCCCTGTTGTGACGGTGCGACTCTGGTTGGGCATCACCTGCACATTTGCCAGCGGGGAGCCATCTTGCAAATCCATTGTCCAGACAATCAGTTGGGTGGGGTCTACGATTGCACTGACGCCGATTTGGGTGGCTTGCACCCAGGTCTGGATGATCTGGCTGCGCTCTTCCCATAAGTCGGAGAAGGCATGCGGCGGTCGGATGATGACGATGAGGTGGCCATGTTCGTTGTTGAAAGCTTCTTGCAAGGAAACGACCGTTTCTGTGAGTACGTCCTCTTCGCTGTTGGTGGCAATCGTCTCATCATAAACCAGTTCACCGGGCGGGGTTGGCTCTGATTCGTATTCATCTAGTTCCTGGCGATATGCCAGGTAAGCAGGCCAATCCGCAGGGGAAACAGCATACGCTTGCACCGACAATTTTGGTTCATTCATGGTATACACTGTCAACTGCGGTTCGCTGGCAGACGGATCCAATGTCACCAAGGCATCTTGTGGCCCACTGATGAATGGGTTCGAGGTGGTCACTTTGAATTTAATCGTTTCGTCTTGCCCCAGTGTCTGCCCAAAAATATCTTGGATGTCGCCATCAACTGTCACGCTGTAGGTGGTGCGTCCCTGTGTCATGCCCTGAATGATGAATGAATCGTAGAAGGGACGCACGACTGCGCCAACCAGTTCTGGCTCAACACGAATCATATCTTCACTGAAGTTTTCCAGATCAATGAGATTGTTAAAGGTGATTTCGAAGGGGGTTAATGGGTAACATTCATCCCAACCACAGTGAGTTTGTTCAATGCGCAGCGGGGCATAGGTGAAGAAGCTGAAACTCTGTGCTTCTTTGGTGGTCAGTGGCCCTTCAGCAGAGGGGGTGCCTGGGCCAATGACCACGTCAACAGGGGCATCTTCGGGGAAAGGCTGCTGTGGATGGAGTGCCAGCCAGTAACCTTCCTGCGTGGTTTCTACCAGACGGGATACGTGTTCGTCCGCTTTGATTTCTTCGGTTGTAGCCAAGCGCATGGCATGGGAACGGCCGTTGGCATTGACTTGAATTGAGTTGAGAACAGCTTGTTGGTCAATCAACTGGTCAAACGCGATGAAGATGAGAGGGTCGACAGGCTGAGGCCTGTCCTGCGGATAGCCTGTGGTCATTTGCACGGGGGGCGTGCTAAACGTCCAGCTCACGGGCGCGGCCAGGGTGCTGCCGGTGGCTGAGGCGGTCGATTGAGGAATAACGGCCGTGAACTCTGTAGCCATCGGTAAACGATCCACCGCATCGGACTCAAACTCAAAGCGCAAGGTTTGCGGGCTAACCCACTGCCACGTGCCGGGCAACTCAGGCGTTAGCTGCACCGGAATGTCGCCAGCTTCTAATGTTTCCAGGCTGGTCAGTGGCACCATGGGTTGATTAAAGGTCACGTTGACAAAGGGAGCCAACCCCACATCTCCTTCCGGCGCATAACGCAAAACTTCCAGCGGGCCATCGGGAATGGCGGGCGCTTCATCTTGGATCGGCGGCGGGGGGAATAGTTCTTCGATTGTTTCGCCCGTCAAAGGTGGTGGCAGGAGGTCATCGGGCACGTTGTAATCTTGCACATCGTCCTCTTCGCCAGTTAGCTCGGGCAAGCGGTCAAGAACCTGGTTAATGGCCGCTTCATCCAACGGCGTGCCCTCAACCACCGGATTGATGTCAGGCGTGTCAGGTGTGTCAGGCTGTGCTTGCCCGGGGCTGAGGCTGATGGTGAGCTTAGTCTGGACGGTGTCGGAACGGCCATCGGAGCTTGATCCAATGGCGATAGGTTGTCCTTTGTTGCCACTGGGCAGTGTGGTGTAGCTGTCAGAGGGATTCCCCCTGAAGTTTTGGTAGGCCCACACGCTGGCTCCCACGATCAAGAGGAGGATAAATGTGACGGCCATGATGACAATATTGCGTTTACGGTTGCTTTTTGGTTCGTTTTCTTGAGACATCGTCCCTCCTTAGGGAGATCTGACCCTCTCTGTGCGCATCCACAAATAAGTGACGGAATTGATGGATGCACTTCAAGTGACCTTTACCCAGGAAAAACGAGGAGTAATTGTTAGACGGTCACTATGCAGGGTAAAAAGGTAATTTTACTACATTATTCTGTGTAGTAATTGTATAACGATGTCACATTACGAAAAGTTCCCAGGAAATTTTTTGTATAACCCCCTTCGCTTTGGCCAACGCCCTGACCCTCGCAGCACTGCTGCCATTCGACCCTGATTAGTTCAACCATTTATCCCTATCTCGTTCCCTAAACTTCTATCATTTGGGGAAACAGCCATATTTACTTGTTGACTTTCACAAAAAGTACTGGCTATACTTGTACCTGGAATTGGGGTTTCGCCTTCAGGATTAGGTTAGCTTGCTTCAGATCTTAATCCTCAAAGAGAACGTGGCCTGCAACAGCTTAATCCAATAGCGGTTACGTAGAGTTGGTTGGCTTATCGTTTGGTGTAATGCAAAAGTTCACATATAAATGATCATGGATAAACGTCTCAACACGACGAATCCGTAACCTTGAAACAAGTTCAGGTCTGACGATGAGATAAAATATGGAATGGCATCGTCAGTTTCAAGGAATGGTAAGGAAGCGGCTGTGTCGTATTATTTGATTTCTGTTCCTTAGGAGAAAAAAGTATGTCTCAAAAATTGTCCCGGCGTCAAATGCTGAAACTGTTAACCCTGGCCACTGGTGGCGCAGCTATCTCTTCCACATGTTTGAATTCCTTGAGTAAATCATTGGCACAATCTGGTGAAGATTCGTTTAACTATCTGCCAATTGTAACCAAAGCAGAGTCAACCCCCACAAGTGCACCAACTATAGCTGCAACACCACCATCTGGCACGCCACCAATACCAACGGCAGCAGCAACACCACTTATCACGCCAGCCCCAGGTGTTTTCGTGGACGGGCCAGGTGGTAACGTGAATACAGCCATGGATTTGCTGGTGAGTTCCAGTTGGCCAACGCGCAACGGAGGTCGGCATCGCAGTTTTGAACTGGCTGGAGGGCCGGGCACCTTCCAACATGGGCTGATTAAGTTTGATTTATCTGCCCTGCCCCCAAGCTATACCTGTGTCAGAGCCCGGCTGTACCTATACCATAATTATGAGCCTGAAGGGAATGGGGATTACACAAACTCGGGCACTGTGTATAGTGTCTCTGCGGCAAACTGGCCATGGATTGAAGGGACTGGCAATATTGAAATTGCACGCCCGGGCGAGCCGTGTTGGAACGCGCGGGGGGCCAATGGCAATGAGGGTATGCAAACCCCCTGGGCAGGGTCGGCAGGCTGCTCAACTCTCGGTGTGGACTATGAGTCAACCCCTATGGGCACATGGTCTTTCAATGGAGGGTCGCCGAAAGGTCATGAGATCGTCATTGAGCTAGACACGAGCAGGGTACAAGGGTGGTTTGGCAGCCCTAATACGAATTACGGCATTATTTTGGTTACGGATTTAACTCCGCCTGCGCACGTTGGTACGTCGGAAGAATCTACCGCGGAATACCATCCCAAACTGGTAGTGGATTACGCATAAATTTAGTTAACTTCCGTTCCATAGTGGTCGTCTTAAAATTAGTCCCCGTTTTTCAGGGGTAAAGGCGCCTCCAGGAATTCCATCATTTATTTATGGATGCGCATTTAACTAAAAATCTGTCAGGTCTGAACGGTTGTTGAAATCTGGTTAAAGGAGAAATCATGGAAAATCGCAGGCGTATTTCTGGTAAATCAGTTGGTAGAATTTTGCTAACTATTGGTACGCTGATCATCGTTTTTATTGTCTTTAACATGCTAGGCAACTTTTTCTACTTCTTTAGGCCCGTTGAACAACAAGAAGTGGGGGTTCAATTTCAAAACCGCAGAATCAAGAATATTATTGGCCCTGGTGTTTATAGTGATGTGGGGCTTTTTGTTGATCTGCAAACCATATCAACTCAGGCTATTTCATTTGAGGTGCTTGATGAGGAAATTATCACTTCTGACAAGCAGCGGATTGGTTTGAAGCTAACAGGTGATATTTTCCGTCCAGGTTTAGGTGAGGCTGACTTGATTGAGGCTCAATGGTCACGCTATCGAGGTCTTTATTTGGAAGATGAGAAAGCAAGTAGCCGGGTGAAAGATTTAGCACAGCAGTCGATGAAGGTGTGTGTTGGCGACCGCACTTTTGATGACAATATCATCGGTACCTCTCGGGATGCTTTGCGAGCGTGTATTGATGAGGAGTTGAATAAACTGGTTAGTGAATTTGGTTTTCGTATTGAAAATTTGGTGGTGCCAGAGGTGATTTTATCACCGGAGGTGCAAGTAGCGCTTGATGCTATTGTACAAAGCCGGTTGCAAACAGAGAAGGCGGCACAAGACCAGTTACGAGCTTCTGCTGAAGCGTCTGCGGAACAAGCCAAGCAAGAAGGTGAAATCCGTGTTGAACAGAGCCGTATTCAAGAGCAAGCACGACAAGAGATTTTGTTGGCGCAGTTACAACAAGAACGGCTGGCGGCTCAGTTGGTTGTTATTCAACAAGAGCAGGAAAATGCGTTGGCTAATGTTGCCAAGGAACAAGCTGTTGCACTAGCAGAGAAAGAGCGAGAGCTTTTAGTTGCTGAACAGAATTTGGAAATCTCTCGTATTGAGGCGGAACGGGCCATAGTCGATGCTGAAGCCAGAACGGCCGTTGATCAGGTTCTAGCTACCTTGTATAAAGCCAGTCCCGAATATCTATCTCTGTTACTGGCGCGCGCCAATGCCAGCGCTCTGAACGAGACGGACAAGGTGATCTTCACCCCTGAAGGGACTGTGCCGAGTTTGGTTCTGTCTGGGCCAGGCATTATGCCGACCGTAGATACGACGCCTAACACAGCCACCCCCACGGCACCGGCAACAACCTCACCGTAGCCGCTTAAAGTTTAGGTCTAAAATGAGTTGTTCTCATGTCCACTTTCTGGGATCACGTCACTGCATAATCTGGACGACTTTATCAATGTAAAGATCGAGATTCATTTTTGTTTCGACTGCTTGTCTTGCATTTAGACCTAAACGAGTTCTTTCGTTTGGCTTTTCCCATAAATTCAATATGGTTTGCCGTAACTCATTCACGTCCTGCGGAGTAACATAGCAACCTGTTTCGTTTTCTACAATGTAGTCGGAGATTCCAAGACTGCGAGATGCTATCACTGGCTTTGCCATGGCCATTGATTCTAAAATGGTGTTTACACCGGCAGCATAATTAACATTGTATAGAGGCACTACGACTATCCGCGCTCCAGCATATAGCTGTTTTAATTCCAGGTAAGTGAGGTTGCTTAAAACTTTTACGTTTTCTGCCAGGCTAAACCGAGTGTGGTTATGGGACCACGGACTAGATTTTACAATCAAAACTTTGATATTGGTGCCAGATACAGCTTGAATTAAGGTTTTATAATCTCTCTGCTCTTGTCCAACTGCCATAATATAATCGTCGGCACTTTCTTGTACAGGGCTAAAGAAGTGATGATCAACCTTGTCATAGACGAAGTTAACTTTCGATTGGTCAACGCCCAGTTCTTCAACGGCATACTTCGCTTGTGACCGACATACGCAGACAATGTGATCAAACTGCTTTTGCAGCTTGGAAACACGAAATAAAAATGTCTTTGAGCGGGAGGACAATTTATGGGCAACCATAACATGAGGCGTGGGTAGCCGCTTGATGGTAAGTAAAAACGCCAGAGGAATCCCTGTTTTCTCTGAGGTTGAGAATAGGTAGCTCTGTGGCGTTACTTGATTCAGTGCAAATAAAGAGGGGTGGAAGCAAAGTTTGATTTGCTTCTCGAGCTTGTGAACGCCCCGATGCCAGTATGTATCTGGTGGCTCTAAACCCGCAATCTGAGCCTCTAATCTTTTTGCGAGTTCTATGTGATCTATGCGGGGCGCATTTAAATTTCTTGGCCAGGTACCAAGCTTCATATTTTTATCGGCAGGGCTACTAATAAGTATTAATGACATTTAATTACTACCTTGAATTACGCCATATGATACAAAGCAATTACAATAATCATAACATTTTTTGTCAAAAATGTTACAATTGTTAAAAAAACTTTGCAAATATGGTAAATAGAATTGTCAGCTAATTCCAGTCATATGTTCTGCTCTACAATCATTCCTACTGTAGGACGCCCGTCTCTCACCCGTGCTGTGCAAAGTGTCTTACAGCAAAAAACGGCAGGGTTTGATTTTGAAATTATCGTTGTCAATGATGGGAAACGGCCGTTACCCTTAGCTGATTGGCATAAATCTCCACGTGTTAAAATTGTCCAAACACAGCAGCGAGAACGCGGCATGGCGCGCAATGTCGGTGCTGCTATAGCACAAGGAGAGTATTTCCACTTCCTGGACGATGATGATTGGCTTGCCCCCGGCGGATTGGCTGTGTTACACAGGCAAACACAACGACAACCCAAAGCTGTTCTTGTATATGGTGGCGTCCAATTAGTCAATCGACAAGGAACCCCGCTTATCCAACTTAAACCGGCATTTCAAGGCAATATTCTCGTGCAAACGCTCGCTGGCGAATGGCTTCCATTACAAGCATCGCTTATTCACACAAATGCGTTTTGGGAAATTGGCGGATTTAATCCTGTAGTCCCCGGTATCGAAGATATAGATTTAGCTCGTCGCCTGACATTGCATGGCGATGTAGCCAGTACGCCAACTGTCGTGGTTTTTGTAGAGATAGGAGAAGAGGGCAGCACCACGGATCGCACAGGAGCGCATATACTCGGGCAAGCGGCCAGGGAATATGTATTCGAGGATACAAGAACGTGGCAACGGCTGTGGTCATCAGCCGATAATGCATATTGGCGGGGGCGAATTATGCGTGCATATCTGACATCAGTGGTGTGGAATAGTCGCCAAAGACGATACACAACGGTTTTTAGCCGCATAACGAGAGCGACACTAAGTTTGCTCAGAAGCGGAGGGGATATGTTTCATAAAGAGTATTGGCGAGCTGTATCACAACCCCATCAAGGCAAAGCCTTTGCACGAGGTATCGAGGAGACGACTGTCTAACATGTTTTGTTCTGTCATCATCCCCACCATCGGCCGGCCTACGCTTCGCAAAGCAGTATACTCGCTTTTATCGCAGCAGTTTACTGCTGAATCATTCGAAATTATTGTAGTCAATGATTCTGGCAAACCTTTACACACGGCACAATGGCAACAAGACGAAAAGGTGCGCATCATTGAGACAAATAAGCGCAAACTTTGTGCAGCGCGAAACACTGGCGCTGCAGTGGCTAAAGGACGGTACTTATTATTTCTGGATGATGATGATTGGCTATTGCCTGACGCATTAACGCAATTCTGGAAAACTGCCCAAAAACATCCCGAGGCCGCTTGTATTAGCGGCCGTTTTGAACTAGTGAATGATATAGGCGAAGTTATTTCACGACATGGTCTTGCTTACCAGGGCAATTGCTCAGTCCAGTTAGTAACTGGAACCTGGCTGCAAGTTGCCTCCGTTTTGGTGCAAGCAGACGTGTTTTTTGAGTATGGTGGGTTTTCCCCTTTGTTTCTTGTTAGTGAGGAAATAGATCTCTGGAATCGAATATCATTGCAGAGGGAATTTGTTAGTTGCAATGTTGTGGTCGCTCAGATTCTGCGGGGTAGAGGATGGCAAACAACTGTCGATTACAGCATTGTCTACGAGTATAATCGGAAGGCACGAGACAACGCCCTTGCCCAAGCTGGAGCGTATCACCGGCTTTCTCAGTCAGCAGTTTCAAGCTATTGGAAAGGGCGCCTTTTTCGGCTATATTCAACTAGTATGATTTGGAATTGGCGCCGTCAGAAGAGGTTTTTCACAGGCTTAAGCCGAGGTTTATATGCGTTGGCCAGTTTATTGTCGTCTAGTTTGCACCTCATAACAAAAGATTTTTGGCGGGCAGTTAGAGACGATGTGCCTCAACGATAACCATGTTCTGCTCAATCATTATCCCCACTATTGGCCGAGATTCTTTAACTAAAACTGTGCAATCTGTTTTGGATCAATCTGCTTCATTTGATGATTATGAAGTTATTGTGGTCAATGATTCAGGTAGAGCTTTATCAAAATCAGATTGGCAGTTGTCAACACGGGTTCAAGTTGTAGTTACGCAGCGAAGGAACCGTGCTTTGGCAAAAAACACGGGGGCGGCCATGGCTAAAGGCAAATATTTGTTGTTTTTGGATGACGACGATTGGCTCTTGCCTGATGCATTACATCGTTTTTGGGAGTTTGTTCAGGAAGCAGACGGCAATCTTTGGTATTATGGCGGGGTTCAGTTCATAGATTTGGAGAATCAGGTCTTAGGCTATTTGAATTACAGGAAAACGGGAAGTTGTTTTGTTGAATCTGTTGCTGAAATTTGGATCCCGACCCAAGCTTCTCTAATTGAAGCGGATGCATTTTTTCAAGTTGGTTGTTTTGATCCTCTTTTCCACGAAGTGGAGGATTTGGATCTATTGCGAAGGGTCTCTTTCGTTGGTGATGTGGCCAGTATGCCGGTGGATGTGGCCGTGATTCGCCGTGGTGCCAAGCGGGGTGGCGCCACCAAGACGGGCAGCGCGTTATCATATATTCGTTGGGGACGAGATCGTGCGCTAGAACAACCTGGGGCTTTTTCAAGACTCCATAACTCAGCGGGGGCATCTCCTTTCTTACATGGCCTAATTCTCCGAATTTATACAAGTGCAATGCTTTATAATTTTAAGCGACATCATTGGCTAAAAGCGGTAAGCCGCGCCTTGTTTTTGTTGCTGAGTTTGATTGTCTCGTTCTTTTATCTTTTCTCCCCTGAATATTGGCGGGCAGCACGGTACTCAAAACCGATTCACCATGATATGATCGAAAATAGTTCTCCCAAGTTTGATTCTGTTGCTGAATGGATTAACTAGAAAATAATGAGGAAGTAATGAAGGACGAACGAAAAAAACTGATACATATTATCAATCCATTTGAAGAGTTAGGCGGCGCGGAGTGGCGAGCTTTGAGCCTGTATAAGCAGTTACAACCTTATGCTAATGTGAAGTTATGGACTGAATATGATTTCAGTCCCCAATTAGCTGAGGAGTATCCAATAAGGAGAATCAATTACGCTCGCTTGTCTTTTCCTAAAACTGGAACTTTTATTATCGCGGGTGTTTATTTCCGCATTGGGCGTTGGGCTTACTTTACCTGGCCAAGTCGAATTATTATTATAAATAATGGGCCGGCAGATCATAGTTTTGCGCAGCGGATGCGAAAGATTTCTATACGGGGCATACGTTCTGTGGAGGTTGTCTACGCTTCACAACAATTAAAGAACTCTTTTACTAATCCTGGCATTGTCGAGCCGTCATTGATTGATATTGTTTCTTTTTCTCCGGCCATAGAGCAATCAGACGGGAATGAAGCAATGTTCACGGTAGGGCGTCACAGCCGAGAGGATCGACGAAAGCATCATCATAATGATCCAAGGTTTTACCGTCGGCTGGTTGAACATGATTGCCGTGTGCGTATTGTGGGGGGGGAATGTCTGGCTGAGGATATTGGGGATATTGCTGAGGTGGAGTTATTAAGGGCGGATTTGCCAAAACCACAAAGTTTTTTGAGGCAATTAGATTGTTTTTTTTACAGAACGTCGATGGAGTGGCTTGAGCCATTTGGACGTGTTGTCCTTGAAGCAATGGCTTGTGGCTTGCCTGTGGTTTGTCACAATAGGGGGGGGTATACAGAAGTTATTGAAGATGGGCGTAATGGTTTTTTATTTGAAACGGATGATGAAGCGTTTGATATTATTATGCGCTTAAAGGAAAGTCCTGATTTGCGCAGGTCGGTAGGACGGGCAGCACGCGCTACTGTTGAGGAGCTTTATTCTAGCAGCAATCGACAAAAATTGATTGATTATTATTTGGGCAGGGCATAGCCCATTTATTACTGCTTTTCTTTCAAGTATCGTAAAAAGTTTCCAGGCGCTCTGCAATTAATTCCCAATTATGCTGTTGGGTTACAAAACGATGGCCGTTTTCCCCAATTTGATGGCGTAATGTGGGGTCATTCACTAGTTTCAAGATTAAATCAGCAATTTCAGCCGAGCCGCTTCCCACGAAAAGGTGACGGCCGTTTTCAACATTGAGGGCTGATACGGCTTTTGAGGAGGCGACAACGGGGGCGCTGCAAGCCATTGCTTCTAATACTTTGTTTTGAATCCCGGCACCATATGTAATTGGCGCAACGGAGAGTGTGGCCTGACGAAGGTAGGGACGTAAATCATCGACTGTGCCTGTGACCTCTATTTGGGGGTTTTCTGCCATATCTTTGAGTTGTTTGGGCGGGTCTTTGCCGACAATTTGCAATTTGATGTCTGGGCGCTCTTTCCAGATAAGGGGCATCACGTCTTGAACCAGGTTTACCACCATGGTTACATTGGCATGGTAACTCATTTTTCCAGTTACCACGAGGGTGTCGGGTTTCCTGGAAACAGATGTGTCTGGGCAAAAATAGTCAAGGTCTACCCCATTGGGTAACACGGTCAGTCGCGGTTTGATTTGCTCAACTTGATCTGTGGGGAGCAATTTTAGATATGCCTGACGATCAAGGGGAGATGTCAATAAAACGCGAGTAAATTGGGTGGCCAGGTATGCTTCGTATTTTTTGGTGCGCCCTAGTTCAAATTGCGTCATTAAGCGACCTTTGAGGCTTTTACTTTGCTGTGCGGCCTGCTCAAAGAGTAAGCTGATGCAATCTACACTATCCCAAATGATGGGCGGTTGGCTGCTGCCATACCGTGTGGTCAGGAATGATTTTAGCGAAAGCCCAAAACAGGCGCCGCGAAGATGCTCTACATGGATGGCCTCGAATGGGGAACGGCCGTTTTCATCCACAAAAAGTGCTTTGATTTTCTCGGCTAACTCGGGCTGCCAGTTATAACGAGCCTGGACTGGTTTTGAGCCGGGCAACGTTTGCAAACTATTTACCATCGACTTCCAGAGAGGGAGTTGGGCTGATACAACTTGCACGCCATCCTGTTCCAACTGCTTAATATCTGCCAAATCTTGCTCGTTTGTCCAGAGCGTTGCCAGGGTGATGTGATGGCCACGTTTCCTGAGAAAGCGAATGAAGTTGTAGGAACGAACTCGGACTAAATTAGGAACGTAAGGAATGATAAATAAGAGGTTCATTGTAGCTCTCATGAACGGGAAGGGTGGATACGTTTTTGCTGTTTAGCGTATACCCATTCACCAATTTTCATCCATGCTAAACCGGCAAAAATAATCAAAAATGCGTCGAGAGGAAGCCGATATCGAATGAGTGTCCAGGTGAGGACATGGATTCCTGTATATACGAGCAGAAACAGATACACCAAGGTAAATGGCGAAGTTAATTTCGCTTTGATGGTTGGGAATTTGTAAAAAAGGGAATGCAAAAAACCAAACACCATAAAGGGCAAAAACAGGCCAAAACTGCCAACACGCGAGATATTGCTAATGAGGCCGGAATCTGGCGACGGCCAAAAAGTAAAATAGGGGGGGATGCGGCTTAAGGAGAGCCAAAATATGCGCACCGGATCTGACATGACGTTTTCGATGGCCATGGACAATAAAGCAGAATCTAGCTCGGCCTCGTTTAAATGTAGGAGATCGTCTGGAATTAATGAAGCGTAGGTGCCCATCTCTGGCGGTAAAATGGGAATGAAGTCGGTGCCATAGATAGGATGGTTGCCCCAGAAAAAGGCGTAACCAGAGTTGGTGTTCAAAATCACAAATTTATCAAATACGATTTGATTCCGCACTGTCCAAGGCAAAATAAATAAGGCCATCAGCCCGATGGGAATTAAAAAATAGGTGATTTTGGGACGAGCAGCGAGCCACAACCATAGAAAAACAAAGGGGATTATCAATAGGAACAGTTGGCGCAGCAATACGGTTAGCGCCAAAGCTAATCCTAAATAACACCAATGCCGCCATGTTGTTTTCTCTGTTTGTTGAATTTGTATGGCAACCATGAATGACCAAAGAATACAGACGATGTAAAAACTTTCGGTCATGAGTGCGGCGGCATAATACACAAAGTAGATGTAAACGGCCGTTATCGCTGCCGCTATCAGCCCAATCCACACTCCTTTATGAAAATCTGGCTCGCTTTTTGCTGCTGAAGAATCGGGGGAGAATAATAAGAGTGACAGTTTGTAAGTGAGAAATGGCATTAAAATACCCACGGCTACGGCTTGAATGAGACGGGCGGCCAACGGATTCGGCCCCACAATGGCGTAAACGGCCGTTAAGTACAACGTATACAAAAAAGACCAATGGGCTGTCGGCGCGTTAGCAGGGGTTACCGGCCACCACAGTTCACCAAACGAAAATCCATGTCCTCCCAAAACACGCAAAGACAACCGATGGTAGGAAACTTGGTCGAAGGTGCCCGGTAATTCGACCACTTCATTTCCTAAATAAAACGCCGCAGCAACGCGCAAGACCACAGCCAGGACAATGATGCCTAACAATACCTGTTGGCTTTTAATATTTTTAATGATAGATTGCATCCCAAGCCTGATAGACTTTTCGCCACTCATATGCTGTTTCCGCAGTGTGTCGCCCATTACCCGCAATATGATTAGCCCATTCTGGATCCCGCAACATGGATAAAACTGCCTGAGCAAACGCTTCAGGCGTGTCGCCGATTAGCAAATTTTTGCCATCTTCATACAACACCCCCTCAGCTCCAATAGAGGTAGACACAATTGGCAGCCCCCACGACCAAGCATCAATAATCTTAACCCGCATACCACCACCAGCATGAAGGGGAACAATGAAAACGGCCGTTTCCGCCAAATATTCCGTTACATCATCAACATACCCCGTCACCTCCAAATTAGGAACCGGAGCATCCTGAGCATGCAAAGAACCTGGAGGAGCCTTCCCAATCACAGTCAATACCGCCTCAGGCATTTCTGCTTGCACCCGAGACCACACCTCACGCGCAAACCACAAAATCCCCTCCGCATTCGGCGGCCAATGCAGCCCTCCCAAAAACGTCACACGTTTTGCTTCTGGCCCACGGGAAACCACAGCCTTTTCCTCAGTATCCACACATATCGGAATAGTTAAATCACCAATCAAATCCTGCTCATTTCCAGACAACGCCTTGCGATCTTCATCCGTCACCCACACAACATCGTCAAAGCGAGCACACGTTTCCACCTCATATTGATATAAAGAGCGAGCCTCACGCGCCAAAACCATACGCTTCAGCGGATTAGAAGTGGCAGCAGCCAACCGCTCTGGAATCAGATAAACTGCATTGTGTTGATCCAAGACCAGCTTCAGCGAAGAGCCATCCTCATTTAAACAAGCGTCAGCCGCCAAAGCATACTGCGCCATCCAAAGTTGATCTGCATGCACCGCCTCAAACCGTTGCTCACGCATCAACATTTTCACCAACTGAAACATCTGAGCAACACCATCCCTCATAATCAAAAAAGGGGTACCCGACAATACACTCCAGCTTAAATATCCAAAATCCTTCATCCGTGAACGGATCATTGGCACCGTATACACCGCCGCACAAATATCGCGTAAATGCAAAAGCGCTTCCTCGCAGTCACTCTCCCGGGTAAAAGCCACAAGCGTCACCTCATGACCCACAGAAGTTAAATATTGCAGAACATGATAACTGCGCACTTTCGGCCCCGCATCCACTGGATAGGGCACAAGCTGTGATAAAAACAGAATTTTCATAAAATTATTCAACCTTGGGCTCCGTTCACTCTGGCACCATGGGTTACTTCAGCTTCAAGCACAATTTAACGACATCTATATTCGACCGCAGCTCCTTGCTAGCTACCTCCCTTTTGCTCGGCAGCATATAGGCACCACTCCATCCCACTAACTTAGCGAGACTAAGTCCACCAAACATAAACCGCAAAGCACCTTCCTTAAGAAAGCCATAATTCTTCCGATAAAACAACATTTTCCCCCGATAAACCATTTTCCGCCGACGCCATCTGTTCATACTGCGGCCACCATAATGAAGCGTTGTGGCAAAAGGCAAATAATAAACCTTCCACCCTTTTTGTTGCAAACGATATTGCAAATCAGCCTCATCACCATAGATGAAATATTCCTCATCCAGCATGCCCACTTTATCCAATACAGCACGTCTCAACAGCAAACAAGCCGAACTCAACCAACCCACAGGAGTCGGTTGCTGAACTTCAACGTCTAAATGCGAAGGATACCCTTTCCGCACAAACTCCCCAATATGCGTCGCTATCATAAACTCTTCCCACAAGGTGGAAAATTCAGCATAGCCAGCCTGGAAAGAGCCATCCTCATTTAACAACTTGCCCCCAACAGCAGCGGCGTCTGGCGTCTCCTCCATAAAGTTAACCAACGCATCCAAAGATTCTCCATTCACCAATGTATCATTATTGAGAAGCAGAACGTAAGGGCTTTCAGTCGCCTCCATGCCCTGGTTACACGCCTTGGCCAGGCCGACATTATGATCATTTTGAATAATCAAAATTTCTGGATATTTCTCACGCAGCATATCCTGGCTGCCATCGGTAGACCCATTATCTACCACCACAACGTCAAAAGTGCGCTGCAAGCCCCCTTCATACAGGGATTGCAAACAAGGCTCTAAATAATTTTTGTTGTTCCAACATACCAAAACAATTGAAAAATCTGGTAATGATGCTGACGCTGTCTCCATTTTCTTGTCACTAACCGTTGGTGTATTCATCACTCTCCCTCTCGATATCGACGGTCTAACTCCATCACTTCATCATAAGTTCCTAAATCGATATAAGTCCCATCCTTTAAATGAACGGTGCGGAATTTCATACCCTTTTCAATGGCGCTATTCATAATATAGGCAAAATCAGAGATCCCTTCTTCTTGCACACAGGCGTGCAAATGCTCTGTAAACCGAGGACGCCACATAATGGCACCCCACATTTCAGTCAAGTCAGTTTCTTCAGGTTTGTCGATAATTTCAAGGACACGCCCATCATCTTCATATTGAACCATTCCAAATTTTTCAGGTCTTTCAGTGGTCCATGCGCCAAAAACAACCTCATCATCTTCCTGCGCACAATCATATACCTGGCTAAAAACATCTACAGGTCTCATAATTGTATCTGCCATGCCAAAGCATACAGTTTTCCCCTGAGTTAGATGATACGCAGAATCCAACGCATGGGCTAAACCGGGAGAGGTGGATTTTTTTGCACTTTGACTGGCCTCTTGCACAACGTAACTAATATTGCAATCAAACCGATGGCCATTTCCAAAATATCCCATCAATTGGTGTTTTGTCTCGTTCACAACAAAAACAATATGTTTAATGCCAGCCTCTGTCAGATTTTGAACCACAAATTGAGAAATGGGTTTATAGTGATTATTTCGAATGATCGGGTAAAGCTCTTTTGGATAAGGCAACCCCAGACGGAGCCCCTTTCCCGCGGCCGGTATCAATCCAATAAGTTCTTCTTTCATAATAGTCTCCTTAAACGTAAGAAGTTACGTAGGCGATGAATCTTGCTTCGCAATTTGTTCCAGGCTCACCAAACCACCCAAAAATAACCAGGCTGGAATAGCCCCTCGATATCCATTAAAACCAATGTTGTATGCAAATGGGAAAAACCAATCTGCTAACATGCCGCCAACAACCAAACCAACAAGCCCGCCTAAAGCGCCATAAACATATGCCGTAGCAAAGCCCTGGGGCATTCGATTACGCAAACGCCAACCCAATAGAGCTTCTTCTACAAAAAACCAAATGACGCAGACCATGCCTAAAATGCCAATTTGGGCAATAATGTCAACATATTGATTGTGGGAATTAAACTGTACAGCCCATCCCCTTATCGGAAACAGAGGAGTATACCAATAATAATTTGCTGGCCCTAAGCCAAAGATAGGACTAACTTTAACTATCTCGTACATGATGAGCCAGGCATCAATACGAGTTCCATAACTATATGCGTCTGTAGCAATGGCCTGGGTTGCGAGAAAGAAAACGGCAATGGGAGCTGCAAATGCTATCAGCAACCCTAACCGCCAATATCTAAGGGCTAAAATAGTAGCGACAACAGCCAACGCAGGTAGATAACCGGATTTCCAATCACTCATGAACCCCACGCTTATGACCAGAGCCATCAAAGTGACGCCACCCAGCAAAATTCGCCAACCCAAATGCAGCTTATCATTTATAAGTGCCTGGCTAAATGATAAAGCAACAATCCACGTCCAGAACAGGCTGTTTCTCGTGGCTCCCTGTTGAAATACCTGATAAGTTAGGGAGCCAATACGAGGAACCACCAAGCCCAGTAAAAACAAAACCATGAACAAGCTCCCCAGCGCAAGGAACCCCCATGTCATCCCTTGTAACCAACGAATATCTCGAACTTGTTGAGCAACCAGTAAAAACGCACCAATCGACAGCACAAAAATGGATAGGCCACCCAATTGGGCATCCATTGGTGCTGATTGAGCTTGTATGAACCATCTTAGTTGGCCAAAGAGGAAGGAGATAACGGTAGCAAGTAAAAGAAACAGTAAAGGCTTCACCGGGCGGGAAGACACAAACCATATCTTACGTTGTACTATGAACATATCCATCAGCCACAAGCCAATGAGTGCTATCAGAAGCAAAGCGGTCAGGTTGAATCCCCCTGGCAATTGTGGTGAAGGCAAAACAAGGGAGGCCAGCACCAGGATCACTAGACCCAGCGCTGGCTGCTTTAGCAAGAACAAGACAAAGAGCAAGATGACCAAAAAGCCAACAACGAGGAGCAGGTAGTTTTGAGGGGAAAATAGAGGAATGACGATACTAAGAAAGAGAACGGCCGTTATAATCAACACCTGCTGCACTTTTCTCTGCTGAATCCAATGGGCAGCAGTGCCAATCAAAGCATCTATAAGATGATGAAAATAATCACCCAATCTGAACACATTATCAAACATCAGCCACCCGTTCCACAAGGTCTAAAAAACGTTGATTCGTGACAGCGCAATCATAGTTTTGTGAGACAAATTGATGCCCATTCCTGGCCAACCTGTCATGTAAATCAGGATGATTGCTCAGCTGCAATATTGCTTCAGCAAACTCCTGAGGCGTATCCGCAATCAACAGATGCTTTCCATGTTGGGCACCTAGCCCTTCAGCCCCTTTTGTTGTCGCCACAACCGGAGTTCTTAAAGCCATCGCTTCTAAAATCTTTAACCGCGTTCCACCACCAACCCGCAAAGGCACCACACTACACCAAGCAGAGGCAATGAACGAATGAATATCATCTACAAAGCCAGTCAACGTCACATTTTCCTGTGAAGGCAATGGTAAATTAGCATTATCTCCCGTAATAAGCAATTGCATATGGGGCAATTCAGAGCGAATAATGGGAAAAACTTCCGTTACAAACCAGATCATAGCATCATAATTAGCATGATACCGAAATGAGCCAGTAAAAATCAATCTTTGGCGATTGGGTTCCTCACAATACGCAGTATATTCACTCATATTGATACAATTAGGAACAACTTCAACATTAGAAGTATCCACATCAATTTCAGATAAGAGTTGCTTTTCTCGCTCAGACACAACCGTGCATGCATTAAAATTTTGAAGTAAATGGTTCAGATAATATTTTTGTTTTGCCCAGGTAAGACCACTCCGTACTCGCCGCCTCATCCTCGTTGACTTAGAATACTGTTCATACAACAAGCCAATTTCTATTTCCTCTAACAATGAAGGAAGATGATGAAAGCAACGATGATATTCCGCTACTCCTATCTGGGAAACAACAACAAGATCAATGTCAACCTGCTCAGTCAGCGTACAGATTTTCCGTTCCATTTCATCAGAATATGTGGCCATGATCGAACGTGGTTTTAAGCTTAAATACCCCCGTAATGCACGCCAGCTTTGCGGTTTAAAGTGTCGAACAGGCACCACTTGAACATCTGCACAAAGCGTGTCCACCTCAGTACCTCGATGTATAGATTCCGATTCATCTATAAAACTGAGCAGAAACACTTCATGAAATTGAGCCAGACCACGCAGCAAATTAATAATCCTCAGCTTGGAGCCATTATTAGGTGGATCTGGAAACCAACTAGAAAGGAAAAGTATACGCATAATAATTCAACTTAATGAGTGACGATAACATAAAACACAGAATTGCATCGTCAGTTTCAAGGAACAGCAAGGAAACGACTTCATCATATTATTTAATTCCCGTTCCTAAGTTCGCATCTGACCCCAACGATGATGTAGAAAATCCATCATCCCCTGCCATAATGCATCACGATGTTCTCGCTTTGAACGCCACTTTGGCTTGACAGACCAACTAATCAAAGTACGCAATAACTGTGCCCATGTGTGAATCCATATTCGCAGGGGTGCATGATGTTTAGAAATCGTTAAGAGGCGGTTGCGGGTCGCATAATAAGTAACAGAAGGCTTGGGCTGGTGATTTCTCTGCACACCCTTATGCCACATTTTCGCGTCCGGCACATTAACCACCTTCCAACCATTCAATCCAGCGCGTAAACACCATTCCGTTTCTTCCCAGTAATAGAAATAACGTTCATCAATCATGCCCACTTCTTCTATCACAGAGCGGCGCACCAATATGCCACAACCAGAAATCCAATCAACAACGCGTGGAGCCTGATACTGTCCCTGGTCTAATTCATCCGCCGCCAGGTGCTGAGACTCCCAGTAGCGACCCAAAACACCGCCTGCTGTTTGAATAAAATCAGACTCATCGTAATGATAGACAAGCGGGCCAACAATCCCTATTTCCGGATCATTCTCCCCCACTTCTATCATTTTTGATAAGCAGTCAGGAGCTAAAACCGTATCTTCATTCAACACAAAGACCCAATCAGCATGTTTGTCCAGAGCCTTTTGGATACCTACATTATTATTGCCAGCATATCCTTTGTTTTCTTCCAACTGCACAATAGATACTTGGGGGAAACTCGTCTGGATCGCTTCTACAGAACCATCCGTTGAATGATTATCCAGAACCATAACATCATGGTTAGGGTAATCATTCCTTGCCAACGAGGCTAGACATTCAAGCGTATCATCACGACGGTTTGTATTTAATATTACGGTAATAAGCAATGGCGCGTTCAATATGCTTCCTTATTTCCATACTTGTTAGCCAAACAAGTAGCGATAAGATCTTCGGAAACGTGATTTAGCCACAAGGGACATAAACCAATATGGCACAACTAATGCAGAAGAGATCAAGATGGCTTGTAAGATCACTTGATAACCTAAAGCCCAAGGGAACAAATGATAAACAACCTTAGGTGTTACAAATCCTATCATTAACATATGCATCAAGAAAATGCCATAAGACCGCCGACCTAATTGAAGAACTATCTTCGAATATGGTAGCGAAACCTTCTCAAATGCCAGGAAGGTAAAAATAAATGAAATGACATAGATAGTCATGGGTAAAGTGAAATACCCACCTCGGACATGCCCTAAATAATAAACCTTTTCTCCCTGGCGGAAAATCCACTCTGCTTCCATGAGTGTCAAAACAATTGAAGCAATCCATACCACGAATAGAGCCCATCTCACACGCACAAGCCATTTCTTAAAAGAGGAAAAGTTAAATCCAACCACAATCCCAATAATAAAGTAAAAAATATCTCTCGGGAAAAACACAGTTGTAAAGAACTTTTCTATTATTTTGGGAACAGGCATCCCCATGAATCCAAGATAAGTTATTAAAATGATAATCGACTGGGAGATCACACCAATGAATAAGGCTAATTTCCAACGATTTTTTGCCAATGGCACTAAAAATGGTGCCAGCAAGTAGAATTGGATAATGAGAGGCACATACCAAAATGTGCGAATAGCACCCCCAGTTAATAATTTTACCAGATAGTTTAAAGGCGTGTCTGCCTGGCATGTCTCCAAGCAACTATCTATAAAAGTAGCAATGAAAAACACGATGGACCAAATAAGATAGGGTATGAGCAGGTTAGTGATGCGGGTGCGAACTACTTTCCAACTTAATGCAGATTCTTTACCCCGGGACGTATAAGCGATGAAGAAACCTGAAACAAATAAAAAAGCTGGGATCGCATAGAAAGTGAGTTTGATTATAGCAATCAGGCCATAATAAGATAACGTGCCATATTGATCATAATTGGGAGTCTCAATACCTGGGATATATCGGCCTGTCCACCAAAACATGGCAAGGAACCCTTTATGGGCTGAGTGGTTACAAATAACGGCAATAATCGCTAAACCATTAAGCAAAAATAATCGTCGCATTTAACTGGCTCCATCTTTATTAAAAATAATTGGTTTTGTACGGATATATTCTGTGGTGCGGTGCTTGCGTGTAAAATCATCTAACGCAGATTGAACCTGTTCAGGAGTTAACGCCATCACTTCAGCCACTTCATTGACAGGTATTTCTTGTTCCTGAGCGTACAGTAACAAGTCCATCGTTTCAAAGGGAAGGCGGAAGAAGAATTCTTCTTGAGTTTGGTGGGCACTATAAGTATCTGATGTTGGCGTACGTTGGCGAATCTCCTCTGGCACGCCAAGGTATTCAGCAAGTTGATACACCTGTGTTTTGTACAAGTGGGCAATCAACTGAATATCTACACCACTGTCTCCATATTTCACAAGGAATCCTTGATCATGCTCGTTCTTATTTGAGGTACCAACCACAGCAAAATTGCGTGATTCAGCATGGTAGTAGAGCATGGACATGCGGCTTCTTTGTTTGAAGTTGGAGGCTGCTACAATTTGCAAAAATTCACGAACTGGTAGGCGTTGAGACTTTTCTTCTCCCTCTGGCGTGATGATGGCTACTGAAAATACGTTTAGGGTGTTATCTTCCATAAGGTTTGAAGGCAGTACGATTTTTGCTTTGTATCCTGCACTTGCATCATATTCAGGAAAGACACGCTTAATTGCTTCATCTCGACGTCGATAGCAGCCAAAGCCATCGAGCGTTGGTGTAATATTCTCCAAGAGCAGTGTCTCTACCCCAAAACGAGCTGCCAATTCTCGCGCCAGTTTTTCGCTTTCTGTGTCGGAGTCTTTTTCGGGCATCATAACGGCTACCACGCGCTTGGGGCCAAATGCACGGGTGCAAAGGGCGAGTACGGTCGAGGAATCTACACCACCGCTGACACCGACAACTGCACCAGAGCGTCGTAATTCCTGACGAACTGTTTTGCGCAGCAAATTCACCAGTCGCTCTGTTTCTACTGCTGGATCAATATCTAAAACGTGTTTATGGAAGCTCATTGGCTTTCTCCTTCCGATTATTATTTATCGGGTTTTATTTCTGGAGGGATTCGAGTTGTTGTGCTAGAACTGATTTCACGATTTTCCCATTGCTGTTAATGGGAAGGTTTTTCAAAACGGTCACTTCTGAAGGTACCATATGGTGCACTGTCTTTTGTTTGCAATAGGTAATTACATCTTGTGCAGACAAGGTGGAGCCAGACCGTAATGTGACAAAAACATGAATGGCTTCCCCTTTAACCAGGTCTGGCACTCCGATGGCGGCAGCTGACACGATGTCTTGTATTTCTAATACGTTTGATTCTATTTCTTGGCTGCTCACACGGTGCCCATATGATTTAATGAAATCACCTTTTCTATCTACAATGAAAATGTAACCATCTTCGTCTACAGTGGCGAGATCGCTGGTATGGAGTGCGCCATTGACGAATTTTTTGGCAGTTGCTTCTGGATAATCAAGATAACCAGGGGAGATGTTGTCTCCCCAAGCGATGATCTCCCCAATTTCTCCTGGTTGAACGGCGTTTCCGTTTTCGTTTTGGACTGCTAATTTCACACCAGGGATTCCTGTCCCCACGGATCCGAGCTTGGTGTCCAGCAATGACGGCGGCAAGTAAGAGAGGCGAGCGGTTGCTTCTGTTTGGCCGTACATGATGTAAACATCGGAGTTGGGGGCGGCATCTATTAGTTCTTGTATCAAAACTTTTTGTAGTTTCCCGCCTGCTTGCTGAATCTTCTTTAATGATTTGAGTTCACGTTGGGGAAATGTGGTATTTCTTAGCAATGTTTGATAAACGGATGGCACCCCAGCGATACCGGTGCAACCTGTTCCCTCTAACTGATCGAGTACTGTTTCTGGATATAGCAAGCGACTTGTAACTACGGATCCCCCTACTCTTAAATGGGTATGCAATAGCGATGTGCCAAAGCAGTAATGGAAGGGCAAAAAAGCCATGATCCGATCATCTGCTGTTAGTTCTAAATAATCAACGATGGAATCTGTGTTTGCTTGAATGTTGCGATGTGTTAATCGTACCACTCTAGGCAGGTCAGTTGTCCCTGAAGTGAAGAGGTAGATGGCATCTTTTGTATCATCAGCAAAGGTGGGTAATGTTTCCCATGATTTTCCAGGGTGCGTTTTGAGTGCGTCTTCAAAAATCAATGTGGCATTGTCTGGGAATCCTTGTTTTAGGCGATGATAGTATCGTTTTTCAAGGCAAAACATTTTGCATTGAATGAATTTCAATCTGTTTTGCAGTTGTTCAGATGTGGTTGTCACAGAAAATGGGACGACGATGGCGCCTATTTTCATGATGGCCAGGTAGGCTGCGATCCAGAAAAGGGAGTTTACACCAAGTAACCCTACTCGATCGTTTGGGCCTACCCCCAAAGATAAAAGTGTCTCGGCTACCTGGGCGCTGGCTGTTTTTAGGTCACTATAACTATATTCTGATTTATGAGAGAGTAAGGCAATTTGGTTATTGCTGCCTGCTTCTAAGAGATAATCAGCAGTATTCATATTGGCACTTGATCTTCTTTTGCCGAGAAAACAGGTTGTGTTTGACTAGATTAAGTCACTGGGCAATATGGGAATATGCCTGATCCGTTTTCCGGTCGCATTAAACACAGCGTTTGCTACCGCTGGGGTGAGTGGCGGGCCGCTCATTTCGCCAACACCTGTGGGTGGTTCTGTGCTATCAACAATGTGTACATCAATTTGTGGCATCTCATCCATGCGTAAGATTGGATAATCATGGAAGTTACTTTGCTGACAACGGCCGTTTTCTATTGTCACCTTACTTTTGATAGCCGCTGTTAACGCAAAGGCAATACCACCTTCCATTTGTGCTTTCACTTTGTCAGGATTAATTGCTATACCACAATCTACTACACAAATCACACGATTTACCTTAACTTTCCCATCATCCAACACAGATAAATCAACCACTTCCGCAGTTGCCGTTTTTCCCCAAGTTTTAAAGGCAGCGATACCGCGCCCCCCGCCCTCAGGTAGAGGGCACCCCCAATCTGCCTTTTCCGCAGCAATCTGTAACACATTTTTCAGGCGGTCATCATCATACCGTTGCAAACGGAGTTCATACGGATCCATATTGAGGGCAAATGCAAGCTCATCAATAAAAGATTCCTTGAAAAACGCTGATGAAAATTGTCTGACTGAGCGCCACGCGCCTTGTGGGATTAGTTCAGAGTTTTTATATGCCTTATGCTCAAATTCTGCCAAGGGTGTTAACTCGGCACTAAGATAATGGAAACTCATCGGATGATAAAAATCATGTTGCATATCGTCCTGTCGCGTCCAAATCACCTGGACAGGCTGCTTCACTGCTTTAGATACCTGCACCGCCTCATCGACGTAATCCACTCGCAAGCGCCGTCCGAAACCGCCTCCCAACAATGGCACGTTAACACGCACAGACTCTTCTGGCCAACCAAAAAATTGATTGAGAAAACGATCAACACGCCCGTCATTCGGCGGTGAAAGAACGACATTTTTTGCCAATTGAGGATTTTGAGTAGGTGCCCAAACTTCACAATAATCTGATTGCGCATTCGCCACACAGTTCATTGGCTCCATAGGCGCATGAGCGAGAAAAGGAATTTCATAAACAGCTTCCAAGCTATCGCTAGATTGATCTTGCCCATTAAAACCCGTTTCCGCTTCTATGCGCCTGAGTGTATTTTCTCGAATTTGCGCACTACTGACATCTGCTAAATCACCTTCATCCCAATCGATTTCAAGCGCATCACGCCCACGTATGGCTGCCCAAGAGTTATCAGCTACCACCGCAAGCGCACGATGTATCTCGACAACATCTCGAACCCCATCGATTGTTTTTGCATTGGCAGCATCAAAGCTACCTGGCTTTCCGCCAAAAACAGGGCTGCGGGCAATAGCTGCATAAACCATATCGGGAACTTTCACATCAAAGCCAAACAGGGCACTCCCATCTACAAATTTAGGGTCATCTACGCGGCTTAGCGAACGCCCAATGATCTTAAACGCTTCAGGGTTCTTGAGGGTGACCGTGTCCCCCTGGGGAACTTCCAATTGGGCGGCCGTTTCCGCCAATTCACCATACGTCAGACGAAGTTCACCATCAGGATGAATGACTTCACTATTTTCGGCAACGCAGGCCGTTTCATCTACATTCCAGATTTGGGCGGCCGCAGCAATCAACATCTTTCTGGCGACAGCGCCAGCTTGTCTTAACGTCGTCCAATATTCCGATGTACTCGTACTGTGACCAGTTTCCTGGTTCCCGTATTCGGAGCCAGCTATGGCACTCTCCACAACCACAGTGTGCCAATCTGCGTCTAGCTCTTCGGCCAGAACCATCGGCATGCCGGTACGAACCCCTTGCCCCATTTCCGTTCGCGGCACAACCACAATGATGCGATTATCAGGAGCAATCTTCAAAAACACACTGGGGCTAAACTGCTCATCAGCTGAATCGCCTGTTAACCAGTGGGGTTTTCCTACTTCACTCTGGCATCCGGGAAGATAAATGCCTAAAACAAGCCCGGCTCCTGCCCCAGCTGCCATTTTTAAAAATTGACGGCGTGATAATGAATTATTCATACTCATTCTCACCCTTCAGCAGCAGCTCGATGTATTGCCTTTTTGATACGCTGATAGGTACCACAGCGGCATAATACAGCCGACATCTGGGTGTCAATATCTTCATCAGTAGGTGCAGGGTTTTTCTCTAACAAGGCCACGGCATTCAAAATCTGGCCTGGCTGGCAATAACCGCATTGAGAAACGTTTTCTGCTAACCAGGCTTTTTGTACTGGATGAGCCCTATTTTCTGACAGCCCTTCAATGGTTAGCACAGTTTTTCCTTCAACTTCAGCCATGGGGTGAACACAAGAACGGACAGGTTCGCCTCCTATTAAGATTGTGCAGGTGCCACAATTCCCAATACCACAACTATATTTTGTGCCAGTCAAGTTCAAAAGGTCACGCAAGACCCACAACAATGGCATTTGAGGATCAACATCTACTGACTGTTTTTCATTGTTGAGTGTAAACGTTATGGAGGCCATATTGCCCAATCCTTACCACACCTGTTCAAAGAAATGCTTTAAGCAGGAAGTGCTAAACGTTTTCCAATGTAGTGAGCCAGCTTATTGATCGAATCAAAATTGTCAGGGGTGAGATCCTGGTCTTCCACAGATAAGCCATAAGTCTCTTCTATAAAAAGAACCAGTTCCATAATCCCCACAGAGTCTACAATGCCTTCTTCTAAAAATGAATCATCATCATCGTACCCATAACCGTTATCAGAAAACAATAGATTCTGGGCAATATAATCCCGAAGTTTTGCTTGGATTTCCATAAGTAAATCATATTCTCCTTACTAGCTATATGTAAGGCAGTCTCCCAAAAAGTCTACAACTTATAGCCAGATTAACATAAAACGACACGTTTAAATAAACTCGAACAGCTGAACCACAATCAGAGCGGAACGGCCGTTACCCTCCCAGATAAACAAACTCCTTCACCAAAGTAGACGCCAATGTTCAAAAATCACGTTAACCACGCTTTGGGGAAATTCTTTTCTATCTCAATCCCCTCAAATTCCTGGCTAGCCCTTGAGCCATGCTGCTTCACCCATTTCGCCATTCGAGACAAGCCATACTGCAAATCATGACCCTCTCGTTTACCAAATACCCTATCCAGCTTTTCATGTGACGAATAAGCATCAATCACCTCATTTCGCGCCGGTACATGCTTCACCTGAGGTTCCACACCCATAGCCTGTGCCACAGTGTGAGCCAACTCGTTAATAGTATACGGTTGATCAGCACCAATATTAAAGATTTCGTTATAAGCATCAGGCATTTCAACCGCCTCAACCATAATGGGTGTAATATCATCAATATAGCTAAATGCCCTGGCCTGAGCCCCATCACCAAAAATCGTCATTGGTTTATTCTGTAGAATTTGATTCATAAAAATTCCGACAACATTTCGATATTTATCACCAATATTTTGCCGTTCACCATAGACATTATGAGGACGAAAAATGATATAGTCTAAGTCAAAAATCTCCTTAGAAACCTTCAACTCTTGTTCAACAGCCAATTTCGCAATCCCATAAGAATCCTCTGGATAAGGAATCATCTCTTCAGTCATTGGCAGTTCGAGACTGGTTCCATAAACCGCAATCGATGACGTAAACACAAAACACTTCACGTCAGAATTCACAGCCGCATTTATCAAATTAACACTACCTATCAGATTGTTTTGGTAATTAAAGCGCTTGATAAAATGGCTTAAGCCTTCTGCGGCATAAGCAGCCAAGTGATAGACATAATCAAATTTCGCTTGTTCAAACAGGCGATTAACCAGCTCCAAATCGTTAATACTACCCTTGACAAATTTGACACCATCGACCACATTATCCGCAAAACCACCACTCAAATCATCTAAAACAACAACCTCATGCCCCCTTTTCCACAATCCTTCCGCAATATGAGACCCCATAAAACCAGCACCACCTGTAACCAAAACATTGCTCATTTGATATTTACCTCCAAGAAATCAAGATTAAATCCTAATACAAAACAAAATTTACTCCAGCCAGACTCAAGAAAAATGCTCTTTTCAAAACACCAACAAATAAGTAACACACCCCACTAAAAACAGACAAAAACAGCAATCTATCAGTCATATGCTTGCACAAGATCATGATAAATTGTTTCAAACTCAAGCATCTCCTCGCCAATTGTTTTAACTGGCTTAATTTGAGTGCGCAGCCCCTCCAGGAGAGCTGCGTCATCAACCAGACGCCTAAATTGCTTTGCTAAATCTTTCACATCCCCTCGCCTAAACAAAAGGCCATTCACCTCATGTTTTACAAATTCAGAAATCCCATCAACATCAGAAGCAATAACTGGAGTTTTACTGGCAAAAGACTCCTGCACAACCCGCGGATTATTTTCGTACCACTGCGAAGGTACCACCAGCACATCTATTTCAGACAAAATCTGACCAAGCTTTTCATGAGGGAACTCACCCAAAAACTGAACATCAGCATCATGACCTGCTAATAAATGTTTTATATCTTGAGTATAAGCTGGTGTTTTATCCTGATCACCATAAATAGCTAACGTCGCCTGGTCTTTAAGCTGAGCAGACAAAAACGCCTCCACTAAAACATGCACACCCTTAACAGGAATAATCTGCCCAATATAACCCACACGAAGCAACGTTGACGCCTTTTTTTCAGGCAACCGTTCAAGCCAAGACAGATCATGCCCACTATGAATGACTTTGATAGGCTTTTTCACACCAGAAGCAGCAAAAATATCTCGTAAACATCCAGAAGGAGCCGTAACAATATCAGCAGCATCCATCATTTTAGGCAAAAACGTTTTTCGAGACTCCATATCCAAAGCCATACCGCGCAAGCCCCGCCTTTTAGTGAGACCTGGTTGTTTACTTATCCACTCAAGCGTTAAATCCACAGTTCTTTCAGGCAGAATCAAATTAAGACCATGGTACACCTTAGTGCCATCAAGAAGGCATCGCAGACATTCAACATTAGTTGTTTTACCATCACACAAAGATTGATCACCGCGTAACAAATTTAATCGAGGACAGATAAACCAAAAATCTGTCAACGTCAAAACAACAGGTAAGCCTTGACTTTTTACTGCCCGAATCACAGAAGCCGATAATGTAAGGCAAGATGTAATATGGATCAGATCCGGTTGCCATTGCCCCAACCAGTGCGCAAGGTATTTCTCAACAATCAGATTCTCATACAAAAAATGATTAGGAGCAGGTGCCAAAATCCAATTGAGATTAATGCGCCTTATGGGTACCTGACGGTAAACCTCATCAACATATCCATTCCAATACTGCTCACCATATTCCCACGAACCCGCACAGACAACCTGAACCTCATGACCCATCTCCCGCAAAGCTAAAGCATAGCCCAGAGTTCGTTTTTCAGTTCCGGCCGTATGCGTGGGTGGAAAGAAGCTTGAAATCAATAATATCTTCATCATCAACTTGAATTATGGCTTTCTCAGTATTGCTCCTGTGGCAAAATATGTTTTGCAGTTCAAAAATAAATTTATGTTGCCCTGGAAACAGGTTCATCATTCACCTGTTAGCTGGGCTTAACGGCCGTCTAAAAATTAGTCCTCGTTTTTCCTGGGTAAAGATCACTTGAAACGCATCCATCAATTCCGTCACTTATATGGATGTGCGCTTACCTTTGAGTTTTCTTAATACCTCCATCAACCCTTTACCGGCTAATGTTCTCAAATAAATAGAGGCAGCTTGCTTTCTCATATCTGGCCTATGAACAACCGCTTTACGCAAAAACTTTCGACTCACATCAAAACGGCCGATGTTGTAACCTAATAACCCTATAGCATAAAACGCAGTTCCCTTAGTATGATGCATTAGCTTCTCAGCCTCATTCTCCTCCCCTACTGAAACAAAGATCTCATCTAACATACTCTGAATGTGTGCAATGTTATCCTCAAAATCCAGCTCTTGCGGAGAACCCCGGTAACCTGGTGGTTGGTTACCTAAAGCTAAATCATAAAAAAGCGAAAGGTCTGTTGCCAATGTAGGATCCGCCCGTAAAGCCTTGTTTAATAACTCAGCTCCAGACTGCCAATCTTTTTGGCGTTGAACAGACGCAATCAATTGAAAACGATATAGGCCACCATATATCCATCGTTTCTCTTGAGACCATGTTTCCCAATTACCATCATCTGAACCAAAATATTTTTCTATCACCAACTTTTTGGTTCGTTGGGTTTTAGACACATCTCCAGACAAACTATTGCTATGTAAACGATACCGAACCAAACTTACAGAAGTCCCTACAAACAGATATTTTGGAGCCACTCTAAGCCATAAATCCCAATCCTCACAATATCTCAAAGACTGGTCAAACAGGCCAGCTTCTTTGGCCACTTCATGGCGCATAACAATGGTGCTTGGAATAAGAAAATTCGCTTTTAACAACTCCTGATATATATCTGCATTTTGTTTATCTTGCCCACCATAAATTTGTGGTAGATCATGGCCATCAACATCCATCCCTTGCGCACAACAAAAATAAACAGCAGCATGGGGATGCTGATCAACCAACGCCATCATCTGCTCCAAGAATTCTGGTCGCCACTCATCATCAGAATCCAGAAACCCTAGAAACTCACCTTTTGCAGCTCGAATACCAGTATTTCGTGCGCCAGCAAGACCTTTATTTTCCTGCCAAATATAGCGTACATTTTCACCAAACTCAGACACAACTTCATCACAATTGTCAGTTGAGCCATCATCAACAACAATGATCTCGTAATCATGATAGGTTTGATTTAGCACACTTTGTATGGCACCACCAAGATAGTGAGATTGATTATACGCAGGGATGACGACAGAAACTTTTGTCATGATTTCACTTCTTAAGAAATTGCTTCATAGACAGAATGCAATTTTTGCGCAGCAATGGGCCATGCGAGCGTCATAGCTTGTTGACGCGCTTTTTTAGATAATTTTTCTCTCTCTTTCGGTTCATTTAGGATATCTAAAGCAACTTCTGCCATGGCTTTAGCATCTTCAGGGGGAGTCAATATTGTACTTTCAGGAGTAACATAATCACGGATAGCCCCTACATCAGAGGCAACAATCGGTGTGCCACAAGCCATTCCCTCTAAAATCGCATTATTCGCTGTCGCATCATACATCGGCATTATCATGAGGGCAGCCGTGCGGTATAAATCTCGCAACTCAGATTCAAGAATGTTAGACTGCAAAGAGAGATTGGGATGCTTGCCAATTTTCTCAAAATTTTGAGGGGAGGTAACGGCCACAAACCTGGTTTCAGGTCGTAAGTAAGCCATCAACTCAATCACCCCTCTCAGTGTAGGATAATCACGATAATTTGCACCGACAATAATACACAGGTTCGGGTCTCTGCTCTCAAAGGTGTGCGGTGGCGTAAAGTATTCTGTATCTACACCCAATGGCGAAAAGAATATTCTGTCTTTTGGCAAAATACCTGAGAAGAATTCTTGTTGGTTACGTCCTACGCAAACAACAGCAGCTAGTTGGCGTAAATGCCAATCTATTTGAACTGCATATTCTAAACGCCTGGGAGGCATATGAAATGTGGCAACGATCTGATTATTGCGCAGGTTGTTTAATTTCCCCGCATAATGGTATGTCTTCTCTCCATAAAGAAAATGATAAATATAATCCTTTTCTTTTAATATCTTCCAAGCCACATTGAGTTCGGCAGCCATGGAAGCTCGGGTGTAAGCTGGGGTGCCTTCTGCTAATTTCCAGAGCATTCGCTCACGAATGATACTGCGCGGCAAAGGTTTATCCACCGTAATAACTTCACCAGGATTATGAGACCCAGCAAACTCAGGCATTCTGGAATAACCAGAGTGTGGAGAATGATGTTTATATCGAAAGACAACAAAACGAACAGGTTTCTTAGCCATAAGGTGATTAAACTTTTTTCATGTGAATCAATAGCACATAGAGGCTGACAATGAAGTAGGCCCGACGATAAAATAAAACACGGAATTGCAGCGTCAGTTTCAAGGAGCAGTAAGGAAACGACTTCGTCGTATTAGTTAATTTCCCTTCCTTAGGAAACAGTTGGTATTCTCTTTGTTCAGGTTATTAGATCTCTGCTCCTTACCAACAAATACCTTCATAAGCATTATTTAAAGCGCCATCTTTTTTAGCAATACCAACTAAGTCGATTAGTTTTTGCCCTGGATTTAAGAATTGGTGTATCTGTTTGAAGTTTTTACTCCCATTTGTAATCACAATCACCTCAGACTCATCCACCAGCTGCTTAACAGAGGAACACATTAATTCAGATATATGGGGGAGTTCTTGTTCTAAAAACGTTTTGTTGGCGCCAACCAGGTGTGATAGTTGTAATTCTTCATCAAAGATTCTAACGTGATACCCTTTTCCGATAAGCGTTTCTCCTAACGAAACAGCAGGGCTTTCCCTTAAATCATCCGTATTGGCTTTAAAGCTCAAGCCAAGAATGCCCACTTTCTTCCGTTTCGTTTTCTCCACGAGTTTAATTGCTAATTCAATTTGTTTACGGTTGCTTGGTATGACTGCGTCCAAAACAGGGCAATCTACATCAGTTTCTTTTGCGCGATAGATTAATGCACGCACATCTTTGGGTAAGCAGGATCCACCAAAGGCAAAGCCAGGTCTTAGATAGGTATCTGATATGTTGAGTTGGGTATCCTGGCAAAAGATCTGCATCACTTCTTGCCCATCTATCCCACTCACTTTGCTTATGTTTCCAATTTCATTTGCAAATACAACTTTGAGCGCATGATAGGCATTACACGTATATTTAACCATCTCTGCCACTGGAATAACTGTCCGCGTGATTTGTGTGTCTAGTAACTTGTATAATTCAGCGACTGCATCACCACTACGAGAATCAAATTCACCAATTACAATTAAACTCGGATTGTAATAATCATGAACAGCGCTCCCTTCCCGAAGAAATTCAGGGTGCATACAAACACCAAAATCTGTGCCCGCACGTTTACCTGAATATTGTTCTAAAAGGGGTATCATCTTTCCTTCTACGGTACCTGGGAGAACGGTGCTGCGGAAAACAACGATATGATATTCTTGTTTAGTTGCCAGGGCTTCACCAATTTCACGGCAGACGTTCTCGACATACTGTAGATTTAAACTACCGTTATCATTGCTTGGTGTCCCAACGCAAATCAAGCTAATCTGGCTCATATGCACTGCTTCATGACCATTTACAGTCACTTGCAAATTCCCAGATTCCACCCCATTTTTAACTAACTCATCTAAACCTGGTTCAACAATGGGTGATACACCTGAAGCTAGCTGTTTCACCTTGACAGGGTTAGTATCAACACCAATAATTTCATGTCCTTCATTTGCCAGGCACGCTGCAGAAACACATCCAACATAACCAAGACCAAGTATACTTATCTTCATTTGCTATACCTCTATATTGCTTTAGGTGAAAATGGAAAATTAATTTGAATTTAAGACATCATGATTTCCCATTTTCTTTTAGTAAAACACAACAGCTTTCTTTGTTTTTCGTCGAAATTATTTTTGGGTTTTACATATGGACTGACGATGAAATAAACTGCGGAATTGCATTGTCAGTTTCAAGGAACGGTAAGTGCGCATCCATAAATAAGTGATGGAATTGAGGGATGCGCTTCAAGTGACCTTTACCCCTGAAAAACGGGGATTGATTTTTAGAAGGTCTCTAAGGAAACGGCTTCGTCGTATTATTTAATTTCTGTTCCTCTATCTAGTCATAACTAAATCATCAATGACGTGCCGAATCCCCGCTTTAGTCTGTTCTACATTGAACTTTTCACAAGCCATCTCTCGTAAGTGAATTTGACGCTGCGTCTTTTCACTTTCGGACAATTTAGAATATTCAATTATTTTCTTTTTCAGGTCATTTTCTGAAATGTATAGGTTTTCTTCAGGCAACATCTCATTGGCTCCGTTCCAAAAATGGGACAAACAATAGCACCCAGTGGCCATTGCTTCTATCAAAGCCACCTGCTGTCCTTCCCAATAACTGTTGGAGATGAAAATGTCTGTCTCTTTTAGCCAATCGGATGTATTTTTGACGTAACCATCAAAATGAACACTGTCTTTTAGATTCAATTTGTCTACCAGACGATAGATTGACGCAGCATATCGGAGATCACCAGGGCTACTTGGCTTTCCCGCAATTCTAAGTTGGGCATCGTAACCCATTTTCCTGAGTTCATACAGCATTAAGACTACGCTATAGATCCGTTTAATAGGTTTAATATTGCTTAACATCCCCAGCACAAATTTGAAATCCCGCTGTACTGGAGGAGCAAATCCATCTAGTGGCCTGCCATTATAAACAACAACTGTTTTGCTCGATTGTTCTGGATAGAGCTTAATAAATTGCTGTTCCATGGCGTGGCTGATTAATATTACTTTATCGACAAAATCCCAATTGATTTTGGGAGCCCATTCATAAAGTTCAAATGAATGCATACGAGTGACGACAGCACATTCTTTTTTGAATTGGCTTGCATAGGCTAACAGATCACTGGCCCATTCAAAGAAACATATATCATTTTTTTGGAGCATGGACGTTACTTTGTGGCGCATGAGCCAACGATTAATACGGCCATGGAATACGGGGGTGGAGACTGTTTTCTGCTGGTATACATCTATTTGATAATACCTAGAAAGATCGTCGTAGATGTCATCAAAGAATGTCCAAATATCTTCACCAATGAAAATGCCTAGTTTATTCATAATTCAGAAACACCTGGTTAGTAAACTTAATCAACAAACTGTTTGTGCCATAATTCTATCGTGATCAGTGCGCCTAACTTTCCTGAGCTATTTGCGGTTCCCTCCATATGATCTTTCACTAACTTTTGGAGATATTCAGGATTAAAATAGCCACGATTTAATGCCTGGTCACTAAGTAATATGTCTTCAACCCAATCACGCAAAATGGTTCTAAACCAGATATCATAATTGGCATAGCGCCGTCGTTTAATTACTGGAACCCAGCCCATACCCGCAGCTCGGAGACGCCATCGTATTTGCTGATTAAGCTGCATCATTGATGAGCGAATACATGGGATCATTGGCAAACCACTCCCTGTATATGGAACTTTGGCCAGTTCAGGAAAATCCTGGATAAAAGCTTCTTTCATAAGATAGCGCTCGAACCGATAACCAGGAGGCAAAGATAGTACAAACGCTACCAGATCATTATCGGCAAACGGAAGCCGTACAACACCTTGGCTGCGCACCAATTCGACGCCACCCAATGTCATTCGCGGCACTCTCTGCCGTAAATCAAAGAAAATGCGTTGATCTGCCAATTGATTTGTTCTGGCGTTGAAAATTGCTTGTTTGAAATTATCTTGTACGTTTTTGCTAACGTCATGTTGAAAATCCGGTGTGAAGAGCTTTTTTTGCGCTTCCTGATCAAATAAGACACCAGCAAAGCCTGAGAGTATTTGGAGGTGGACTTGTAAGGTTGCCTCTTGATCGTAATTGCTCCATAACGGCCGTTTCTGGGAATATCCCATCATAGCATCACCCATAAAACCTTTGTAAAAGACCTGGGCAAATTTTGACTCATCCAACAATGTAGCCAGCGAATGCATATGCACACAATTCTGGAACCCTTCCGTTATACGTATCCCCTTTTTCACCGCATCAAAAATATAATCCGATTTAAGCTCAAAAAAATGATGTTGTGTGCCCACACAATCAGCCAAATGTTTAGCAAATCGAGCATCATCACAGTCAGGAATGCCAAACGTAAACGTATGCAGTGGATTTTCAGTTGAGCCAGCGCCTAAATAAGCCAAAATCACTCGAGAATCCAACCCGCCGCTTAACAGCACACCTCCGGGCAGCTGGCCTGGAGCTTGGCGAGCAACAGCCTGACGCATAAAAAAAGACAGCTCCTCTAAATATTCCGCCTCATCACGCAATTCATAGTATTGAGGGAATTGCATTGTCCAGTATTCACGAACAGCGAGATTCCCTTCAGAAAAACTCAGTATGGATGCAGGTCGTAACAAGCGTATTTCTTCTATCAAAGTTCGATCATGGAGCAAATGATCAAACATCAAAAACTCAGAAATAGCAACACGATCTACAGTATATGATTGCGTCTTATCCACCAGCAAAGCGCCCACTTTAGAAGAAAAACACAATGAGTCACCTTGAGAGAAAAAATATAGTGGATGGAGACCCAACCGATCATTAACTAATAATAATTCACCTTCCCTCTGGTTCCATATCGCAACAACAAAAGTCCCATTCAGCCTAACGGCAAAATCCTCCCCATACTCCTCATACAAATGTAAAATGAACTCCGCATCACTTTGTGTTTGAAAGATATAACCTTTATCAATGAGCGCCTGTTTCTCACTTCCATAATCAAACACCTCCCCTTCCATGACAATACAAACCGATCGATCCGCATTCCAAATTGGTTGGGGCTCCTTGTTTATGATGCCTAAGCTAACACGCCCAAGGCCAACATCTTCATTGTGAAACAGATCAACCTGATACCAATCTTCATGTTTGAGACTCTGCGCCATATCAGTCAACAGCTCATCTGACTTATTACCATAAGAGCTGCCAACAAAACCTACTAAACCTGTCATTTAAGTTTTTCACCTATTGCATCGAATAAACGATTGAACGAAAAAACGCAGCCAAGACACCTCTATTAAATAAATATCTTGGGTCGTGTGATACTGCTTGGAAAACTTTTCCAGGAACCTTTTCAAACTCACCAGCACGGTAACTGCGAAAAGCTTGATTAACAGAGAAGCTCCCTTGAAACCGCCTCACACTTTTTTTATTACCCATCTTATTCAGGTAAGGAAACAGATTGGCAAATACAGGCCGTGTGGCTTCTTCTCCAAACTCCCTTTCAAAACCTAAAAGTTGATGATTTAACTTCTGCAAAAATAATTCATCAACATCAGCATGCCACGCCAATGCCGACTCAAAATACCGGCGACCCTCTTCAGGGCGTCCCCAGATCATAGCCCGACAACCTTTAACCAGATACCCTCGACCCACCGACCAATTATATAACCTTTTCAACGGTTCAACTTCTGGAATCAATTGCGCAAACATCTTTCGCAAAAGATCCTCATGGTTTACCTGATCGTCCGAAACACTAAACATAAGCAACATGTTTAATATCTCATTTTGAACCGTCGAATTCATATCCGGGCTTCTTTGAACAACTTCCCGAAGATACGATTGACCTAATTGTGTATCCTCATAAGCAAGGGCATAAGTGGCATGAATCAGAAAATGGTTGCTAAAAGCTTTAGGCCGCAAATTTTGAACCTCATCTGGACAACGCGGATCAGCAAAAATTGAATTCAATACTGACACCGCTTCTTCCATACGAAGCTTAAGATTTTTACGCCGTCTTCCCGAATGATGACGGCGATAGTTAAGCGCGCGATCAACATTAGCAAATTGACAACCAGATAACGCTAACCTGGCAGGCAAATCCAAATCCTCCCCACCATTAACACATCTTTCATCAAATAGATCAACCTTTTTCAACCACTCCTTACGGCAAACCATGTCACTAGGCGTAAAGGGAAAACCCAGTACAAAATCAGCCAGATTCACAGACAAAGGAGGGATAATTAATTCACGAATCATCCTTGAAGAATAATTCAATTCAAAACGGGAGTTATAAGTAACACCAATTTCTGAATGCTCCTCCAAAAAGTCAACATGTGTAGCCAGTTTTTCTGGATGAAAATAATCGTCAGAATCTAAAAGAGCAATCAAATCTCCTTTGGCGTTTTTAATTCCCGTATTTCTAGTTGCCGGCAAACCTTTATTTTTTTCATGAACAAAATATCTTATCCGAGGATCATCAAAATCATCTACCACCTGTTCCGTATGGTCTGGCGAAGCATCATTTACCACCACAACTTCAAATTGGGCATAACTTTGCTCTAGAACACTTCGTATCGCTTCCCTGAGATATTCGGCTTGGTTATAGGCAGGAATAACCACACTTACCAATGGAGAATGCATCTTAACCACCGTTACTCAAACAATATCCGCAAACTGATGTTCCACCCGCTTAAAAAACCACAATCCAAAAACAAACAAGACAAAGGAAACAGCCGCCGATGAAATTAAATAAACCCCTGGAAACTGACCATTAATCAAAACATCTCTATACGCCGTAAGAATACCTGCCATTGGATTCAGAAAATATAATGTTCGCAAGTGTTCTGGCACCGTCTTAACTGGATAAATAATGGGAGAGGCATAAAACCATAGTTGAACAATTAATGCCAGCAGAGGTTGAATATCACGGTAAAACACATTTGCAGCTGAAAGAGCCAAACCTAAACCAGATATGAGGATTAACTGAATTCCAAGAATTAATGGTAACGCAAGCAGCGCAACCCAATTAACTTCCACTCGATAAATCACCATTAACAAGAACAAAAGTAACGCCGCAATACCAAAATCCATTAACCGCGCCAACATGGCTGAAATCGGTAACGTTTCACGAGGAAAATAAATCTTGGTGACAAGCCCCATGTTTGCCACCAACGTTCCAGTCATATCAGACAGAGAGTTAGAAAACAACGCCCAGGGCACAACGGCAACATATGAAAAAATGGGATAGGGAATATCACCTGTATCAATGGGAACAAACCGCGTAAAAATAATGGTCAAAATGACTACTGAGGCAGCTGGTTGAATAATCGCCCATAGCCAGCCTAGCACAGATTGTTGGTAACGTCCACGAATCGTGCGGGACGTCCAAGCAAACAGCAGTTCTTTCATTTGGGAAAATTTATCAAAATTAGAAATCATGATCTACCAATGGGGGTTGGGCTTCATGTAACCATGTACGCCTTGGTTCATAAACTCCGTTCATCTCTTGATGGCTTAACACAGAGCCGGTCACATAAAACCAATCTGAAAACTTATTGGCTAAAGTAAAGGAGTCATTCTCGTCTCTAATCAGTACCTGTACATAAAAACTTCCTCCATAAAGTTGAATCGGATCAAGCAACACAGATATTGTGCCCTTTCCTTTATTTATTTTTACGGGAAAGCCATCTAAACGAGTACGCATCATACAAGCTGATAATCCATCAGAGCGGATCACGCGCACAACAATATTAAGATTCTCAAAATCATTGAATGCTAAGTAATCTATACGGATTTTGGCTTGTTCATCATTACGGAAATCACCAGTTGAGCCATCCATTTTTTCAATGATTACATCAGCAACCTCAATGCCTGAAGCAGACGTGGAAACAGCGTCAGGCAGTTCTCTACCCAGCTTGCGGGCACGCTCTTCATTAATCGTTCGGTCATATAGGTCAACAGCATCTGCTGTTTCTCCCATAAACTTCATCTGACCCTTTTCTAGATAAATAGCTGAGGAGCAAACTGCTTGCACAAGCCATAAATTATGCGACACAAAAACGATACTCGTGCCTTTTTTTAGCAATTCATGGATACGATCCATACATTTTTGCCGAAAAGATGCATCGCCAACTGCCAGGACTTCGTCAACCAGTAAAATTTCTGGCTCAATGCAAGCGGCCACAGCAAAGCCAAGACGAACACCCATCCCTGACGAATAGCGTTTTATGGGCGTATCGATAAAGCGCTCGAGTTCAGAAAAGTCAATAATTTCATCTAATCTTTTTTCGATTTGCTCTCTTCTTAATCCAAGGATTGTGCCGTTGAGGAAAATGTTCTCACGCCCTGTTAAATCAGGATGGAAACCAGCACCTAATTCTATAAGAGCCGACAAGGCACCATTAACTTCAATGGTGCCTGATGTTGGTTTTGTAATATTGGCCAGCAGTTTTAAGGTTGTTGTTTTCCCTGCCCCATTGGCACCAATCAAGGCGAGAGATTGCCCTTCACCTAGTTCAAAACTAAGGTCTTTTAAAGCCCACAAAAGCTTTTTTTCTTCAGATATTTCTGTGTTTCCACCGGTAAGGTTTCCAACCCAATTCTTAATCATGGAGGGTACGCTTTTCCTCGTCAGACCAAGATTATATTGCTTAGAAACATTGTTAAAACGCACTAATGTATTCATGCTAAATTTCACACCATTTGGAATTTTATATACATCTGTATGCTATTGTTTGAATAGCTTGCATCTTCTTCACTGACATCATATCACCTGTGCTTGCTTTGATACTTAACTTTTCCAACAACTCTAAATCAAACCAATTTTGTAAATCGTTCCATCTTTCATATACCGGCCATAAAACTTCTTCCCCGCCTCTCTGCACACATGAACCATCTAATGATATAGAGGCAGGATTGAATTCTTGCAAGGATCCAACATGTAATACCTTAGGCAAAAGAGAGGCTAATTTACGTTTTAGGTAGAATCGACCATTGTGCATCAATGGTTTTCTGTAGTAAGTCACAGGGATTCTTGCGGCTGCCCCTAAGTAATAGCTAAACATATCTTGCTGGAGCCTTCTTTCATCGAGCGCAGCCCGAGGCAGCGAAAGGCAAAATTGAGCATAGTCACGGTTCAAAAAGGGAGTGGCCACACCCCGCCAGTAATCACTGAGCATGGATTGAAAATAGGTGAAATAATGTTGGCGTCCCCACAAGGTCAGAAACCTTAATCTTTGAAACCACGGCCCTTCTAAGTAATCTATTTCGCTTTGAATTTGATTCCTGAGAATTTCAAGCTCTTCTTGTAGAGGAAAATTAACTACATTTTGAATTTCGTCAATGGACCAAATAATATAGTCGTCTGGGTGCGCTTGATAGATGGGCTCTTGCTTGTTGTGCAGCTCACATTGAAATTTGACATCGTAACCAGCCAAACTTTCTCCGATGAAACCAGACAAAATGGGGCCGTTTGCATTTTGAGCATCGAGACTGTCGAGAAAAGGCATTTGATACATGCCATGAAAATGCATTGAACTCCCAAACAGATCTGCCCATAATTTTGTGTATTGTCGGAGATAATTTGAGTTAATTTTTACAAGCTGCCAGGGAATGTTCAGATCTCTCGCTACAGCTTTTGCGTATATCGGATCTAGTGATTTTTTTGCACCCCAGGTAAAAGAGGATAATTGAGCCTCTGTATCAATGCCTATGGCAGCGATCAAACGAGAATCAAAGCCGCCAGACAATGGTAAGACCCATGTTGGGTGTGTGTTTAAACTTTCTTTGATAGCTTGCCTGGACAACTCATACATTTGCTGGCGCATCTCATGCCACCCTGGACCACAGTTTTCATCTGAGGGCACTACTGTTTTCATGGGATTCGTGAAATACTGTTGATCTTTCCAAATGGCAACGGTATCAGGACGAACTACTTTCAGGCTCTTAAAAAGTGTCCAATCAGCAATGAAATTGCCATGGATAAGCAATGATAGTACTCCTGGAAGGAAAAAGTCATCGGAAGTTAGGCCAACATCAGAAACGACCACGGGTTCCAGGGTGCTGGCAATGGTTTTTTCTGGCGAGCGATGATGGTAAACTGGAATGCTCCCCATCCAATCGTTCCACATTATCCATTGGTTTCCATCAGCAGCTACCTGAAACAGAATGAAACGGCCGTTCCACTGTGGCCGATAATCCTCTATCTCCCGGACACGCGCTAACTCATCAACTATGGATCTCCAGTTCATTTGGCCTAAAGGAGAACCGACAATTAACAAAAAGCTGCCATCTTGCATTTTGTATAACGCTTCTTGCGGCTGCCCTCGTCCCCAAATAAACAATCTAGTCGTGCCAATTTGGATTGAGACCTGTTTTATATGGGGAAAATAGGACAAGGCACGATTTTGAGCCGCAATGACAGCATTAAACTCGCTATCGTTATTCTGCCTAACAGCCGAAAAGCCAAGGGCTGGCTGCATAGTTTCTTGCTCTTGGGTGAAAAACGAGGCATCAATGGATTGAAGCAATCTGTTTGCAGATGGAATTTTAGATAACATAGCTATAGGGTATCGTCAGAAGGATAAGTTTTTTGATTTTTATTAAGGGCTAACGATAAAATAAAACACAGAATTGCATCGTTAGTTTCAAGGAACGGTAAGGAAACGCCTTCGTCGCATTACTTAATTTCCGTTCCTAAGACAAAAAGAGTAACTTCTTTGCCTGTATATAGTTAGGTTCAGATAAGACAGTAATCGTCTTTTGTTCTTCTTCACTCAGTAGATCAGACTTTTGCAAACTGTTCTGATGAATTTTCAAGGCATATTCTGGATGAAACGTGACATCAATAAACTTAAACAATCTCTGAAGCGCTGCTTCTCTATTCAGAACCAAATCATCATAATCGATGATTATCAACTGATCTTGCCCCAAATATTCATTTAATTCAAACAACTGGGTTATCTTATGATTATAAAGGAGGCAGGCCTTCGTCACTCTGCTCACAGCCCGGTTGCCAAAAAGTTGATATTTCCACTTTTGTGAGCTATGAAGCAGCTGCGAGCCACAATGTCTAAACGTATTTTCAAGCGCTTCTTGCCGCCAGTTATACATCAATGAATAAGCAACAGAAAACGGGTTACGCAGGAGCCAAACCAATTTAAACTTATCGGCATGATCAAAATACTCACGATAATGATCATCAAGATAAGTAGTCTGAAAACAGTAGCGCCCTTGTGGCTCGTGTTTTACTAAACCAGATAAGATCAAGGCAGCTGACAACTCATCATCAGAACCAAACCAATAATTGGTCATCCCTTCACTCTCCGTGATAATTCGAGAGACCATGGTTGTGCCTGAACGTTGACAACCAGCCACTAAAATCGAGTTGGGAAACTTGTCGAGCGTTTTTAGAAGCTGCTTATTGTTAGCTGTCACCTTTCTAAATTGTCGCCAATTTGTAATAGACTCTTCGTGATAAATATGATTACTCATGGTTGCACCGTTAGTTTGTTCATTGGCGCTTGACCAGCCAAGTCCTAATTAAAACGAACACAATCACACAAATAGCGGGGAGAATCCCCAGGATAACAGAGATTACAGGGCTACTCAAATTCGATTGTGATGGATCAGCCTGATAATCTGTCATTGTGGAGTCTAACGCAGGCGAAACTGATGTGGTAATCACCGATGTTATCGCAGAATCAGATAATAAGGTTGTTTGGGTGGAACGGGTAGGAGCAGGCAAGGTAGCAATCGGCAGTTCAGGCGTTTCCAGTAAGGCATAGGAATACCATATCCCGTTAGGTCCAGCTTGTGGATCTGTGCGCCATGTTACCAACAGGCTGTTACCCTGACTAAGAACACCATCAGCAAAGGAAGGGTCAAACCCATTGGTGCCAACTTGATCCTGGATGTTTGGTCCAGAGACAACAGCTTCAGGAGTACTCCAAGTATTGCCTAACCAAACACTGTGCCACAATCCATGTGTATCTGGTGGGCCAGAAAGCCGATTCCCAAAAAACATATGGAGTTTATTTTCATTGTCTATGACCAGGTACGCTGGCCCATTACTGCCTATATGTGGGAAAAGGCGAACTCTGCCTGTCCATGATTGCCCCCCATCAACAGATTGCAACATGTAGCGTGTTGTTGGAAAATCATCATGATAGATTACAAATAATGTATCGTCATAATTGATAATTGAAGGGGTATCTACCTCCCCATTTGTTGCACTCGCTAATACGAGCGGTGTGTTCCACTCGATTTGTCCATTCTCTAAGCTGGCATAATAGAGTGTTTCGCTGTTACCTGTTTCATTGGCAACGGACCAGACAGCGTGAGTATTATTTTGAGGATCCACATACATTTTCAGATTCGATGGCCATAATTCATCGCTGAAAGTGAGCGAAAAAGGTGTCGGCGCTGACCAGGTATCCCCGCTATCCACTGAATATGTAAAATACAACCCCTGTCCTTCTTGAGTGCCGCCAAAAAGAACCAATAAACGGCCGTTTCCATCTAAAACGCCCGCCGCCACATCAGGAATAAGCGGCATCTCGCCAATCACTTTTGGTTGTGACCAGGCGGTAGCCAGGCCAGCCTGCATCAAGGGTGCTTTAGTGTGAAATATATTAGCTCTAACCTCATCCCCTGAGAAAAAAATGAGATGTACGACCTGATCTTCATCAAGGAAAGCTGCTTCAAGCCGGTTTTCTAAAGCAATCTGAGGCAGCAACAGATCAACAGGCCTTGTCCAACCATTTCCCAAAATCCATTTACTGTAGACAATGACCCGTTCGCCTTTAAGCCACACTGAGTTAAAAGCATGTACAGTTCGATTCTGATCAGCAATCAGGAACGGGATATCAGCCCTGGGATCATAGCCAGGTATCCTCTGTGGCTTTGACCAATCTAATCGCTCTTGAGCAGCCACTGATAATTGGCTGACGCCAATAAAAACAGCCAATGTCAAGGCAAAAACTATCCAGTAGAATGAGCGCATTTTTTTCATTGGTAGCAATGCGTGTTTATCTCTATGTACGCATCCATACATAAGTTACAGAATTGATGGCTGCGCATCAAGTGACCTTTAACGGAGACTAATTTTCAGACAGTCACTGTGCATTATTGTCTATCACCAAAACGAACTCTCAACCGGGAGAACAAAATCGCACCGGCTATGATGAGAATGACGGGCAATATTCCAATTAAAATGCCAGTCATCGGTGAACCTGGCTGGCTAAATGACGTTGTAGACAGATCTGATTGTGCCGGAGAATCCTCTAAGGGAACAGAAGATGTAAGCAATTGTTGAGATTCAACAGATGGCGTCACTTCAGCTTCCTGAGTTTCTAATGGCACTTGAGCAGCTTGTGGGATTGAGCTATCTTCGGGTACGTCATAAAAACGTTGTGAAGAATAAAGATGGTTCAAGCTATCTTCATCCCCGTCAGGGGTTTCCGTGAAGCTGCTCAATAAAACGAGATGACCATTCACTGTTTTTGCAGCGGTCAGCGCATTGAATCTCTCATTCAAATTCACAAACAATGGATATGTATCCCCCACTCGCCATCTTCCATTTTGCCAAAGATGTTCATGAAAAGAGCGATTTTCTCCATCATCATTCACCATATACATTAGGTGCAGCTGATTATTCTTTTCATCTGTGACCAGGGCGGGATGAAAGGTGTCATTCGTGGCAAATTCCAAGAACACGAACGGATTCCCCCAAGAACGGCCGTTATCAAATGATTGTTGAAACAAAATCTGGCTTCCCTCATCTTCAAACTGCTGCCACATAACCAGCACCACTTGTTCATCTAAGCTAACAATCTCACTCCAACCTATTTCTCCCTCCGATATTAACTCAGGGCTTGTCCAAGTGGAACCACCCTCCCGAAAACGCATGTAATACAAGGCTCTGGCAACCGGCTCTGGTTGCAAATCATACTGAGTCATAATAACATGCAAATCACCCGTTGTTGTTTGAGTCAGATCAGGATTGTCTATCATCGACCATCCGGCTGAGGCCGCATCAAAAATCAAGACCGGCTCCGTCCACGACTCACCCGATTTCTCATTTTGAATCCAATATAATCCCCGGTTCTCATTCAGAGGCACCGCCAAAACACCATGGCAAACATTTGCTTCATTAAACCGCAACGTGACATCAGAAACCAACGTGTCAGCATCAATCAATTCCCGTTTCTCTGACCAGTCAGCCGGGTTGCGAATATTCTGTTCTAAAACTTGTTTGATAAAAAAGGTATTCGTCTCTGGGTTTTGCCAAACGAGTGAAAAAGTTCCGTTTTCATCAATGCCACCTTGCAAACGATCTGCATGAGGGCTATCTAAAGTCAAAAGAGGGACAATCCGCGACCAGACTTGCCCATCCCATTGTGAATGGTAAATTTCCGCATTCGTCTCTGCACGATTATCATTTTGGGCTAACCAAAACGCATGAACAGTGTCCCCTCTGCTTAACACAAGCAGCGAGCCAACCTGCTGCTCACTGCTTTCAAACAGCGGTTCTGGCTCTTGCCATACCGGATCCTCTAGCATGGGAAACCACGCCGTTACGTCATTTAAAGGTCGGGTAAGCAGCCAAATATCACGACTAACCGTACCTGAGCCACACCCAATCACCAGTAAATTATTGCCATCGATAACGGCCGTTTGCTGGCAACCAAAATTCACCTGGCGATGGGTAGCCGGATCAATAAACTGCGTCAACTCCGGCTGCTCTTCAGGTTTACCCCACTCCTCCCCATTCCAAGCCTGTAAATACGCCTGCGCAGCAACATAATTAAGCAAGAAAAGTAGCCCATTCTCATCAACAAACGCTTCAAATTTTTCTGAACATACGTCCCGGTCAGACGGAACAATAATCGGCGGTTCCCAAGTTACCCCCAGGTCTAATGACCTTTGATGATATAACTCACAATTCGTTTCGTGTCCCGCCAACCAAATCAGATGAACTTCATCATCAATAACCGTAACTGAAATCTTTGAAGGCCCTATCGCATCCTCACTATCCTCAAGATGCCTTTCATCCACAAGCAAAGGAGATTCCCAAGTTTCTCCCTCATCTGGCGACTGTAAAGCAAGAACCTGTTCTACACGGCGATTATCCCCAACAACAAAAACACCAACATTGCCATCATTTACTTCTGCACCCTCCTCTGCAGGAGGAGCATCATCTTCTGCAATAGCAACATCAATATTTGTGTAGTCAGAACTTATCGCCCGGTAATAGGCAGAGGTAAAAAGAGGTTCAGGACCAGACCAAATAATATCGACACTATCCATTCTCCGGTAATAAACCCCAGCAGCCCCGCCTGCACTACTATCCCCCTTGATATAACTCAAATATAAATCGCCATTTGCATCAACAGCAACATCAAAATCAACCACCGAAGAATCCAATCGAAGTAAAGTACTCCACCGATCAAAAATTTCAAAGCTATCTGCTAAAACAATACTCATCAACAACGTCTGATTTTGATCTATCCAAAAAGCATAAATACGGCCATCCTCACCAGCAAGTAAATATGGAGAATACAAAGGTGTGGCCTCATTCCCTCGTAAATCCGGCGTGAAACGACGCGTTCCAAATGGTAGCTCAACAGGAATAGGCTCGCGCCACTCCCCCTCTTCCTTCCTGGTATAGAAAAAACTGTCCACATTTTCTTCACGCCAAATCGCATGAATCATTCCCAAATGATCAACAATCATTTGTGGTTCTATTGCAGAGCCCGAACTTGATAAATTGTGAAGCGTCCAAACCCGTGCGCCGCCCACTCCATTTGATTGGATCATAGGCTCAGCAAACAGCTCTTGAATATTCAAGCCAATGAAGAGCAAAACAAACAAACTGCCCACCATTGTCCAGACAAAAGTTTTTTGTATCTTTCTAATGTGCATTGTGGTTAGCCCATAATGAGAGAAAAAAATTTTTATGGCATTCATCTTTTTAACTCAGCCAAAGCAATATTAGCTTGAACCGCAAGATCATCACGACCTTGTGTTTTCCACCACCAAGTGTAAGCATCCAATTCATCTTCAGCCTCTGGGTACGCCATCAGAATTGGTATTGCAGAATTAATATCACCCTGCCAAATATAACTGTACCCTAATGCCTTGGCAATTCCACGATGGCGGGGATCGATTTCATTAGCAACCTCAAGATGGACAACAGATGCATCAAAATCCTGGTGCAGCATCGCAAGCAAACCCAACCGATGATGTGCCGTGCGATTCCCGGCATCAATAGCCACTACCCGCTGAAATATCGGGGCAGTCAGGGCTAATTCACCAATGTTATCCCCATCATTCCACTGCCCGGTTGGCCAACCGCGCAATTCGCTCTGAGCCATCATCAAAGCACCCCGATTGGCAGCCCAATCCGCCACAAAAGAATGCCCCCCTATCATGTATGGGGCAATCATGATCACGACAACCGCCACACCCCAGGCAGCATAAAGCTTCCAATCCGAAACAGCCTGCAACCAACTTAACTCCCGTTTGCGGGAAACAGCCACAGCCATTCCCGGCAAAAAGAACAAAAGCGGCGTGCCCAAATTGCCATAAATGGCATCGTCAGTAAATCCGTGCCCTATCATGGTCAACAAGCCCACAACTATCGCCCAACGAAACAAGTTCAATTCTTGTCGGAATGCAATGACCGTCTCATTATCAGCAGATAATTGTGCTGTTGGGACTCTCGTTATCGTTCGCCAAAGCAGTAAAACAGAGCCGGCAATGATCCAAATGAAAGCCAACAATCCAGGAACACCCTGTTCCAGAATCATATCCAACCACATGTTGTGGCTATAATTAAATTGGATAAAGGGAGTCACCGCAATGTATTGAGAGTAAAGCCCCGGAAAAGCAGCCAGTCCGCCCCCAGTAAACGGAAAATCCACAATTAAATCGAGCGTATCTCGAAATAATTTCAGGCGACTGCCGCTGCTACCGGCACTTGGCAGTTGACCATTTAATAAAACAATCAAGCCCACCCCAACAATGAAAACAAACCCTATAAACAGGAGATAAATAGGCCAACGCGGCACCCGAACATCCAAACCGAATCTGGGTATGATTATCCACAAAAAGCAAAGGGCGCTGGCCATAACCAAGGATAACCAAGCCATCCTGGAACTGGTTAGCAGCAACCCGACACTAGTAACCATAATCAGAATGGCTGCTGCCGCATAAAACTCTCGTTTTTCTCGTAGAAAAATAGACAAGGAAAACGCAATTTGAAACGGAAATAACAGGGCAATCAATCCGCCAGCCACATTAGGGTGTATAGCAGGAAAAGGAAAGGGTGGCCGTATCCGCATCAACAACAGCCCCACATTCGTCAACAATTTAAGATCCGCTGGCCAGGCATACCAATCATGCGTTGTCAAAAAATATAGAGCAATCGCGCTTCCAAATAGACCTAATACTCCTGAAACCATCCAAATATTACGTCTCCGCTGACCAGCCAAAACGTAAAAAACAACCACGGCCACGACGATATTCCCTAGCTTAATGGCAGCTCTCATTGAGTCATAAGATGCCCAAACTCCGATAACGGCCGTTACAACAAAGGCAGCGATAAAAACATCAAAAGGGGTACGGCGCAAAATCACACGTCTACTTATCCTTTTTGCATAAATCTAAAGCAATTACAACAGGCTCACAATAGCCATAAAATTACAATTTGGAAACAACACTACTCCGCCTCACTTTAAGCAGCAAGCCCATCGTCGCCAACAGCAGCAAGCTAAACAAGGCGGCAACCCATGTAAAAGAGTGATTAGTGCCAGAAATCATGTGTAGAGAAACGGCCGTAGGCTCCACAAACTCACCCACTGCCCAATCCGCAAGAGACGTAATATCATTACGCCATACAGTTGAGGCATCTGCACCGGTACTAGCGCAATCCCAGCCAGAACCACCTAGCCCACCTGGATACTTACAAACCTTAGCATTAGCCGAGTCTACAGAATGAGGCAACGTTAGATCAACCAAATAATTCCCAGCTGTTGTGCTTTGATCACTTTGCAAACCAGCAATAATCCAATATTGTCCAGTTTCAATGGCTGCACCAGAACCGCCACTAGTCGCTTGAGGATGATTCCAGGGAATATGCGTCACCCGTAAGCAATCCAACTCAGCCCCACCACCAGTATTATCATTAGTCACATTGATAGAAACCGTATTGCCAATGAACTGATAAGTAGTCGGCTCAACATCCGCCAAAATACCACACTGGAGTTCGCCAAGCTCATACGCCCCAACGTCACACACTGCCGTACCATCTGCATCACCATCCATTGGCCGGGCTGCCCCGCGCTGATCATGGCTGGCACAAGATGCATTATTACCAGCATCAATCGCGGGACTGCCTATGCCCAAAGCATGTGTTAGCGTAGGACCACCATTGAGAGCAAGCGCTCCAAGTAAAGGATCAGCCTGGATGTCCAAACCACCACAAGTCGTGCCAGGATACTCCAAATTATTACCAACATCATTAAACACGCCCGTAGATAAAAAGGCACAATTGCTCGTGCCATTATCAGACACAATGCTATTTTCTAAAGTGAAGCTACCCCCCTGATGGGCAATCCCATCACCAGTATCAGCCACATTATTAGCGATTGTGCTGCTAGTAACCGTGATGGCACTCCCAGCATTAAATGTATAAATGCCGCCACCAACATGCGCCGTATTATTGGAGATAGTGCTGTTTGTAACAGTAATGACAGCACGACCATCCGCATAAATACCACCCCCATTGTTTGATGTCTCATTATTATGAATCGTGCTGTTCATAATGATCAATGTGCCCGTGTTAAAGAAAGCACCACCTCGAGCAGAACCATAATTACCAGCAAAGTGGCTGTTATTCACAGTGATAGTACCCAGACGATTATTGAGCCCCGCACCTCTAATAGCAGCCTCGTTACCAGAAACGGTGCTATTGTTAACATTGATCGCTGAGCCTGGTCTAAAACTATGCAGCCCACCACCATAAGTACTTTCATTGTCAGAAATAGTACAGTCTGTCAAATTTACAGTTCCTATTTCTACATTGGCGACGCCACCCCCATGAAACCCAGACACATTATTGACAACATTAACCCGGGTCAAATTCATGGTACCATTGCTTGCATGATAAATACCACCCCCATCTTCTCCGTGCGTGTTGTTGCCCAGTGTGCCAAATTGACCATTCTGGATAGTTAAATCATTCAGATTGGTGTTGGCCGCCCCCAAGACATGCATGACGCGATCGATGTGATTGCCATCAATAATCGTTTCATCAACACCAGCTCCATTAAGGATGAGGTCGTCGGTGATATCGAGGTCTCCAGTGGCATTGAGATCTTCACCTATGCCCGTAAGGGTTAAAATGTAAACACCGGCCGGCAAGGTAATTGTATCAAGACCAACTGTGCCCGAGGCACAATCACCACTGGTGGTATCCGTGCCCGTATTGGCGTTTGTAATTGCTTCGCGCAAGGTACACTGACCATCGCCAGCATTCAAGATGTCGTTGCCACTATCGACTGCAATCACAGCCCCCTGGGCATGAACCATCATAGGCAAGCTGAAAAATAAAGCAATTAGCAAAACGACAAATCCCCAATTTACAATTTTGCTCTCTTTAATTTGTTTGGTATTTGAATTTTGATTCATTTTCACCCTCGTAAGGAACGGAAATTAAAGCATACGACGAAGTCGTTTCCTTACCGTTCCTGAAAACTGACGATGTAATTCCATATTTTATTTCATCGTCAATCCTAAACCAACTATGCGAATCACAATATATAAATACGAGCAACGACTTAACGTGTCGTATTCTTTATAGCGAAAACCAAATTTAATCGTACTACAAATGTAACCATTCAGACCTGACAGGTTTCTCCCAGAGGGATTACCTGTCAAGCCGACTCCCAAAAATCTTATTCAAAACAGATTATGTAAGCTCCCAGCCAAAAATCTGTCTGGTTTTGAGGGTTTAACGCTTAGTGACCATCTAAAAGTTAGACCCCGTTTTTCATGGGTAGAGGTCACTTGAAGCGCATCATCAATTCCGTCACTTATTTATGGATGCACACTTACCGACAAACTATTCATTATGAGATGACTTTGTTTGCCAACTCAATGTCTGTAAACCAACGCTAAGGGCGGATTTGAAGGTTGATGCATCTGACAACAACATTTTCAGATACGTGAGCATAGGGCCAGGACGGAAAGCCCATTCGCGGAAGGCTCGCTTTTGCCAATACATCAACTGCTCCGCCGATAGGTTATCATAATCCAGTACGGTTCCCTTGTCCATATCAACTTCTTCCCAACGTGTGCCAGCCCGGAACCAGTTATTCTTGACCACTTCAAAGAAGAATGGTGTGCCTGGGTAAGGGGCAGCAATATGGAATAAGGCAATATCTAAGGGTAGACTCTTGGAGAATGCAATCGTATCTTGAATTGTCTCTTCTGTTTCACCGGGTAAACCAATAATGAAGTAACCCCAATTTTTAATGCCGGCCTCACGAGACCATTGTAAAGCGCGTTTTGCCTTTTGCGGATTCGCACCCTTACGCGCACGTTTTAGGATTTTCTCACTGCCGCTTTCGATCCCCCATGAAATATACCAGCAACCTGCTTCTCCCATCAACTGCAACATTTCCTGATCGACATAATCAACCCGACTGTTGCATGTCCATTTCAGGTTGATATTTTGCTCAATCATCAGTTTGCATAAACTTACAACCTGTTCCCGACTGACTGTGAAGAGATCAGCATACATATGGATGTTGTTGATGCCCATCTTCTTGAGCCGCCACAACTCTTCCATAATGTTTTCTGGTGAGCGGAGGCGAACTGTATATTGGTAGCTAACATGTTTGATGCAATAGGTGCAGCCAGCTGTACATCCTCTACTGGTGACAATGAAGGTAAATGGGCCTTTGATGAGGGGCATTCGGTATTCTTGCCACGGCAGCAGTTCATGCATGGGTATGGGCATATCATTCAGGTCTTTAATAAACGGCCGATGATAATTGACGACTATCTCGTCCCCATTTCGCCAAACAAGTCCTTTGATTTCAGGCCAGCGAATATTACCATCTGCATCAAGCGCAGGTTTGTATAAGGGATCATGCTTCTCAAATATTCTTTGAATTTGTTCTGAGCGTTCTTGTACTTTGTTTTCAAGCAAGTCTAATAAATCCCGAATGGTGAGATCGGGTTCGCCCAAGAGGATGTAGTCCAATGCTGGATAAGCACGCATGGTTTCCCGGGGGATGGGGGTGACGTGTGTGCCAAAGGCAATTGTTTTTGCTCCCCGAGCTTTGGCTACAAAACAACCATACATGTCATTTTCCAAAGTCGGTGCGGTCACCTGTGTTAGGTAATACAGCGGTTGGAGTTCTTCAAGTTTTTGGGTAAATTCGTGCCAGCCCATCCGTTCAGCATTGGCGTCAATCACGGCGACAGAGTGTTGTGGGTGAAGCATCGCTGCCATCTGCGCCAGGGATACTTGTGGCCAAACCATGTTTTCGCGTGTTTTTCGCCCTACCCTATGTTGGGTACGAATCCACAGATCGCCATCTGGCGTTGGTGGATTGACTAGCACAATATCAACGGCCGTTTCTGACCGTTGTTTCTGCAATAATCCTTGGCGCACAATCTCATCTGCGTTCGGAAAATTGGCATCACGCAGCTTGGGCAACCGCCGGGTTCCCAAATTCGCTTTCAACGAAACAGGAATCGACTGTTTCCCATTATTACGATTCGACATATTCTCTTTTTCTTTTGTGGTCTCCCCATTGTTCAACTTGATTTGGTTCATATATTTTTAACTCGCTTTTGGTTGAGGAGCTCCACTTTGTGATTCCTGTGACCTTAAAGCATTATCACTTCCTATATAATCGCTGCCTTGCATATCTTTCTCTACCTGGGTATCACGCTTGCCTAATTCTTCCAGGACACGTAACAAAATCCAGGAGATCAACAACTGCATCCCTACCAAAAGAGCCATGGCACTGAGCAGTAAATAAAGCCACAGCCGCCCAAGGGGCCAATCGCCAAAAATGGCCAGCAATAAGCTAATAGAGCCGATAACGATCCCGAAAAGAATTCCCACAACACCCATCCATCCAAATTGATGATTCAATGGTTTTTTGAATATGGGTTTCTTCAACAGCCCTTGACGAATCGGTTGTTCATAAAAGAGGGAGACGATGTAATTAAATGTAACGCCAAAAGCATAAATACTCACGCCAGCCACAGCAGAAATAAGTGCGGTGAACACAGCGGCTACACCCCAAACGCCCAGGGTCGTAATGCCCGCCAATCGCGCTAAAACCAGGCCGCCCACAATTAGTCCCGCCAAACCGACGCCCAATACTGCTAATAAGCCAAGCAAACGGACTGGGTTATATGTTAAAACTGTCCACAACATAGATTCCAAGAATAAACGGCCGTCATGAACCACGCTCAATTTTGAGTCTCCCATTCGTTCACTATAGGGAATAGGCACCTCACGCATGCTAATATTTTCATGCACCGCCCGTGTACTCATCACCGGCGTTAAATTCAAGCCATCTGGTAATGGATAAATTTGGGTCAAAATATCCTTATTAAAAACACGCATGCCGCTGGCACTATCTGTGACCTTTTGCCGACCTAAAATGGTGAGTAAACCGGCAAAAAAAACATTCCCCAGCCTGCGTGTTTTGGGCATATCACTATCAGCCCCAGCCATACGTGAGCCAATGACAAGATCAGATCCCGCTAAAGCTGCTTCACACAACTGTGGAAAATATTCAGGGGGATAGGTACCGTCGGCATCAAGAAAGCCAATCAACTCCCCTCGTGCATGACTAAATCCAGTCTTCAAAGCACCGCCATATCCCTTATTGCGCTTATGCTGAACTAAAGTAAGTCCCTTAATCTCACTCGCTATAGCTGGTGTTTTATCTTTAGAACCATCATCAACAACCAATAATTCTAAATCATCAACGCCTACCTGTTTTAAATTTTCTCGTATCGCCAAAACGCGGTTGGCGATCTCTGCAATACCATCTTCCTCATTGTACGCAGGGATAACAACGGATAATGTGGTCATAATTCACCTGTTCTTATGTAACCAAAGAATGTCGATTTCAGACTAGAAACCATCATGTATTCATTTAGGTACAATCATTCATGTAATAAGAATACCCTGGGCAAAATCCCATGTTCTGTTTTGTGAAATAGCTGGCCGGTGTGTCACCATCCCCATTATACTCGCTAAACACAAATTTAGATCATAGTGACCGTTAAAAATTAGTCCCCATATTTCATGGGCAAAGGTCACTGGGAGCGCATCCATCAATGCCATAACTTATCTATGGATGCGCACATAGCTAAAAATAAATGGGATGACCAGGGTCATTCATCGTGTCATCAATTTCCTTTATCACTTTTGCCGGTATGCCACCAACTACAGTATATGGTGCCACATCTTTAGTGACAACAGCTCCAGCAGCAACAACAGCCCCTTTTCCCACACGAACGCCATCTGTGATGATGGCGCCTGCCCCCAGCCAAACATCATCTTCGATCACAATGCCCTGGGCAGTGATTCCTTGCTCGGTAAACGGCCGTTTTCGATCACTAAACACATGATTAACAGCAATGATCTGAGTGAACGGAGACGTATATACTCTGTCGCCAATCTCCACGCCCCCTTGCCCTCGAATCACACAATACTCCCCTATCAAACTATTTCTGCCAATCTTAATACCCGCATTAGGCAAATCACGAAAGTTATATACATGCAAAATCGCCCCATGCATCACAATCGTATCTTCACCTATGGCAATACCATTCGGACACGCATGGAGATAGCAATTTTGATCTAGATAAACACCATTATCCAGCCAGATATAATTCGCAAAGCGCAAACGCACGCGGTTCTCAATCGCCACCCATCCCTTCGTATTCAGGATCATGCGATAGAAAAAACTGCGAATAGCAATCCCCACAATGCTTGGAATCCACCCTACCAGTAAAAACAAGACCTGCTCAAAAATATACCGTGAGAGGCTGGCAGACTGCCGACTCAAATACAACCGTAAACCATTAAGGATGACTTTGATCATCTAGACAACCATCTTTCCTGTTTTAGGGCGCTTCTCAGCACCAATAATAGCTTGTGCTTCCTCAAATGCTTTTGGCGTGCCAATATCAAACCATTGACCCTCAAGCTCAACATGTTTAGCCTCGCCAATCATATTATACGTATTCATCAAATCTGTTGCTTCATATTCACCGCGAGATGACGGCTTAAGGTTTTTCATACGCCTCAAAGCCTCTTGTGATGAACGAAAAGCGACTGGCCCACACCAGCAAATCTTACTAGGAGGTTCTTGAGGCTTTTCCAGTAGCTGCCCTTTCCCCTCCCCTAAATCCTGGTAAACTGAAAACCGTCTAGCTTCTTCAGGCGGCAGCTCTCGATAAGTCCATGCCAACCGGCATGGAGAGGCCGAACTTGACTGGTCATCAACCAACGCCAACACATTCCTCACATTGCAATCATCCAACACAATATTATCACCAGCCATCACAACGGCCGTTTGATCCCCCTCAAGCGCAGAAAACCCAATCCTCATTGCATCAGCCATGCCCAAAGGCTCATTTTGCACAACCACCCGAGTCTCCAAAGTTTCACAACGCAAACTTGCAACCATTGCCTCATAAACAACCTCAGCAGTTGACGGATGTGCCACCAAAACAATCCTATCCACATAAGCTTCAACCGCCTGGACCGCATATCCAATAATCGGCAAATCACAAATCGTCAAAATCGTCTTTGAATATGGGGGCGCCATCTCTCTTAACCGAGAACCCTGACCAGCACCTAAAATAATCGCAGCAACAGATCGAACACGCATAGAACATTAACCATTGTGAAACTTTCTACTAAACCTTATAATTTCAACATGAAACCAGCAATCTTCTTAGACCGCGACGGCGTCATCATCGAAAATCAGGCAAATTATGTGAGATCTTGGGCCGATGTATCAATCTTCCCCCAAGCATTAAAAGCCCTGGCGTCTCTCAGCAAACTGCCCTACAGCATCGTCATCGTCACAAATCAATCCGCAATTGGACGAGGAATCATCTCTCAAGAACAGGCTGAAAAAATAAATTCTCGCTTAATTAACGAGATCACCAAGGCTGGGGGAAGAATCGACGCCGTATATATGTGCCCGCACGCCCCCCAAACAGAATGCAGCTGCCGAAAACCAAAACCCGGTTTACTTCTCCAAGCTGCCAAACACCTCTCCCTAGATTTGCAACACTCCCTCATCATTGGAGACGCCCTATCAGACTTGAAAGCAGGTCAGCTTGCCGGCCTTAAAAGCTCAATTTTAGTATTAACAGGGCGGGGATTTGCACAAGCTCAGCTAAAAGAAGCCCAAACACTACTCCCCTTCTCCACCTATAACTCTCTTTTCGATGCCTACACCGATCTATTCCAATAACCTAGATAGCAACAAAGTGCCCGTCCAAAAAGTGCTTTTATACGAGGAAACCACAGAAAAACACATCCTAACTGATAGCGATAGCTTTCTGTGGTTTACATTTTGCTGAAGAAAATTATGATATTACGATTAACCCTGAGATTTTTCTTTCGTAAATTTTCTACGCCAGCTTCTTTCACCAATTGAAACCTTAGGCGGTTGCTCATCCGAATCCTCATAATAATAATATTGATTCTGTTTCTTGTGAACCAGCTTATTCATTGTGATACCAATAATATTTGCATCAACATTTCTATACCTGGACACAAATTGCTGAACTTGATCCCGACTAGCCTTTTGGGCATTTATAACCATGAGAACGCCACCAACAACATATCCCAATACCAAAGAATCTGTCAACATCAAACTAGGCGCACTATCAATGATCACAAAATCATACCGCCTGGAAACATGACTAATCAGCCTTTTCATCGTAGGCGAGGTCAACAACTCCGATGGATTATTGGCATGAGACCCACTCGTTATTAAATCCAAGTTGAGATCAGGCACCCTCGTAATATAATGATCCAGCTCAGAGAAAGTTCCCTCTTCATCCGCCAAATAACTCGGCTTACGCAAAATATCTGTTAACCCATATTTATTCTCTTTCTTAAACAACAAATGTTGATCAGGTATCCGCAAATCAGCATCAATCAACAGCGTCTTAAATCCTGCTTGCACAAATACCAAAGCAAGATTTGCTGACACAAAACTTTTACCCTCCTGTGCCGTAGCACTAGTAACAAGCAAGGAGCGATTTTCATTTCCTTGGTACGCAATTTGAATCTTCGTTCTTAAATCACGGAACATCTCTGAAACTGGGGAGCGCGGTTCCTCCGACACAATTAACGAATTGTCTAAAACCAGTTTCTCACTCGAAATACCCATTAACACAGGAACATCAACAATTCTTTCCAACTCTTGGGGGGTTCGCACACGATCATCCAAAAACTCAATCAGGTAAGCCGCAAAACCAGCCAGGACAGCCCCTAAAACACCAGCTATCAGAACTGTTAAATCCCGCCGCGAGCCTATTGGGGCTTGGGGCAGCGAGGCCGTTTCTATAATAGATAAAATATTGGTGGCCTGATCTTGACTATTCGCCAACATAGACGAATAGTTTAATTGTAACGAACTTAATTTTGAGCGGAGCGCAGCAATTTGATCTTGTGCCTCCGCAATATCCCGAGCGCCAACCAGCCCCCCTAATTCAATTTGCTTCTCTTCAATCTCAACAATAGTTTCTTCAATTTGTACTTGTAAATCATCTAATTGCTGATCAATAAACTCTTGACGTTCAAGCGCTTCCTGATCTTCCCCACTTGGACTTAACAGAATAAGCTGATTCGCTAATTCATTAGCCACAGCTTGGGCACGTCGTGGGTTAGTATCAACAACAGAAACCTCAATAAATCGCGTCCTTGCAGGTATCGAAACACTATACTGTGGCAAACTATCAAGATCCAACGCTTCCATTACAGCGACACGTATTGGTTCACGTCTTGCAAAATCAGCATAAGCTTCAGCTAATTGATCACTCAACCAAAACTCATTACTGTCAGGGTTAGGATCCGCAAAAGGACTGCCAATCATCAAAGTTGCCCGAGATTGAAACATGATTGGTTGCTGACGAACCACAAAGAAACTTGTGATCCCAGCCAAAACCGTTGCAAGGATAATGAGCCACCACCATTTCAGCAAAGGGGCAATATACTGCCTGATTTCTATCATAGATTTTCAAGAATTAAGTAAACCACTCTAAGCATGTTTATCATTGATGTAAGGCTTACTAAGGCAAAACGAGTAAAATAATTGCTCTTGAATCCAAATTACTTTCCCGTTTGCATCTAAACATTCAAACCGCCAAATTTTTCGTGATAATCCACATAACAAACACAAAACCACACATGAGACCGCGTGTTGTTAGAATCTAAAAGATAATCTAATTGATTCGCAGTAGATTTCACTCCATACATCATATCATACTACTTCTCAGAGTTTACAGCCAGATCACGCAGCCGAACACAAAAAATGTGCCCGATAATCAAATGAATATCTTCTACTTGTTCAATCCAATCGCTCGGAACATGAATATTCATCCTTGCAAGTGATTTCAACTCCCCACCATCAAATCCAGTTAACCCAATCGTTAACGCATTGACACCATTTGCATACTCTATCGCATTAAGTACATTGGGTGATTTACCACTGGCAGAAATACCTATCACCACATCATCTGGCTCAACAAAATTAGCCAAGTGACTGGCAAAAACATTTTCATACCCTTCATCATTGGCATAAGCAGAAAAAATCGCCGTATTATCAGTAACTTCTGAAATACGGAAATGCGGAATAGTGGACACTCGCGTATTTTTTGCTAAATCGCAAACCATATGTGAGGCCGTTGAAGCACTGCCGCCATTTCCCATCACAAAAACCTGGCGTTTCTTCAGGCGAGCTTGATGTAAGGCATCGATAACTGCATCTATCGACTCCAATGGTAAGAGAGCTAACGTTTGTTGCAACTCAAAAAGATATTGTTGTGTATTTGCCATATTAATCACCCAATTTTACCTATGGTAATTGAAGATTACCTTTGTGCCGTCCGCCTCTAATTTAAAAGGAAGTTCTCTTAGCTTTAACGCATTCCTTACTGCTTCCTGTTTTTCATACGGACAATAAACTAACAAAAAGCCACCACCGCCAGCACCAGCAATTTTCCCGCCAATTGCGCCTGCCTGACGAGCAGTTTCGTAAAGATCATCAATAAATCCATTGCTAACCTGACTGGCTAAACTTCTCTTTAACAACCAACCTTCATGAAGAAGCGAGCCAATGGCATCAATATTGCCAGCATTTAATTCAGAATATGCAACATGAGCCAAATTTTTTATCTCATCTAAAACAGCATATTTATCCTTTATGTTGTTTTTTTGTTCAGCCAATATTGAGGATGCTTGCCGGGTTACCCCGGTAAAAAACAACATCAAGTTGTTATTTAAAAGCCACAAATGGCGAGGATCTAATTCAATCCTATTTATCTCTACTTTGTTTTTCGAGAATTCGATAAAGCGAAACCCACCATATGCTGCAATGTATTGATCTTGAATCCCAATGGGAGCCTTTAAGACATCAATCTCAATTGAACAAGCTTCCTTCGCAATTCTTTCAGCAGATGGGAGCTCACCTATATACGTATGCATGGCGTGTAACGCACCAACAGTTACCGTACTAGATGAACCCAAACCAGAGCCATTTGTGGGAATATCTCCCATCGTGGAGATTTCCACACCCTCTGTGATTTGTGTCTTTCTGAGCGCTTCGCGGATCAAATCATGTTGGATCTCTTCTAAATTATCAACCAACTCTGTTTTTGTATACCCAATTCTAAGTTGCGAATCAAAACGTTTTTTAATTGTAACAAAAATGTATTTATCGATTGCAGTACTTAAAACGCACCCTCCCCTTTCATTGAAGTAATCAGGGAAATCTGTTCCGCCGCCAAACAAGCTCACGCGTAAAGGTGTTTGTACAATGATCATTCTTTATCCTATGCAGTGGTTTAGGGAATTTTTTAAGGAACAACAACTAAAATAATTCGAGGGGAAAATCTGGAAATTATTCTAGATACCCATCTGGGTGTTTTTGGTGCCAACTCCAAGCTGATTCAACTATGGTGTGTAAATCTGGATATTGTGGTTGCCAGCCAAGTTCCTGTTGGATTGATTCAGAACCAGCAATAAGTATATCAGGGTCTCCTGGCCGTCTAGGGCCATCCACTGTAGCGATCTGCTGCCCTGTCACATCTTGCACCGTCTGAATCACTTCACGAATACTGTATCCTCTTCCATTACCAAGATTATATTTACGACTCCCATTATCTAAATCTTCTAATGCCAGGATATGAGCCTGAGCTAGATCGATAACGTGGATGTAATCACGGACACAAGTCCCGTCTTTTGTGGGATAATCTGTGCCGAAAATTTCTATATGCGAACGTTGGCCTAAAGCCACCTGTAAAATAAGCGGAATTAGATGTGTTTCAGGATCGTGATCCTCGCCAAACATCTCAGATGCCCCAGCTGCGTTGAAATATCGAAGGGCGGCATATTTTAGACCAGATGTCTTATCTAGCCAGTCCAACATCCGCTCTAGAATGTATTTGCCTTCCCCATAAGGGCTGCCGGGAACGATTTTCTCATTTTCTGAAATTGGCATTTTCTCTGGCTCGTCAAACAAGTTGGCAGTTGACGAAAGAATGAATTTTTTAACACCATACTTTACAGATGTCTCAAGTAAATTCAGGCCATTTCTTATGTTGTCACCAATATAGAGAAATGGTTTTTCTACAGATTCACCAACTAATGTATAGGAAGCAAAATGCATCACTGCATTGATTTTGTTTTTGGAAAAAACTGCTTCTAAATCAGCCTTATTCGCTAGATCACCTTTGAAAAAATCAGCTTTAGGGTGAACTGCGTCCCTATGACCTTGATACAAGTTATCAAAAACAACAACTTCATACCCTTTCATTATCAGTTGTTCTGTTGTTATTGACCCAATGTAGCCGGCACCCCCTGTAACAAGTACTTTCATTTTTTTCATTATTGATTTCCATTTATGCTAAGGAACGGGAATTAAATAATACGATGAGGTCGTTTCCTTACCGTGCCTTGACACTGACAATGCCTTTCTGTATTTTATTTCATCGTCAGTCTCAAATGCCAAAACCACTAAATTAGTAAGCGCCACGCTGTTTCAAAATAGCAGGTATTGTGAGCCACAAAATGTAGAGATCTGACCATATTGTCCAGGTGCGAATGTATTCCATATCCAATTGCACTCTTTCTTCGTAGGTGGTATCTGACCGACCACTAACTTGCCATAAACCTGTTATCCCCGGATTTACAGTTAGTAAATTGATACCCCACTCCTTGTACATTTCCATTTCAGAATTGGTGATCATACGGGGACCAACTACTGACATTTCTCGCTTGATAACATTCCATAATTGAGGAATTTCGTCCAGGCTAGATTGCCGTAAAAACTTTCCTACCCTGGTGATTCTAGGATCTTCTTTAAGTTTGTGATCCCGCTCTAGTTTTTCTTTTAGCCCTGGATGTGCATCTAAAATCTCATCACCATTTGTATACATAGTCCGAAACTTATAAGCATAAAACTCCTTATGACTCTTACCCATCACCTTTCGTCGATGTATGATTGGGCCAGGTGAGTCAAGTTTGATTAGTATGCAAATAAGTAATAGTAACGGAACAATAAACAACATTGCAGAGAGGATCAACGTATAATCCAAAATAAATTTCAGGGCACGATCTAAGCCTGTTAACTGCACTTTATTGACGCGAACGAGTGGCGCATTCAAAATATCACCAACTTCAACACGAGTTGTTACCAGTTCAAATAAACCGGATGATAAACGTAGATTAAGGTTTTCTCTTAGACCATATTCTTTATATAATGCTACGATTTCCTCACGGGACAACGCACTTGAAACAAGAATTAGTTCCTCAACACCAAACCTTTCGATAATATCATCTAGTTGCTCACTATTCCCCAAATTTACCAAGTTGCTATATTTCTGCTCACCAATGGCAGATTTTTGATCCACAAAACCCACGATGTACAACCCAGATGTTTCCCACTTCATTAATTGGTTGGCCAATGCGTATCCCTCTTTATTAGCACCAATGATAACGGCGCAAGCCACGAGATAGCCTTGCTTTCGCATCCAGTAAACAACACGTCTTATCGCAAAGCGCTCTAAACTAACAAAGACGAATGACAAGACCCATAATAATAAGATCCAGCCACGAGCCAATACGACATTGGGGAATAGAAAGCTGGCCACGATAACTAATAACAGCCCTAAGGAAGTTGAGCGGAAAACAATTTCATACTCTCGAGTTCCACCAAGAATTTTGCGTTGGTTATAAAGCCCGCTAGCATAAAATATGCTCAGGGTTACCAATATAAACGCAAATGCCATTCTTTGGTAGTAATTCGGCGAGGGCACTACATCTAACTGGAATATTGAAAGCGACAAAGAAAATCGAATCCAATAAGCAACTAAACCGGCAAGTGCTATCATTAACAGATCACTGAGCATCAATGTGGAGATAAGGATAGATTTCTGTATATGACGGGGGACTCGTCGGATCGCATTATAAATGTGCTGACTGCCGGCCATGGTATTTATCATTTCAATATTAGACATATCGTAGGTTGCCATTGTGAAACCTCATAAACTCTTGATTTATATAATTCCGATAAAGAATCTGATTTAGGGCTGACGATTAAATAAGTTGTGGAATGGCATTGTCAGCCTGAAGGATCTGTAAAAAGGAAAATTATTTCTAGACGGTTACTATGAGCGCATCCATAAACAAGTTACGGAATTGACGGATACGCTTCAAGTGACCTTTACTCTTGAAAAGCGAGGAGTAATTTTTAGACGGTCACTATGTAAAAATAAAATGGAAGAATCATTGATTTCTTATCAATAAAAGTGATAAAATACTCGGGAACAAAGCTGACAAAAATTGAAGGAAAATCCCTCATAGGGAAAACACCATTACTCGTTTACATGCTTTCATGCATCAATTAATAGTAGGAATTATTTTGTTTGGTGCGCAGAATCGTGTATAGTAAGTTTGAAGAGAAGAAGAATTACTTTTTCTTGGCTGTTTGTTTTTCAAAATCAACAGATTGTCAGGAAAAAGAGGGGAAAACTATGAAAAACGAGTTAATACATCATAAAAGTCAACTGTTTTTATTGTTGATTGTATTCACCTCTTTAGTTGGATTTGCTTTTGTGCGTCTTGGGCAAACTACGGAATTAAGTCCTCTTCAGAAAGGTGTTGTTAATTGGACAAGTTGGATAACACTTTACTTTATTGCTCAATTGGGTGTGGCTATTTTCATAGGAAAAATGATCCGCGGTCAAAATCTGGATAACATGTAAAGAAGATATCCTTTAATCGCTTAACCAAAACAATCACTGCAATAACTTTCATAAAAACAAAGCCCTCTTTAACCCTGCACGCAGAAATATAGCTGCTCTCTCAAGTTGCGTTTTATGCAGTTAAAACGGCCGTTTTCCCGGTCAGTAGTTGCGCCCCAGCCATACGATAAATGATATTGCCTATTGGGCTAAATCCTGGTGAAAAGAAAATTCTAGCAGGCATTAGATAAGCTCCGCCCTTAAGCTTGTCAGCAGCTTAAAGTTTTTCAAAAATCTAGACACTTCTGGAGCGATGGCTACGACAGAAAATGATTGTTCGGAACTTATAAATACTATTCGCTTACTTTGATACGCCTGCCCCGGCCGCGAGTGCGCCGAGGTCTCTTATGGGCAGTACGGCTTGAATAAGATGACTTTTCCTTGGAAACAACCTCCAGATCATCTATATCGAGCTTTACCCGGTTAACACGACCTAAAAAATCCAGTAAAACTTGCACCCTTTCTCTAGAAGAAGTGGGGCGTTCAAAAATTGCCTGCATCCCCTGGAAAGGGCCAGAAACCACACGAACCAACGTTCCGGGTTGCATAGAAGGTTCGAGATTTTCATGCCTTGATTCATTCGCCAATTGAATATTCTGTCTCATTTCTTCCATCATACAATCAGGAATTGTCACTGGTTGTCCACCGAAAGAGACGATCCTTCTCACACCAGGAACCCATTGGATAGAAGATAACCCTTCTTCTTCCAAAGAAATCTTTGCAAACATATAACAGGGGAAAAGAATTTCTTTTGTAGCGGTTTGAGATGAGGATGAGAGAGAATAGAAACCTGGTACGTATGTTTCGATCTCATATTGGGCGAGCCAGGCTGCAACCCGATATTCAGACTTCGGTTTTGTGTAAATTACATACCAATGTTTCATACTTAATTCACAATTAAAACTCTTTCCTACACTTGTTCACGAAAGGCAAAAAACTTTGGGAAGGCTCTATTTCCTAAATAGTTGAGAACTTACGCTTAGGAACGGAAATCAAATAATACGACAAAGTCATTTCCTCACCGTTCCTTGAAACCGACGATACAATTTCATATTTCATTTCACCGTCAGTCCCTGTTAAATCTTCCATCGATTTTTTGAATAGCGATATTGTTAACTAAAACTTGTCTTTCCACTTACAAAAAATCAAGATGATCTCCGGTAAAATCCTACCTATTATTTCTTACGTTCAAGCTTACATGGACGAAAAAATAGTGCTTCCAGAAACCCAAAAGTAGCCTACCTAAAAATTCTTACGGTCAAACTTACATAGGTACCAAGTACTAAAAACAGTGACTACCTTTAAAAAGAAAAACACCGACAGCGTCAATGCAAAAACGGCCTCGCTGTCAGTGCTTAGATAAAGTTACTGCAATTGTACTCTCTTATGGTGCCTCACCCCGGGCAATCACTTCAATCTCCCCTAAACTGGCTGCTGGTTTCCCAAAGAACAAACCAGTGACATCATTAATCTCCACCATCACAACCCGGGCTACCGTATCATCAAAATCCACATCTGTACCATAAACAGATAACGCACCTACAGTTTGCCTGCCAACCTCAACAGTCCCATTTTCATCAGAAAACAGCGTGATAGTGGCACGATTCACCTGAATCGAAGAATCATCCTCCTGGCGAGGATTGTAAAGTCGTACAGTGCGCACAGATACCGGCACTTGAAAAGTAAGCTTCACCCATTGATTTTGCGTCTGTCCATAAGCACTTGACCAGTAATTTTGAAGCCGCCCTTTCATCTGCCATCGATCGACAACACCACGATTCCTATTTTCATCTCGGGTAGAAGATACCGATACTTGTGCCCCTGGCGCCAAATTTGTCCACAAAGCATCTTCACGGTTATCCGGGAGAGGGATCATAGTATGCCCGGCATGACAACCAACACAAGTAGCTACCGTGCCCGGACGCCCATAATTCATTCCCGTCACATGAGCTGCGCCATCAATCCTACCCTTAGGATGAGTAGTAACGGGAATCATGTTATCCGAGCTGCGAATCTGTTCAAACAGCGGCACATTTGCTGGGGAATGAGGCTCAATGAGTGACCCATCTGGATTTACAGGCAAAGTATTCAACAATATTGGCCAATCTAAATATTCAAAAGAGCCTGGATTTGTCCGTTGGTGATCAATGAAAAACCTTATCGTGTCCGCAGAACCCACTGCTGGTGCATTCACAATATCAGTATCAACCGGTGCATTGAAGTAAACATTCAAATCATCAAATACAAACGTACCTTCTACATCATAAGGACCAGCTGCAGATGGCGGCAAGAGCGCCGGCACCTGGGTAACCGTATCTGGAATAATCGGTGGCAAAGGCCGAGGACAAACAAGCTGCGCCCTCAATTCAGCTGTACCAGGATTATCATATATCAATTTAAGGCCAGAACCATCAGCTTTCGTCATGTAAAGACCATAATCCTGATAAATATTTTCAGCCCAAGAAAAAATGATCCAGCCATTATCCATCACCGCTGGTTCAGCAGCGTAATTCCCTTTGAATATGCCAAAAGAAGTTGGTGATTGGCTTACATAGTCAAGCGTAAAATCGGTAACACCGATGATCGGCTCATACGAATTTGGACCCCGATAAAAACGGCGCAGGCCGCCAAACCCAGCAGCCTCTGTCATGTTGCTCATGGGGAAATAATTGGAGATGAGATCTCCATTCGGAGCAAACGAACCGCCATAATAATGAAGTTGATTGGCATTCCGAAAAGAGCCTCCCCACCTATCCAAATCCGTTCCATCTGGATTGATCGAGGCAATTTGCCAGAAATTTGCAAATAAATTGCCGTTGAACCCCACTTGATTTCTACCAATGGCTGTCAACCCGTCATGCTGCAAATAAGTATCATCCGACCCCAATATTGTCGTCGGATCATTCGTTGCCATTCGGAAATTGCGCCACCATCTGGCAAAAACAATTTTACCCGTTTGGGGATCAATAATTGGACGATCCGCTCCATTTCTCTCAGAAGTAATCCGATGCAAATTGCTGCCATTTTCATTGACCACATAAAGGTTGCTGGTTCGCGCCCCGCTATACTGGGCAAAACTAGGCCAGCGCGTCGTGGAAAACACGATTCTGCCATCTGGTAACCACACAGGATCTGTATCATCATAGGTTCTAAACTGGATAGTGCCAAACTGAGACATGTCCAGATCGTTATAATCCAGATCCGATGTCGTTATTTGCTGAAGTCCAGTTCCATCTACATTAATGGCATAAATCCGCCAACCACCCGGATTTTTTGCTGGCAATCTTGCATTAACCGACTGAGCCTGTTCAGGAAATCCAGCAAAGACAATTCTGGAGCCATCATAGGAAACATCTGGTGCGTTTACGTCAATGAGATAGAGTGAGGCGGCCGTCGGGTTAGAGCCATCAATCAATGTGCGTAACTGACCATTGGGTTCACGAATGATCAACTGCCCCGGTGAGGCAACCTGGAATCGACTATAAGTGCCTACGCCAACCATCCCATTTGGTTCATCCCAATACACACTCCCTCGGTCAGGAATCTGCCGAGAGACAAATACAATGGGATATTGGGTATCCCCAAAATTTAATTCCTCATCTACAATCGGTAGATCAAGCGATAACTCACTATCAGCTTTGATTTTTTCTATAAACAACAAAAGAGGTAAGCACAAACCTGCCAAAATGAATAGCGTTGTAATGATTAGATATGCTTTTTTGGATTGAATGAGCCAAATCCGTTTAAACATTGCTCTCTCCTCGGTATTTGCATACAAACAGCGTGCCGCCGTCAAACAATGATGTTGGCGGGGAGGAAGGTCATTTTATCCCCAAAAACTTACAGCCTTTTGAGACTTTTGTTACCATTGTTTGAAACAACGAAGTACAAGTCAAAAGGGCTTTGGTACTAGCCTGGGGCGAAGAAACGGCCGTTCTCCCCGAAAGATCACTCTAGCACAAAAATGACGCAAGCGTGTGCTTTCTAATTTCTTCCACATCCCAAAACTTTCCTCTATAATCCATCCCTATCATGGCTCAGCCTGCACTGCTTATCCGCACAAAACTATCGCCGCCTCGTTTGCCTCGCCACACACTGGCACGTGAGCGTGTGTCAGCACTGTTAGCAACCGTGCGCGAGTATCGTCTGGCGATCATGCAAGCGGGCACAGGCTATGGAAAATCAACAGCGCTGGCTACCTTTGCCCTCGATACCCAAAAGGCAGCCTGGTATCATCTCCATGCTGACGACGCTGATCCTCAAGTCTTTTTACATCACCTGGCCTACTGCTTGAAAACGGCCGTTCCCCAAATCTCCGATGAGCCATTCACCTTACTTGAGCAGTGGGAGTTGGCGCCAGGCAATCATATCTGGACTGACATCACCCAATCCCTGCTCAACGAGATCATAGAAAGCACAGACGAAAACATCTTTCTCATCCTGGACGACGTTCACATTTTGCCAGAAACAGCCGTTTCCCTGCGCATCCTCAACCATTTCATCAGCTACGCACCCAACAACCTCCATATCATCCTGGCCACCCGCTACCCCCTCTCGCTACCCAATCTGCATCGCTGGCGTATTCGTGGCGAGTTGATGACCCTCAACCAGGAAGAACTGACATTCACCCCAGACGAAACCGCCATCTTTCTCCAGGCCCAATACAACATCACCCTCTCTCCAGAACAATCAGCCCTGCTCGCCAATCGTGTTGAAGGATGGCCCATTGCCTTACCCTTAATTGGTCGACGTTTACAAAGCGGCAGTAACCTGGAAGAGGCTCTAGGCCATCTCTCCGGCTCTGCTGGAGATTTATTTGTCTACTTAGCGCAGGAAGTTTTAGCCCAGCACCCTGAACACGTGCAGCAATTCTTGACAGAAACGGCCGTTTTGCGTCAGATGACAGCCTCCGTGTGTGATGAACTGCGACAACAAACAGACAGCACCGATATTTTGACATACCTCCTAGAAAACGACCTGTTTATCGTAGCTTTGGGAGACGGGCATGTGCGCTACCATCACCTTTTCCGCGAACTGCTGCTCAACCAGCTTGACCCGGCCATCACCAAAGCACTGCATCTGCGGGCAGCCACCCTCCTAAAAAACAAAAATGACAGCAAAAGCGCCATCTACCACTTTTTGGCAGCAGAAGCCTATGAAGAAACGGCCGTCTTGCTCAAAACCATTGGCTACCGTTTTATCCAGAGTGGGCAACTCGACACCATTTCCATCTGGATTGGCCGCATCCCGCCTAACATCCTAGTCAACCATCCCCCGCTACTCTCCTATTTGGGTGACGTGGCTCGTTTGCGCAGCCGATTTGAAGAAGCACTAGCCTGGTATCAACAAGCCGAAACCCACAGCCGCGCTCGTGATGACCACACCGCCATTGGGCAAGCACTGCGCGGACAAGCACGTGTTTACCTGGACACCGTTAACCCCGTCCAAGCCGAAGCAGTTCTTCAAGAAGCATTACGACTTGCCGATGATCAAGATAACCGGGAAACACAAGCCCGGTTATTAGATTTATTAGCCGAAAATCTACTCAATCAAGGGCATCCCCATGAATCCGAGCAATACCGCGCACAAGCCCGCGATCTTCGTGAAGAAGGACCTGGGGAAGCCGAGCTATCTGTACGGGTCATGTTACGCACCGGCCGATTAGAAGAAGCACGCCGTCTATTAGAAGCACAAGCGGCACAAGAACAACAAGAGCCAGTTCTTCGTCCTCGTGCCCACAGAGAGACACAACTTCTCCTCTCCATCATCTTGTCAATGCAAGGTGAACGGGAGCAAGCATTTCAATGCGCCATAAATGGCACTGCTCGCGGACAGGCATTGCGTTCACCATTCATAACCGCCGTTGGTCACATGCGGCAAGGGCATACCTGGCTACTCAAAAAAGATGAACCAGGCGCCAGAGAGGCCGTCCGTTGTTTTGAAAAGGCGATCCGCATCAGCGAAACCTTACACGTGCCTCGTTTAAAAGTTGAAGCGAGTTGGGGATTAACACAAGCCTATGGTTTTCGTGGTGATTTGAAGATGGCGCAGCAAGTCGCCGAAGAAGGTCTGGCATTGGCGCGTGCCGCTGGCGACGAGTGGGTATCAGCCTGCATCAGCCTGGCGTTAGGCGCCTCCTTTGCCCTATTCAGTGAACACGAAACGGCCGTGAGCTGGGTCAGCCAAGCTCGCAGCGCCTTCCGCGAATGTGGAGACACATATGGCGAAACAGCAAGCTATTTATGGCTTTGTCTGCTCTGGCACCAACAAAGCGATCACGTCAGGCTCGCCCGTGACCTGGACGACCTGCTGCAACGAGTGAACACCTACCACTACCAGTTCCTCTTCACTCGGAAAACATTGATGGGAGCGCCAGATCCACGTTCACTAGTGCCAGTGCTGCTCTATGCCCGGGAAAACAGCGTGCAAACGGCCGTTGCAGATTCCCTACTCGCAGCCATCAACCTGTCCAAAATCAAACATCATCCCGGCTACCAACTGCGGGCTCACATGCTAGGGCCATTTGCGCTGTGGCGCGGCCCAGACCCTGTGCCAGCCAGCGAATGGAAACGGCAAAAAGCACGTCAGCTCTTCCTCTTCTTCCTGACCAACCGCCACACCCTCTGGGAACGAGAACAAATCACCGACTGCCTGTGGCCAGAACTCGATCCCGATGCGGCTGAACGCAACTTCAAAATCGCCTACAACGCCCTCACCAAAGTCCTAGAGCCAAACCGGCAGCGAAATGCCCCGTCAGCCTTCATTTTGCGAGATGGGTCTCGCTACGGCTTGCGCCCCGAAGCCGACATTTTACTAGACGTACAAACATTCAACGAACTGGTTGCCGAGGGAGACAGGTTACTCGCCCAAAACGAGCTGCAAGCCCTGACACAGTATCAACAAGCATTAGCCCTCTACAAAGGTGAATTTCTGCAAGAGTATCCCTACGAAGAATGGACCAGCACCGAGCGCGAGCGGCTGTTTACCCAATATTTACGCACCTCCGAGCGAGTAGCCTCCAGTTTGCTAGCTCACGAAAAATGGGAAGACGCCTTACAAACAGCACAAGCCATTCTCAACCATGATGCTTGCTGGGAAAACGCCTACCGCATTCTCATGACAGCCTATGCCCAGATGGGCAATCGCGCCCAAGCCATCCGCACCTACCACCGCTGCATTGACAATCTGCAATCTGAACTCGGCGTCTCCCCCACCCAAACCACAGTTCAATTGTGGCAGCAAATTTGCGAAATCTAAACAAGCCTCCACCACTGCCCATCCACAAACAACAAAACTTCCGAAACCTGTACCCAGGTAGCCACCCACTCCCAACCATTCCAAATTCCTGTGACCACCACCCCAAGTGTCCCATACCGATACAAACATAAGCATTGTAACTCCTGTGTAACTTCCTTCTGCTATGCTTAAGAACAGAAAACAAATAATACGACGATACAACTCCATGTTGTACTTCATCGTCAGTCCTAAACAAGGAACAGGCATGACAGAAACGGCCGTTACCTCATTTGTGGTTCGTTTTATCCAGGAAGACCCGGCAGTTGACACCTGGCGCGGCCTCATCCGCCACGTACAAACCAGTCAGGAAATCCACTTTTCCAGCATCAAAGACGCCCTCCTTTTCATGGATCAATTCGTGAAAATAGAGCAACCGCCAACCGAACATCATCCTCAAATAAGACACAACAAGGACATCCCATGAGTCGATATGCCCAAATATTGGCAACAGGTCGCTACATCCCCGAGAAAATCATCACCAACGACGACCTAGATCAGATGCTAGGCGAAAGCGTCGGGGAATGGCTAGTCGAAAACGTCGGGATTCATGAGCGCCACATCATGGCCGCTGACCAAACCACGTCAGACATGATCGCAGCCGCCGCTAACCAGGCATTGACCCGAGCCAATATCCCGGCTGCCCAACTCGACCTCATCATCGTCGCCACCGACACCCCCGATTACATCAGCCCCGCCACCGCCTCAGCAGTGCAAGCCAAACTTGGCGCCACCAACGCCGGCACCTACGACATCAACTGCGCCTGTGCTGCCTGGGTCACCGGTCTGGACATAGCCGCCCGCTACATCGCCACCGACACCGATTACAACACCATCCTGGTTGCCGGCGGCTACGGCATGACCAAATTCCTCGACTGGACCGACAAATACACCTGCACCTTGTTCGCCGATGGCGCTGGCGTGGCCATCGTAGGAGCAGGCGATAAACCTGGTTTCCTGGCAGGCAAGCTCATGGCTGAAGGCGAATACCACGATGCTATGGGCATCTACAGCGGCGGCACATACCGCCCTGCCACTCCAGAAACCGTCGCCAAACTAGGCAAACCGTGCGTTCAATTTGTGCGCAAATTCCCAGCCACCTTCAACAGCGACAACTGGCCGCCATTAGTGCGCAGCGTTGTCGCCAAAGCTGGTCTAGAGTTAGACGACATCGACTTTTTCCTGTTTACCCAGCTCAACTTACGCACAATCGAATTTGTCATGGAAAACCTGGGGCAGCCCCTGAGCAAAACCCATTGGATTATGGACAAGTGGGGCTATCTTGGCTCCGCTTGCATTCCAGCCGCCCTAGACGACGCCCTGGTTCAAAACAAAGGCCCCCAACCGGGTGACCATGTCGTCTTTTGCGCCACCGGCGGCGGCATGGCCATGTCAGCCACCGTTTGGCGCTGGCACAGCTGCTGAAGAGCCGGAGAAAAAGCGGCATCAAGCACATTACCAACATCTCAACGGCAATACTACCGCTGTCAACAACATCGCTAAGCGCATCCATGAATTCGTCATACAATTTAATTGCCGTTCCTAAAGCTCTAACAATCCATCAAAAACTGAAAACTTGCAGCAAAACCAACTGCAAGCATGGAGGATAACATGCACATTGGCGACTACTTAGGACGCCGCAACATCTATTCACCAGACAAATTGGCCATGATCGATGCGGGTAAGTCACCCGAACTGCGCCTGACTTACCGCCAATGGAATCAGCGCGTCAACCAGTTAGCCAACTGGCTGCGTCACGAAGCTGGTATCCAAAAGGGAGACCGCGTCGCCATTCTGGCCAAAGATGGCATCGAGCATCTTGATTGTTTCTTTGCTTGCGGCAAATTGGGCGCAATCCACACCGCCCTCAACTGGCGGCTCCATTGGCGCGAAACCCACGCCATCCTGGAAAATACAACCCCTAAAATTCTCCTCTATTCCAGCGAATTCACCGCTGACATTACCGAAATATCATCCGCCATCAATTTTCCACTATCCATGATCCATTTAGAAGATGAAGGCGCAGAAAACAGCACAGCGTATCAGGCCGTTTTAGCTAGTGGAGCAGAAACGGCCGTTACCTGCCCCTCCCTCACCAAAGAAGACACCGCCTGCCTCATCTTCACTGGCGGCACCACAGGTTTACCCAAAGGCGCTCAAATCAGCCACCGCATGATCAACTGGAACGTCCTCAACACCATCATCCACGACCTGCACCACGACGACATCTACCTCAACGTCTTTCCCTTATTCCACGCTGGCGGACTGTTTGCCTACACCTCATCCCAAATCGTCATTGGCAACACCACCATCATCACCCGGCAGTTTGACCCAGAACAGGTACTGGCTTTGATTGAGCGAGAAAAAGTCACCGTCTTTGCTGCGGTGCCCACCATGTACCAAATGCTCACCCAGGCTCCCCACTGGGATTCAGCCGATCTAAGCAGTTTACGCTTTTGCACCAGCGGCGGTGCCCCCCTGCCCCGCCCCCTCATCGAACAATACCAGCAAGAAAAAGGCGTGCGCTTCAAACAAGGTTTCGGCATGACAGAATACGGCCCAGGTCTCTTTGCCCTCTCCGCCAAAGATGCCGTGCGCAAAGCAGGCAGCATCGGTCGCCCCAACTTCTTCATCGACGTGCGCGTGGTAGACAACAACAACCAGCCCCTCGGCCCCAACGAAGTTGGCGAACTAGTGCTTAAAGGCCCTAGCGGCTGTTCCGGCTACTGGAATAACCCGGAAGCCTCAGCCACCGCCTACGACGAGGCAGGCTGGTTCCACACTGGCGATTTAGTACGTTACGACGAGGAATGGTATTTCTACGTCGTTGACCGCAAAAAAGATATGTTCATCTCCGGCGGGGAAAACATCTATCCGGCTGAGATTGAAGCCGTTTTATACAAACATCCCGCCATACTCATGTGTGCCGTCGTGGGCATTCCAGATGAAAAATGGGGCGAGGTAGGCAAAGCCTGTGTCATCCTCAAACCAGACAAAACCATCACCGAAGCCGAACTCATCACCTTCATGCAAGAACAGTTAGCTCGCTACAAAGTCCCCAAAAGCGTCACCTTCATGACTGCATTCCCCCTATCCGGCGCAGGAAAAATTTTGAAGCGGGAGCTGCGAGAAAAATTTATCTCGTAGTCAGATAGTCAAATAGTCCGGTAATCAACCCGTTGGCAGCATGGATTACGAGACTAACGACGACAAAGCTAAACAACCGAGGACAATTATGACTGACACCGTAGGCATTGCCGGGATCGGCACCTATTCACCAGAAGGGTATCTAACCAGCAAAGAGATCGCAGAAGCCACAGGCTTCCCAGAATGGGTAGTGCGCGATAAACTAGGCATTCACAAAAAACATGTAGGTGGTCCAGACGACCAGCCCAATGAAATGGGCATCAAAGCGGCGCTAGACTGTTTAGAAAACAGCGGCATCGACCCAAAAGAAATTGATGTGGTACTCAACACCACCGAAGAGTGGCGCGAATATCTGCTCTGGACCTCAGGCATCCACATGGCGTATGAAATTGGCGCGACCAATGCCTGGGCCATGGACATCCATACCCGCTGCGCCACCACCGTCGGCGCCATGAAGATAGCCAAAGACATGATGATCGCCGACCCTGAAGTAAACACAATCCTCATTGCTGGGGGGTATCGTGTGTCTGATTTCATCAACTTCAAAAACAAACGTACCTCATTCTTATGGAACATTGGCAGCGGTGGCGGTGCCCTGCTGCTGCGCAAAAATCACCCGCGCAATCAAGTTTTAGGGTCACATTTGATGGCCGATGGCTTCATGAGCAAACATGTCATCGTGCCTGCCAGCGGCACAGTGCAGTACCCCAATCCCCAAGCGATGGCCAAGCCCCAAAACGTGAACGAAGAGGATTTTTACTTCGATTTGGTCGAGCTGGAAGCGATGAAAGATCGCCTGAACGCCGTGAGCATGGACAACTGGGTACACTGCGTCAACGAAGCGCTGCGCAAAAGTGGCACCAAGCCAGACGGAACCCCCTACACCAAAGCAGATCTGGACTTTTTGAACATAGTTCTAATCAAACCGTCCGGTCATCGGGATATGTTAGCTCGCTTAGGGCTGACAGAGGAACAGTCAGTTTACCTGAACGAGATCGGGCACACAGGCGAGCAAGATGCTATGTTTGGCATTCGTGAAGGCGTCGCTCAAGGTCGGCTGAAAGAGGGTGATTTGATGGCCATCGTGGCAGCTGGTATCGGTTATGTGTGGGCGGCCAGCGTCGTCCGCTGGGGGCGTCTACAAACTTCAGCTTAGTCTAAGGTAACGCAGGATTTATGGAGATTGCAAAATCTAAAGGACAAGGAAATGAGATTAAAAGATAGAGTAGCAGTAGTAACCGGTGGAGCAGCCGGGATTGGTAAGGCAACGGCCGTTCGCTTCAAAGAAGAAGGCGCCCTTGTCGTGATTTGTGACGTGAACGAGGAATTAGGGCAGGCTGCCGCAGCTGAGATCGGCGCTGATTTCTACAAAGTGAACGTAGCAGACCGGCAAGCTGTGCAAAACTGGATTGATACAGTGGTAGAGAAGAACGGCCGTGTGGACATTCTGGTCAACAATGCAGGGGTGTTGCGTGACGGCACCCTGGTCAAAGTCAAAGATGGCCAGTTAGTCAAACAAATGTCAGAAGAAAACTTTGACTTAGTCATCAGTGTCAACCTCAAAGGCGTCTTCAACTGCACCCAAGCCGTCGCCCCTGTCATGATCAACCAGGGCAGCGGTGTCATTCTCAACGCCACCTCCATTGTAGGTCTTGATGGCAACTTCGGTCAGACCAACTACGTAGCCACCAAAGCAGGCGTCATCGGCATGACCAAAGTATGGGCACGGGAATTGGGACGTAGTGGCGTGCGCGTCAATGCCATAGCTCCGGGGTTCACCCTCACAGAAATGGTCAGACAAATGCCAGAGAAAATCCTCGAGGGCATGAAAGCTCGCACCCCCTTGCGCCGTTTGGGGGAACCGCGAGACATCGCCAACGCCTACCTCTTCCTGGCCTCAGACGAAGCCAGCTTTATCAGCGGCGAAACCCTGCGCGTGGATGGCGGCATCGTCGTCGGGACTTAATGCTAGTTGAACAAATTCCTGTTCACCAACATTCGAGGAGGAAAGGATGCACGCAGCAGATTTATTGAATAAACGAGCGTTGTTGACACCAAATCGTGAAGCGCTGCTATTTACCGACAGCGGCGAACGGTTCAGTTACGCTGCACTCAACGAACGCGCCAACAAAGCAGCTCACTTCTTGCGTGACAAATGTGGCATCCAACCAGGAGATCGCGTCTCCATTTTGGCCCACAACAGTGTGGTCTACATCGACCTGCTTTACGGAGTCGCCAAAATTGGGGCTATCCTGGTACCGTTGAACTGGCGGCTGGTGGCGGCAGAACTCACCTACATAGTCAATGATTGTGCGCCAAAAGTATTGCTTTGTGACCCAGATTTTGTCGAAACGCTGACCCAAATGCAGCCCAACATCCAGGTTGAGCAACTCGTCAGCCTGAACGGTGCTGAGATCGAGGGAGCGCTTTCGTATGAGGATGAGTTGGCACAAGCCGAAAGTAGTGAACCAGAACGGCCGTTATCCCTCAACGGTGAATCCCCCCACTGCATCCTCTACACCTCCGGCACCACCGGCCAGCCCAAAGGAGCCATCATTCCACAGCGCCAGGTTCTTTGGAACATTCTCAACACGGCAGCAAGCTGGGGACTGACAGAGCATGACGTGTCACCAGTCTTTACCCCCCTCTTTCATGCTGGTGGTCTGTTTGCCTTCTTGACCCCCCTGCTATACTTGGGCGGTCGCCTAGTCTTGTCCAAAGGCTTCGACCCAGAAAACACACTAGACATCATCCTCAAAGAAAAATGCACCGTCATTTTAGGCGTCCCTACCCTCTTTCAAATGTGGCTCGACGCCCCCAACTTCCAGGAGCTTGATTTCAGCCATGTCCACTTCTTCATCAGCGGTGGCGCACCCTGCCCACCCTCGCTCATGGAAAAATGGCGCGAGTGCAAAAACATCATTTTTCGCCAGGGCTATGGCCTCACCGAAGTCGGCCCCAACTGCTTCAGCATGACCGATGATGATTCAATACCCAAGACAGGTAGCGTAGGCCGCCCCATCTTCCACAGCGACATGCGGCTGGTAGATGAGCAAGGCAATGACGTAGCGGTAGGACACACTGGCGAACTGCTCATCAAAGGCCCCCACGTCTGTACCGGGTATTGGCACAATCCTGAAGCCACAGCCACAGCACTGGTCGATGGTTGGTTCCACACGGGTGACACCGCCCGCATGGACGAAGATGGCTTCTACACCATCGTTGGGCGTGCCAAAGACATGATCATCAGCGGCGGAGAAAACGTTTATGCTGCTGAGGTAGAAGCGGTTTTCCTGGAGCATCCGGCCGTTTCTGGGGCAGCACTCATCGGTAAACCACACAAAAAATGGGGAGAAGTCGGGCTGATGGTAGTCATCACCGAGAAAGGCCACAGCGTGACCGCAGAAACACTCATCGACTACTGCCACCAACGGTTGGCTCGCTACAAAACCCCCAAAGAAGTCATCTTCGCAGAAGAACTACCCTATTCACCTTACGGCAAAGTGCAGAAGAACAAACTGCGAGAGAAATATTTGGAATCGTGAAGCGTAAAACGTGCCGCGTAAACCAACCATGACGCAGCACCCCTCACGCATGACGAAATGGAGAAAATGATGAACGTACCCACAATTCCAGGCATATCGGCAAAAACAATCACCACCGACCGCATCACCACGCGCGTGTTGTTCAGCGGACCAGAAAATAGCATCCCTGTGCTATTTTTGCACGGCAACCTCTCGTCAGCCACATGGTGGGAAGAGACGATGGTCAATCTGCCCGCTAGTTTTCGGGGCATTGCCCCAGACCAGCGCGGTTTTGGTGAGGCTGAGGCAGCTAAAAAAGTAGATGCCACCCGTGGCGCCGGTGATTGGGCGGACGACATTTTGGCGCTGCTAGACAATCTTGGTATCCAACAAGCTCATATCGTGGGCAATTCTTTGGGCGGCAATGTCGTTTGGCGGCTGCTGATGGACGCCCCCGAAAAATTCCTATCTGCTGTCCTGGTAGACCCAGGGTCTCCTTACGGTTTTGGCGGCGTCAAGGGGATCGATGGCACACCTTGCTATGATGATTTTGCTGGTTCTGGCGGTGGTCTTTCCAATCCAGAGCTAATCAAACGCATAGCAGCCGGAGATATGAGTACCGACAGTCTCTTCTCGCCCCGCTCGGCTCTGCGTACCATTGTAGTCAAACCACCCTTTATCCCTGAACGGGAAGAGGCACTGTTGCTGTCGATGTTCACCACCCATATCGGCGAGCAAGATGTGCCGGGTGATTCAGTGCCATCGCCTAACTGGCCCCATATGGCACCAGGCAAATGGGGGGCGACCAATGCCCTCTCACCCAAATACGCTGGTGATGTCCGCAAAATCATCACCAGCGAACCGAAAACCAACGTGCTTTGGATCCGAGGCAGTCATGATCTAGCCGTGTCAGATCAGGCGGCATCTGACCCAGCCACGGTAGGAGCAATGGGCGCACTGCCCGGCTATCCTGGACCAGACGTGTATCCGGCACAACCTATGCTGCAACAAACTCGAGACATTCTCGAAAAATATGCGGCTGCTGGCGGAGCCTACAAGGAGGTGGTCATTGAAGGGGCAGGCCACATTCCCTATATCGAAAAACCAGAGGAGTTTAACAAGCATTTTCATGCGTTTATCAGTGGGCAGTAACCAGTATTCCAGGTTGTGTAAACCGATCACCAAATACTGGCCACCGAATACCGGAGAGAAAAATGACCAAACGAAAATTAAGCAGAGGGGTCGCTGTTGTCGGGGCTGGGATGAGCCAGTTTGGGGCATTCCCAGAGAAAACAACGCGTGATTTATTTGTGGAAGCGTTTCAGGATATGAGAGCTTCTGTGGACAAAGGGCTGGTGCCCCATGACATTGAAGCGTTGTACCTTGGCAATTACAGCAGTGATTTATTTGAAGGCCAGGGGCACACCGCTCCCATTATGGCAGATTGGGTGGGCTTAACGCCGCGTCCTGCTACGCGCATTGAAGATGCCTGCGCCAGTTCTGGGGTGGCTTTACGCCAGGGATTGCTGGCTGTGGCCTCAGGTGCGTACGATGTTGTCTTGGTTGGCGGCATTGAGAAAATGAACAATCTGCCCATCGCTGAAGTGACTGAGGCGTTGGCGACTGCTGGCGACATTTTGTATGAAATTCCAGCCGGGTTTACCTTCCCTGGCTTTTACGCCACGATGGCGACGGCCTACATGCACAAATACGGGGCAGTGCCAGAAGCGTTGATGCACGTGGCTAAGAAAAATCATGATAATGGCGCCTTGAATGCCAAAGCGCAGTTCAACAGCACCATCGCCAAGGTGATGGCTGCCAAGCAGCGCAGCGCAGAGAAAAAAGGGCGTCCCATTCCTACTTGGGAAAATGAAATGGCGTTCCTGCATGATGACCGAGCCAACCCGATGATTGCCTGGCCGCTGCGTTTGTTCGATTGCTCGCCAGTGACGGATGGAGCAACGGCCGTTCTCCTGGTTAGCGAAGCAATTGCCAAACAATACACAGATGATCCCGTTTACATCATCGGCTCTGGACAGGCCAGTGATGGTGCCCTGCACGACCGCCCCGACCTGACCAGCATCGGAGCCGCCAAACGAGCCAGTCAAATGGCCTACGACATGGCAGGCGTCAATGCCAACGACATCAAAATCGCCGAAGTCCACGACTGTTTCACTATTGCCGAAATCATTGCCACCGAAGACCTGGGCTTTTTTGCGCCAGGCCAGGGCCATAAAGCCGCGCAAGAAGGGCTTACTGCCCGTTATGGCTCCAAACCAATCAACACCTCTGGCGGCTTGAAGTCAAAAGGGCATCCGGTCGGCGCTTCAGGCGCGGGGCAAGCGGTGGAAATCTTCAAGCAAATGCGCCGTCAGGCAGGCAGCCGACAGGTAGACCGGGACATCGATTTAGCACTCACCCACAATGTCGGCGGCACAGGGCAAACGGCCGTTGTTCACATTTACGAGAGGAGATAGTCAGGCAGTCAGCCAGTCAGGTCGTCATAACCAACCGACTACAATTAAAGGATTGAATTATGAATGATAGAGCATTTAATGAACATTCTTTCCAGGCATATTTAAGCGAAGGCAAATTGATGGGCTCGCGGAGCAAAGCGACGGGCAAAATTTACGTACCGCCCCGCCCGCTAGACCCAGAAACCCACAGTGATGAGATGGAGTGGGTTGAGCTATCGGGCGCAGGTGAACTATCAGCCTTCACGGCCGTTTTCATTGGCCCGACTGCCATGATCGAAGCAGGTTACAACCGCAACAATCCTTATATGAGCGGCATCGTCAAGTTGGCAGAAGGTCCGTTTGTCAGTGCCCAAATCTTAGGGCTAGACGCGGCTTCGCCAGACATCAACGCGATTGGCACCCCGTTAACCGTGCAGTACATTGACCGCAGTGAAGGTGAAGAGAAACGAACCTTTTTAGCTTTTACCGCATCACAACCAGATTGATACAAGACACCAAAATGGGTGAAGAAGGCCTACGAAAACTGCATTCTTACTTAGAAATCATTGCCAATCAGATTCCCCAGGCTGAGTTTGCCGTGATACTGGGAACAGGGCAGGCTGCCTTGTGGGGAAAATCGGAGGAATAAGGATGTATCATTTTGATTGGATCAAACGACATGCAGAACGCACGCCAGAGAAGTTGGCTTTGGTCGATGCAGCCACAGGTCAACAGTGGACTTATGCAGGGTTAAACGGCCGTTCTAACCGTCTCGCCTCTTTCTTCAAAACTAAACTGGGCATCCAGCCAGGGGATCGCATCTCCATCCTGGCACAAAACAGCGCCGACTACTTTGTAGTGCTGTTCGCTTGCAGCAAAATCGGTGCCATCCTCAACACCCTCAACTGGCGGTTGGCGGTGCCTGAGTTGGCCTACATCCTCACCGACTGCACCCCACGGGTCATCATCTACGAGCCAGACTTTGAAACGGCCGTTTCTCAACTGCTGCCCCAAACCACCATCGAAGCCACTGTTTGCCTGGGCGATACTGCGTTGGCTGATGGCTGGAACTACACAGACGCTTTAGCGACTGGCACTCCCGCTGATTTTGATAGACCTCGCCTCAGCTACAACGACATCTGGGCCATTTTATACACCTCCGGCACCACTGGACGACCCAAAGGCGCCCAAGTGACCTATGGCAATTTCTTCTACAACGCGGTGGGCATGGGGTGCGCCATTGATTTAACGTCACAAGATGTCAATCTCAACGTGCTGCCCACTTTCCATGCAGGTGGGTTAGGGCTTTATGCTGGCCCTATTTTCCATGCAGGCGGTACACTCATCAGCATGCGTACCTTTGATCCGGGCAAACTGTTAGCGCTCATCAAAGAATGGCAGGTAAGCGTGATGCTGTTGGTGCCCGCTATTTACCTGGCGCTCTCCCAGTTCCCAGATTTTGCGCAACATGACCTTTCAAGTGTGCGTCATTGGGGCAGCGGCGGCTCATCTCTGCCACCCAATCTAGTTCACGCCTTTGCTGAAAAAGGGATCATCATTCAACAAGGCTTTGGGATGACGGAAACTGGGCCAACTGTTTTCATCATCGACAAAGAGAATGCGGTGCGCAAAGCAGGATCCGTGGGCAAACCAGTGTTACACACCGACGTGAGCATCCGTGACCGACAGGGCCAGGTACTTGGTCCAAATGAAGTAGGCGAACTGTGCATTCGCGGTGGAAACGTGACCACCGGCTACTGGAATCTTCCCGACGCCACAGCCGAAGCGCTAAACGATGGCTGGCTTCACTCTGGTGACGCCGCCATGATGGATGACGAAGGATTCTATTACATCGTGGATCGTTGGAAAGATATGTTCATCTCCGGTGGCGAGAATGTGTACCCGGCCGAGGTGGAGAATGTGATTTACCAGCATCCGGCAGTAGCAGAAACGGCCGTTATCGGGGTACCTCATCCCAAATGGCAAGAGACTGGACGCGCTCTCATCGTCCTCAAAGCAGAACAAACCGCCACCGAGGCAGAAATCATCGACTTTTGCCAGGGCAAACTGGCTCGCTACAAGATTCCCAAGTCAGTTGTCTTTCTCGATAAACCATTGCCGCGCACAGCTGCGGGCAAGGTGTTAAAGCGCGAACTGCGGGAAACGTATGGAGAAGAAAGAGCATGATGAACGCGGAATCGGTCATCGTTCCTCATGCATCATTTGATATTTATGAAGATTGGACAGGTAATCACAGAAACAAAAGTATTTACGCAAGCGGAGTTTGATGCCTTTGCGCAGTTGAGCCAGGATGATAACCCCATTCATGTGGATGCAGCTTTTGCAGCGCGGACGCGATTTGGGCGCACAGTGGCACACGGTATGCTTTTGTACAGCACCATTTGTGGTGTCCTGAGCCGCCATTTTCCCGGCGCGGTACAGCTAGAACAACAATTCATGTTTCCAGCCCCCACTTTTGCTGAGGAACGGATGGAGATTCGCCTTCAAGTCGAGGAAAAATCAGCCAAGCGAGTGGTGGTGATGACCCAAATCTTGAATGAAGCAGGCAAATTAACCTGTGACGGAGCGTGTGTGCTGGCTTATGGCTAATTTAATGTTACATGACACGGTTGAGCAAGGGGCAGTGCTCACTTTGAACCGCCCCATCACCACAGAAGAAGCTGTCGCCTGGAGGCTGGCAAGCCGAATCGTGTCTGCGGCTGAGATTCAGCAAAAAGCAGTTCAGTTAGCGCAGAAAATCGCCAGCATGAAACCGGGCAGCATCCGCCACAACAAGCGCTTGCTCAACCCCAATCAGCAGAAAATTAGAGCGTTGTTAAACACAGAGCTACCCCCCTTCCTGCAGCACATCGTGGCGGGGGAAGGCATTGGCAGCCCTTGTGATTATGTCAACAAAAGCAGGGCAAAACAGGAATCAACATGAAAGGATTAAACATTGGTCAACAAGCCTCTGCCAGCCGCATTTTCACAGCAGCAGATGTCGCCCAATACCAGGCTTTAGCGGGTGATGTGGGGTTACATTTTGGCATGGCAGGAGAAACAGCCACTTCAACCTCGCTCAAAGTCGCCATTCCTGGCCCCCTCCTCGCTGGCATGTTTTCTGATTTATTAGGCACCAAGCTGCCAGGGCGTGGCACCAATTGGCTCAAACAACAACTACAATACCCCACAGCCGCTCACGTGGGCGATGAAATTACAGCAACTGTAGAGATCACCCGGCTGCGCCCAGAAAAAGAACTTGTGAATTTACGAACCACCTGCACCACTCAAGCAGGAAACATCGTTTGTGCCGGGGAAGCCCTGGTCCTGGTCAAAGACCTGGAATCATAAGGAGGCGAATATGTAAAAATGAACACATCAATGAAACCGCAGATTTCGCAGATTTCGCAGATTTTTCATGTGTCGCTTTGCGTCTTTGCATCTTTGCGTGAGTTTTTTAACAAACAAGAATGTTACCCAATTCCAATTATTCGGAGGAAAAAGATATGAAAAATCGTCAATATTTAATGATGTTGTTGTCCTTACTGCTGGTATTCGTCCTGGCACTAGCTGCGTGTGGTGGCGAACCTGCCGCTGAAGAACCAGCCGAAGAACCTGCTCCAACGGAAACGGTCGAACCGATGGCAGAAGAGGTTGAACCGGCAGCAGAAGAAGCTGAAGAGGCTGAACCAGTGGCTGAAGAGTCTGAATCGGTGGCAGAAGAAGCGGCTGAAACGGAAGCCCCTGCTGCTGAGGAAGAAGAGATGGCAGGAGACGGGGGAACGGCCGTTTGCGAAGAACCGGTCAAAGTTGGGCTGATCACTGACGTCACCGGTGACCTCTCCATCTACGGCGCCCACATGTTACGCAGCTTCCCTTACGGCATGGAATATGTGGCTGGTGCCCCTGGCGAAAAAGTGTCCGACGAACAGTGGACCTTCCAAATTGACGACTGTACCGTCGAAATCTACATTCAAGATGACCAATCAGCCGCAGAAAACACCGCCACTGTAGCCCGTGAACTCATCGAAGTGGAAGATGTGGACATCTTGGTCGGCACCGTCAGCTCTAGTGCCACCGCCACGCTGCAAGAGCTGGCTCGTGAAAACCAGATTCCGCTCATCGTGGCTCCTGCCGCCGCCAACGACATCACCGGCGCCAACTTCAACGAATACACCTTCCGCACCAGCCGTAACAATTACCAAGATACAGTCAATCTGTGTGAATATTTAGTCCAGGATTACAGCACCTTCGTCCAAATCGCCCCAGATTACGCCTTTGGTTACGGTGGAGCAGCAGCATACCGTGATGCTTGTACCTTGTTTGGCGGCGAATTCGTCTCTGACGACATCTTTGCCCCAGCTGATACCACGGAGTTCACCCCCTACATGGAAGAAATACTAGATTCTGGGGCTGACGCATTCCTGGTGACGTGGGCAGGTGGTGGCTTTGTGCCAATGATGCAAGCCGCCACCGATCTGGGCGTCCTTGACGAGATGAACATGGGTGCCAGCTTTGTCGATAATGTGGTCATGCCTGTCTTCTTTGGCAACAACATTGGCAACACCAGCGGTATCATCTACCATTACACGGCTGCCGATAATGAAGTCAATGATTGGCTTGTCGCCAAGACAATGGAAAATGATGGCGTCCCACCTGACCTGTTCGATGCTGATGCCATGAATGCAGCACTGCTGTTTGGCAACGCCCTGCGTGCCACCGGCGGTGATGCCTCGGCTGATGCACTCATCAGCGCCATGGAAGGTATGGAATTTGAAGGGCCGAAAGGCACCATCTACATCCGTCCCGAAGACCATGTAGCCATTCAAGATATGTACATTGTCACTTTAACCAATCTAGACGATCCCGAGTTCAAATTCTTTGATTACGTCGAAACGAACCGGCCCGATGTCCCCTGCTTATTGCCGGAAGAACTGCAAGATCGCTGTGGTGACCTGCCAATTGGCAGCTTAAGCGGCAAATAATCAGTGGACAGTAGACAGTGAGCCAGTAAACAGTGAGTAGTAAACAGCAGGCAGTGAGCAGTTTTGCATATCAAGCATGACTGTTCACTGTCAGCTGAACATTGTCAGCTGAATATTGACCACTGTTCACCCAAAAACGGAGTCCTCCATGGCTGAAAACATCATCCTGGAAACCAACAATTTGCGTCGGGAGTTTGGCGCCTTGGTGGCTGTTGCGGATGTGAGCGTGAAGGTGAAGCAAGGCTCGTTCCATTCCATCATTGGTTCCAATGGCGCAGGCAAAACCACCTTTTTCAATTTGCTCAGTGGTAACTTGAAGCCCACCAGCGGGCAGGTCGTCTTTAAGGGAAAAGACATTACCCACCTCCCCCTGCACAAGACGGCCCACTTGGGCATCGGTCGGTCATTCCAAATCACCAATATTTTTCCTAATCTCACAGTTATTGAGAATATTCGGCTGGCATCACAAGCGCTGGGCAAAAACAATTTCAAGTTTTTCCGTGCGTCTCGCGCCTTTCGGGAGTATGAGGAACGAGCGGAGGTGGTGCTGGAGCAAGTGGGGCTGGCAGAACGGGCTTATTCTCAAGCCAACACCCTGCCGCATGGGGATCAACGCAAACTGGAACTGGGTATGATCCTGGCTCCAGACCCGGAAGTGCTGCTGCTGGATGAACCTACAGCAGGGATGGCCTCTGAGCAGGTGCCAGAATTGATGGCGCTGATTCAAGAGGTGCAGGTGGCGGGCAATAAAACTATCATGCTGGTGGAACACAACATGAATGTGGTTATGAACGTCTCCGACACGATCACCGTCATGCATTATGGTGAAGTGCTGGCAGAAGGGACGCCTGCCGAGATTTCAGCTAATGAGACGGTGCAACAGGCGTATTTGGGAGCGTTGTATGACTAACTTGCTCGATGTACAAAACATTCACACCTTCATTGGTCAATTCCACATTTTGGAAGGCGTTTCGGTTACGGTACCGAAAAATAGCATCACGGTGTTGCTGGGTCGTAATGGCGCTGGCAAGACAACGACGCTGAAATCCATCATCGGTTTAACGCCGCCAAGTGCCGGCAGCATTATCTTTGATGGCCATAACATTCAAGGGCATCCCAGCTATGACATTGCGTCGATGGGCATTGGTTTTGTGCCGGAACACCGGGCGATTTTCCGCGATTTGAGTGTGGCGGAAAACTTGAAGCTGGCCGAGAGGAAGAAGGGAGATCTAGCACGGAAGGAGGAGTTGATATTCACGCTCTTTCCAGACTTAAAACGGTTGATCAAACTACCCGGCACCAATTTGTCTGGTGGGCAGCAGCAGATGCTGGCAGTGGCTCGCGCCTTAGTGCCAGACAATAAATTGCTCTTGATCGACGAACCGAGCGAAGGATTGGCTCCAGTCATTATTGAGCAAATGATTGAGGCGATTTTGAAGCTGTCTAAAAATGCGACGGTGCTGCTCGTGGAGCAAAGCTTTGTGGTTGCCAGCAAGTTGGCTAAACGGTATGTGATTATTGAAGAAGGACAATCAGTGAAACAAGGGCTGATGGCAGATTTGGTGGATGATAAAGAGACGATCCATCGTTATCTGGGTGCAGCCTGATGGATTGACGATTGACGCCAATCATCAATCAAACAAAAATCGCACATGGTGTAATTATGGTAGAAACGATACGGAAGAATCAGATGCGGATTGTGGTGCTGGCGATTTTGCTGCTGCTGTTTTTGTCGGCGTCGCTGAGCATGGATGCTAAGGATTGGGTGATCACGGTGCTGCGTGGCCTGTCGGTAGGCGCGATTGTGTTTTTGGTGGCGGCCGGTTTTTCGCTGATTTTTGGCTTGATGGATGTGCTGAATCTGGCGCACGGCGAGCTTTTTATGGTGGGGGCATACATTGGCTGGACGATCTATGTGCGGCCGGACACTTTTGTGGATGGCATTACTCCGTTAGCGCTGCTGGCGGCGGGATTGGTGCTGCTGCCGATGTTTTATGTGCTTTATGGGCGATTTTCAGGTGGGGGAACGGCCGTTACTGTGCTGCCCTGGGTTCTCCTCATCCTGGCGCTGGTGATCCTCTTTTTCTCATTTACCCAGTGGCCTCTCGCTATGTGGGATCCTGAAGTGTTCCAAGAAAGTCCGGCGACTTATGCGCTGGCGTTGAGCCAGGGCAATTTGCAAATACCAGCGCCAGCTGCGGCTGAGGGTCTGCCGCCAATTGTGTTGATGGCGGGCACGCTGCTGGGCGGGGTGCTGTTGGCGTTAGCGGTGGTTGGGCTAAGAATGATGCGGAAAACGGCCGTTACCACCACACGCATCAACAAAAATTCCATCCTCATTTCCGTTGCCCTTATCCTGCTCGGCCTGATTGCCTTCTTTGCCAACGACGCCCTCACCGCCTGGTTTTTTGGGCTCAACACAACTGCCCTGTTCCTCGTTGCCATTGTAATCGCCACCATCGTAGGTGCCATGATTGGGGGGCTCATTGAATCCACCCTGATTCGCCCCTTGTACGACCGCCCCATCTACCAAATCATGCTCACCCTGGGTGTCAGCTTCATCGGCATTGAACTGGTGCGTGCCTTCTGGGGACGCCCCGAATTCACAATGCCCAAACCCGCCCTGTTATCAGGCACCGGCGAAGGCTGCCCCGCCACCACCATCGGCAATTGGTTGGCCAACCAATGCTCCACCATCATCTTATTTGACGCCAGAGTACGCACCTACAACGAAATTTTTATCATTCTGGTCGGCTTGATAGTACTCATTGGCGTCTGGCTCATCATTCAACGCACCCGTCTGGGCATGATTATTCGTGCCGGGGTACAGGACAGTGAAATGGTGGAAGCGATGGGCATCAACGTCCGCCAGGTCTTCACCCTCGTTTTTGCCATGGGCGTGGGATTGGCTGCATTGGGTGGCGTCTTGGCTGCTCCATCGATTGGCTTATCCAATGCCATGGGCACCCGTTTCTTGCTGATGGCACTCATTGCCCTGGCCATTGGCGGCTTGACAAGCTACCCTGGTGCCGCTGCTGGATCTGTTTTGGTGGGGCTGCTACAGCAGTTCATCATCAAATATGGTCAAATCGGCATCAATTTACCCTTCTTGGCAGAACCACTCAAACCTTCCCCACCGCTGGTGCCTGCTTCCACAGTGTTGTTGATGGTGATTATTTTGCTCATTTTGCCTTACGGGCTGTTCGGGAGGGAGGGGTAGACCATGCAATCAACCATATCAACCAACACCTCACAATCAGGAGTTATTCATTGGCTCAAGAGCAATCGGGGGATGCTGATTACCCTGGTGTTCCTTGTTCTCTTCCCGTTCATGGTAGCACTCATTGATGGCCAATCACCAGCCGATGTGTTGAATAACGAAACAGGCAACGCCAAATTTATGCAGGGTTTGATGATTGAGATATTTATCCTGGCAGTGTACGCTATCAGCTATGATCTCATCCTCGGTATTACCGGGCTGCTTTCTTTTGGACATGCCATGTTCTTCGCGGCTGGCGCTTACATGACTGGGGTAGCGCTCAAGAATTTTGAGCTGGGTTTAGGAGCCACCATCCTCATTGTTATTGGCGTGGGTTTCTTTAATGCGCTGCTGTTTGGCTTGGTGCTGCCGCGAGTGAAGGGCATCACCTTTGCCCTGGTAACCCTGGGTCTGGCATCGGTCTTTGAGATTGTGGTGAAGTCTAACGAGCTGGTTGCCTACACCGGTGCAGATGTGGGGCTTCAAGGCATCATCGTGCCAGACTGGATTAACACGTCGAACGAACGTTTCCGCTTCTATATCATCATGCTGTTCTTCACCTTCCTCGTCTACCTCATGTATAGGCGCTTCGTTGATTCACCGACGGGGCGTGTTTGTATCGCCATTCGGGAAAATGAAGATCGGGCATTGATGTTGGGCTACAACACTTTCTATTTCAAGTTGGCTGCTTTAATAGTCGCTTCGATAACGGCCGCTTTGGCCGGTTTGTTCCACGCCTTGCACCAACCTATTGTCAGTCCGGCAATCGCTGGGTTGGGCTGGACAGTGGCAGCCTTGCTCATTATTTTGATCGGTGGGATTGGCACTTTGAGCGGTGCCCTGGTCGGCGCGGCCGTTTTCCGTTTGCTGGAATTTTACCTAGACAAATGGTTTGGGGAGAATGCCAGCTTCTTGTTGGGCATAGTTTATATTTTGCTGGTGATGTTTGTCCCATTTGGCATCGTTGGCACCTGGCGCCTGCGCCGGTTCCGTATCCAGGAAGGGTGGAATCGATTACTCCATTTGTTTAAGCAAGATAACCCTAAATAAACTGCAGCGGAGTCTGTTGATCGTAACCAGGTCTGTGCCTGAATCAAGAATTTCCACCCGACTATGAATTCATTTTTACAGAAAAATCTGCATCATTATCGCTCATCTAAATCGCTTACGGGTTACAATTTGAGCATTGTTTTTAATGCGTGCACGAGTGCATCAATGTCGTCTTGTGAGTTGTACCCTTGTATCGAGATACGAATGAATTGAGATGTGTGCCACTGAATACATGGTATTTCCACGCGGAAATCGTCATACAATCGGGCTTTGAATGCTTCTAAATCGGCAATTGCTGGCAGCGGCACAACCGCCATTTGCTGGTAAAATGATTCATCTGGATATGGGGATTTTAAGCCAGTAAGTTGAGCGATTGTTTGCAGGGCTTTATGCAGTAAGGTGTGGCACTTTTGCCGCACGGCTTCCCAATTATGTTTCTTTTGAAATTCAATGGCTGCGGGTACAGAGAGGTAAGATGAGAGGTCATCGGTGCCTGGCCATTGGAAATAATCCAGGTAATTGGAACCGAAGGTAAATGTGCGCTCTTCGCCCCACCCCCAACCAACAACCAAGGGTTCTAACAAATGATGGTGTTCAGGGCGGGTAAACAGGAAGGCGGCACCTTTCGGCGCACAAAGCCATTTGTGGGCGTTGCCAAAGTAGAAATCTGCGCCAATGGCTTGCATATCTAATGGAATGTGGCCGGGTGTATGGGCGCCATCGATGATGGTGAGGATGCCATTTTCTTTAGCGCGTTGGCAAATTTGCGTAACGGGAAGGGTAACGGCCGTTGCTGAGGTAATATGGCTCAAAAAGATCACCTTTGTTTGTGGGGTCACACCTTGCCAAAAAGCAGCAAGCATATCTTCATCTGACACCAGGGGCAGCGGTATGGGCTGCTGCTTGTAGCGAAACCCTCGCTTGTCGCTGAAAAACTGCCACACATTGTTGCAAGCACCATATTCGTGGTCCGTCGTCAACACTTCGTCGCCCGTGCTTAGGGCCAGTGATCGCGCGATGATATTCAAGCCAAATGTGGCATTGGGAACATAGACTAGGTTGTCTGCATCTGCATGAAGATACTGGCCTAAGGCTTGCCGCGCCTCAGCTAATAAATCTGGCAGTTCACCGATGATAAATTGCACTGGCTGCTGTTCTAATCGGCGCTGCCATGCCTGGTAAGCGGCAAACACTGGACGAGACGTTGCGCCAAAGGAACCATGATTGAGGTAAACAATATTGGGGTCAAGCAGGAATTCGTGTTTAAGATTGTTCATTGATGATCAGAATGGGTTATCTCCCGTCAGAGATTCCAGCCAGTCGCCCAACCACTGGATGGCATCGTCATATTTTGTAGCAGGAAGTTCCCGATAGGTAGGGATTCGATAACGTCGGTAAAGCTCTCCATACACGCCCCCATACTCATTGCGCCCGGTTTGTTGTCCTAAGGCTCTAGCCACTGTCTTAACTGCCTGGCTGATCGCTGTCGCCTGATCCGGCGTGATCATGCTGCTGCTCCCTATTTGCGTTTCAATTTGTTCTAAGCGTTTTTCATGATCTAAAAGCCGTTCCTCGCTGCTTTCTATTTTTGCTTCAAGCATAATCTGAGTGCGAGCTAGTTTCATGATAGCGGCTGCCATTTTATACGCTTGCACTGCTTCCGAGTCTGTTTGCAGCAATGCATCAAACGTCGGCTCTGCTGTTAAACGACCATCTTGAAAGGCTTCCCACAATACAGCAGCTGCTTCTTCCTGAAATTTCTCTAATTTTGAGCGGGATTCTTCCTTGACACGACTTGTTCGTACCCCGGATAGCCAAAGCGGAACCAGGTCAACGCGCAAGATCCGTACTCGCCGCCGTTGGGCGTTCCCCCCCTGAGTAGACAAAATGTCTACCCAGGTCAATCCTTTGTCCATCACGGCATGCCGTTGTATGCGTCTTGCTTGCCCCTGCGTGTCAATTCCAAGCGCCTCACACATTTGTGACAGCATCGCATACACATGACCATCATCACCGCGAACGGCTATCAATTCATCTCCATAAAAATCGACTTCTTTTTGCTCTACAGCTACAAGTTCTTTTGATTTAGGCATTTAACTTTCCTGGCCATCCTAGTTGAAATCATCAAAATCAATCAATAATATCGTCATTTTACCTGAGTATCCTGGAGTTAACACGAAAACCTTTAGCTTTTGCCTGAGATTCAATGGCAGTTGGTTCATGTATCGTAAAAAACGGCCGTTCTACCCCGGCAATCTACAACTGAGCAAAACGGGTAGGGTGCGGCACTCATGTCAGCGCTTGCAGCACCCCCTCCCCCTCATTTGGATGAGTAACACTCTTGCATTTATAATCATGGCACAATTCATATGTGCAAAGGAGTTATCCATGACAAAAGAGAATGAAACCACATACACAACGGCCGTTACAGAAACCCTGAATCGGCACGCTTCAGTTCGTTCCTTTATAGACAAACCCATTCCCCACAAAATGCTCAATGCCATCCTCAACGCAGCTCGACGCTCCCCCACTGGCAGCAATATGCAAACTTACAGCATCATCGTAGTACGGGATTTTGAGATGCGTCAAAAGCTGGCCGTGTTGGCTGGCAATCAAAAGCATATTGAACAATGCGACGTTTTTGTTGGCTTCTTGGCCGACATCAGCCGTCTGGCACTTGTCAGCCAAATGCACAATCAGCCATTCGCCAAAACCCTGGAAACGACTCTGGTGGCGACAGTTGATGCGGCGTTGGTTGGCATGTCGGTGCAAACTGCCGCCGAATCGTTTGGCTTGGGTGCGGTCATGGTGGGCGGCATACGCAACCAGCCCAAGGCAGTCGCTGAATTGTTGAACTTCCCCTCGGGCGTGTATATGGTGTTTGGCATGAGCATTGGCTGGCCGGCTGACGGGGCGATTCCCGACCCGCTAAAACCCAGGTTGCCAGAAGCAGCCGTGATTCATTACGAACAGTACCATCACGGGGAACAACGGCCGTTCATTGACCAATATGATGCTGAACTTGCAGAGTTTTACAACCAACAAAAACGCAACCAACATCCAGCCGCGTGGAGCGGTCCCATTGCCAATCGGCTGAATAAACCTGTCCGCCCCCACCTTCGAGAAGAGTTGGAAAATTTGGGATTTTGTTTTTGATTTGACGCTGGGGATTGGCATATATGTGCGCCGTTGAGCATCCTGGGCACCCGCAAAAAGCCACTACACGAAATTTACTCGTTCGCCTGTTTTTTTCACACCACAAATCAATTATAAGTCAGAACGGCCGTTTGCAAACCTGTGTTCTCGAGAACAAACAAGTGAATAAAGAATAGAATATGTGTTCAGCGTATCATTCGGCGCCCCTCCCCCTCCCCCTGGCTGCCCCAAGCGCGGTTTTGCCCATACCGCCGGGGGCGGTCGCTCAGATGTCATCCCCAAGCGTGCTTCCCTTTCAGGATACACCTGATATTGCCCCCACAACGAGACAATTAAGTCATTCAAACAGCATCCTCAGGCCTCCCTGATACGCCCTCTGTCGGGGGAAACAATTGGCGCTGATAGTAAAAATCGGGATTGGCCTGCTTTAAAGCCACCTCGTCACAAGTCCAGGCTCCCCCCACCACCATGATATGACGATCCGTGGCATACATAGCCTGCAAATAACCCATATCCGTTAACTCATCCAGATACGCTTTAATGTCCCCAGTGTAAGACAGTTCCAAGACATCTGCGACCTCCCGATGACTGGGAGCATTGCCATTGTGTACTTCCTTATACGCCACAATAACTTTTAACACATCCCCCACCCGCTTAGCAGGATAAGGTCTTGGATCAGCCCACTGCCATTTACCACCAACAACCGCTAAATTACGACTTTTTCCCGGCGTTTTAAATAGACGCTTACTGGCAATCAAGCGGCCGACTTGTTCTTGCACCTGCGATTTGGCAGCATCAAACTCTGCTGACAGTTCAGCCAGAGATGGCGAAACACCATCATTTTCCACCTTGTACGCAATAATCGCCTCAAGCATATTTTGGGACAAATTCATAACAGCATCTAGGATAACAGAACTGAGGCTTTTATGCTGTCTTATCCTAAAAGGAAAATAGAACAACATTTGCCGGAGCATTTGATTGATCCCCACGATTCCTTGCTGCGCGGCCCACAAGGCTCCCCTTCCAATTCAGCAACAACCTGTCAATCATTGATTAAGACTCTTCATGTGGACATCACAACCCACAGGTACACAAAAGAATACATCTACACTCAGTTACATACATTATCGTACATATGTTTTTATATAGAAACATATGTATACATACACATACATCACCTTTCAATACCATTATGCCCAACGCAATTTAATGAAAGCCCTTCTAATTTAGCATTTTCCAAACACCACATCCATTTTTGCACATCCCCTGAACACAGACAGATAAGAACAACAGAACATCCGCTGATTTACGCCATATTTCGCCCATATCATCTTTTTTATAAATTATGGGATGGTTCTACATGCCATTGCAAACAGCGACTGCCTCATATCTAATTTGAAGCATCAGAATAAGAACTGGCAATTATCCCTCAAAAATAAACGTTCACCTTGAACTCAACCCGATTTCACACACATACACAAACAAATGTATACATATACTTACGGTTGCACACCATTACATGTATGTGTACAATAATATCCGTCATCGTTGATATACGTAGACACTTGTTTATATTTACACACATTAGTCCGTAAATAAGGAAAACAAACCATGACACGAATTGTCGCTATAGTCAGTCAGAAGGGTGGGGTGGGCAAAACCTCACTTGTGCAAAATCTTGGAGCTGAACTTGCTTTGGCCAAACAGCGGGTACTGCTCATTGATTTTGATCCCCAAAGCAATCTTACCACAGGCTGGGGGGTCGATCCGATGGAAAAACGCCCAACTGTGTATGATGCCATGACAAACCCAGACATCTCGGTTGACACCTTGCTCGAAATTCGACCCAATCTATACTTGATACCAGCCAGTCTCGATTTAGCAGGGGCAGAACTCGCCTTCATCAACGCCATTGACCGCAATAGCAAACTACGCAAAGCATTAACCCCCATCACCCATTACTTTGATATTATTTTGATTGATGGTCCGCCTAGTTTAGGCTTCTTCACAGTCAATGCCCTGGCCGCCGCCAATGAATTCTTAATTCCCCTCCAAGTGCATCCCTATGCCTACAAAGCATTGGATCAATTGCTAAGCATTGTCCATCAAGTTGAAGAAATCAATCCGGCACTCAACCTAAATGGCATTGTCTTAACCATGTATGACCAGCGGAACTCCTTGACATCAGCCATCGAAGATGCTGCCCGTCAGCGGTTTAACCATCGCGTCTACAATACCGTTATTCCAATCAATGTGCGCATTCCAGAAGCAACTTTAGATGGTCTTAGCGTCGGTGAATATGAAGAATCCAGTAAAGGCGCAATCGCTTATCGTGAATTAGCACAAGAGGTAATTACCCATGGCCAAACGGAAAAATCAATTAGCTGACAAATTAGGGGGCACAACAACTGAAGCAAGACCTGGCTGGCGAGACACGATTTTGACGGGTTTGCCCACAACGCCAGTCGAATCTGCTGAAGATTCAGCGCCACTCCCCCCAAAACGAACCCCTTCACGCAATAAACCCATGCGCAAAACTTACTATCTGCCGCCACCACTCATCAAACGGATTGAGATTCTAGCTGAAGAAGAGCAGGTGGGGATCAGCGCTTTGGTTACTTTTCTTTTAAATACCTCAGTCGAATTGGTTGAGTCCGGTCACCTAGAAATTCCCACGGCACCAGCCAGACGGCAAATCGTACAATAAACCAATTTACCAGCATGTTGATATGTGTACACATTTGTAAACATATACCAACACCTGGTATTTGGCCAGGTGAATCAAGTCGCGTTCCCTACGACCTTATTCGGCTGGTTGCAAAGTGAGTGTCTCTGTGGCTGCTACCATAACAGCATCCTTACCCCAAAGCATGGGATGGTATTCGCCATTCAGCCACAACAACGTCTGATCATCATAGTTGAGGTGATAGGGGTGGCCGCTTTGGCCAGTGGGAATCACAGTTTGATTCGCTTCAAAATCACTCATATCAATGATCATGCGCATTGATGGATGGATAAACACGTCCGCAGGCTCGCTGCGCAACCAACCATTGGCATTCACAAGATCAGAGCCACCATCAAGCGGGTGGGGGCCTCGATTGAAAATCGCTTCAATGGGGGCAATGCCACTGGCACCCAAAACTGCATCCTTGAAAGTAATGGTATGAATTTTGCCCCAGGTCCACTCATCTATATCGCCACCAACATGCTCTTCCAGCCAGACAATAGCATCTGCCAGTGCCCCCAGCATCACATCATCGGCAGCTTCTACTTCTGGCGTACGGCTATCATCCCACCAGACTGCATCTAAATCAGCCGCCAATTCATACATGAACGTATCTTTGGCAGCGAAGGCATCCACATTGTCCATCCCCACTTCATCCACAAGAACATGGTTGAATAAGTGCATATAGAACATCTCAAACAACATCGCCGCCACACTGTCTGTTCGTTCTTGATAATCCCAATCCTTCAAATAGGAGAGGGCAGTTTGAACCTGAGGGTCATCACTGCTTAACTGCGTCAGTAACGGCACCCAGGTTTCGGCAGGCAGCGATTTGCTGTCAAAATGAATGGCCGCAATGTCATCAGCATTGATTGTGCCGCCATTTGTCAATTTTTCTGCAATCATGTTCTCAATGCGCAGTCCACGGTCGCCATCTGTCCAATCGTAAGCGATAAAATGGCCGTAATCTTCATCGACAACGGCGTGATTTGCCGTCACAATGAAACCGCGCTCTGGATTGTACAGGGTGGGCAGTTCATCAAAGGGAATAAAGCCTTCCCATTCATATTCACCGGTCCAACCGGGAACAGGCAGGAGCCCATTACTGTTCTTACGAATCGGAACACGGCTGGGCATTTGATAACCGATATTGCCTTCTTTATCGGCATAAATGATATTTTGCGAGGGAGTATCCCAGTAGCTGAGCGCGTTTCGGAATTCTTCAAAATTCGTGGCCTGATTAAGCAAGATGACGGATTGCAGAATGCGTGACGGTGTTTGTGCGGTCCAACGAAAGGCGAGTGGCTGATCCGTTGATTCGTTCTCTGTCACATCATTGATAATGGGGCCGTGCCGGGTAACATAAACGGGCAACACAATGTCCTCGCCTCCGTTCACTTTGATCACCTCTTCCAGCACGGTCATATCCTCCCAGCTGCCCATAAATTCAACCTGAAGGGGATTATCCGGGTTCCGTTTTTCGATATAGAGATCTTGGGTATCAGGCCCAACGTTGGTAACTCCCCAGGCAATGTGTTCATTATGCCCGACAACGACACCCGGCACACCAGCAAAGGAGAAACCACGCACGTGATAGTCGGGGGCATGCAAACCAACTTCATACCAAATGGAGGGCATCTGCACCCCTAAATGCGGGTCATTGGCTAGCAAAGGCAGCCCGGTATTGGTGTGTTCACCGCTGATCACCCAGTTGTTGCTGCCCAAGTTGGGATCGTAGCGACCAACGAAAGCCATGTCGGGCGGAATGCCAACCAGGCTAGTGTCCACCGCTTGCCAATCTATGCCGACCAACGCACCAGGTTGGCTTTGCGCAGCTTGTTGGTTGACTTGGTCAACGGTGGGAGCAATGACCGGGCGATTATGATAAGGATAACCGGGAATCAAGGTATCAACGGTTTCTTTGTCTAGTTCCTGGTAGAGACGGGCGCGTGTCAACTCATAAGACCAGTTGCCGCTCAAGTTGTCTGACATGACCACGCCCCAGGCAACGGTGTGGACGGGCAGCCAGGGTTCGATCTGCCAAGGCTCTTTCACCAGACCAAGAATTTGAAATTGTAGGGGCATGTTGTCCTGATTTTCTTCAATGTAGGCGTTGACGCCGGCGCTGTATGCATCCAAAATCGTCATAAATTCTGGGGCTTCTTGCTCGTAGTAGTCGATATACGCTTGCGCCATGCGGTTCCAACCCACGGTGCGGATAAACTTGTCGCTGCTGACCGTTGCTTCGCCTGCAATTTCTGAGATGCGTCCCATGCCAATATGCCGGGAGAATTCCATCTGCCAGAATCGATCTTGAGCGGTGGTGTAACCCTGTGCAAAAAACAAGTCTTCCTGGCTACTGGCGTAGATGTGGGGCACACCGTAGCTATCACGATAGATGGTCACTTCATCTTGAAGGCCAGGTAAGGAAATCGTACCATCGGTATGGGGAAACGGCCGTTTCACTGCATAGCTGCCACTAATAGCAACAACAAGTATAAGCACCAATAAAATGCCAAGAATGGTCAGACCAATGCGAACAAAACGATTCATGGTATGCTCCTATATGATTGTAGGGTGGGGTTATTTTTCCTCTTCAACAAGAATGATACATGCTTTGTTCAATTCCGGCATCTATTCATTTCGCATAGTACTGCAAAGTTGTATGATAACGTACGATTGCCAGGTTCCGCAAAGCAGGCCATGCCGAAGCCCTCATCAACAAATTTCCTCAATTGGTTGACAAATTATCAACATTATGGAAGAATGTAACCGGTTACGTAACGGGTTATAGGAAGAAAATGAGTAAGAGAGCGCGTTCCATCACGATTCGGGACATCGCCAGAGAAGCTAACGTATCAGTAGCAACCGTTAGTCGATACCTGAACCAAAATGCCTTTGTCTCTCCAGACCTTTCCGAACGCATTCAACAAGTAATGGACAGGTTAGACTACATCCCGCAAGCAAGTGCCAGGCAACTTGCCACACGCAAGAAAAACACCATCGGTTTACTCGTCCCCGACATGCGCAACAACTTCTTTGCTGCTCTTCTCGCTGGTATCGAAAGCGAAGTAAGCAAACACGGCTACAACTTGCTCGTCGCTACCTACCGCACCAATCAACGCAGCAGCTATCAATTCCCGCTAGGCACGCACAACACCGATGGCTTACTCATTTTTGCCGACAGCCTCACCGATAAGCAAATCAACCAACTCTATGACAGACAACTGCCTCTAATACTCATCCATAAATTCCCTGGTGAGGGGCTGCCTATTCCCACCGTCACCATCGAAAACAAAGCCGCCACCCAAAAACTAATTACACACCTCATTGAAAAACACAACCGCAAACGCATCCTGTTGGTTCGCGGCCCCAAATATCAAGAAGACTCCTACTGGCGTGAAGTCGGTTTCAAAGCAGCTGTAGCTGACCACAACATCCCCTTTGATGAAGCCCTGACTATCCAGGGTTCCTTCGAGCATGAAGTAGCTTATATCGCCATGAACACATTTTTGGCAGACCCCAATCATCCCAAATTTGATGCCATCTTTACCGGAGATGATGATGCCGCTATCGGTATATACCAGGCACTGAATGAACATGGTATCCGCATTCCAGAAGATGTGAGCGTCGTCGGTTTTGACGACTCCCAAATTGCGCCCTTCTTAAGCCCACCCTTAACCACAGTGATTACACCCACCGAAGACGTAGGACGCTCGGCAGCAGTGCAACTATTTCGTTTGTTAGCTGGGGATGAACCTGTCCCCGTTACCTTACACGCCACAGAAATTGTGATTCGCCAATCCTGTGGCTGCAATATCAACTGCCACAACTCAAGGAGGTGGTTCCAACAAAGAGACAGCCAGATTACCTTAACGTAAGTAACATATCATTTAATTAACTTAACAAGGAGAAACAAAGAAAATGCGTAAATCAATATTTGTTTTGTTAGCGATTTTGTTGGCCGCCAGCCTGGTTTTAGCTGCTTGTGGTGGCGCTGAACCAGCTGTTGAAGAACCGATGGCCGAAGAAGTTACTGAAGAACCGGCCGCAGAACCAGCCGAAGAAGTTGCTGCAGAGCCCGCTGCAGAAGAAGCCATGGGCGACAAAGTCCAGATTCGTTGGTTTGTTGGCCTCGGTACCGGTACTGACCCCGAACAAGTTGCCATTCAAGAAGAAGTTGTCGCTGACTACAATGCTTCCCAAGATGCTGTCGAACTCGTGTTGGAAGTTGTGCCCTTTGATGCTGCCAAGGATACCCTTTCCACACAAATCGCTTCCGGCAACGGTCCTGACATCATCGGACCCGTTGGTATGGGAGGATCCAATGCTTACTATGGCCAATTCCTGGATCTGGCACCATACATCGAATCCTCTGGTTTCGACACCTCCATCTTTAATCCCGCGCTGATTGAGTTCTATCAGACTGAAGCAGGCCAAGTTGGTTTACCTTTCGCTGTCTTCCCCGGTGCCATGTACTTCATCCCTGAAATGTTTGACGAAGCTGGCCTGGCTTACCCACCACAAACCTACGGCGAACAATATGAATTGGACGGTGAAATGGTTGATTGGAATTGGGATACGATTACCAAAGTTGCCAAACTACTTACCGTTGACATCAATGGTTTGAACTCTACCGAAGAAGGATTTGATAAAACCCAAATCGTGCAGGTTGGTTATGAGCCGCAATGGCAGTCTACTGAATCTATAGGCACTTTCATTGGTGGCGCGGCTCCTCTTTACGATGGCGAAGAAGGTTCTTATGTTTCAACCATCCCAGACAGCTGGAAAGAAGCATGGAAGTGGTGGCATGATGGTATGTGGGGCGATGAACCTTTCATTGCCACAGGCTCTCTCGCCGGGGCACCTGAGTTCGGTAATGGCAACCCTTTCAACTCTGGTAAAGCGGCAATGGGCTTGACCCAAACCTGGTACACTTGCTGCATGGCTGAACTGCGTGACGCTGGCTTTGAATTCCAGGTTGGTATTCAACCGATGTTGCCCGATGGCACTGTGCAAGGCCGCCTTGATGCTGACACTTTCCGCATCTGGTCTGGCACTTCTCATCCAGAAGAAGCCTTCGATGCTATGAGCTATCTCATCACGACAGGTGGCGACAAACTGCTGCCCATCTATGGTGCGATGCCTGCCATTGCTGAAAAGACGGATGCTTTCTTTGAAGTGAAATCTGATGAGTATCCATTTGTCACAGACGAAAGTTGGAATGTGTTTGTCCAAGGCCTGGCTTACCCTGATACCCCCAGCTCAGAACAATATGTGCCCAACTGGATCGAAGGCTCGGCTCGTTTTGCGACCTTTGGTGACTTGTTGAGGAACACTGAAGATGTTGATCTTGATGCTGAGATCGCTAAACTTCAAGAAGATCTCACGATTATCTACAATAAATAGTAGGATAATCTGTTGATTGCTTAACAGTGGGCGGGGCAAGATAGCATCTTGTGCCGCCCAAATCTCTGAGGAGGAGAGAGACTATGTTTGAAGAACTGAATCGTGGGTTTACCATACCGTCTCCCAAAGTTTACCGGGAGATGACGCCCTTGAAAAAGAGGGAAATGCGAGACGGTTTGTTGTATATCTCCCCCTGGTTGGTCGGGTTTTTTATTTTCACCTTTTTACCCATCATTGCTAGCCTTATTTTTAGTTTCACCAGTATCAATATCACTGATGGTATTTTGTCTACGCCTAATTTTGTCGGCCTGAACAATTACATCCAGTTATTCAATGACCCTCAAATCTGGTCTGTTAGCAGTGGTACCTCGGGCTCGCTTTGGATTACCATTAAATTTGGGCTGATTGCTTTGCCTGTTGGTATTTTGCTGCCTCTGTTTATTGCAACCTTGATGACCAGTCCTTACCTGAAAGGGACGAACTTTTTCCGCTCTGCTTATTACATGCCCTATATTGTGCCCTTTGTTGCTGCTATCTTTTTGTGGAGCGGTATGCTCAACCCGGAAACGGGTTGGATTAACCGCGCGTTGATGTTTATGGGGGTGCCTAGGGAGGTGCTGCCTAATTGGGCTAATGATGTGCTTTGGGTGTACCCTACCTATGTTATTATGGGTATTTGGGGGATCGGCAATGCGATGCTCATTTTTATTGCTGGTTTGCAAGGTGTGCCCACAGCATTATATGATGCCGCGAAGGTGGATGGAGCCAATGGCTGGCAAACGTTTAGAAATGTCACGTTCCCTATGATTTCTCCTGTTGTCTTTTACAATTTGGTTTTGGGGGTTGTGGGGCTTTTCCAATATTTCCTGGTGCCTTTGGTGGTCAACAATGGCACGGGGCGACCGGGCGGCGCTACGATGTTTTTTAATCTCTATTTGTATAAGACGTTTTTTACTTTCCAGAATATGTCTTATGGAGCGGCAATGGCCTGGCTGCTTTTTGTCATGATTCTCATTGTTACTTTGTTCTTATTTGGCACGGCTCGGTATTGGGTCTACTATGCTGGAGAAAGCAGGTGAGGTCGCTATGAAAAGGTTCAATTATCGCTTGGCTCTGAACACTGTCCTGGTCACCGGTTTGACTATTTTCTTGTTGGCTTTGTTTCTTTCTCCTTTTGCTTTCATGGTGTTTACTTCGTTGAAAACGCAGGAGCAGCTCACGGTTTTGGGCGCACCTATTTGGCCAGCTAAAGCAGCTACCTATGAGTACAATGGCGAGGAAATGGAAGCGTATACTGTGCCGATGAATACCTGTGAGGACAGTGAGAATGACAATTCGGAAAAGTCGCTGCTTCTTATCAAGAAGGGACGTCAGGAAAGCACGTTTGCTGACCCTCATGACTTGGAACGCGGTGAATTTCTTTGTGCAGTTTCTTGGCGTGCTCTAGAACAGCCGTGGCAACTCTCACCAACCTGGTCTAACTATGTCGAGGCGTGGAATTTGATTAATTTTCCGCAGTTGATGTGGAATACAACTTTTTATGCAATTGCCAGTACGGTGGGGGTTTTGATTTCTTGTACGCTGGTTGCGTATGGGTTTACTCGCTTTGATTTCCCCGGTAGAGATTTCTTGTTTATTGTCTTGATTTCCACTATTTTCTTGCCTGCTTTTGTGACGGTGATTCCGACTTATACATTTTTCCAGAGGATTGGCTGGGTGGGTACCTGGCTACCTCTTATTGTGCCCACTTTCTTTGCCAATGCGTTTGATACTTTTTTGCTGCGCCAATATTTTATGACGATCCCCCGAGCGATGGATGAAGCAGCGATGATTGATGGGGCTGGCCGTTTCCGTACGTTGTGGTCTGTCATTATTCCGCAATCTTATCCGGTGCTGCTGGCGATTGTTGTTTTCCATATTGTCTATGCTTGGAATGATTATTTTGGCCCGTTGATTTATCTCTCAACAAGTCGTGATAAGTGGCCTATTTCGGTGGCGCTTTCTACGTTTAATGGTATTTATGGTCAGCGTCCCCAGTTGATTCAGGCGGGTTCGATGATGGCTTTGATTGCCCCGTTGATTCTCTTTATCCTGGCGCAACGGGTCTTTGTACGTGGTATTGTGATTACGGGTGTTGATAAATAGGTTCTTTCTTAATTTTTTTATGTTTCTTCTCTTGATGTCGGGTTCTGGGTGTGTCTTGGGTGCTTGCCAGGGAGGTGTGTCGTCAAGGGATGTGGATTTTCTCTCTGAGAACCAAGAAGCTACAGTAACGGCCGTTACGCTATCAACAGCTATCCCCTCACCAACTTCTTCATTTCGTGTCCTCGCCTATGTCACAAGCAGCATCGTGCCCGACACGATTCCCTATGATCGTCTCACTCACATTAACTATGCATTTTTGATTCCCAATGAAGATGGTTCTTTTGCCCCATTTGCAAATGGATGGAAGCTGAAAAAGATTGTGTCTGATGCCCATGATGCTGGTGTTGAAGTGATGATTTCAGTGGGGGGGTGGGGTTGGGAAAAAGAGTTTGAGGCGATGGCCGCTGATCCAGCCAAGCGCAAGATGTTTGTGGATAACCTCATTGCCTTTGTGGCAACATATAACCTGGATGGCGTAGACATAGATTGGGAGTACCCGCTCCCCGGGAAGTCAGCAGAGAACTTTTTATTACTGTCTCAAGAACTCCGCGCTGCGTTTCCAGATAAAGACCTGACAACGGCCGTTATCAGTCATGGAGCCGCCGGTGAAGGAATATTGCCAGAAACCCTCGCTCTCTACGACACCATCAACGTGATGACCTACGATGGAGCCGATCATGGGACAATACAGCAGTTCAATGATGGGCTAGCCTACTGGCAAGAACGCGGCGTACCCTCCGAGAAACTAATCATGGGAGTACCATTTTACTCACGTCCCAGCGAAATCATTTATCAGAAAATTGTGGAACGCCATCCAGAAGCAGCTCAATCCGACACAGTAGAGTGGGGGGGCACCATAGAAACCTACAATGGAATTCCCACCATTCAAGAAAAAACACGTTTGGCTCTGACCCACGCCGGAGGCATCATGTTTTGGACACTTGACCAAGATTCATTCGACGAATTATCCCTGTTAAAAGCCATTGACGACATTGTTTCCCAATCTCCATAGAAAGCAGCTATTTACAATTGTGTGACGATTGTCTTAAACTTTTAGGATGATCGTCGCTTTTTTATTACCTTGCTTCGATCTAAAATGGAGGGTAGCGTACACAATGTTTTCGACCAAGCAGTAAAAAAATATAATGTTGATGGGCTGGTAACCAAATTGCTCAACACAATCAAATATGAGACGTGTCACGGGATGCGTTATTTCAAAAAAGTGAGGTTCTCAAATGGCAAGTTTAAAAAATGAAATGGCTGCTGGCGTTATAACTGGCAGCGACGTGCAGAAAATTTTTGCTGTTGCCAAAGCAAACAACTTTGCTTTGCCTGCGGCTAACACAATTGGTACCGAAAGCGTTAACGGCGTGATGGAATCTGCTGTGAAAGCAAATGCCCCCGTCATCCTTCAATTTTCCTCTGGTGGTGGTCAGTTCTTTGCTGGTAAAGGGCTGAGCAATGACAACATGGAAGCATCTATTGCCGGTTGCATCTCTGCGGCAAACCATATTCACCAACTAGCACCTGTGTATGGCGCTTACGTTATTTTGCATACCGACCACTGCCCCCGCAGCCGTCTCGCTTGGGTTGATGGCCTTTTAGATGCTGGTGAAGCATTCTACAAAGCACATGGTAAACCATTATTCAGCTCCCACATGCTCGACTTATCTACAGAACCAATCAAACAAAACATTGAAACATGTAAAGTTTACCTGGAACGTATGGCTAAATTAGGCATGACCTTGGAAATCGAATTGGGCATTACCGGTGGTGAAGAAGATGGTATCGACCACTCAGGCGTAGACAGCTCCCGCCTTTACACCCAACCCGAAGAAGTAGCGTATGCCTACGAAGAGTTGAAGAACATCAGCGACAATTTCACCGTGGCCGCCTCTTTTGGTAATGTCCATGGTGTTTACAAGCCAGGCAATGTGAAATTGCAACCGAAGATTCTGCGTGATTCCCAGTTATATGTGCAAGAAAAATTCGGCACTGGCGAAAAACCAGTTGACTTTGTGTTTCATGGCGGCTCTGGCTCCTCTCCAGAAGAAATCACAGAAGCTATCTCCTACGGTGCTGTCAAGTTCAACATTGACACCGACCTGCAATGGGCATTCTGGGATGGCGTCCATGATTATTACAAAGCCAATAAAGATTACCTCCAGAGCCAAATTGGCAACCCTAAAGGTTCAGATTCCCCGAACAAAAAATATTATGATCCACGTGGCTGGCTGCGTAAAGGTCAAGAATCTTTTGTGGCTCGTCTGGAACGTGCTTTTAAAGAATTGAACAACGTCAATACGCTGTAGTTTCTACTCCAGGTTCAAATTGTTTAGCTTCTACAAACAACTTGGTTTGCAGGCGATGCGTTTCCGAGGCGTGAAAAGTGTGGAGCAGAATCGTTAAGATTAAAAAGGCTCTGCATTTTTCGCGCCTTTTAGCTTGTTAAGAACTCATGTTTAAACGGTCACGAAGGAAACAACTTCGTCATCTTATTTAATTTCCATTCCTAAAGCCGGTCAGCTCCTCTTTAATAATAGGAAGAGAATATGCAAGGTATACCTCTGAAAAAAACAAAAATAATTTGTACTATCGGTCCAGCATCTCAATCACAGGTGGTATTAGAGCAAATGATTCACCAAGGGATGAATATTGCACGTATCAATTTTGCTCATGGTGATTTAGACGGTCACCGAAAGACAATTGCCAATGTGCGGGCAGCTGCAAAAGCGACAAACCAGCGTATAGCCATTTTTGGCGACCTGCCAGGACCCAAAATGCGTATTGGCAAACTGGCAAAAGAGCCTATTGAACTGGAACGAGGTAAATCTTTCATTTTGCAAACAGAGGAAATTGTAGGAAACCGAGAACGGGTCTCGCTGGATTTCCCCCAACTGCCACAGGTGGTGAAGCCCGGAGACAGCATTTTCATAAATGATGGCTACATTGAGCTAAAAGTAGAAGAAGTTCGCGCCCATGAAGTTCTTTGTCAAGTAAAGGTAGGGGGAGAATTACGCTCGAATAAGGGCGTCAATTTCCCAGGCATTGATTTGGGAATCAGCGCTTTCACCAAGCAAGATCATGAACTGCTTAAATTTGCGGCTGAGCAGCAGTTGACTGCAGTAAGTCAATCATTTGTACTGGGGGCAGCTGATATAACGGCCGTTCGCCAAGCAGCATCTAAGCTAAATTACAACCCTTTCGTCATCGCCAAGATTGAACGGTCTGGCGCACTCGAACACCTCAACGAAATCATAAACGCATCAGATGGCATCATGGTAGCTCGTGGCGATTTGGGAGTAGAAATTCCCATAGAAAAAATCCCCAGTGTGCAAAAGCAAATCATCCAAAAATGCAACCTGACCAGCAAACCTGTGATTACCGCCACGCAAATGTTAGAATCGATGACCAACAATCGTCGTCCTACCCGCGCAGAAGCAACAGATGTGGCAAATGCGATTTTAGACGGGACAGATTGTGTGATGTTGTCTGGAGAAACGGCCGTGGGTCATTATCCACAAGACACCGTTCGTGTCATGGCTCAAATCGCGCAACAAACCGAGGCCAACATGCCCGAGTTTGGCATTGCCGATCTGCTCACCATAAAAAAGAGACAGGGCACCATCAGCCGCAACGATCTGCTTTCTCTCGCCGTCTATTCCACCGCCAAAATGGTCACTCCCGTGGTCATATTTATCCCCTCCCGGAGCGGCACAACAGCTAGGCATTTATCCCGTTTTCGTTTACCTCAGTGGATAGTTGCGCCCAGTCAACATGAATCAACCTGTCAGGAACTGCAATTTTCTTATGGGATCTATCCTCTTTACGTATCTGAAGCCGACATCCTCACAGAGCCTTGTTTACGACGGCAGTTTGCTGGCCAATGGCTGCAGGAACATGCTAAACAAGAAGATACAGGAACTGTGTTACTCGTCGAAGGAGCTGGCACCCTTCGTGCCGAAGATACCAAACGTATTGACATCATTGCTTTAGGAACGGAAATTAAATAAGACAACAAAGTCATTTTCTTTACCGTTCCTTAAAGCTGATGATGCCCTGCCGCAGCAGATTGAATCGGCAGCCTAAGCGCACATCCATGAACAAGTTACGGGGTTGATAGATGCGCTTCAAGTAACCTAACCATCTGTAAAAAGGGAAATTATTTCTAGACGATCACTAAGGTAAAGGAACAATCATGAGCAAAACAAAAATAATTGGACAAGCATTACCCAATATACCCTGGCAAGAACGTCCGGCCAGCAGCAATGATGTTGTCTGGCGTTTTAACCAGAATCCTATCATTCCCCACGATCACATTCCCAGTTCAAACAGCATTTTCAACAGCGCTGTGGTGCCCTACGGCGATGGCTTTGCCGGTATTTTTCGCTGCGATAGCAAAACTCGCCAGATGCAGCTCCATCGTGGTGTAAGCGATGATGCCATCCACTGGACGATCAGCAACAAGCGTATTGAATTCTTACCAGACCCAGATACCGCTACCGTCAACGAAATCAATAATTTTGAATATGGTTACGATCCCCGTGTGGTCTGGCTTGAAGATCGCTACTACGTCACCTGGTGCAATGGCTATCATGGACCCACCATCGGTATCGGCTACACATACGACTTCAACAGTTACTACCAAATGGAAAATGCTTACCTGCCTTTTAATCGGAACGGCGTCTTGTTCCCCCGTAAGATAAATGGCAAATTTGCCATGCTTAGCCGTCCCAGCGACAACGGACATACCCCTTTTGGTGACATCTACTACAGCGAAAGCCCCGACATGATTTATTGGGGACGCCATCGGTTTGTGATGGGCACCACCAATGGTTGGCAATCGACAAAAATCGGTGCAGGCCCCATCCCCATTGAAACCAGCGCAGGTTGGCTGCTCATCTATCATGGCGTTCTCACCTCTTGCAACGGCTTCGTCTACAGCTTCGGGGCAGCACTGCTAGACTTGGAACAGCCGTGGCAAGTCATTGCTCGCGGCGAACCATACCTCTTAGCGCCACAAGCGCCTTATGAGCGTCTCGGTGACGTGCCGAATGTGGCCTTTCCCTGTGCTGCTCTAACAGATGCCGACACTGGGCGTATTGCCCTTTATTACGGCGCCGCCGACACTTCGGTTGCTATCGCTTTTGGCTATGTGGATGAGATTGTCAACTTTGTAAAAAATAACGCTGATTACAACAAGGAGTGATCATGACCCAGCTCTATCCTTTACTTTTCACGCCCATTCTCAAAGATTACATTTGGGGTGGACGCAATTTGGAAAAACTCGGGCGCGGTTTGCCTGAGGGCATCATTGCCGAAAGCTGGGAAATTGCCGGACACCCTGACGGCACAACGGCCGTTGCCAATGGCATACACGCCGGCAAACTGCTCACAGAACTACAAGACGAACTCGGCCTTGACTTGATTGGCAGCAGCTGTGCCTGGGCACAAGAACGGGGCAAATTCCCGCTGCTCATCAAACTCCTCGACGTCAACCGTCCCATCTCCGTACAAGTGCATCCTAAAGACGACTACGCCTTAGCCCACGAAGGCAACGAATTGGGCAAGACCGAAATGTGGGTCGTACTCCACGCCAAACCCAATGCCAAAGTGCAGTTTGGCATGACCGCAGGCACCACGCCAGAAAATTTCCGCGCCAGCATAGCAGCAGGCAATTTAGAACCCCGGTTGCACTACATTCCCGTCAAAACCGGCGACCACATCTGCGTGCCGGCCGGTTCGCTGCATGCCATCATGGGCGGGCTGCTCATCGCCGAAATCCAGCAAAACTCCAACACCACCTATCGTGTCTACGATTGGAATCGCATGGGGCATGACGGCAAACCCCGCCCGCTGCATGTAGACAAAGCCCTGGATGTCATCAACTTCGAGCAAATTGAACCAACCCTCTATCCGCCAACGCCCATTCGTGATGAAGATCACGTGCGCCGCAGTCTGCTTTGCCACAATGAATACTTCGTCACTGAGCGTGTAGAAATCGCTGCTGGCGCCTCTTTTGCTGGCTGCTGCACAGGTGCAAGTTTAGAAATCTGGGGCTTGCTAGATGGCGCAGCCACGCTTAACGACGTGGCCTTAAAACCAGTGCAGTTTGCCTTGCTCCCGGCAGCCCTAGGAGACTTCAAGGTAACGGCCGTTACCCCGGCCAACCTCCTACGTACCTATGTAGCCTAAACCCGAGGCTAGCCGTATATATGCTTGAAATATGTACGGCTATCTTAAGAACAAAAAACGGCCGTTTGCCAGGTCAGGAAACTTTTTTTGTCCAGTCGCTTATCCCGAAAGAAAAGGACATGGGCGTGTCGATGTTGGGTGTCTTGATGCATCATCAAGCGCCACTCGCGCATGTCGCTCAGCTCGCTGCCCTGCTGCAAGACGTGGCTAAAGTCGGCAGCGGTCAGTCCACCGTAGCGGGTGGAGAGCAGAAGCTGGTAGGTGTGTTCGTAGCTGTAGCGATGCACCTTCTCCTTAGCCCAGTGCAGGGTCTCTTCATGCGCGGCCGGGTTGCCGTTGTGATCCAGCCACAGGCCGCGCTGTTGGGTTTCCTGATCAAAACGATCTTCGTAACGGCCGTAGGCGATGTAATTCATCAGCCCCTTCATCTGGGCATAAGAGGGCTTGCCTTTGGCCGATTTGTTAGCCATGCGCTCGCCGCGCACAATGGCCAGCAGTTGTTTAGCCATGCATCGCCTCCTCTTCATCGCCGGCAAACAGTTCCTGGATCCGCGACACCGATTTCTTCAGCCGCCGGATCGCGTCCTACTCCACGTCGGTTTTGAAGTCATTGTGGAAAGCGCGGATGCGGGTATGGGCCTGGTTACGGCCGTCGCGGGAAATGTTCATCATGGCCACGAAGTCGTCGGGGTGCTCAGCCACCAGTTCGCGAATGAGCTGCAGCATGATCCCTTCGGACATGGTGCGCGAGGCGGCCGCTTCGATGGCGATGTCGGACAGCAGGCAGGCAATGCGGTTGAAGGACAGGCGGATGCCCTGCAGCGTCGTGGCCCGCAGGGCGGGAATGGCGTAGGCACTGCGTTCATCATCCAGCCCCATCAGGGCCAGGGTTTCGATGGCGGCGCTGAAGTTGAGGCCATTGGTTTTGGCCCACGCTTCAATCTTCTCGCGGCCAAACTCGGTCAGCATGATGTGCTTGGAGTACGTCTTGTCCGGCCGACGTGGGCGGGCATCATCCGCTGGGGTAAAGTGCTCAGCCATGGATCATCTCCTTGATGTGGATTAGGGCCACCGGGATCGGTTGGCCTGCTTGATTAGGGAATCGAAAAAGGGGAACACCTAAACGCAAAAACCGGCGCAGGCTATACACGGCCAACAGCCGCCCATGCGGGCAGACAGATTGACCAGCGCAAGACCACGCCGGTTGCGTTTGGGTTATTGAAAAATGTTGGGGGTGTGTTTTTGCCGTTGTCAATGAATGCACTCCAGTGAGTGCATCCATGCGATTACGGAGCCATTCTACGCACAGCCGGCGGGTTTGTCAATTGTGGGGTTTCCGAATTTTCGGAATGAAGGGTTGATACAGTTGACGCCACTGTCTATACTTAATCTTACATCGTACTAATCAATATCTTCTGCATGTAAGTAGCAACTTCAAAATAATACCAAGGTCCATATGTGGTTATCAACAGGAATGTTATTTCTTCGTTTTTGCATAGGGATTACCCTTCTACTGGCTGGATACCTCAAAATGAGGGCGGGCGCAGATTGGTTTCGTCAGCCGATCCGAGACTATGCGCTCGTTAGAGGACTGCTTCTTGAAGCCTTGACTTATGTTATTCCTCCTTTAGAAATTATACTAGTAAACCTGCAGTTTGCTTAAAAGTAAGGGATAAGCCTCAATGAGAAGACTTTCCCATTTATCAAGCACCTTTCCAACATATCATACCCAATGCGGAAAATGCTCAATTGTCGCTTCTTGTTCCGGTCAACCAAATGACGCTCGCCCCGTTTTATGGTTTTGGAGCCAAAGGCTACTAACCAGACGTAAAGCATGGCTACAGCCATAGTGAAA